>Ga0209725_1000357_pt1 | contig 28087 bp, 23 predicted proteins | sample I18A1metaG_FD_184145 | JGI IMG/M metagenome (GOLD analysis project Ga0209725, IMG submission 184145) | Lake sediment bacterial and archeal communities from Gulf of Boni, Indonesia to study Microbial Dark Matter (Phase II) - ​I18A1 metaG... | ecosystem: Environmental > Aquatic > Freshwater > Lake...
AGGCAAGCACGATCTTTTCTGCCATGCCATCACCGATTTTTGCCGCGTGTTACCTGCAACCGGTTATTATCAGTTGCGGCTGGCTCTGTCCACTGCTGGACAACTATGACCAGTTTTGGTCAGAAAAGAGCTGTCACGACTAGGGTCCGCGCTGCCTGTCGTAATGAAGAGACACAATCCAGCACATCTAGCTGCTTGGCTTGTAGGGGGATGATCCTACTACTCAAGAATCCACGAGGTACCTTCCGGAGAATCTCTCAGGACTATCCCCATCTTTCTGAGATGCTCTCTGATCTCGTCTGCTTTCTTCCAGTCTCTCCTCTTTCTGGCTCTGTCTCGCTCCTCGATTAGAACTCTTACCTCATCAGAGAGTTCTGTCTTCTTGGTCTCTTCCTTGAACAGGCCAAGGATGGAGCCCAGATCGTTGATTGTTGACAGAATTATCTCAATGAGCCTCTTTGAAGGTTTCACATCTGCGATCCTGTTCCCAAGCCCTATCAATTGGTGAAAGCTTGCGAGCGCGACCGCAGTGTTGAAGTCATTGTCCATTCCCATCAGAAACTTCTCCTTTGCCTCCTCTATCTCCTCCAGTAGCTTGTCCTCTCCGGTGGTCTGCACCGCTCTGTAGTTAGAGTCGCCGAGCATGGTCCTCAGCCGGTCACGCGTCTCATACATGCCCTCAAGTGCCGCCTGCGCTTGGATCAACCCCTCTTCCGTGAAGTCAACGGGACGCCGGTAGTGCGTTGAGAGGACGAACAGCCTGAATGACTCTGCCTTATGCCTCTTGAGAAGGTCTCTGATCGTCACAAAGTTACCAAGCGATTTCGACATCTTCTGCCCACCGATACTAAGGAAGCCGGTGTGAATCCAGTACTTCACGAAGGGTTTTCGTCCCGTGTAGGCTTCAGACTGGACTATCTCGTTCTCGTGATGAGGAAAGATGAGGTCCTTGGCGCCCCCATGGATGTCAAGTTGCGGTCCGAGGTATTTCATTGACATGACGGAGCATTCCATATGCCATCCTGGCCGACCTCTCCCCCATGGGCTCTCCCATCCGAGCTCTCTTTCCCCGGCTCGCTTCCACAATGCGAAATCGTATGGACTTCTTTTCTTCCTATCCACCACGACCCTAGCGCCAATCTGCATCTTCTCAAGCTTCTGATGCGACAGCTTTCCGAAGTCCTCAATCCTCGTAACATCAAAGTAGGCATTGCCGTCAGCTTCGTACGCAAACCCCTTTGCCATCAAAGCCTTGATTACGGCAACTATGTCACCAATGTGCTCTGAAACACGTGGGTAATGATCCGCCGGCCTGAGTTGAAATGCTCTCATATCCTCATGGAAGGCTTCCTCAAACCTTCTCGCCAAGACTAGTGGATCCTCATTCAACTCTTCACCGCGGGCAATGATCTTGTCATCAACGTCCGTGATGTTAACGACATATCTGACCTTGTAGCCCCTGTACTCCAGGTAACGAACAATGACATCGAAGGACAGGTAGGTTCGAGCGTGGCCTATGTGGCAGTAGTCGTAGACGGTCGGACCACAAACATAGATGTTCACTATGCCTTCGCTCAGCGGTTCGAATGGCTCCAGATGTCCGCTCATTGTGTTATAGACCTGAAGTGGCAAGCCTCATCACCAGTCGCGTTCCATTGATAGCCGAGTCTCTGAAAAACATGAGCCTAATGAAGTTTCATCCTCGGGACGCAAGGAGGTTAGCTCCAGAACAGAACCACACCCCCATTGAAATTGACACAGTTAAGCCCGGCTCGCAGCTCTTATCCCCGCAACCATCTTTCCGTGCTGCGATCAATTATGCGCTTGACGGCCGTTCTGACTGCTGCTAGTAGAGCATCCAAGGGCAAATGTTCGTCCGCCGTAGAGTCGAAGAGAATCGAGACTCTTGCTGGAAATTCATCATCTGCGACCCATAGAATGAAGGTTAAGGGAAGCTTCGGCAGGACTTTGATTTCAATGGCAACATCTCCATAGGACACCTCTTTTCCATCCAGCGACAGGCAGACCTGTCTGAACAGTTGAAGAGAACTCCCGAATCTGGTCTCTAGCTCCACAACGGGGAGATTATGAACTCCCCTGAAGAAGTTGTCTCCGCCTCTAAGCTGACGGCATTGAACGAGCTTCCTGCTCAGCTCAATGTCTCTCGCGTTCGTCAGATATGTGAGAACCATTAGCCTGAAGTCGAGATTGAGAGAGGCAGAACGGTCGGCGAGACGCTCAATCACTTTATGCCGTGGAAAGATCCCATAGTCTTCGCCCAAGATCCTCAGTACGTAGCGTTCTGCTGACTCGTCGTATCGAGCCAGCGTCATTCGATACACATCAGAAGGGTTGGCTCTCGTTAGGGCTTGCCAAGCAGCATCTTCGCCAGGAGAGATTCCGGGCAATTTTCTTCACAGGTCCTCCTGACCTGCAGATGCGATATCATCTATGAAAAGCCTGCCGCTGACCTAGAATGGCATGATCGCTACACATATTACGCAAGGCCCTGACCACTTTGAGGGTCGAGTGATGATTGAGATGGATGTTCTCGAAGTGATTCGTACGCGTAGAAGCATAAGAAGATATGATCAAAGCCGAGATGTTGAGCTGGAGAAGCTTCTTGCGTGCTTGGAATCTGCTCGTTGGGCACCGTCAGCTAGTAACAGACAACCTTGGCACTTCATCGTAGTAAGAAAGAAGGAGACAAGGGAAGCACTTGCCAGAATGCATCCTTACGGGAAATTCATGGCACAAAGCCCCGTAGTGTTGGTTGTGCTGGGCGACCCACAGAAACATCCAAAATACTTCAAATGTGACCCGCCGATTGCAACACAGAACTTCCTCCTTGCAGCTCACGCACAAGGCCTCGGGACCTGCTGGATGGGTGTGATCGATGCACCGTTTGAGGATGAGATGAAGCGACTGCTCGGAGTGCCCGAAAGCCTCAGGATCATATGCACCGTCTCAGTTGGGTACCCGGCAGAGAAAACTGAGAAGACTCGACAACCGCTTGAGGAACTGGTCTCATACGAAGGCTACGGAGTAAAGTCGAAGTAGACAAGCAAGCGCGTGCTGTGGTATTTCCAAGGGGGATTCCCACCAGACTAAGCATAATGAAGAATCAGATCGGAAATATTGAGAGCCACATGAAGTGCGTAGAATACTGCATCAAATCAATGGGCATAGACCCATGTTGGCTATGAACCAGATACTCTCTATGGAGACCGCCAAGCACTTCACTGGTTCTCACACCCACTCGGCCCCTGCACGAGGACAGGTAAGAAACCTCGTATTCAGAGAAGACGAGTGCCGCCGGGAGTTGAGGACCCAAGATACCTCAAAGGTCTGGAGAATTCAAACAAGTTCGTTGACATTCGCAGATGGATGCTCAAACACGGCTGTTGTGATGCCGAGATTGCAAAAGTCATCTGACTAAATGCTTTCAAGATCCTCGAAAAGGTGTGGTAATCTATATACTCTTCCATGCCTCAGTGAACGACAGTTCACCATTTCACAGTTGAAGAGCGACCGCTGCGGCAAGTAGCCACACTATTCCAAAGACTGACTGTGCTACTATGTTTCTGTAAGGTTCCTTCTTAGCTCTGAAATGCCCAGTGTCTCTGGGTCTATGGGAAACATGGGCCTCCTAATCTTCTTGAAATTGAATGCAGCTAATCGAGTTCCATGTATTCCCGGACCATCTACTTCGATTATCTCTTTTGCTATGGGCTCATGAACAGCTCGGAAGTGAACAGCTGACTTCACCACGATGATCTTCTTTTCTGTTGGCTCTATGCCGAAGGCACGGTATTGCTGAAGATCAGTGGGTTGAACTCGAATCTCCGTGAGCATGATTTCGATATTCTCCACATCCAACACAACTGTTCTCCCGAGGTTCGTTACGGTTCCTGCTTCCATCGGGCCTTTTCTGAGGAATTTGCCGTCAGCTATTAGGCGTACATATCCAGTAACCTCGATCGGGTCACCGTGAAGCTTGTCGGTCTTTCCTCCGACCTTCATTGTGACCGCGTTACCTACTCCCATTTCGATTGCCTTCGCAACAGCCTCAGGATCGCGCAGGACACAGATCACTACGTTCTTTGCTTTCTTCTTGATGAGTTCTCGAAGGATTGCTGTACCGTCACACGGTGCTCCTCCACCCGGATTGTCAGCCTGATCTGCAAGCACAATGGGCCCTTCTTCCGCTTCTATTGCCCGTTTGACAGCATCTTCCACAGGCACTACATCGGCCAAGAAGTGCCGACGCAGGCTCCAAGCATAGTCAGATATCTGTTTAGCTTTCTCTTGAGCGAGGGAAGCGTCATCCTGAGTTGTGACTATGATTCCCATCCCGGCATCCTTTATATCAGCGAAAGGAAATCCGGGGAGAACTGAAACGTTCAGTATGCGTTTGTCTTCCTCAATCTTCTGCGCAAGTTCAATGACCGCCTTCATCGGGAAATAGCTCGTCTTCTGTTTCTGCGGTGAAGGCATCATGAGAGGTTTCTCAAGCGCAGCGGTTGGCTTGATCTCATGATTAAGCATTCGAAACATGAGGTTGGCGGCTTCCAAGCCTCTCTCATAGGGGTCAACGTGTGGATAGGTATCGTATCCAACGAGTATACTCGCTTGTTCTACAGCCTGTTTAGATATGTTGGCGTGTAAGTCGAGAGTAGCTATGACGGGAACATCCTTTCCAACTGAGCGACGCACTCCTTCAAGCAGATATCCTTCGACCCCGTCGTGCTTTTCGGTGACCATTGCTCCATGTAGTTGAAGCAGTACGCCGTCAACTCTGTCACTTGATTCTATGCCTGCAAGGAGTTTTCCGAGCATATAGTCGAAGGCTTCATTTGTTACTATTCCCCATGCGAAAACATCATTCCAGATAGTTGGCTGTAGTTCGAATTTCTTCTGTTCAGCAACTTCAATGAATGCACCTCCAATCGTTTTGGTGCCAGACAGGACTTTGAAGACTTCGTCGCCTTCATAGAGGCCCATTTCCTTAAATCGATTCAAGTCGGACTTGACGTTTGAAAACGTATTGGTTTCGTGGCCTATGCAGCCAGTGATAACTTTCATCATGTGAACAAGTATTCTGGCTCAATTATTAATCGCTTCCCATCGTAGATCCGATCAATGGCAAATCGCTTTAGGAAGAACGATGCAAGACTTGGAAAACAAGCGGTGTGAAGCTGTTTGCCTTACGACCTAGTAATCAAGAATGCCTGCATCATAGACGGTGCAGGAAATCCGTGGTTCAAGAGCGACTTGGCGATAAGTGATGGAAAGATCGCGAAGCTCGGATCTCTCTCCTCACGTTCAGCCGACCACACGATTGATGCTACCGGGCAATGTGTCTCTCCGGGATTCATCGACATTCACAGCCACTCTGATGTGACCATCCCATTCAATCCACTGGTAGAGAGCGCTCTGAGACAAGGGATAACCACGCTAGTGGTTGGCAACTGCGGAATAAGCGTAGCGCCAGTCAACAAGAAGAACGAGAACCTCCTGCAGAGATATCTTTCACCATTTCTACCTTCAGAGAGCCAGCTCAAGATAGAATGGTCGTCCTTCGATGAATATTCGAGATGGCAAGAGAAGAAGGGGTGCTCCGCGAACATTGCGAATCTAGCTGGTCACGGCACGATCAGAATTGCTGCCATGGGATTCGAAGAAAGGAGACCAACCTGTGATGAATTTGAGAATATGAAAACCCTAGTCGAAGAGGCTATGGAGGCAGGTGCATTCGGCATGTCAACCGGACTGATCTATCCGCCGGGCATATTCTCCGACATCACCGAGCTAATAGAACTATCAAAGGTTGTTGCCAAGTACGGCGGCGTATACTTCAGCCATATCAGAGGAGAAGGCGCAACTCTTCTGGAAGCTGTCAGAGAAGCGATTACAATTGGTGAGAAGGCCGACATCCCTGTTCAAATCAGCCATCACAAGGCCGCCGGAAAGGTCAATTGGGGAAAGACCGTAGAAACACTCAAGATGATGGATGAGGCCCGGGAGAAAGGCGTGGATGTGACGTTTGATCAGTATCCTTACTCTGCGGCTATGACCACACTCGTGACGCTGCTGCCTCCATGGGCCCACGAAGGAGGAGTGGAGAAGACTCTGGAAAGACTTAGAGATCTCGTTCAGAGAGAAAAGATGAGAAAAGACATCGAACGTGGGATTCCTGGCTGGCAGAACTGGGTCGGTGACTGTGGATGGAACAAGATAACGGTCTCCTCAGTTGCTAGTAAACAGAACAAGGCCTTGGAAGGCAGGAACTTGGCCGAAATCGCTGGTCTCAGGAGAAAGGACGAGTTCACCGCCCTCTGTGATTTGCTATTGGAGGAGCAGGGCAACGCTACCATGGTAATGCACGCAATGGATGAGGAGGACGTACGAAGCGTCATGAAGCATCATCTCCAGATGGTGGGAACAGACGCTTGGTCAGTCGCCCCATACGGAGTCTTAGGAGGAGGAAAACCCCACCCACGATTCTACGGCACCTATCCAAGAGTACTGGGAAAATATTCAAGAGACGAGAAGCTTCTAACCTTGGAAGAAGCGATAAGAAAAAGTACCTCGTTTCCGGCGCAGAAATTGCAGTTTCAAGACAGAGGAATTGTGAGAGAGGGATTCTGGGCTGACCTAGTCATCTTCGACCCGAAGAAAATAATGGATATGGCTACATTCGCTGATCCTCACATATACCCTGAGGGCATAGAATACGTATTCGTGAACGGAAAGATAGTTATAGAAAAGGGCTCACACACTGAGGAGACAGCGGGAAAAATCCTCAGACATTCCTCTCGTAGCATAATCTGAAATTCCGCATGTCTCCATCACTGATGGCGGAGACAAGTTGCGGTAATGTTAGCGCAAACCAACAATTCCAAGAACTGCCAACAGCAGAGATCGCGTTACGAGCAACCGAAGAACGTCTAGACAGAGGAGGACTCAACGCGTTCATGAACAAGAATCCGCAGGTCGCCATCTGTAATCGATGTTGAAAGACAGCAAGTATTTTAAGCATCTTTGTGCGCAACTAGATTCGGGGAAATTTCATGTATCTTAAAGGGTTCGAGCTATTCGTATTCGCGGCACTGTGTCTTCTGGTATATCTAGGCATCGAACGAGCGAAACGTAAGCCACCAGAGGTTCGACCGTTCCCTGCACTTGAACATATAGATGAGGCTGTGGGCCGTGCTGCGGAGATGGGGCGGCCAGTTCACTTCAGCACCGGTCTGGGCGGCTTGCATGATGAATGGGCACCAGTGACGACCGCAGGTCTAGCCATAATGGGTGAAGTGGCAAAGGCGTGCGGCAAGTATAGAGTTCCCATGAGATACACCACCGTACTCTCATATCTGGTTCCCATCGCAGAAGACTTGATCAAATTTGGATACGACACCGCAGGCCACGTAGAACTCTACAATCCGGACATGGTCGTATACACAGGCGAGGAGCAAAGAGCAATGATGTCGGCGATGATGGGTTACATCATGAGAGAGAAACCTGCCGTCAACATGCTTTTTGGAGCCACCAAATATGAGACTATCAATTTCCTTGGCACGGGAGCCATAGCTGGGTGCATGCAATTTGGGGGAACACCGAGACTTTACTATCTCCCGGTAATGATGGTAACCTGCGACTACTGTCTACTCGGAGAGGAGGTCTACGCTGCGGGAGCTGCTGTGACCAAGGAACCGTCGCAGCTAGGCAGCATCAAAGGAATAGACCACTTCAAGATCTTCGTCCTTGGATGGATGATAGTCTCGTTGATTCTGGCTTTAGCTGGACTAGACTGGTTTGGAAAACTCATCAAAATGTGAGATGGATGACTATGGCTCTCGTTCTCAAGAGAAGAGAAATACCTATCGCAATATTCGCTGTAGTGTCCCTCCTTTTGCTAGCAGACTACTTCACAGGCGCATGGCCGGATGTTGCCAAAGAGACAATCGGTTGGGCCATCATACTTTGGATGTTCTCCTACGTCCTAGGCGTGACATCTTTGTTCCGATATCACTTGACAAGGATACAGAAACGTAGTCAGTATTGGGCTTACAGTGTAGTACTAATCGTATGTGTCTTTGTCTATCTGCTCTCAGGCCTATTAGGCGGTGTAGGTGGTTTCTCAGGAATTCCCGCAAGCAAGGCATTCAACGACTTTCTATGGCTGAATGTGCTGGCACCTCTCCAGACAGGCATACTGTCCTACGTAGGATTCTACATGTATACGATCTTCTTCCGGGGAGCAAGAACGCGTTCATGGGACGTTGGAATCATGATGATCGTCACGATAATACTGATGCTAAACGTTGCACCAGTTGGGATGGCCTTGTGGGAAGGATTTGGGCCTTTAGGCGACTGGTTCAAAGATGTCATAAACACAGGCTCATACAGAGGAATCATGATAGGCGTAGGAGTGGGACTGATTGCTGTCTGGGTACGGGCAATGCTTGGATATGAAAGAGCATTCTTGGGAGAACTGTCAAGAGGTGCAGAGTAAATGGGAGAGAGAGTCGCACTAGGCACGTTTCCCTTGACGGACAGGCTAGTCTTCTTGGTGTTCATCATACTGGTAGCGATTCCTATTCTCTCGCCAATCGGACTGCCCATACCAGTGACTGATGCGACAAAGAAGAGCTTCAAGCTAATGGACAGCCTCAAGTCGGGCGACATACTTGTGATGTGTTTTGAGCAGGACATGGGCACGTTCTATTCAGGCGCTCCACCTGACGAGGCAGGGCTCAGACATGCATTCACGCTTGCAAAGCAAAGAGGCGTGAAAGTAATTCTGTTCGGAACAAGCAGTGCAGGCTGTAAAGTGTACATAGACGCCATTCTAATGGATACCAAACCGTATTGGGAACCGCTCCGATACGGCGAAGATTGGGTAAACTTCGGTTGGTTGCCAGGATTTGAGACTGCCATGGCTGGATTTGCCAGAGATGTTCAAGGGACATGCAAGGTCGATGTATACGGAAAGAGGGTAGAGGAAATACCAATGATGAGAGGCATCAAGACGCTCAGCGACGTAACAGGGATCTGGTACTCCACAAACACGAACCCAGATATGCTACCACGACAGTGGTCTCCCTTGGAATACAAAGGACTCAAATGGACTATCTGTCAGACCCTGTTTGCATCAGTCCCATGGATCATGCCATACGTCGACAAGGGCTCAATAACAGGTTACGTAGCTGATCAGCGAGGAGCGGGAGAATACGAGATGCTTCTCGGAAAGCTGGGTATGGGTGCAACGTTCATGGACGCTCAATCACTTGGACACCTCTACGGAATAGCATTGATCGTAATGGCTAACGTGCACTATCTCTACACGCGTAGCAAGACATCGAAAAGTAAGGAGGAGAAATGAGACATGGAGTGGTACATAGCAGTAATAGAAGCAGTGATGATGTTGTTTGCTTGGAGCCTGTTGTACAGGGAGAACCCATTTTACAGACTCGGAGAACACCTATGCATTGGTCTATACTTGGGCTTCACGCTGCATATGGGCATAGATGTTCTCCTCAAGAGAGTCTTCGTCCCTCTCGCGACAGGAAAAGGTACAACTGGACTTGTTATGGCTACGATCCTTGGCCTACTCTTCTACACTCGATATGTCAAGCCAGCGGCGTTCCTTGGACGATGGTCCACAGGAGTACTGATGGGTGTAGGTTCTGGCGTGGCTGTGATGGGTGCAATCAAACCCATGATAGTGGGACAGCTGGAACAGGGTAGCTGGTTCGCCCCAGGCATGAAAGGCTTCAACAATTTCGTGATGACTGTAGCTACGGCTTCTACGATAGCCTACTTTCTCTTCACCTACAAACCCGTGGGGTGGCTACGGCATGCGGCGACAGTGGGCCGAGTCTTTCTGATGGCTTGCTTCGGAGTCACGCTGGGAACATTTCTGTTGTCAAACATTGGTTTTCCAATCGGCATGCTCATGAAGTTAGTAGTGCCGCCAGGAGTGTACGTGAGTCTGCTGGCCGTCGCGGTCATGGCATTCGACGTAGTCTCTGGCCGAAAACGCCCGGCCACTAGCTAAGGAGTCCAGAGTTTCAATAAGCATCTCCTAAGAGATAGGCGGAACAAGCCTCGTTCCGCCAAACCACTATTTTTTCAAGTAATCGGAGCCTAATCAAGAGACTATAGCGTAGCATCTGAGAGTGATATCTTGCTCGACATCATTATTCGAAAAGGCATGATCATTGATGGTACGGGCAATCCTTGGTATAGGGCGGACATCGGGGTAGAATCAGGCAGGGTCAGGGTAGTCGGCCAACTTGCTGACGTGAAGGCTAGACATGAGCTAGATGCCAGTGGACTAGTGGTTTCACCGGGATTCATAGACACTCACAGCCATTCTGACCTAATGCTTCTGGTGGACCCGGAGGCGAGACAGAAAGTCCTGCAAGGAGTGACGTCTGAATTACTAGGTCAGGACGGAGTAGCCGTCGCGCCCATAAAGAAGGAGGACATCAGTTCATGGAGGCATTACGTGTCCGGACTTCTTGGCGACCCAGACTTGGATTGGAACTGGTCTACCCTTAGTGAATACCTATCTCGACTCGAAACACAGGGAACATCGACAAACGTTGTATCCCTAGCACCTCACGGAAACATAAGAATGCACGTCATGGGCATGAGCGATCGAAAACCAAGTGAAACTGAGCTTGAACAAATGAGGAATTTGCTGGCTCAGAGCATGGAGCAAGGCGCGGTCGGGCTCTCAACCGGGCTAATATATGCACCGTGCACATACGCCCAGACCGAAGAACTTGTAGAATTGTGCAGAGTTGCATCAAGCTACGAAGGCATTTTTGTAGTGCACATGAGAAATGAAGGCGACCAACTTATCGAGTCTCTGAACGAAGTCATCAGAGTCGGAGAGCAATCGTCCATACCGGTCCATGTGTCTCACCACAAGGCCGCAGGAAAGCCTAACTGGGGAAAGACCAAGGAGACTCTAGAACTCATGGAGAAAAGCAGAGAAAAAGGAGTTGATATAACATGTGACCAGTACCCGTACTGTGCCGGCTCGACATTCCTTAGTTCCTTGTTGCCACCGTGGGCACACTCAGGTGGTACTCAGAGGATGTTAGAACGTCTAAGAGATTCTCATGATCGTGATAGAATCAAGAAGAACATAGAAGAAGGCATCCCCGGGTGGGAGAATTGGACAGACTACTGTGGGTGGGAAGGCATAGTCATAAGCTCTGTGCGGACACAGAAGAACAAGCCCCTAGAGGGTAAGGGCATAAGTCACATAGCGAAGACCACTGGGAAAGACGAATTTGATATTCTCTTCGATCTGCTTCTTGAGGAAGAGGGGGGAGGGTCGATGGTGCTCTTTGCGATGGATGAGGAAGATGTTCGTAAAGTGATGAGACATCCGGTGCAGATGGTCTGTACTGATGGCCTCCTAGGTGGGAAACCGCATCCTAGAGTATACGGAGCCTTTCCAAGAGTATTAGGACGATACGTAAGGGAAGAGCACGTCTTGACTCTCGAACAAGCCATTAGGAAAATGACTTCTCTTCCCGCACAAAGACTGAAGCTCTGGGACAGAGGACTATTGAAGGTGGGCATGTGGGCAGACATTGTTGTATTCGATCCCAGAACTGTCATAGACAAAGCTACGTTTGAAGACCCACATCAACACCCAAATGGCATCAACTATGTGTTCGTGAACGGTGAACTCGTTGTGGAAAAAGGGAAGCATACAGGTGCTCTGAAAGGAAAGGTTCAAAGAAGCAGATGTTAATCAGAGGAATCAGTACCAAAGAGAAAATCTCGGGCCGGAATCGAATGAAGGGGCTCTGTTGAACAGCCAAGTTGTCTATCAGGCCGATGTGGCAGATTTGAAGCTAAAGCACCGAAGAAAGAGAATTCTTGAGATTGCATTCATCTTGACTTTCGACATCCTGATACTTGTTCTTCTCTTCTCCTTCCTTGAATGGTATGCCATACCACTTTTCTTCTTGGGAGTGCTGCTGTTCTTCCCGTCACCATATGTTTCGATCCCAGACAAATACGCAATAACGGAAGAAGGTTCGATTCACATTGGAAAGAGGACCCTTCAACTCAGTAAGAGACACAAACTGAGTGTAAACATGAAGGATGAATTCGTCTCAGTTTCTGGTGGTTTTGGACACGAACTGCTGAGACTGTACACTTCTGAACCAGACAAGGTTAACACCCTTTTGAGCGGCATAATCAAAAAGATTACGTGATTGATCCGACAAGAGATTTCTGGCCCCACCTTTACAATTGGCGTGACAAGACTCGCTCTCGAACATTTCTGCCAAGCAAAGAGATATATTGATTTCGAGGCGTACCCAAGCAATTCAACTTGTACAGAGTGCAACAGGTCCATGTCTATGGTAAATGCGTCAAGGAACCTTGAAGAAATCAAGTACATACTTGCTACAGATGTAGGAAGCACGACCACCAAAGCCCGCTTTTTCAAGAAGACAGGCAGCGAGTACAGATACGTGATCAGCGGAGAAGCGCCCACAACGGTTGAGGCGCCATATGAAGACGTAACGCTAGGCGTGCGAAATGCAGTTCGACAGATTGAAGAATTAACTGGTCGCCCACTGCTCGATGAGAACGGCATCGCAACAGATGGCTCAGAAGAGCGAGGCGTAGATCTGTACTGTACAACGAGCAGTGCAGGCGGAGGCCTTCAGATGATGGTGGCCGGAGTAGTGAAGTCAATGACCGCTGAAAGTGCTGAACGAGCTGCCTTAGGCGCTGGCGCCATAGTGATGGATGCAATAGCGGTTGATGATGGCAGAAAGGACCACGAGAAGGTTCGGGCGATTAGAACCCTAAGGCCGGACATGGTATTGATAGGAGGAGGAGTAGATGGCGGAACGATATCCCATGTAATGCAGATAGCGGAATTGGTAAGATCAGCCGAGCCAAAGCCAAGACTGGGAATGGGTTACAAGCTTCCCGTCATCTTCGCAGGCAACAAGAATGCTAGGAAGCAGATTAATGATAGCCTTGGAGATGTATTCAGCTTGACTATTGTCGACAACCTGCGTCCCACTCTGGAAGAGGAGAACACTGAACAGGCTAGAGCTGCCATCCATCAGCTGTTCATGGAACACGTCATGTCTCATGCGCCTGGCTATAACAAACTAGCGAAGTGGACAGAAGTTTCGATCATGCCCACTCCAGCAGGAGAAGGAACAATGATGCGGATCATAGCTGAGAGCTTAAAAACGAACCTCCTAGGAGTGGGATTGGGAGGAGCTACCACAAACCTCTACTCGATAGTCGACGAGAAATTTGTCAGAACCGTGAGCGCCAACCTTGGGATGAGTTACAGCATATGTAATGTTATGAAAGAAGCGGGAATTGCGAATATTATTCGTTGGCTTCCGTTTGACATGCCCGAAGAAAGTGTGGAAAATAGGCTCGCAAACAAGATGAACAGACCTACCACGATCCCACAGACTTTGGAGGAGTTGGCCATCGAGCACGCGGTGGCGCGAGAAGCCCTTCGTCTTGGTCTTGAACATCACAAGACTTTGGCACGAGGTCTGAAAGGGGTGATGAGAGAACGCACGATGGAAATAGAAAGGTTCAGGAAAATGGAGGAAGCCACCTACATCGATATGATGAAGATCAATGTCATAGTTGGCACAGGCGGACTGCTATCTCATGCCCCGAGAAGAACTCAATCGTTCCTTATTCTGTGCGATGCGTTTCAGGTGGAGGGAGTAACAAGACTCTTCCAAGACAGCGTCTTTATGATGCCACACTTGGGTGTTTTGTCAACAGTTCATAAGAAAGCAGCTTGGGAAATCTTTGAAAAAGATTGTCTAGTAAGATTGGGAACAATCATTTCTCCTAAAGGTCAGGCTCAACAAGGCGAAGAAGTTCTCACAGTAACTCTCCAGATACCTGACGGATCAACCTACAAGGAGACTCTTAGATTCGGAGAACTAAAGAGGATCAAACTGGGAGAAGGAAAGAAGTCCAAAGCATTCATTGAAGTCACCAAACCATTCGATATAGGATTGGGGCCAGGAAATAGACTTGAGACTGAGATAGAAGGAGGCGTTGTGGGCGTCGTAATAGATGTTCGTGGTAGGCCCCTTGTTCTTCCAGAGGACAACGCTGTTCGAAAGACCAAGTTACTTGAGTGGTTCAAAGCTCTTGAACTCTATCCTGAATCTTTTCTTGAGAAGGTGTCCAAGTAGTGAATGACAGAGTGGAAGTTGCACACGCATATACACCGGGTTTGAAAGTCCAGATTGCGACAACAGTCAGAAAGACTAGACGTCTCTCGACCTTCGGAGAAGTCTTGGTAAAAGAAGGGGACACTGTGGATTTCGACACGACAGTCGCTAGAACCTATCTGGCCGGCGAACCTCATCTCCTCAGAGCAGCTCACCTACTAGGACTTGAAGATGACCCAAAGGATGTTCTCCGATACATGACCAAGAAGGTGGGCGATCCTGTAGAAAAAGGAGAGCTCTTCGCAGAATGCTCACTACTATTCGGTTTAGTGAAGAAATCCTGCGCATCACCAATCACAGGCTACATCGAGAGTTTCTCTGAGAACTCAGGCTATGTTGTAATCAGGGAACCAAAAGCCATTGTTGAAGTTAGATCCTACGTGCCAGGGAAAGTCACAGAGGTCCTACCCAAAGAAGGAGTTATAGTTGAATTGAATGCGGCTCTGATACAAGGAATTTTCGGGATAGGCGGCGAAACAAACGGAGTCCTGAAGATATCTGTAGATTCACCCAAGGATATCCTTGATGCCGACGCAATTACAGACCAAGATAACGGAAGGATCTTGGTGGCAGGTTCAATGGTAACGGGAGAAGCTATGGCTAAAGCGGCAAATCTTGGGGTGAAAGGTATTGTGTCTGGGGGAGTGAACTACAGGGAACTTGTCAACTTCGTTGGCCACAGGATTGGTGTCGGGATCACTGGAGATGAGCAAGTCGGAGTAACGCTGATCGTGACAGAGGGCTTCGGCAAGATGAAGATGTCGCAAAGAGTGTTTGGTCTTCTTCAGCGTTTCCAAGGATTCAAGGCGTCGATGTCTGGCGCAACACAGATCAGAGCGGGAGTACTCAGGCCTGAGATCATTGTTCCTCATACAGAGCTATCCGCTCAAGAGGTTAGTGAGCAGGATTCGGTCGGAGGAATGAAACCTGGCACCCCTATCCGAGTGATCAGAGAACCATACTTCGGAGCAATGGGGAAGGTTGTCAGTCTGCCCGCCGAGCTGCAGAAGGTCGAAACAGAGTCGGGTGTACGCATAGTAGAAGTTGAGTTGGATAATGGCGAGAAGGTTATGGTGCCTAGAGCTAACGTTGAAATAATCGAAGAATGAGATTTCGCCAATTCCTCTGTGTATTTCTGGCGCCCGCCTTCCTTTCCTCGTTCAATTGCTTCTTCAACGCTTCCACACGCTGGATTAGCTTGCTAAGGTTCTCTCTTTTGCTGAGCAACGCAACTATGTTCTCTCCTGCGTTACCAAACAACGGAAGGATCGGTGAGAGGAAGAGCAGAAGAAAGTGGGCACTAAGATAGGAAAACGGGCCCACTGCCTGAAGAAGAATCGTAGACGGAACATCAGCGCCACTTCTGACAATCAGTCGAGCGATCTTCTCAATAAGCTCCTCTTCCTGTTGTGGACTAAGACTTGTAGGTAGGAAGAACCCGCCTTCTGACATAACCCATCATTGAACGACTTTCGGAACCAACTTCTGATCCTATGCATAAGAGTCTTTCCTGCTGGATTCGTCTAGTCAAAAGACTTAATTCAAGAGCCAAGGCCTTCGGATTGTCAACAACGGGGAACTGGTCAATCTTGAGCCAAACCTACGAGAAAGGAACAGCTAAATCGAGAAGAATCTTTGAAAGAGCCAAGAAAGTATTTCCGGCAGGAGTCTCCTATAGAATCCGTTCAATCGAACCGTACCCCTTCTATGTTAGCAAGGCCAAAGGCAGCAAGGTGACAGATGTCAACGGAAACGCCTATACAGATTACTGGTGCGGCCATTTCGCTCTGATTCTTGGACACGCTCATCTGAAGGTTGTGCGAGCTGTCAAGGAACAGGCCGAGAAAGGATTCCACTACGGAATCGCCCACGAATTGGAGTTGAAGCTGGCTGAACAGATATGCAGGATGGTGCCGAGCGCTCAACTGCTCAGATTCTGCGGCTCGGGAACCGAAGCAAATATGTTTGGAGCAAGACTTGCGCGTACATACACCCATCGATCCAAGATTGGGAAATTTGAAGGAAACTGGCATGGCGCATACGATCCGCTCCATGTTGCCATCAAGCCTCCTTTTGACAAACCTGCCTCAGGAGGGCTTACAGAAGGTGCTCTGATGGATACCGTGATCCTTCCTTACAATAACCTAGAGAAAACTCGAAGAATCATGGATGAGCATGACTTAGCATCCGTAGTCGTCGAACCGGTTATGGGAGCAGGGGGAATGGTCCCCGCCGACTTAGAATTCCTCAAAGGGTTGGCTGAACTCTGCAAGGAACGAAGCACGCTCCTGGTCTTTGACGAAGTAATAACTGGATTCCGATTGGGCCCTGGAGGAGCTCAAGGGAAGTGGAAAATCATGCCTGATCTCACAATACTGGGAAAGATCACGGGCGGCGGTCTACCAATAGGTGCTGTTACTGGCAAGAGAGAGATAATGGAACACATGGATCACATGAAATATGATGTCCCTGAGTATTGCTTCCATGGTGGAACCTATGCTGGAAACCCGATGTCTATGACAGCTGGTTTTGCCACATTAAAGATCTTGGAGGATGGATCGGCCTACAAGAAAATAGACGCATTTGGTGAAAGAATGCGTCAAGAGTTGAATGAGATATTTAGCCGTGCCGGGTTTGATATCCACACCACAGGAACTGGGTCAATCTTGGGGTGCCACTTCACAAAGGTATCAGTTGTTGACATGATTACTGCCAGCACAGGTGATAAGGAATTATCCAAGAAGTTCACTGCCCATCTGCTAGATAGGAAGATATTTGCTCTTACTCCTGAACTAGTTCACTGCGCTATCTCAACTGCTCATACAAAGAGCGACATCGACGCATTCCTATCTGCCGCAGAGGAATTTGCCAAGAAAGAAAAACAAAGCAAATGATTGGTCAACAGAGGCATATTTCAATACTACAAGAGTAAGGGGCGCTAATCTCTTCTTTGCTTCAGCCTTAGAACCTCTCCATGAGTCACCTTCCGCCATTTCTCATACTCCGTGAGACGGACTTCTTCTCTGAAACGTTGACTTAACCCAATGATCTCTGGCTCCGATAGTTGGTCAGTCCTGTATCCTAGTCGCGATGAGGGGGGTACGCCTTCGGCCAATCTCTTGAAAGTGTCATAGAAATCAAAGAATCGGGTAAATTCGGGGATAACTCCGTGTTCTCTTGGAGACATGAAGCGAGGACAGGCAGGTTCCATCTCAATAGGATTACAGCTGATCGACACTACAGGGTACTTTTCGACTATCCTCTTGCCAACTTTGATCGTATCCTGAAAATTGTACTGTGTTTCTCCAGATAGGCCTGATGAGAAGTACAGCTGTACTGGAATGCTCTCTTCTTTAACGTCATCAAGCCAGCGGAACAAGTCCTTATTGCTGTAGTAGATTCCTTTGTTGTTCTTCCGAACTGACTCTGATCCTGACTCAGGCGAGAGAGCGATTGTCGAGTAGAGAGGATTGAAGGTCCTCTTGAAATCGGTGAGAAGCTCCTTATCACAAAGGGACCATAGCAAGAACTCCGCGCTGATGTCAATCCTTTCTTTTTGAACAAGAGCAAATAGGTCAAGGTGGTACTCTCGCTTTTCGGGACATGGATCAAAATCCATATAGGCGCAACAGATCTTCTCTTCTTGAAATATCGCCAATGTCTCAACCACTTTCTGCTGAGATCGGTAGACGGGTGCTTGACGCCCAGTAAGGATGCTAAACGCGTTCTTTCCGCCTCCGCAGTAAGAGCAATTCATTGAGCACCCGCGACCGAGGCAAAGCCATCCTTGTGTCTTGAGCCTCGCCTTGTGGGCAAATGGATCCAAGTCTCCAAGTTGGGATATTACTGTGCGATACTTGTTAAAGTTCGACAATAAGCTGAAGTTGGAGAAGTCTAATCGGTCCAGATCAGGTGTTTCGGCCACAAACCTCCTGTCTGACTTCTTCAAAGAATGCCCATATCTATATGTCAGGTTTGGTACTTCGTCAAGTCTTCCATTCGATAGATGTTTAAGCAACTCAAGAAGAGGAACCTCAGCGTCACCTGAAACAACAGCATCCACACTCTTGAATTGTGACAAGATCTCCTGAGCGAAAAAAGAAGCTGTAAATCCACCGAGGATCACAAACGCGTCTGAGAACTGCTTAACAGTGTCGGCGATTCGAATTGCGTCGAATGCATGGACATACCAGTGCAAATCGATTGCAGCAACGGATATGTCATGATTCTTAAGCAAGGTCTCTATAGAGAAACTTCGGTCGCACATCTCCTCTAAGCCTGTATGGATCACTCTCGTCGTGTATCCTTGCTTGTCCAACATATCCGCCAGACCTAGTGTTCCCATGGGCATGACGACGTATGTTAGAGAGGAGCCTCCCTTGCAGTGGGGGGCCCTTATGTGAGTTGTGGGATGAAGAAAAAGACAGTCGATTTCTTTCACAAGCTACCACAAATCCTTTCTCAGTATCCTTGCCTTGTGAGCGACATGGAAGCCGTACGACTCCAACATTGATGTCATAAACATCTGCTGGCGGTCCACTGGACCAATTTGACATCTTTCTATCCCATGTCTCTCCATGGATTGAAGGCCATGAAAAACAAGCGAAACAAGTAGCTCAGGATCCTCGCTCCGCAAGCCCCACCTGAAAAACTTTGCGCATTTGAATCGATGGCCCGTAAGATGATCATAGAACAGAAATGGTATCGGAGACCGGTTCTCCTTAAGGAATTCAAACAGATTCGGTGACCATTGGCAGAAACCTTCGATACGTCTCTTAGGGAATACTGCGTCACGTTTATAGGCAATCGATTGAGAGTCACTGAAGAAGTGGGTAATTCTCCGAGTGAGAATCGGGTCGGTTTTGGAGAGGCAATACTCTCTTAGGGGGAATTCGCAGATCTGTGCGTCAATGGCAGCGATCTTACTCTGATCGGGAGCACCAATCATGAAGCTGGATCGGGTGCCGTGCCTTTCTTCCATCTTCAGTCGAGCGTCTTCTATCCTCCGGTCGTAGCATAGCAGGATTCTCTCATCCTGAAATCCATGCTCTTGAAAGAGACGCACATTGGTCTCTTGTATCTTCACAACATCCAAATCATATGAGAATTCAGATACCGAGTTGGGAAAGGAAACTGGTGGCGAAATCAGCTCGTGGAGTTCCGCCTTTATGCGCTTGCTTCCAACCGATCTGGCAAGATCTTCGACTCTTCCAAAGAAGAACTGAGAACTTTCTTCCAGATCAGACCTATCGAACCAATACGGGTAGGTTAGGAATAGGACTGGGTCGCCCCTATCCTCGATGTAGAAGAACGCAAAGCAAAACACTTGATCGACCAAGTTGCCGTTACTTAGCACCTTGGAGATTGTCAGAGGCCAAAATCGTTGAATACTCTTTCCACGATAGTTAATGAGATCCGATATCATTCCAAGTGGAAACGAAACGAAATCTGGGCCGGAATAGATGAATGGGGCTTGGACAAATAGTTCAGAGGGTATTCGGCTTTCCAGTCTAAGCCCCAACATGATGGTCATGAAGTGCTGACCGAGTCTTATGAAGCTTGTAGTTTGGCGTGCGCAAAGCGTGTAGCTTGTTCGATTATATGAATAGTTCCGTCTTGTTTCTTATCTCACATGATGACACATGAATAAGAACTCTCTTGAGAAAGTATTAACTGCGAAGATTCGCGATCTAATTTGGAGGGAGTCTTATTGAGAATAGCGACTGGCACAATTCTTCACGAAACAAACACGTTCTGTACACATTCGACGACGCTCGAGAATTTCAAGTATGACACTCTGGCCCCACGATCTGTAAGGACAGGTTATCTCGACGCGAAAGATTTCTTCGAGGAGTTCACTCGGACGAGGTCTGTTGCAGGCGGCTTCATAGACGCATCAAAGAATTTGGGATTTGAACTACTTCCAACGATCTGGGCTGACGCCACACCGGGAGGCACTGTATCGAAGGAGACATTCGACTACCTACTTTCAGCACTTCTTGAGACACTTCGTAGGTGTGGAAAGGTTGACGGAGTACTTCTAGGTCTTCACGGCGGAGGATATAGCGAAGTTCACAATGATCTGGAAGGAAAGGTTCTCAAAGAGGTTCAAGGAGTAGTTGGTGAGAACGTTCCGATTGTTACTACGTTGGATCTTCACGCGAACGTCAGCCAGTTGATGGTTGACATTGCAGATGTCTTAGTTGGTTACGATACTTATCCTCATGTAGACATGTATGAACGCGGCGTTGAAGCGGCGGAGATAATAGTTTCAACAATCAAAGGCCTCATTAAGCCTACAATGGCGATGGAAAAACCCCCACTTATCATTCCGCTTCAGGGACAGTTCACAGGCAAGTATCCCATGAGCAAGCTAATGGAGATGGCCCACGCAATAGAGAAAGAGAAAGCAGTATTGAACGTCACCGTGTCCGCATGCTTTCCTTTGACAGACTGCGTTGATACAGGTATCGCGCTGATCGTCACCACTGACAATAATATAGACTTGGCGAAGAATAAGGCCAAGCAACTGTCCGATTTGGCTTGGAGCCTCAGAAAGGACTTCCTTGTCACTCCCACACCGATCGACCAAGCTATCAAAGATGCGATGAGCCTCCCTGGTCCTGTGATCTTGGCTGATATCGGAGATAACCCGGGGGCTGGAGGAGCCACTGATGGAACTGCGCTTCTTCGGGCGTTGATTGAAGCTGGTGCCAACCGCACTGTTGTTGCTGTCATTAGAGATCCCGAGGCAGTTTCAAAGTCGATTCAGACCGGTGTAGGCAATCAAGTCACAATGAAGATTGGAGGAAAGACCGACAAGCTTCACGGTGACCCGTTAGAAGTCACAGGATATGTTCGTTTGATCTCAGATGGACTATTCAGACATCGTGGACCTATGGCGACCGGTATGGAGATGCGTATGGGCAAGACAGCCGTCTTAGATATCAAGGGCATCGAAGTGATCCTGACTGAACTGAGAATGCAGCCAATGGATCTGCAACTCTACAGAAGCGTCGGAATCGAACCAACCGAGAAACAGACAATCGTGGTTAAGTCCTCGGTTCACTACAGGGCCGCACACACCCCAATCGCAAAGAAGATCATAGAAGTAGATACACCAGGCGTGACTGGACCTGATCTCAAACGCTACCCATTCAAAAAAGTAAGGCGACCTATTTTCCCAATAGATGATATGTGAAGTTACGGGAAAGCGATAGTCTTGGTGCCGAGGGGAGGATTCGAACCCCCATGGAGCGGCTCTGCAGGCCGCCGCATAACCTCTCTGCCACCTCGGCTCAGCTCCTAGTCCATTGGTTGAGAGGTTTTTCAACTTTTTCGACGGAAGGAAAAAGTGACCTATGTGCCGTGGAGTGGAAGACCTATAAGCAATCTCCGATCAAGCTTCTGGCTTCACAACATCCGCACCATAGCCAGTATGTCAATGGAATAGGAAGTGTATGAGGAGGGCAACCATTGTCTGAGGAAGAAGCGCCCTTGGCTGATCAAAGGCCCATGTTCACGCTCGTGGGTCTTACGCTCTTTGCCATGGTAGCCTCCAATATGATCACGCCTACGCTATATCTTTACGCAGCAGAACTCGGGGCATCGCTTGCGTTCATAGGATTGATAGCATCAGCAGCTTCGGGCGTGAGGCTCCTTTCGAGAGTCCCGATGGGTCTTCTCTCAGATCGATTTGGCCGTCGTCCGCTAATACGCCTCGGAACACTTGGAGTTGTAGGCTCCCTACTGATGCTATACTTGGCGCTTGCACCGTCTCAAGTCCTCATCGCATATGTTGTCAACACATTGGCCTTCATGTCCATCTTTACCATTGGACTCACAATGGCTTCTGAGATTTACTCCTCGCGTAAGGCAACTGGAGTCTCCCTCTTCGCACTGTCATCTTCCTTGGCAATGTTCATTGCGCCGGGAATCTGCAGTCTCCTGCTGTTACGATTCCGCATCCGGGAAACCTATCTCTTCGCATCTCTAATCGGGCTAGGGGGAATTCTCTGCTCGATGCGTGTAGCCGCCTCGCCGGGATCAAGAGCCTCTTTGAATATTAGAGGAAGTCTGAGAAATGTCCTGAAGGATGAGAACATTCGGCTCGCGGCGGTGCTTGAAACGTTCTTTGCCTTGGGCTTCAATTCGATTTTCATCTTCCTTCCCCTCTATCTTTCAGAGAGATTCCAACTTACGTCAGCCGAGATCTCTTTTCTAGTGGCTATATACTCTCTAGCCATGGTGTCGATCAGACTTCCTCTTCCCAAGTTGCTTCAAAGGGTTGAGGAGAAAAGCATGATTGCCCTAGCGTTCTTTGAATATGCAGTAGCCCTAATGGCCATGCCATTCGGCAGCTCTCTCGTCCATTTTTCGGTACTTCTCTTTGCCGCAGGAATGGCGCATGGAATGATATTCCCGTCAATGGCACTAGTAGTGTCTAGGTCTAGTCACCTCGATCTTGCCTTAGCAAACTCGGTCTATCTCGGAGTCGGGGACATGGTCACGGTAATCGCTCCCCCAGTGATTGCGTCATTCATCCAAGCGTTTGGATACAGTCCAATCTATCCGGCGGCCTCGATAGGGATGCTGATCGGAGTAGCTTATGCTGTGATAAAGGGAAGGAAACACACTCTGTCTGAACACGGGGGAGAAGAGTCTTAGCGAGATTCTTCGACAGTAATGTGGCCAGAACCAAACGGAGGAAGACTTTTTGGGATTTGGAGCGTTCCTTCAGAAAGACGACGGTAAACACGAAGATGCTGTACAGACATGCTAAAATAGGAAGTCGAGAACTACGGAGCCCCTCTATCTCAAGGATGATTGAAGAATGGCAGATGATGCTTTGGCGGAGCCAATCGAGAGCCGACTCCTAGACGCAGCCCTCAAAGGAATGAGGAACGCGAAGGTTCTATGGGGATTCAGAGTCGGGGCAGCAGTTCTTGGCGACGATGACGAGATCTACGAAGGATGTAACGTCGAAAGCGAAGTCGCAGGACTAGGAGTATGTGCGGAAAGAAGCGCTATTGACCACGCAGTCATTCATGGAAACAGCAAGATCAAGGCCGTTGCTGTGGTCGCGGACCATCCTTCAATCGAGAACCTAGCACCGTGCGGCGCTTGCAGACAATACATAAAGGAGTTTGCAGACGGCGACATATGGGTCGTAATGGCCATGGCGAAAGGCGGTTCGATCCAGAAGCAGACAAAACTGAAACGGAAGATAGGCGAAATGTTGCCATATCCATACCGTACAAACGCCTTCCTCACCCAAACACGCCTCCAAGATCTTGTCCAGAAGTAGTCGCCTGCAGACAAGGTCTACCCCCTGCGTCCTGTCTTAACCAACCGTTAGCCCATCGTGGAAGAGGGCAAGTAACCCATTCCGTAACGTAGAATCATCTAGCGTAGGAGAGCTGGGGAGTCTGCGGTTGACAGGCAGGATTTTTCCTCTGGATAAAGTCGGTTGATGGGGGCTATTGCACGAAATTCTTCGTGCTAACCTGTCCTTGTAGAGGTTTGAATTGAACGCTTTTCAGCTGGGAGCATAGAATCAACACGAACTCTTAGATTCAGCAAGAAGCTGGCGCGGCGCTTGATTGACTTCTTTAAAGCACTGAAATTCATATAAGACGCAAGACCATTATGCATAGGGACCTGTAATGGAGAAGGCTGCTCGCCCCCTTTACATTTCTACCTCTCCGGAAGAATTGTTGGGCAGACCTCTCAACGAAATTGAACAGAAATTCGCTCCTTCCAAGCTTTTTCTTGGTGGGAAAGGCATCCCACTTCCAGGGCCTAGGGTAGCGATTGTAGGTTCTCGGAAAGCCTCTTCTTCGGGCATCGTGTTAGCGCAAGAAATAGCTTCTTTTCTTGCGAAAAAAAGTGTCGTCGTAGTGAGCGGACTTGCAGAGGGCATTGACACCGCAGCTCATGAAGCGGCAATCAGGCAAGGTGGCTCGACGGTCGCCGTTCTCGGAACTCCTTTGGACGAATTCTATCCAGCAAGGAACGGTGGACTTCAGAAGATAATCATGCGCGACCACTGGGCGGTCTCGCAATTTCCGGTTGGATATCCTACGGAACCAAAGAACTTTGTGATTCGGAACAGAACTATGGCGCTCATTTCAGACGCTTCAATAATCGTTGAAGCTGGCGAAATGAGTGGCTCTCTTCATCAGGGGTGGGAAGCACTGAGACTGGGCCGACCTCTTTTCATTTCCAAGGTCATTACGGACAATGTTTCTTTGAAATGGCCGAAAAAGATGATTGAGTACGGAGCAGTCGAACTCACAGACTATGAAGAAGTCATTGAAGTGTTACCCTCGTCTGAAAGAATCTTGCAGATCATTCGTTGAGTTATGCCATGCGCCTAAACCGACTTGAGTTTGGTTCACTTCTCTCATATTGCCCGCGCGGTGGTAGTTCAGAGGAAATTCAACTATCCCGGCAGATAATGAGAATCCTAAAGAATGATTCCTTTGTCGAGGACCCGCCTGTCCTCATGTCAAACTGGATATCTAGTACGATGGAACATCGAAGATCTGAGCTACCTTTTGGTTCCATTTTTCGAACAAATTCGGTTCTGGTTCCACTTCCAAGGAGTTCGCGCTTGCAACCAGATAGTCTTTGGGTCCCGGAACGAATAGCAAATGCTCTGGTCAGAAGAGGGTTCGGCGCACAAGTAATGCCATATCTCACTCGCACAAGGGCGGTTCGCAAATCGGCCACCAGTCAGGCCAGTCAAAGACCAACGCCGACCGAGCATTTCGAATCATTGGCTGTACAGGGAAAACTAGGATCGACCGAAGACATTGTGCTAATAGATGATATCGTTACTAGAGGCCATACGATGATAGGCGCTGCAAACAGGCTTTTGGAGGCTTTTCCATTGGCACGAATCCACGCATTTGCAGCGATGAGAACACTTAGCAGTTGGACGGACTTTTCTCACATTTATGACCCACAAATTGGCTGGATAGAATACAGGGAGGATTCTGACGATTGCTTACGAAAACCGTGAGGGTCTCATCAACTCTTCTCAGACAACAGGCCCTGAATTCCAGTAGCGTGCGCGCGAGCGTCTGCATGTTGGACAGATGAGCCTGTCCTCGCTCATCTGAAGGCCTAGGTTCCTTTCTTGGCGTCTAACTGGCTGATTCCGGCTGTGATCATTTGGCAATGAAATCAGCAAGGAAAGCCGGAAAGAAGAGGATTACCTACATAGCCTTCTTTGTAGGAATGGTTGTCGCAACGACAGTAGGTGCTGCAATCGCGGAATACTTATTGCGGTTTTCCCCAGCGGGCACTGGCGAACCACTACTCATTGCGAGCCTTTTTCTCGGTGGCTTTTCCTTGATCTAGAAGGCCGCTACTGTAAGCAGTGATGGAGGCACCAATCAACACAGCCAATCCTATCAAATCCACCACCATCTGATTCCATCCAAAGAAGCGCGCGATACAGAGATATACCAACTCCGCAATTACGAGCACACAGAGGACTCTTTCCTCTTCCAATTCTACATCAACCGACTTTATCCAGAGGAAAAATCCTGCCTGTCAACCGCAGACTCCCCAGCTCTAGCGTAGGTGACCTTTAAGTACGCTTACGAGGTTTTGGAGCTTCGATCTGAGAGACCACTATTCGGTTGGGTCTGACTGTTGAAAGACAGAATGAAGAGAATTCTCGTAACAGGTGCGTTCGGGCAAATCGGCTCGGAATTGATTGTGGAGCTGCGCAAAAGGTACGGCAATGATAACGTGGTGGCTGTCGGGCACAAAACGAAGCCCGGTGGAAAGCTGCTTAGTTCCGGTCCCTTCGGTTTCGTCGATGTAAGCAGAAGAGAGACTGTTGAAGAGTTTGTGAAAAAGTATGATGTTGACACTATCTACCATTTGGCGGCGATTCTGTCAGTTGCGGGTGAGAAGAACCCGCAGCTTACCTGGGAAGTCAATATGAAAGGGCTCTACAACATTCTTGAGATCGCCAAGGAGAACGGACTTGTTCGAGTCTTCTGGCCGAGTTCCATCGCAGTCTTCGGCCCGGAGACTCCTAGCCGGAATGCCCCGCAGGAGACTGTGCTACGTCCCAGAACGATCTATGGTGTTACCAAAGTTGCAGGCGAGTTGCTTTGTGATTACTACGTCAGACGATTCGGGGTTGATGTTCGAGGCGTCCGCTATCCGGGCATAATCAGCAGCGAAACTCCTCCGGGTGGCGGCACAACAGATTACGCCGTGGAGATTTTCTACGAAGCGGTCAAGCACAAGCGATACACGTGCTTCGTGAGAGAAGACACGACCCTTCCGATGATGTATATGCCCGACTGCATCAGGGCCGCGATACAGCTGATGGAGGCAGACCCATCTCAACTCAAGCACCACTCTGATTTCAACTTGGCAGGCATGAGTTTCTCAGCTGGACAACTGGCCAAAGAGATTAGGAAGCATATTCCAGAATTCACATGCGAATTCAAACCTGATTTCAGACAGGAAATAGCTGACTCTTGGCCTATGTCAATCGACGACAGTGCTGCTCGGGAGGAATGGGGATGGAGATCAAGCTACGACTTGGCTACCATGACTGAAGACATGCTAGAGAAACTCGAAAGACGATGCATGAAAGGGCAGTCTAGGTAGCGCAAAAACTAGTGTGAGCTAACCCAACGCGACTTCACGTAATCAAACGACACCACGAGGACCAAATAGCTTTATGGCCTAATCCGCCTCCGAATCTCTCTTGAGAGGTCAACGTGAGATGAGAGACCCCGCAAGCTTCCTGAAGCAAGAATACGAGCAACTGGTCAGGGATCAGCTGGACTGGAAACTCAGAATTCTGCAGAGCAGTAGCTCACCAAAGTCAATTGTCGATGGAAAAGAGGTTCTCATGCTCTGCTCAAACAATTACTTGGGCCTAAGCAACCATCCAAAACTGAAGAAGGCAGCAATAGAAGCCATTGAGAAGTACGGCGTGGGATCCGGATCGGTTAGGCCAATCGCCGGAAACATGGACATACATATGAAGCTTGAAGATAGGCTGGCAAAGTTCAAACATACAGAGGCATCGCTGACTTTCTCAGCGGGTTTCACGGCGAATCAGGGCCTTATCCCCCAATTGGCCGACGAAGGCGACTTAATAATCAGTGACGAGTTGAATCACGGAAGCATCATCGATGGGGTTCGACTCTCAAAGGCTGACCGAGCGATCTACAAGCATTGCGACGCAGACGATCTAGCCAGAGTTCTGGATAAAGCAGAAGCCAAGAACTATGGCCGGATCATGATAATAACTGATGGTGTCTTCAGCATGGACGGCGACATCGCTCCTGTCGACAAGATAACGAGATTGGCAGAGCAGCATGGGGCAATGACTTACGTCGATGACGCCCATGGAGACGGGGTCCTAGGCGAGAAGGGACGCGGCATCACTTCTCACTTCAAAGTGGAAGGCCGAGTCCACGTAGAAATGGGAACCTTCTCAAAGGCCTTCGGGGTTGTTGGTGGATACATCGCAGGAAGCAGGGACCTAATCAACTACGCCTTCAATAAATCAAGAAGCTGGCTGCTAAGCGCTTCCTCTCCCCCACCCGTGGCAGCGGCGTGTCTGGCCGCGATCGAGGTTGTTGAAAGCGAGCCACAACATTTGGAAAACCTGTGGAAGAATACTCGATACTTCAAGAAGGCCTTGAAGGATTTGGGTTTTGATATAGGCCAAAGTCAAACGCCCATCACACCTGTGATTGTGGGCGAGAGTGCTGTAGCAAAGCAGATGAGTGCGAGGCTTTTCGAGGAAGGAGTGTTCGCGCTCCCAA
>Ga0209725_1000358_pt1 | contig 28079 bp, 24 predicted proteins | sample I18A1metaG_FD_184145 | JGI IMG/M metagenome (GOLD analysis project Ga0209725, IMG submission 184145) | Lake sediment bacterial and archeal communities from Gulf of Boni, Indonesia to study Microbial Dark Matter (Phase II) - ​I18A1 metaG... | ecosystem: Environmental > Aquatic > Freshwater > Lake...
CGAGGGTGAAGCTGCAGGCGTTAGACTCGTGGCTAAGGAGGGGTTTGAGCCTGAAGTGTACGCGCTCGCACGCGCAAGCCCGCACGATATCGACGCAGCATTGCACTGCGATGTCGGTTACGTTCACGTTTTCATCGCGACATCCGATCTTCATCTCCAGCGAAAGCTGAGGTTATCTCGTGAGCAGGTGCTGGAGAGAGCGGGAGAAGCCGTCTCCTACGCAAGAGATCATGGGATGGTTGTGGAATTCTCAGCAGAGGACGCCACACGATCGGATCCGGCGTACCTGGCTAGAGTATTCAGGTCGGTTTGCGAGGCCGGAGTAGATCGCATGAACATACCTGACACCGTCGGCGTGGCATCGCCTCAAAGGATGCAACAGATCGTAAGTTCAGTCAGACAGGAGGTCGACATACCGATCAGCGTCCACTGTCATGACGATTTCGGACTGGCAGTGGCAAACAGCCTCGCTGGAATTGAAGCAGGAGCGGTTCAGGCACACGTTACCGTGAACGGCATCGGAGAAAGAGCTGGAAATGCGTCCCTAGAAGAGCTCGTGATGGCCTTACGGCAGCTTGCTGGCGTAGATACGCGTGTTAACACCACACTCCTCTACGAGACTTCGAGATTGGTCGCCAAGATCTCCGGCGTGGTCGTTCAAGCCAACAAGGCAATTGTGGGAGACAACGCGTTCGGCCACGAGTCCGGAATTCACACTCATGGGGTAGGTGCAGAAGCATCCACCTACGAGCCATTCGACCCGGCGCTCGTGGGCAGGAGAAGATGGTTCCAAGCTGGGAAGCACGCCGGCGCGCACGGAATAGCTGCTCAACTTGCCGAGATGGGTTTCTCCCCAAACGCCGAAGAACTGACCCAGATCGTCTCCAAAGTCAAGGACCTAGCGGACAAAGGAAAGACTGTCACTGACGCGGACCTCTTCTCGATCGCTGAGACGGTCACGACCACGCTGCCCGCCGATGGCAACCCAGTCTCACTAAGCGATTTTGCAGTCATGACCGGAATTGGCGTGGTACCGACTGCATCCGTACGCATCAAGATCAACGGAACTCAGTATGTCTCCTCCGAGACAGGCGTCGGTCCGGTCGACAGTGCAATCAAGGCCATACAGAAACTGACCGACCCGCTCGTCCACGTACGATTGAAGGAGTACAGACTCGACGCGATTACCGGCGGCTCCGACGCCCTTGCCGAGGTCCTCGTAAGAGTTGAGGACGATCACGGGGTCGCAGTCTCTGCGCGAACAACGGGTGAGGACGTGGTCCGGGCCAGCGTGGAAGCGATGATTCTGGGAATCAACAGGCTCCTGCTGAAGAAGCGTCCAACCTCGAAAACCCGGCAGGAACAGGAGATGCGTTCGGCTTGAGATCGGATACGATCAAGAAGGGCCCTGAGCGGGCGCCGCATCGAAGTCTCCTAAGAGCATGCGGTCTCAAGGCAGAGGATTTCTCGAAACCTTTCATCGGGATAGCGAGCTCACAAGTAGACATCGTACCGGGACACGTGCATCTGCATCGCTTCAGCGAGATCGTGAAGTCGGCGGTTCGTGAAGCAGGAGGGGTCCCATTTGAGTTCAACACTATCGCGGTCGACGATGGAATTGCTATGGGCCATCCTGGTATAATGTACTCACTTCCAAGCCGAGAGCTGATCGCCGACTCAGTTGAAACGATGCTTCAGGCTCACCAGTTTGACGCGGTCGTGTGCATACCGAACTGCGACAAAGTCGTCCCCGGCATGATCATGGGCGCTCTCCGCGTCAATATTCCGACAATCTTCGTCAGCGGAGGGCCGATGGAAACAGGTCGAACAAGCCGCGGCCAGCCTATCGATTTAGTGTCTGTATACGAAGGCGTAGGCCGGTATCGGGCTGGATTCATCGGTGAACAGCAGCTGACCGACTTGGAAGAACGCGCCTGTCCTTCTTGCGGGTGTTGTGCAGGAATGTTCACCGCTAACACGATGAACTGCCTCTGTGAGGCGCTCGGGTTAGCATTGCCCGGGAACGGAACGTTCCTTGCCACTTCTCGTGAAAGAATTGAGCTACTCAGAAAGGCTGGCCGTCAGATTGTGGCACTGGTCAAGGCTGACCTGAAGCCGCGAGACATCGTTACTACGGAGGCCATCGATGACGCGTTTGTTCTGGACATGGCGATGGGAGGCTCTTCAAACACAGTCCTCCACGTTCTCGCGATAGCAAAGGAAGCACAAGTTGCCTATCCGCTGCGTCGCATAAACGAGATCGCGGAACGGATACCTCACATCTGCAAGATAAGCCCGGCATCAGACTACAGAATCGAGGACCTTCACCGCGCAGGTGGAGTGAGTGCGCTTCTCAGAGAGCTGAGCAAGATAGAGGGGTCCCTGCACTTGGACCGCACAACTGTCACGATGAAAAAGCTCAGAGAGAACATCGCCTGTGCTGAAGTGGCCGACTCACAAGTGATTCGATCCATCTCGAACCCTCACAGCCCTCATGGGGGAATCGCGATTCTGTACGGCTCGCTCGCTCCTAAGGGAGCCGTGTGCAAGACGGGCGCTGTTGATCCGGAAATGATGAAGCACAAAGGTCCCGCTCGTGTGTTTGACTCCGAGGAGGACGCCTCTAGCGCGATTCTTGAAGGCTCTATCAGGGATGGCGACGTTGTCGTTGTACGATTTGAAGGTCCCAAGGGCGGACCTGGGATGCGAGAGATGCTGAGCCTGACCTCAGTCCTAGCTGGCATGGGTCTCGGATCGAAAGTTGCACTTGTCACGGATGGGAGGTTCTCTGGAGCAACCCGAGGTGCATGCATCGGGCACGTTTCGCCGGAGGCAGCGGCAGGCGGGCCAATCTCGTGTATCAGAGATGAGGATTTCATCGAGATCGACTTAGAGCAGTATCGCCTAGACGTTGACCTCGCCCCTGACGAGATCGAGACCCGTCTGAAGCACGCTCGTGACTTCCCAGTCCGAGCAAAGTCTGGGTACCTCGCGAGATATGCGGACCTTGTTACTTCAGCTGACGAGGGGGCGTTCCTCAGGCGACCCATTCAAGCGAATCAAAGTGACAAATGATGTCAACGAGTAGACCGGAATTTGTATGGATGAACGGTGAATACGTCAAGTGGGAAGATGCGAACGTTCCTATCCTGACTCACGCTCTCCACTATGGTACAGCGGTCTTTGAGGGGATAAGAGCGTACGAGACCAGCGAGGGACTTTCTGTCTTTCGATTGAAGGAACACATGTGCCGTCTCAAGTCCTCCGCCCACGCCTACATGATCGAACTACCATATTCAGAAAGCGAACTCTGTGATGCCGCTAGAGCCCTCTTGGCCAAGAACGAAATGCGCACCTCGACATATATCCGGCCCATCGCGTTCAAGGCCGTCGGGGGGATAAACCTCGATTTTAGAGCGGTTCCAACTTGGGTCGCGATAGTGGCCTTTCCTTACGAGAAGTATTTCGAGAAGGAGGGATTGGATGTATGCGTCTCTTCATGGAGAAAGACAGGTGAGCCTTCCGTGCCGTCCCTTGCAAAGGCTTCGGGGCACTACATCAATTCAGTCCTCGCCAAGGTAGAGGCTGCTCAGAATGGGTTTGACGAAGCCGTATTCCTTGACCACAGAGGATTTGTCTCGGAAGGCAGCGGCGAGAACATCTTCCTCGTGAAGCAGCAGATCCTTCATACTCCATCACTTTCCGCGGGGATACTGGAGGGCGTCACACGTGATACACTGCGCACCGTCGCTGAAGATCACGGCCTGAAGCTTCAGGAGAGAGATATCACGCGAGGCGAGCTCTACACGTGCGATGAAGCCTTCTTTACCGGAACTGCGGCTGAGATTTCTCCCATAGTCAGCATAGATAAACGGAGGATAGGTGAAGGAAGACCAGGGCCGGTAACCCAACGCATTCGGAGGTTGTATTCCGAAGTCGTCTCAGGCAACGACGAACGATATCATCATTGGTTGACCCCGGTGTACCGCAGGGTTGAGTCTAAGACTTTTGCGGCTGCGACCGCGACTGCGTCATCGCGTTCCAGCGATTCGTGTCGCACAAATTGGCAGCTGCAGTTCTGGGAGTGGACGAGGCCGCAAGGTCCGTGAACCTCACGAGTCTTCGATGGGCTAGTGATCGCCCGTCGCATGATTCAACATGGAGTAGGTCTCGAATCCGTGTGGAACAGAACTGCTCATGCTTCCCTCTCATTCTGCAGTGAGCTACGCTCCCAGAGACCTCTAGTCAGACACATCATTCAGCCGACTCCGTGACATCTCATCGGTGGTTCGAGATGACCCGAGTTTGGGAAGGGTCTTAAGACCAATCGGTTGTCGAGCGGTTGAGTTAACTGTTCTGTCAGGCAACTACTCGCCTGTTGATGGCAGGCCGGTGCCTAGGCGTCTACATTTGGGATAGGAATTGAGCAAACGCGCCCTGACAAAACTAAGAGGTGAGCTTCGCTCCATCGACTCTGAACTCCTTGATACTCTGGCGAGGAGAATTCGACTGGTTAGGAGAATAGGGCTGCTAAAAGAAGAACTGCAGATGGAAGTAATCGACACCGACGCCGAGAAGTCTGTCATGAGCAACTTCATTATCTCGGCTGCCAGAGCTGGAGTGGAGGAGGCCTACGCAAGGCGGCTCGCCGAGCTGCTCATCGGGATCTCGGTTGATGCTCAGGTACGGTCTAGGCCACGTGCGATTTCGGGTGACTCACTACTCAAACGGCTGTCCGAGACGATGCTCACCGCAGAAAAGGAGGGCCGCAAACTCATCAGGCTAGACATCGGTGAGCCTCGATTCAAAACTCCCAGCGCGGCGATCCGCGAAGCCAAGAGATACCTCGGCGAGACCTCTACGATTCTGTATGGTTCAAGCGCGGGCCTCAGTGAATTGAAGGAGGTGATCGCCGCCCGGCTGAACGCCCAGTACGGAACGAGACTACGCCAGTCCAACATACTGATCTTTCCTGGAGCCCGCTTTGCAATCTTCGCCGCAATGCGTTCAACCTTATCAAGTCTCGATCGCGTCGTGGTGTGTCAACCCGCATGGACAGCCTATGAGTCGTCCGCAAACTTGGCAGGGGCGAGAGTCCGCTCGGTGATGACGACCCTCGAAGATCGATGGGACATCAATCTCAGCAGGCTCGAAGAAGAATTGAGCGCACGCCCCAGGATGCTTGTCCTCAACAATCCTAGCAACCCGACCGGCAAGGTGCTGTCAGAGAACATGTTCCGGGAAGTGGTGGAACTCGCAAAGAGAAACCGCACCGTTGTTCTCTCGGACGAGGTGTACGCAAGCTACTGTGACTCACGGGTACCAAGCGTTCTGCAGTATCCCGACTGTGAGTGGATCTACGTCAATAGTTTCTCGAAAGAATTCAGTATGACGGGCTGGAGAATCGCGTATGCCGTAGCGGACGAGAAGAGGATCGCGAAGATGCGCTCGATTGTGCAGACCACCCTGACCAACATTCCCGAACTTGTGCAGCGGGCCGCCCTCGCAGCGCTGAAGGATACAAGCGGGGAGGCACCGCGCGCCAGGCGGGGCATCGCCAAACGAGTTGCCATGGCATGTGAGCAATTGAGCAAAGCAGAGCTCGAATTCTATCCGCCCGACGGTGGTTTCTATGTATTTCCTCGAATTGGGCGAGGAAAGGTCGATTCCGGAAAGTTTGCTGAACTCTTGCTTGCAGGACATGGAGTAGGGGTCCTACCGGGAACAGCTTTCGGCGGCTATCGGGAGTTCCTGAGGTTGGCGATTACCGAGCCGGAGACGAGGGTTAAGATAGGGATCAAGAGGATCGTGAAGGCGATGCATGAATGGCGGCAGTAGCAGTCATCGGAGCAGGGGGAATGGGGTCATGGTTCGCACGATTCTTCAAGTCGAGAGGAGACTCTGTTACTGTCTGCGACATTGATCAGAGCAAAGCGCGACGACTGGCAGCGAGGCTCCGCTCAAGGTACGCCTCAACGAACCCTGAGGCCGCAAGAGGAAGCGACATAGTCGTTCTTGCGACACCCGCGAACGTGGTTTCAAACGTAGTGAAGGAGATTAGTCCAGCGTTGAGAAGAGGTGCTTTTCTCCTTGATCTCTGCGCAATAAAGTCTGCTGTAGCTCCCGCGCTTCGGTCGGCTCAAAGGCGCGGGGTTATCGTCGCAAGTATTCATCCAATGTTCGGGCCGCTTGCGTCAGGTCTTCGTGGGAAAACGATAGTCGTCGTCAGAATGCGAAAGGACAAGCGCGCGGTCAACATAGTCAAGCGTTTGTTCCCGGAAGCCCGCATCTTGTTGACTGACTCTGGGACGCATGATAGACAGATGGCGGTGACACTCGCGCTGCCTCACTTTCTCAACATGCTCTTCGCCAAGACGATCTCAAGAACGAAGAAGCTTGCTGAACTCAGAAAGTTTGCTGGGAGAACCTTCAGTCTACAGATGCTGCTGGCTGAGACGGTTGTAAACGATCCGGAGACGACAGCGGACATTCAGATAATGAACAGGCAATTCGCTGCCGTTCTCAGAAATCTGCAGCGGGATATTCGGTCCTTGGGGAAGGTCTTGAATAGAGGGGACAGGACCGAGCTTGTTAGCCGCTATACCCGAGTCAGACAACTTCTGTCGAGCGATCCGGAGTTTGGTACGGCGCGGAGCAGGTTCGAGAAGCTCTGCGAGGTAGCCTCAAGGAGCTCGGAGAGCTAGATCATTTGCTTCTCGCATTCCGGAGTTGTCGTTCTTGAACAGATCGCGTGTGCGAGTTGCGTTCCAAGGTGAGATAGGCAGTTACAGTCACGAGGCCTGCGAACGGTACTTCGGAAGTCGCGTCGCGGTTAGTCCTCGCAGGACCCTGCGCGACGTTTTTCGTGCAGTGGAGACTGGACGGCACATATTCGGAGTTGTGCCTATAGAGAACTCGTACGAGGGAAGCATCAATGAGACGAATGATCTTCTGGCGAGGACCCCATCCAAAGTGTGTGGCGAAATAGAGGTTAGAGTGAGACACTGTCTTATTGGAGAGCCTACCGCCAAGCAGAGAGACATAAAGACGGTGTACTCACACCCCCAGGCACTGGCGCAATGCGCTAGATATGTCCGCGCTCACAAACTTGAGGGCGTGCCGACCTACGATACAGCGGGCAGTGTTAAACTGATCAGGGCCTTGCGATCGAAGAGAGTGGCAGCGATCGCAAGCAGGCGCGCCGCAGAGTTGCACGGTATGCGGGTCATTGCGGACGGAATCGAGGACAGTAATGTCAACTACACGAGATTCCTCGTCCTGGGCAAGAAGATTGCTGCCCGGTCGGGAAATGACAAGACCTCGATAATATTCGGGGTCGAACACAGACCTGGGTCGTTGCACCGAGCTCTGACGGCGCTTTCGAGGCGAGGAATCAATCTGACGAAGATCGAATCGAGACCTGTCAAGGATACACCTTGGCAGTACAACTTCTACGTTGACTTTCAGGGTCATATACGAGACAGACTGTGCCAAGAGGCGCTCCGGGACTTGCGCGGTCGGACTACCTTCGTGAAGGTATTGGGATCTTACACAAGCGCGACATCTCATTAGCGCGGTCTGAGGACAGGTGCGATCGCACCTGCTCGCAGCGAATGATCGGCGAGCACTATCGCCATCATGGCCTCCACAATCGGAATCGCCCTAGGAACAACGCAAACGTCGAATCTGCCTTTGATCAATAGCGGTTGCTCCTTCATCGTCTCTAGGTTGACAGTGGTTTGCGGGATCGCTATTGATGATGGCGGCCTGAATGCAATCCTGCACACTACGGGTTGACCGGTGCTGAGCCCTCCAATGATTCCTCCTGCATTGTTGGTCAGGCTGTGAACTCTTCCCTGGCGGACCGTCAGAGGGTCATTGTATTCGGAACCTCTCATTTTGGCGGACTCGAGTCCGGCACCTATCTCGACCGCTTTGACGGAGGGGATCGCGAAGAAGGCTTTGGCGAGATCGCCGTCCATGTTGTCGAAGACTGGCTCTCCCAGACCCACCGGGATGCTGGTTGCAACTGCCTCAATCACACCTCCGAGTGTATCTCCCTGTTTCTTTGCGTTGGCGATCGCATCGGCCATATTCGCCGCCGCCTCAGGATCGGCGCACCTCAATGCGTTTCCACGTGATGCTCTCTCTGCTTCCTCTGGCGAAAACTTTCTCGCGCGTATGTTACCGATCTCTACGGTATGAGCATAGACTGCCATGCCGATCGTGTTGATCAACTTCTTCGCGACTGCCCCGGCCGCTACGAAGCCGACCGTAATTCTCGCCGAGAATCTGCCGCCCCCCCTGTAGTCCTCGTACCCACGGTATTTCAGCCTAGCAACCATGTCGGCCTGTCCCGGCCTTGGCGTGTATTTTCTCTCCTCATATTCCTCCGACCGTGGGTCCAGATTAACTACGGAAAGTAGGATGGGAGCTCCGGTAGTGTGCCCGTTGAACACCCCAGACGCGATCTCCACTTGATCAAGTTCTTCTCTTTGCGTAGAGAATCTCTCACCCCCGGGGCGCCTCCTCTGCAGCTCTGCCTGAATCTCGTCCGCGGTGAGCTGGAGCCCTGCTGGGCATCCATCAATGACTATGCCAATCTTTGGGCCATGGCTTTCGCCAAAGCTGGTTACTACGAATCGTTCTCCGAGAGAATTCCCGGTCAATGCGCTTTCACATCCGCCCCCAAACACTGTAGATCCTGCCAGAAAGACGGATAGGACTTTCTCACGCACTCGGCGTCAAGTATTGTGGCTTCGTCCGTGCGAAGTCCGAGCGCAGCGAACGCCATAGCTATCCTGTGGTCACGGTTAGGATCGATGATCGCATCGCGGAGCGTGCCTCCGCGAATAGTGAACGAATTCTCGGATTGACGAGTCTCTATGCCCATCCGCTTCAGTCCATTACTCATTGCCAGAACACGGTCGGATTCCTTGATTCTCAGTCTTCGAGTCCCCGTGATTGTGCTGATACCGTCTGCCACTGCGCATAGCACGCATACCGCTGGAAAGAGATCCGGGCAATCCGCGACATCAACTTCAACGGGCTTGAGCTGCGATCTCTCAACTGTGACACAACCTGACTTGACATTTGCTCGTCCACTCATTTTCTCAATGATACGCAGCATGTGTCGATCGGCTTGGTGAGTCTCTGGGGCAAGTCCATCGACGTTGACTTTCTCACCAGCGATCGTTGTTGCAGCAAGCAAATAAGCTGCTGATGACCAGTCGCCTTCGATCTCAACATCGGAGGGCATGTATTCTTGAGGTTCACTTCCGAGTCTGCCTAGGTCATCTGCGGCGTCGACATGAACCGCGAACTTGCGTTGCATTTCCAACGTCATTCCGACATAGGACTTTGACTCTAGGCGTCCACCTACGGCGACTTCCACTCGTATCTTGGCCAGCGGAGCGGCCAGCAAGAGTGCCGAGACGTACTGGGAACTCACATTTCCCGGGATTTCGACAGATCCGCCTTTGATGGGGCCTCTCACATGTACAGGAGGGCATCCATGATCACACGAGCAGCGTGCTCCAAGCTTCTGCAGCGCAAGTGCAAGGTCCCCGACCGGCCTTCTCAACAGCGATGGTCCGCCAGAGATGTGAGCATCGTGAGGAGTCGTCGCACACACGGCCGTCATAAATCGAAGGGTCGTTCCCGACTCTCCACAGTGGATTTCGCTTGACGGCTTTCTCAACTCTCGAAGTCCGCTGACGTGTGCATTTCCTTCTTCCCACTGTGTCGTTACACCAAGCTTCGAGAGTGCTTCAGCACTGGCAAGTGTATCATCGCAGATGAGGGGGGAGTGAAGCGTGCTTTCACCTCTGGCCAATGCTGCGCAGAATAGGGCTCTGTGGGTGTAGCTCTTTGATGACGGCGCCCGTAAGGACCCATGCAGGCTGCTGCGTCGTACTGTCATCTCCAATGGCCACAGAACCTCAATGTCCCAAAGTCGGTGTTGGCAATGACGCGTGCTTCCTTGTCTTCGAAACCATGACTTGGCCCCCATGTTCTCTTAGGACATCCAGTACAGGATCCTTGAGTTCTTCTTTCACCACAAAGGCATAGGCCGGGCCCTTCCCTGAGATCCCAGCGGCCAACGCACCGGCTTTCAAGCTCTCTATGATTATATCTGTTGGAAGTTTCAGGGCTTGTGAGTATATCAAGCCGTTGAGTGTCATTGCATTCCAGTAATTGCCCTCCAACGCCTCTTTGTGGGCTATGTCCACCTGCCTAGCAACTGTCTTGATTCTTGTCAAGTCAACCTGGATCGTGTACGCCTTCTCTGCAGGAACGAGCAGGAAGACACAGTACTCTTCGACAGGGAATGTCCGCAGTACTTTCCGAAGCATGTTGTCCGTGACAACCACGTTTCCGTACAGTGAGGCTGAAGCGTCATCGAAAGCTCCTGTTACGCTGACCTTTGCTTCTAGGCTGGCATCAACAACTAGGTTCAGAATCTCCTCAGGATCCATGCGCTTGTCGAGCGCGTCCAGCGTGGCGAGTACAACTGCGTTGCCTGCTACGCTACTGCTCTTCAGGCCTCTGGCGATCGGGATGTTCGACTCGGTCTCTACTCTGGCCCCGAGCGTTCGGGTGCCAAAACGTTCGAACACTGCTCGAACGCATTTCTCCGCGAGCAGGGTGTTCTCCCCTTTTTCGTTGAGGATAGTGGTTTCGATGGCTCTGTCATCGGTCAGCTCTACTCTGGCTTTGGTCCATAGATCGATGCCCAAGGCTGCTCCCTTTCCAGTAGCAAGCGCGCTCACTATCGTGACAGCCCCGTATGCTACGGCTTTTCCATGCGCATTCATTGCCTTGCTCTCGCCTCGACAGCTGCTTTTCGCATCACGGCGATCGGCGCGTTCACACCGGTCCAGAGCTTGAAGGAGAGGGCTGCCTGTTCGATCAACATCTCGAGGCCATCAATAGCTTTGGCTCCGGCGAGGCTCGCTTTGGCAAGGAAGTCAGTCTTTGGCCTGTAATTGGCGTCCATCACCAGCATGTCTCGCCTAATCAGCCTTTTCTGTATCAGTATCTTCCCGAAACGCGGAAACGCATCAACGGGCAGAGTATTGATCAGAAGATCTCCTCGTCCAACTTCTCTGCGAAGGTTGGTCTTTTCGAGCGCGTATGAACGGCTTGAAGCTTCGCTCCACTTTGTAACCTTCGATGCCAGACGAGCTCCTTTCGAGCGAGTGCGGTTCAGAATCACAATGGTGTCGACCATCTTCGAGAGGTTATAAGCGATCGCCTTTGCAGCGCCTCCCGCGCCGAGAATCACGGCTCTCCTGCCCGACAGAGATCCCAAGCGGGAGAGAGCTTTCACGGCTGCCTGTCCATCGGTGCTGTAACCATGAAGTTTGCTGCTCCTCCTGACTACCGTGTTCACGGCTCCGATCTCTTGAGCCGTATCGTCGATCCTGTCCAAGAAGCGCAGAACACGCGACTTGTGGGGCATGGTTATGTTGATGCCCAACACTCCGAGAGACCTGAATCCTTCAATCGCCGATCCAAGTCCGCTTCTCCGAACCAGAAAGGCAACATAAACAATATTCATGTTCAGTGACCTGAACGCAGCGTTGTGGATCGGTGGCGAGAGCGAGTGTGCAATCGGATCTCCAATGACTGCACAAACCTCGGTTGACCCGCTGATGGTCGGTGGATCCCTTGATGCAGTCGAAGTTCTCAAGACGTGACTCACGCCACCCCGAACTCCTTGTAGAGAGTTCTCAGGCTTTTCACCGGAATCTGGCCTGCTGCGGTTTCTCTACCGGCTCCCTGTGAAGCAAATGTGAAATAGGCTCCGAATATCGGAGAAAGAACCCTCGACGGGATACCAAATTTCCCCATCGCAAAGCAGACCAGCTTTGTTCTTCTGGCGTGCTTGTTGACGAATGAAAGGCAACGAAGGCTGTCAGCGTGACTCTTGGCTGTGGTGACTATCTTGCAGACATCCGCGCCTGCGTTTCTCTCTCTTTCGAGAATTGATTCAAGCGCACTTATTCTGGGAGTAGTCTTTCCGTTGTGGTATGAGACGATCGCTTTTGCGCCCTCTTGTTGCAATCGGCGAACGAGCTTGGGGGCATTCTTCGTGTTCACCTCAACGTCGACGTAATCAAACCCATCTCGCGCTGCTCGCAGCAACATTCCTATTCTGGCTTCTTCTGTTCCAAGGAACGAGCCATCCGCGTCTCTGTGCCTGTTGGTGGCGATGATCGGACGGTACGTGGTGTCTCTTATCTTGGAGATCGATGACGCAGTCTTCATCAAGTCGAGCCGTATCTCAAATAGATCGGGATCCTGGCGTTCTAGATGCCTGAGAACTGTGACCGTTCTTTGCACGCTTCTCTCCATCACTGGAATGCAGATCTTAGGCTGCAATCAGCCTCACCATCAGGAAGCAATCATGCCTTGGAGAACTCTGAGAACAACTTCTGGTGGAACATCTTCTGTCAGGAAGACCTCGCCTATTCTTCGTGGCAATACCCACCTGACTCGCCCGGCACGCCTCTTCTTGTCCTTGTTGAGTTGCTGAACTATTTCGACCGGGTCGATGGGTTGGTGCATTCTCGTGGGAAGGCCGGCAACCCGAATTACGTTCTCCTGGAGCTGTACCGTCTCGCGATCTGTGGCATCAATCTCGAGAGATATCCGTGCCGCTGCTGTCATGCCGATTGCGATGGCTTCTCCATGCGTGTATTGGGCGTAACTGGTTAGGGACTCCAAGGCATGTCCGACGGTGTGACCGTAGTTCAGTATTGATCTGATGCCCTCTTCCCTTTCGTCTTGCTCGACAATCCGAGCTTTGATGGAACAGCACCGGGAAATGGTCTCGATCAGCGTATCTCCTGAAATGTTGGAAAACGAGCGCACATTTTCCGAGAGCAATCGGAAAAGCTCGGGATCTGCAATGACCGAGTATTTTACGACTTCAGCCAGTCCGGAGCGGAGTTCCCTCTCCGGAATGGTCGATAGAGTGCCGACATCCGTCCATACGAGCCTCGGCTGATGGAAAGCGCCTATGAGATTCTTGGCGTTCGGATGGTTCACGCCGGTCTTTCCTCCGATACTGCTGTCCACCTGCGCGAGCAGAGTTGTAGGCACCTGCACGAATCGTATTCCGCGCATGAATGTGGCCGCTGCAAATCCCGCAATATCTCCGACCACCCCTCCTCCGACGGCGACTATCCCGGAGTTCCTCTCAAAGTCGTTCTCCAGCAACTTGTCGAAGATCGTTGTAAGTGTTTCAAACGACTTCGCTTCCTCATCGTCACTCGTCAGGGTTATACAAACGTCGAACCCGCTCGTCGTCAGAGAATCTTTGACGGTTTTCCCGTAGAGAGGCCACACCGTTTGGCTGGTCACAATCATCTGTTTAGATCCAAGTCCGAGGTCTCTTACCGCGTCTCCGAGTTTGCCAATGATTCCGTCTCCTATGACAATGTCGTACGAGCGCGCGCCGAGCGACACCGGAATTCTTCTCAAATGGAGCAATCACCTAGCGTATCGCGCGACCCACGGCCTTCGCGACCGGATCGAGTTCCTCCATCAGCTTTCCGAACTCCTCCAGGTTCAGCTGCTGATGCGGATCGGAGAGCGCACTTTCAGGACTTGGATGGGTCTCAATCATGAGTCCGTCAGCCCCTGCCGCGACAGCTGCCTTGGCCATCGGCGCTACGAGATCTCTGCTCCCCGTCGCGTGGCTCGGGTCAACCAAGACAGGGAGGTGGGTCTGCCTTCTCAGGACGGCCACGGCCGCTAGATCCAGCGTGTTTCGAGTTGCTTTCTCGAACGTGCGGATGCCGCGTTCGCAGAGCACAACATTCGGATTACCCTCTAGGAGAATGTACTCTGCTGCCTGCAGCCACTCGTCGATAGTCATCATCATTCCCCGTTTCAAAAGGACAGGTTTCCTTGATTTTCCGACGGCTTTCAGCAAGGAGAAGTTCTGCGCGTTCCTGGCTCCGATCTGGAACATATCTGCGTACTTGGCGACTAGCTTGACTTTTCCGGGCTCTAGTATTTCGGTAACCACGGGAAGTCCGGTTTCCCCGCTTGCCTTTGCAAGCAAACGCAAACCTGGCTCTCCGAGCCCTTGGAACTCGTAGGGGGATGTCCGAGGCTTGAAGACACCCCCTCGTAGCAGTGAGGCGCCCGCTCGTTTGGCAGCGCGAGCGGCTTCTAGGAGTTGGTCCCACCTCTCAACGGAACATGGACCGGCGATGACGACAATTTTCCGTGCCCCTATCTCTGCGGTTCCGACTCTGACTACTGACTTCTCGTTCTGAAACTCTCTGCTGGCGAGTTGTGCTACGTGACTCGGCACAACTAGCCTTTGAACGATCCCCGTCTCCTCAAGCTTTGCTATGATCTTTGAGGGAGGATTCCTCTGAGTGACAAGAAGTCTTTCATCACTCCACGATACCGGTCTTGGGTCAAGCTTTTCTTTCGACAACAGACTGACCGCTTCGTCAATTCTGTGGGAACTCGTGTTTCTTTGAGTGACCACGATCAATGGGTCTCACTCTCTTCTTCAGTCTCAGACCTGTTTCTGCGGTCGATGACACGTCTTGCTGCGGCCACGATGTGACGAGCCGTCAGTCCATGCAGCTCCATCAGTTCGCGGAGATCGCCCGACTCACCGAATCTGTCCCGGATTCCGATCATCTCGACTGGAACCGGCTCATGTCTGCACACGATTTCGGTGATGGTTCCGCCTAGGCCGCCTAGGATGTTGTGATCTTCGACGGTGACAATTCCGCCGGTCCCCCTTGCCAACTCGACAATTGCCTCTTCATCGGCCGGTTTGATGGTGTGCATGTCTAGTAGGGAGGCCCTGATTCCTTCACTTCGCAGCAGAGCTTCAGCTTGAATCGCCTCCGAGACGAGCGAGCCGGAGGCAACGATTCCGACATCCGCTCCGTCGCTGATTCCCCTAGCCTTTCCCAAATGAAATCCCTCGTTGTCGTCGAAGATGTTTCGTGCCTCACCTCTTCCGAGCCTGACGTAGAACGGTCCTCTCGTTTCCACAGCTGCTCGTACGGTTTGTCTCATCTCTGAAAGATCAGCGGGAAGCACGAGAGTGATTCCAGGGATAGATCTGATGAGGGCGATGTCTTCGAAGCATTGGTGCGAGGAACCGTCAGCTGATGGTGAGATGCCTGAATGGGTCGCGATCATTTTGACGTTCAGACCATCGTGGGCCACGCTGTTTCTGATCTGCTCCCAAGCCCGCCCGGCCAAGAATGTCGCGAAGGTGCTGACGACAGGTATCTTTCCTGCCGATGCGAGTCCTGCTGCGGTTCCCACCATGTCTTGCTCGCTGATTCCAAGATTGAAGTAGCGCTCCGGAAAGGCTTCGAACGAACTCACTCCTGTGGATCTTCCAAGGTCTCCTGCGATTACGACGAGATTCTCGTACTCTCGCCCAAGTTCGACGAGAATCTTGCCAAGCTCTTCTCTGAACGTTGTCACGTCCGACTTCCTTCATCATTCGCTGATCCGAATGCCAGTCAAGCTAGGAGTCGCGGAGTTCTTCCATAGCCCAGTCCAAGTCCTCTTCACTGAAGGAAATGTTGTGCGAGTTCGCGTCGCCCTCCAAGAACGACAGGCCTTTGCCTTTCACCGTTCGCGCAATTATCACAGTCGGACGGTCAGTCGTCCATTCCGCCACATCGAACGAGTGATGTATTTGCATGAAGTTGTGACCATCGATCTCTAGGACCTGCCACCCAAACGAGCGCCACTTCCTGTCCAAGGGTTCCTTCTTCTTCACTCTCTCGGTAGCGTCGTCACTTTGTACGCCATTTCGGTCAATGATGGCCGTGACGTTCGAGAGGCCAAGGTGGCCCGCTGTCATAGCAGCTTCCCAGATCTGTCCTTCATCGCATTCGCCATCACCCGTAAGAGCGAAGACTCGGTAGCTCCTACCGTCCAGTCTTCCGGCAAGCGCTACTCCATTGGCGATCGAAAGGCCTTGGCCTAGCGATCCAGTCGATATGTCGACTCCCGGGGTCTTTCTTGTCGGATGCCCTTGCAGTATGCTCCCTGTCTTTCGGAGCGAGAGAAGAGCCCCTGGGTCAAAGTACCCTGAGCGCGCTAACGTTGCGTAGAGAGCTGGGGCCGCGTGTCCCTTGCAGAGGACCAGTCTGTCTCGGTCCGGCCAGGTGGGATTTTCCGGCTTGTGGTTCATACGGTCAAAGTACAGTGATACAAGGATCTCAACGCAAGACAAAGACGGTCCGAGATGCCCGCTTCTGGCACTTGCTATCATGGCGACGATGTCGCGTCTAATCTCTTGAGCGACCTCTGTCAGAGACTCAATTCGCTCCCTTGAGAACTCGAGACCTGCAGACAATCCTTCTTGTATAGTATCCTTCACAAAACCACCCTCGCAGCTCGGCCAAGTATTATTGCCGAGCTAGCATCGATAATAGAAGGCGAAGCTCACGAAGCGTGCAAAAAGTACCCACAGTGTACCCTTGTGCATGAGCTGCACCTTCACTTCGAAGTTGCCACTCTAGGCTCACGTTCAGGTACTTAAAACCAAGTATCGTAACTCGACACGTGACCTGTCAAATTGACCAAAGTCGGACGATCTTCGTCGATCACGATGGCTTATGAACAAGAACTCCACACATCGCGAGGGGTTGCTCTACATTGGCGTGGATCCGGACGGTTCCTGAAGACAAAGCGACGGGAGACTTGAAACGAGCCTACGAAGCGGTGACGCGACTGCGGGGCAAAGTCTCCAACATTATGCGCGTCCAGAGTCTCAATCCCAACGCTATGAGGGTCTTTCTTGAGCTGTACGTAACGTTGGTCTTCGGCAAATCAGGGCTGAGCCGCAGCGAGCGTGAAATGATCGCCACAACAGTCTCCGCATACAATCATTGCGACTACTGCGTTTCACATCATGGGGAAGCCCTGAGGTTCTACTTGAAGAATGGCGATCAACTAGACTCGTTCAGGCGCGGTCAGCCACCAGAGGACTTGTCGCCCAGAGCAAAAGCTCTAATCGACTACGCCGTGAAGCTCACCCTAGAGCCTGGCAAGGTTTTGCGGGAGGACCTGGAGACGCTCTGGACGGCCGGAATCGGTGACTCGGAAATCCTTGACCTAGTCTTGCTTACAGCTTACCTGAACTTCGTGAACCGGATAGCGCAGGGGCTGGGTGTGGAACACGACGAACAAGAGGCCCGAGGATACAAGTATTAGCGTGCGAAATCCGCTCGTGTACCGACCTCACCATCAACGAGCGCGCCTGCGCATCGACGCAGTCTGATTCTCGGGGAGAACATTTTTCGCATTCGCCGGACATGACGTAACGATCTGCAAAAGCCTATATAGGGTAATTCGTGAAGCGGGCTCCGGGTCCAATAGCAATTGGCTCAAGTTGTGACTTTTGGGGAAATAATGCTGAGACTTAATCCCCCTAGTTTCCAGCGTTTCCTCCAGGCGAATTCCTTTGAGATAAGCTACGGAGGGGCCGAAGCTTCGGTCGCAATAAGCCTCGCTAACTACGGCGTATCGTCAGCTTTCGTGACCTGTCTGCCTGCCAATGAAATAGGACAAGCAGCAATAAACTGTGTGCGACGTTTTGGAGTCGACACATCATACATAGTCAGAAAGGGCGAGAGGATCGGCATATACTTCCTTGAGATCGGTGCGAATCAACGCCCTTCCAAGGTCATCTATGACCGGGCTCACTCGGCAATGTCAGAGGTAACGCCGGGAACCATGGCCTGGAATGAGATATTCCCAGAAGCCAAATGGTTCCATTTCACGGGGATCACGCCTGCGATATCGCAAAGCGCCGCTGAAGTCTGTCTTGAAGCGGTGAGAGTCGCCAAAGAGAAGGGGCTTACTGTCAGCTGCGATCTCAACTATAGGGCCAAATTGTGGAAATACGGAAAGACGGCGACAGACATAATGTCCGGTCTGATGCCCTACGTCGACATCACCATCGGCAACGAGGAGGACTGTGAAAAGATATTCGGCATCAAAGGAGCGGATGTTAGGCTCGCCGAAGAAGTTTCCCCGGAGAGATATTTGGAGGTAGCCAGTCAGCTGATGAAGCGCTTTCCGAACCTGAAGAAAGTGGGCATCACTCTGAGGGGGAGCATAAGCGCCACCCACAACACGTGGAGCGCTGTGCTCTACGATGGGAGAAAGCTGCATACGACGGCGAAGTATGATATCACGAACGTTGTAGATCGTCTTGGCAGCGGCGACGCCTTCACCGGGGCACTAGTCTACTGCCTCTTAGCAGGAAAGAGCGATGAGGACGCTCTGCATTTCGCGACGGCGGCTAGCGCGTTGAAACACAGCATACTCTTCGACCCGAATCTTGTCAGTGTGCAAGAGATCGAGGGCCTTGTCAGAGAAGGTGGAGCGGGGAGGGTTCAGAGATGAAAGTGCCGGCCGCAAGAGTGCCGCAAGATGTCCTAGCTAGAATGGAGAAGGCCGGGATAATTCCGATCGTAGTAATCGACGATCCTGCCAAGGCGGCGCCGTTGGGTAGGACAATAGTCGACGCCGGCCTAGATTTGATTGAGATAACCATGCGCACCGAGAGAGCGATGGAGGCAGTTAGAGCAGTGAGCAAAGAACTGCCTGAAATGCTAGTTGGGGCTGGCACAGTGTTTTCGGTGTCCGTTGCGAAAGAGGCCTTGTCCGCAGGAGCGGACTTCATAGTCTCCCCTCACTTAGATGAAGAAATCGTGGCATACTGTGCTAGGAGGAACATCGTGTCCGTTCCAGGCGTATTCACGCCATCGGAGGTTCAAAGAGCCATAAAAGCGGCGACAAAAGGCGGCCGGCGAAGAAACATCAAGGAGCTTCCCTTGGTGATCAAAGTATTTCCCGCCTCAACCGGAGGCCCGGGTCACATCACAGCGATGAAAGCCGTTTTTCCAGACGTGAAGTTCCTCCCCCTAGGAGGAGTCAGCGCAGCTAATCTGGCCGACTACATCAAGGCCGGCGCGTGGGCTGTGGGAGGCACATGGCTCTGTAAGAGAGATCTCATCCAAGCCGGCAATTTCACAAAGATATCAGAACTAATCAGACAAGCCTTGCAGATCATAGCGGTGGCCAGGAAATAGCTTCTTGTTGGCGGCGGCACTCGCATGACGGAGAACTTGTTCAACGGCATTGAACATGTGACCATTGCAGCCAAGGATCCGAAAGCTTTGGCGAGATGGTATTGCAGCACGTTCGGCTTCAGCATTGCATATGAAAGCGCGAGGTCCCTGACAACGTATGTAAGACTTGGGGGAAGCCTTGTTGAAATCATTGAGACAGGAGATGTCGAGAGGGTATCGCACGGAGAAACAGATCCCGGCCTGCGCCACGTGGCCATATCGGTGACGGACATTCACAAGGCGTACGAGCATCTAAGAACTAGAGGCGTGGCCTTCAAGTCCGAACCACGAGAGAAGGAAGGTGTCTGGACCGTATTCCTTGAGGACCCAGAACACAACCTACTACACCTGATTCAAAGATCCAAGCCCTTGTAGTGCACTTTCGTATCCGTCGATTGGGAAACGCGAACCCGAACGGGCGTCACTATAGAGAGGTTCGCAACGAAGCCGCTTTTCTAGGTCAGCCCCACCCTTTTGGCGTACTCCAAATTGGCCCTTCTTGATACTACTGGATTGACAAGGACGCCGATTCCGTCAATCTCCGCTTCTATCGTATCACCGACAGCTATCGGCCCCGCGGGAGGGCTTGCTGTAGTGATGACATCTCCCGGATTGAGAGTCCAAAACGAACTCACAAAGGAAATGATATCGTCAAAGTGGAACTGCATGTTCTTGGTGTTAGAGTCAGCCTCTATCTTTCCATTCCTGCGGCGCAGCATTCGAAGGTTGTAGATGTCCTTCGGCATCTCGTCGGGAGTCACTATCCAGGGCCCCATGGGACCGAAGGTGTCGAATGATTTTGCCCAAGGCTGTAACTCTCTTGACTTGGATTCTATGTCATGGGCCGTTATGTCATTGAAGATTGTGTAGCCGAAAATAGTCTCTCCGACCTTCTCTTTCTGTACATCTTTACAGGTTTTGGCGATGATGCATGAGAATTCCCATTCGTGAAAAACGACGCCGTATCCTTGCGGAATGACTATCGGATCCATATGGCCGATCAGAGTGGACGGGGCTTTCAGAAAAATCTGCGGGACCGGAAGATACTCTAATCCTAGCTTGATTCTGTAATCCTCATAGTTGAGCCCCGTGCAGACGATCTTCGACGGTTTTGTCACTGGAGCTTTGAACTTGACATCGGGAAGGCTGAAGACCGCGCCTGGGATTCTGAACTCTCTTTGCTGTGCGAAAAGGATCGCTTGCTTGGCCCGCTCCAGTCCTTCCATCCCTTTCGCAATGAGGTTCTCCATTTTGCATGGTAGTTCCAAGTCCGCTTTCGTGTCAGGAAATGACTCGCTTTTTGATTCAAGCAAAGCCGAGTACAACAAGTTTAGGTCTACAACAAGGTTCCTGATGACCGCCCCAACTCTGCTCCTGCCACTGGCGGAATAAGTCACGAGCCTCAAATCTCGTTCGTCAAGCCGCTGGGATAAGAACTCAATGTTGAAGAGGTTTTCGGTCGTCTCCCATAGCGTCACTCCGGCTTGTCTTCAAAGATTTCCGTTTCCTCTACCTTGATTGTCGCACTCGGCGCTGTGAAACGTGACGTTGCGATTTGTCTTGATGTTCTCCCTGCAGAGCTGGTCACATTTAGGGCGGCAGAATACGATCTTGCAAGAACTTGAGCTTCAGGAACGAGCGTATGTCGATCTCAAGGCTGAGAGATTGACGGCGAATCTTCGATGTCACTGACAGCGACTCATTGGAACGGAGATGGCCTACCAGGGTTTGCGGGGCGTGGATAGGAAGATCGGCCCATCGGCGCCAACGGCCACATTGTCTTCAATGCGGATTCCGCCAAAGTCCTGAATGTATACGCCCGGCTCTACACTGCTTACCATCCCTGTCTCCAAGATGCCAGTCGCGCCCGGCATGAGAAACGGAATGAACTCATGGTAACGCAAACCGACGCCATGACCGGTGATGTGAACAAAGTATTCTCCAAGGCCAGCCTTCTCGAGCACCCGGCGGGCAGCGCTGTCAGGTTCAGAGAAGGGCACGCCAGGTCGCATCCTCTCTGCCGCCGCTTGCTGTGCTTCAAGCACGCGGTTATGAACCTCGCGCTGCCGATCATTAGGCTCGCCTGCCACAGAGACATAGGTCAGATCCGACCAGTAGCCATCAACTACTGTTGCTAACTCAACCATCACGATGTCGCCCGCGGTAATTACTCGCGTGGTAGATGGAACCAGCAATGTCCCTTTCGTGCTACCTATCGGTCCTGCACCAACCTCGCACAAAGCGCGTACCAGACGCGCACCTTTGTGGCCAGGGCCGTCGGCCCGAATTCTATGTTCCACCATGGCCCCGACTTGAGCCTCAGTCATGCTTGGCTGCAATTTGGTCAGGAACTCGGACATTCCCATCTCGGCGATTTCGTTGGCGACGCGCAGCTTCCCAAGCTCGTAATCGGTCTTGATCCCCCTAGCTGTTTGCAGCAGATCGGTCGCGTCTATCAGTCTGGCCTCTGCCAAGATGTCATCGAGCAGGCGCCACCATGGTGCTGCAGGAACAACCGGCTCTGCCGATCGATAGGTTGAACCTATGACTTCAAAGCTTCTCTCTACTCCGACTCGTCCCCCTTTCAAATGGAGTCTGGCGCGTGCCTGTCCCAGAAGCCGACGGTAGTTCTCGTATAGGTCGCCGTCCTTAAGCAAGCCCCAGCCAAACGGAACCACCTCAGCCCAGTCGGGGTCCGCATATTCTGTCTCGATTTCAGGCAGGAAGAGGAGTGGCTTCGCGTCCTTCGGCAGAACAGCAACCGAAAATCCGTGGTGCGGCCAGTAGTCCGTCAGGTAGACAACATTCTCGGGTAGCCGGCAGATCAATGCGTCAAGGCCGGTGGTCTTCATCTTTGCCTGTAGGCGTTCCAGTCGAAGTCTGTCCACTTGTGCCATTTGTCCTGCTCACATTCCTAGAAGCGATCTCCACACGTCATCGCAAAGTTAAGGCTATCCACCTGACGACGTATTGGCACCGATAGAAGAGTCCTACGCGAAGGCCAGTCAACTCTGAAGCATAAGAAGAGGAGGTTGAAGCTTGGACGCCTGTTGTGAAGGGCGAAGAACGAAGTACATGCTGGAGAGGATCGGAACCGCGCAATCAGGTTCTTCCCGCACCGACCTGTCTTGAGACGTGTCGCAAGTCTTATTAGCGCATTTTTGGCCTTTGCCATACCACGAGGAAAATTTCTATGTCTGAATCCAAAGAAAAGCAAGTTTCCAGACGAACGTATCTGCAGGTCGCGGGCGGAACTATCGCTGGGCTAGTTGTCGGTGGCGCGCTTGGATATCTCGCAAAACCGACCGAGCTTGTGACTGAAGTAACAACAGTCACGAGAAGTTTGACCGAGACCGTCACAGTCACTGGGACGGCACCGCCTCCACCGCCGGCTTTGCCCGGAGCGGGGGTCTCGGAGAGAGCCCTCGCGGGGGCAAAGCAACTTGTCGCGTCTGGCGCAGTCCCTGCGGGTGCTACAATAAAGCTCCTGCACGTAGCTGGATCGAAGAACAATTTTGAGCCTTTCTTTGCGGACTGGGAGGCAAACACTGGAACGAAAGTCGAAGTAGTCACACTTGGCGGTGAACCAGATGTATATACGAAGGCGTTCGCTGAAGCGACGGCCAAGACAGGGGCATTTGACATAATCACTATCTTCAGTACATGGAAAGGCGACGCCATCGAGTCTGGTTTGGCAAAAGATCTCGAGGACTACTACAGAAAGTACAATCCTGAGTACGGCTCACAATACCCAGATACGACGCCTATTGAGCCTCTGGGGGACTACACCACGATGTACAAGGGAAGGCACTACGCTGTAGACTTGGATGCCGATGTCTTCACGCTCACATATAGAAAGGACCTTCTTGCGAATCCGGACTACGCCAGTCAGTTCAAGTCAAAGTTCGGATACGATCTGAACGTACCCGATACTTGGGAGCAGGTCAAGGACGTATCCAAATTCTTCACCGAACTGGATCTCAAGGCTTCAGATGGCGAAAAAGTTTACGGGGGATACTTCTACGCTGATGCGGGTTGGGCGGCCTTCACAACTTGGTTGTGCATCTTCGTATCGAAAGGAGGCATCCTATTCAGCCCAACTGACATGAAAGCCATGATAAATACCCAGGAGGGCATAGATGCAACGCAAGTGATGGCAGATCTCGCACCCTACATGCATCCTGACGCGCTTTCCATGGACTGGGCGAGTCTATACAAGAGGTATACTGAAGGAAAGGCTGTACTTACAATGGCTTGGCCGTCGCTGATAAAATGGGCACAGGATCCTGAGACATCACAAGTCGTAGACAAATCAGGTTCAGCTCTAGCGCCTGGCAGTAAGGTCACCGTCGGTGGAAAAGAGATACTGCTAAAGGCAGCGAACAACCCTGTCAATTGGATCGGGATCGTATCCAGCTTCAGCAAATATCCGGAATTGGGCTATCTCTTCTGGCAATGGATTACCAGCCCTGTTGTAGGTGCTGACTCGGTGTCGAGAGTCGGTATCATGGACATCTTCAGAGAATGCTGGTTCAGGCCTCCGTACAGAGAGACATTCGAGAAGGCATACACACCGCAATTCCTAGACGTGTTTGCAGATTGTATTGCTCACTCATTCCCAGACCTCATGATCAAAGGTTCCAGTGAATACCTTGACAAGCTCACCAAGAACGTCAACGCGGCCTGCGTCAAAGCCAAGACCGCTAGGGCAGCCATGGACGACACTGCCAAGGACTGGGAGGCAATAACCGACAGACTGGGAAGAGACGCACAGCTGGACGCATGGAAATCCTTCATCCCACTCTATCCAAGCGACGTGCAAGATGTCTGGAAAGCAAAAGGATACCTCAGCTAGAAGATTTGACCCAACCCAAGATCCGCCCCCCTTTTTTTGGAAGACCAAATGATGAAGACAACTAATAGATTGACTCAATGGGTAGGAAAGACTGAAAGCTTCAAGAAACTCTCAACGCTTCCGCTTAGTCTTGTCCTGAATTTTGTTCTGATAGTGCCGTTTGCGATTATGATATTCTTGAGCTTCACACGATGGGAGCCGCTTTCCGGGTACGATTGGTGGCATGCTCCAATCGCCGGGATTCCGAGGTTCGTGGAAGCCTTTGGAGATGCAAGGTTGCTCTGGGCGTTGATTCGAACCACCATTTTCGTCGCTGTGGTGCTGCCGGTGGAATTTCTTCTGGGACTTGGCATGGCGCTCCTGTTCTTAGGTGATTTCCGCGGAAAGAAAGGATTCACGTCGGTCATTCTATATCCGATGATGATGCCCTGGGTAGTGGTCGGCCTAGGATTCTACCTAATGTTCCAATTCTTCGGGCCTGTGAACCTGCTGCTCCTGAGGCCCTTGTTGGGCGAAGGCGCGGTGATTGACTGGTTCACAAACCCGGTCTTGGCATTTGTTGTGGTGATAATCGCTGATGTCTGGCAGTGGACGCCCCTAATGTTCCTCATAATCTACGCCGGGCTGGCAGCCGTTCCAAAGAGATTGATAGAGGCGGCCGAGGTTCTGGGAGCGTCCTCTGTTAGGATTCTACGAACAGTTCGGCTCCCGCTCATCAAATCTCTGGTGGTTGTAGCCCTGATTATCAGGGCACTGGAAGCTTTCAAGGTCTTCGATATCGTCTACATAATGACTGGCGGAGGACCAGGCGTAAATTCGACTGAGGTCATATCGTTGTATGTGTACAATCTAGCGATAGTGTATCACAACACGTCATACGCATGCGCTGTGTCCCTTCTCATAATGATCGCGATCGCGCTGGTAACCAGATTGGCCATAAGGCCTCTTGAAGTGAGAGCAGAGTAGTTGGTGTGAGAATGTGGTAAAGATAAGAGCGCTAGTGAAGACTGCGGTACGTTACTTGCTTCTAGTGGTAGTATCCGTATGGACTCTGGCTCCGGTAGCTTGGATGGTTTCGCTTTCGTTCAAAGGCCCGACTGAATGGTACGCGCCGTATCTGATTCCGAATCAGCCAATTATTGACAATTACGTTAGTCTCTTCATACCGACGAATCCTATCGGGGGCAGCTTTTTCTTCACGTCCATCACAGAGCCGATAACGAGACCCCTGATAAATAGCCTAATAGCTGCAGGACTGGGGACGTTATTGGCAGTCATGGTAGGATTCCTGGCGGCTTATGGAGTCTCGCGTTATAGGGCCGGCGGGACTTTCATCATCTTCTTCACCCTTTTGACTAGGATGCTTCCAGGGGCGACTTTCGTGGCGCCGCTGATGGTCTTCTACGCTAGCATTGGCTTCATAGATACATACGCGGCGCTTATTCTGCTCTACGCGGCTGTGACCTTGACGTACGCGATCTGGCTAATGAAAGGATTCATCGATGAGATTCCGCCAGAGTGGGAAGAGGCTGCGCTTCTGGAGGGAGCGAGCCCATGGACTGTCTTGAGGAAGGTGACGATTCCTCTTACTAAGGGGGGCCTAGCGGCGTCCGCGTTGTTCATATTCATACTTAACTGGAGCGAATTCTTGTTCGCTCTGGTGATCTCCGTCACCGAAGTGACTACCTTGCCCGTACAGATCAGCAAGTATGTGAGCGCCGTGGGAAGAATGTACGGCACCATGGCCTCCGTAGGACTTGTTGCGACAATACCCTCTCTTCTACTAGGCTACATGATCCAAAAGCACCTTGTGACCGGATTCACGTTCGGCAGGATCAGGTGACAGTCCTGTATTGGAAAAGGCAGCGGATGAGATTGTGAAATGCCCAAACTGGTAGTCAGGAATCTTCGAAAACTGTTCGGAACGTTTGAAGCAGTCAAAAATGTCAGTTTTCAAGTGGAAGAAAAAGAGACTCTCTGCCTCCTAGGTCCTTCAGGCTGTGGGAAAACAACCATTTTGAGAATCATCGCTGGGCTTGAAGTGCCAACGTCAGGCGAGGTGCTCCTAGACGGGGTGCTCGTGAATGATCTACCGCCCCAGAGGAGACAGATCGGCCTAGTCTTTCAAGATTACGCAATATTCCCGCATTTGTCGGTGTTTGAGAACATCGCCTACGGCCTGAGAGTAAGAAAACTGTCTGAGGCCGAATTGACAAGAAAGGTACGTGAAACAGCATCGCTCGTTGACGTGCAGAGTATTCTTGACGCGCCAACCAAGAAACTGGGTCTCAGCGAGATGCAGAGAGTAGCCATAGGAAGAAGCCTGGCGCTTGATCCGAAGCTTCTGCTACTCGACGAACCTCTAAGCAACATAGATGCCAAAGCTCGAGAGAGGATGAGGACCGAGCTGGGAAAGCTGCAGAAAGACATCGGCATTGCAACTGTGTATGTGACTCATGACCAACTGGAAGCCATGACGTTGGCGGACAGAATTGCCGTCATGAGAGATGGCTTGATTGAGCAAATGGGGACAACAAGTGAGATCTATGATAACCCGAAAACGCTCTTTGTGGCGAATTTCATTGGAAGTCCTTCGATGAACCTGATCGACTGCGAACTGGTCTACAATCGAGAAGAAGCAGTCCTGAAATTTGGAGACTTAGCCCTTGATGTCACGGAACTGACTCAAAGAATTGAGGGCAAAGGGGAAGGCAGAGAGCTGGTCCTGGGTGTAAGGGCTGAGGATTTGTCTCTGGACGCTAAGAAGACGAATCCAGTAGCAATCGAGGCTGAAGTACAGCTAGCGGAGCCGGTCGGAGCCAAGTCGATATACCATCTCAAGATGGGAGGCGTGAGCCTTCTGGCGAAGGGTTACGGGATGCCTAACATCGATGCGGGAAGCAAGGTTTGGGCCACGTTCAACATCGACAAGGTTCACTTATTTGACAAGAAGACAGAGCATGCGATCGTCTAACGGAGGCCTGTGGGAGCGATGGTAGGAGTTCGGCTCGTGAATGTTTCAAAGAAAGCTGGAAAGAGACAGATACTGAAGAACGTGAGCCTGGAGATCCCTGACAAGGAATTGTTCGTCATCGCTGGGCCTCCAGGCGCAGGTAGGACGACTCTACTGAAAGTGATTGCGGGTCTGATCAGTCCTGACGCGGGAGAAGTCTACATAGGCAATCAGATGGTGAACACAGTGCCTCCGAGTGACCGTGATGTCGGAATGGTGTTCGAGACTCCTCCCGTCTACCCTAACAGAACCGGTTTTCAGAATATCGCGTTTCCTTTGGAAATCAAAAAGGTGAGTGACAGCCAGATCAAGGAACAAGTTCAGAAAGTAGCTGAGTTCCTTCAGATAACGCATCTGTTGGACAGGAAGCCGGCGACTTACAGCGGAGGAGAACTTCAAAGGGTTGCCCTAGCTCGGGTGCTGGTGAGAAAGCCCCGCCTCCTCCTCCTAGACGAGCCTCTGAAGAACCTTGACGCAAAGATCAGAGAGAGAACAAGAGTTGAGCTTAAGAGGCTTCAGAGAGAGTTCGGAATGACTATGGTTTTCTCAACTCATGACCAGCTCGAAGCGACAGCAGTTGGAGACAGAATAGCGGTTATGAAGGAAGGGATGATTGAGCAGATTGGTGCGCCGAAAGAAGTATACAATTCTCCCAAGACCGTCTTTGTAGCCCGTTTCATAGGAAGCCCCGCGATGAACCTTGCGGAATGCACTGTGAAACGGAAGGACGACAGATTGGTCCTTGATGCCTCAGACTTCGACGTGGACATGACGGTGCGGGCACATGAAATGGATCGCGAGGCAATGTCTCAGGAGTTACTGTTAGGAGTAAGGCCCGAGGACGTCGTTCTGCTTGACTCTCCTGCGAATACCAAGTCTTTTGAATGTGAAGTTGAATTGACAGAGAATTTCGGAGATGAGAGAGTGGTCACCGTCAGAGTTGGAAAGGTGTCACTCAACTGCCTGACAGGAAAAGACCGCGTCTTCAGGTATGGCCAGAAACTTCACGTGAAGTTCAAGGAAGAGAAAGTGCATGTCTTCCATAAGCAGACAGGCATCGCAG
>Ga0209725_1000359_pt1 | contig 28052 bp, 23 predicted proteins | sample I18A1metaG_FD_184145 | JGI IMG/M metagenome (GOLD analysis project Ga0209725, IMG submission 184145) | Lake sediment bacterial and archeal communities from Gulf of Boni, Indonesia to study Microbial Dark Matter (Phase II) - ​I18A1 metaG... | ecosystem: Environmental > Aquatic > Freshwater > Lake...
TCTTCAAATAATGAGTTACGATAATTGGTGGAAGAATATAGGAAAAAAGACGCGAAACATGGTGCGGAAAGCAGAAAAAAGCGGAATAAGAACAGAAATAGCTGAGCCTGACGAAGAATTTGCTGAAGGCATATGGAAGATCTACAATGAAACGCCGATACGCCAAGAAAGAGGCTTCCCTCACTACGGCATATCTCTAAATGCGGTGAAAGAAGGCGTGCTTTCATCGCAAAACTGCACTTACATAGGCGCATATTTCCAAGATGAGCTTGCAGGGTTCATACAGCTTGTCCATGGAGAGAATATTGCCATAATATCTCAAGTACTTTCACTGCAGAAACATTGGGACAAGGCAGTGAATAACGCCCTCATCGCAAAAGCAGTAACAGTTTGCGCAAATAAACGAATTCAATGGCTTATGTACGGAAGAATAGGAAACCACCCATCACTAGACAATTTCAAACAAAACAATGGATTCACTCAATTTCCTTTGACAAGATACCATATACCATTAACGACAAAGGGCAGAATAGCCATAAAACTTGGACTACACAGAGAAATGAAAGATGTCCTTCCGCAATCAATAAAGTATCCACTCATTCCAATTTACAATTGGATAAGCAGAACAAAAATGAAACTCAGCTTAAAATTTAAAACATCATGAAATCTTCCCAACAAGCTCTAATATTCATTATGGTTTTCGCCTAACCTGTGCAAATTTGATTTTTATCATATTTACCGTTGCCGTTACAAGTCTAGCGCGTGCTACAGTGAAATTGTTCACCTACGTAAAATTAAATACCCACAAATGGTTATGCATGAACGTCGGCAACGGTGTTCAAGTGGCAAAGAAAGAAATTAGACTACAATATACAGGCTTCGTGATATTTGCAGCCAAATTGCTTAGCGTAGGAACAGGTTTAATTTTCCAGTTCATGATAGCCCGCTCAACCACAGGACAAGAATATGACTTGTGGTTCAACATTAACGATGTATTAGCATATTTTACCTTACTGATCGGAGTGCTCCCATTCTGGGTTATGCGATTTGTTGCGCGAGGAAAAGAAGGAGCTGCCAAAACTGGATTATTGGCAAACCTAACAATTTCAATCACAGCTACATTCCTTTACGTTTCACTCGTATCGCCGATAATTCTGGCGCTCGGCATCAAAGGAGAATACTTATCCTTGTATCTTGTGGCCGCGATTCAGATAGTGGAGCTCTACTCAATTAGCCTTTTTGAAGCATGCCTCCAAGCGAGCGTACCGCAAAAGATAGGTTACGGGTTGCTTTTGCAGCAATTTTGCAAAGTCATTTTAGGTTACGTACTAATCATCCAACTTAGACAGCCTCTTGCGGGGGCGGTGCTCAGCACCACGGTGGCCTTTGGAGTTCAAGCTGCCTACTACTCTAAATTGCTAATGGAAGAGTTAAAACAGAAAATTAGATGGAATTACGTAAAAGAGTGGCTTAAGGGGTCCTTAGTAAACATCTATAATGTTTTGGGGAATCAAATAGCAACATTCATATTTATTATGCTGTTCGCCTATGGTGGAGTAGGCGGACGCGGCAGATACGGCGCTGCAGCACAGATTGCAAACGTAATCTCATACTCTTCTTTCTTAGCATTCGCGTTATACCCGAAGCTTCTGGAAGATAAAAAGCGCGAAGACATAACAACCTCAATGAAAACGGTCTTAACGTTTGCCATACCCATGACCGCAGGTGCCATAACACTCTCTGACTCTTACATAACGCTCTTAAGAGTGGAATACCCAGACGCAGCAATAGTGTTGATCGTATTAGCGATTGACGCTTTGATCTTAACCGTTTCAGGGCTTTATAGCGCCGTGCTCCTTGGAGTAGAAACCGTTGACGAGAACGCGAAAATATCATTCAAAGAATTAGCCAAAAGTCGACTATTTATCGCATTTTCCCTACCATACCTTCATTCCGCAATAACCATACCAATGACGTATCACGTATTGACAACTTATTTCATTGACCAACCTTTACAAGCAGCCCTCTCTGTAAGTGTAATCAATACTTCAGCCCGCTTTGTCATGTTCCTCATTCTATACCTCATTGTCCGCAAAATGATTAGAATAGACACCCCATGGATAAGCATAGCGAAGTATGTTTTCGCTTCTGCTGTTATGGCAATCATCCTATTTATATTACCGCGCCCAACAAGGATCTCGTTAACTTTAGCTATGACTGCAGTAGGCGGCATAATTTATTTGGCATTGTTAATGGCAATTGACAAAGAGATGCGAACATTACCTAGAACAATATGGCGCGAAATTGAAACGAAATTTTAGTGAGCGTTAAACTAAGAGATTAGCTAAGGTTTTATTTAATTCATCTTTGTTTTTTACGCCTCTAAAAATAGCTTTGCCGTTCGCATAGATTCGAAATGAAATACCATTGAATGTCAGCTCAAAGATTATTCCAGAAATTGACTTTTCTACTTTGGCCTTCTTCAGAATTTTTGCGATCGCATCGTCTTTTTTATCATACTTGAATATGACTATGACATCTTTTTCTTCGCCACACGTCCCTTCAATTCTGGCTACGTAGTCTTCAATGGCGACCATTAGATTTGCGTGATCTCCTTCAAAACTTCCATAAATCGGTCGATTTCTTCTCGAGTATTGTATATGTAGAAGCTTGCTCTGGCAGAAGATTGTAACTTAAATATTTGATGCAATGGTTGAGCGCAGTGGAGACCGCTTCTTATCATGATGCCACAATTGTCAAGAAAAAGGGCTACGTCATGGGAGCTTAAGTCTTCAACGGTGAAGGGAATAATGCCGCATTTTGCAGACAAATCCTTTGGCCCGTAAATCTTAATTTTCTCGCATTCTCGCATGTATTTCACAGTGTATTCTGTAAGCATTTCCTCGTGTTCTTTGACGTTTTGCATGCCTATCTTTTTCAAGTATTTCACAGCTTCCATTAGGCCCACGCCGCCACTGATGTCCGGTGTTCCGGCTTCGAATCTCCAAGGCAGGTCGTTCCAAGTAATGCGACACCGTCCCGTCGCGGGGTTAAAGGAGACTTCCTTTATCATCTCTCCGCCGCCATGAAAGGGCTCCATTTTTTCCAGAATTTCTTCTTTTCCGTACAGTACGCCTATACCTGTGGGACCTAACATTTTGTGTCCAGAAAAAGCCAGAAAATCTACGTCCAGATCTTTAACGTCCACTGGCAAGTGGGGAACGGATTGAGCGCCATCCACGAGTATCAGGGCTCCATTTTCATGGGCGACTTTGACAAGGTGCTTTACATCGTTCACGACTCCATTGACGTTAGAAACGTGGCCTACACATGCCATTTTGGTTTTGCTAGAAAACTTGCTTTCAAAATCTTCGTAGTTTAGGGTCCCATCAGCGTTTACATCTGCATATTTAACATTGAATCCAATTATTTTTGAGAGAAGCTCCCACGGAACAATGTTGCTGTGATGCTCCATCAGCGATAGCACAACTTCGTCGCCTCTTTTAAGACTGCGAAGACCCCAGGCGTATGCAACTAGGTTTGTTGCCTCAGTTGTCCCTCTTACAAAAATTGTTTCCGCCATGTTTTTTGCATTGATAAATTTTGCAACCTCTTCATGAGCACCTTCATATAGCTCAGAGGCTTCTTGGGAAAGCGTGTGAACTGCTCTGTGGACGTTTGCATTGTGGTTTGTGTAGAAGTCTTCGATAGCTTCGATTACCTGCCTTGGCTTTTGTGATGTGGCTGCATTGTCGAAATAGATGAGATTGTGATTGTTTATTTTCCGTTTTAATATTGGGAAATCTTCCCTGACCTTGTAAGGGTCCAACATTATTTTTCTGCCTCCAATTTCATCCTCTTTGCGAGCATTTTAGCCAGTTCTTCCTCTTCCAGCGCCTGTTTCTCTTCAAAAGTCAGTTCCTTCTGCAGCCAATGGGGAGAAATGCCCCTATTTTGACAATATTTTCTTATGGCTCTTTTTAGGGCTCCCACGGCTAGGATGCCACAGTGAAATTTTACGCTTGGTAACCCACCTACCTCTTCTGTTACGCTTTTCCAAGTTACTTTTGTCCATGCGTCCTCAAGTTTCATTCCTTTGATCATTTCGGTAACGATGCTTGAAGTTGCTATGTTTGCGGCGCAGCCATAGCTTTCGAAGGATGCTTTCTCTATGATGCTTTGATCGTTAATTTTCAAGTAGAATGTTATCATATCTCCGCACGCGGGGTTCCCTGCAACGGCTGTAACGGTGGCGTCTTCCATTTTTCCTAGATTTTTGGGATTTTTGAAGAGTTCAAGCACTTTGGGATTGTACGGTAGGGGTATTCGTGACATGTTACTCAAATCCTGTGGAGCCAACTATTCCTCTTATTCTTTCAACTGCGCTTGGAATGACTTCTAAGACATAATTCATATCTTCTCTCGTGTGATACCGCGTCATTTTCATGAGTATGCTACCGTGAGCTTCAGAGTATTTTCTGCCTATGGCGCTTAGAACGTGGCTTGGTTGAAGAAGCCTTCTTGTACACGCACTTCCGCTTGAAACGTAAACGCCTTTAAGACTCAGTTCGATTGTTAATGCTTCACCTTCACACCTTAGGAAGCTGATGTTTACGTTGTCAGGAGCCCTATCGTTGCCCTTTGGCCCGTTGAGCTTAACATCCGATATTTTTTCTAATATTCCGTAAATAAGTTGATCTCTGAGTTTGCGCATATGGCTTGTATTTGCTTCAAAATTTTGAAAAGCCATTTCAGACGCTTTTGAGAATCCCACAATGCATGGCGTATTTTCAACTCCAGGCCAAAGTTTTTGCGTCCCTATTTGACCCTCTAAAATTCTTTCCACGTCTACGCCTTCTTTCACGTATAAAGCTCCTACGCCTCGAGGCCCCAAGATTTTGTAGCTGCTTATGGTGGCCAAGTCCACATTGGAGTCTTGAACATTGAATGGAATTTTGCCGTAGGCGTCTGAGGCATCTGTATGGAAAATTGTTTCGGGATTCTTGTTTTTGACCGTTTCCAGTGCCTCCTTGAGTGGCTGCACTGTTCCAATTTCATTATTCACAGCCGACACACTCACGAGAATTGTTTCTTTGTCTATGACTTCGCTTAATTTTTCTAGGTTTACGAAGCCTTCGTTGTTTACTGGAATTTTTGTTGTGGTAAAAGCGAATTTTTGCAGCATGTCCGTAACGTGTAAGACGTTTATGGGCTCAATTTCTGAAATTACAATTTTTCTGCCTTTGTGTTTCATCGCGAAGACTGTTCCCATGAGGGCTAGGTTGTTTGCTTCTGTTTCGCCTGGAGTAAAGTTGATTTCCTCAAGGTTTTTGCATCCTAGAGTCCTAGCGATTTTTTGTGCCGATTCCATTATTGTTTCGAAGGCTTCCCAGCCTGGTTTATGCGTAAGGGTTGGGTTGCCGTACGCCCGTTGATTATAGTATGGCGTCATGGCATCAACTACTTCCTTTGGAACCATGCTTGAGTTTTCAATGTCTAAGTAGACTTCATGTTTTATGCCTTCGTGAGCCTTGAGCAGCTCTCTTACGTTTTCAACCATTTCCAAATTCAACCTTCAAAGAGGCAAAGAGCGAATTCTATGCTATGTAGTGCGTTTTTCTTATAAAAAAACATAACCGATGAGAAAGAAGAAATGCTACAATTAACACTTTAAATTAGCGCTGCCATTATGACTTGACAGGCAGAAGTTTGATGGGAGCATAGAATTGAAAGTTGCAGATTTGCAGATACCAGAATCCGTTAAGGAGATAATCCTTAGAGCTGGAATTGCCGAGCTGTATCCCCCTCAGGAAGAAGCCATAAGGGCGGGAGCTCTGGAGGGCAGAAACCTTGTTTTAGCAAGTCCCACAGCATCTGGGAAAACATTGGTGGCGGAACTTTGCGCTCTTGAGCATGTTTTAGAAAAGAATGGAAAAACTGTTTATTTAACGCCTTTGAGGGCTTTAGCGAACGAGAAATTTGACGAGTTCAAAAAGTACACGGCCATTAGGAAGGCTGATGGAAAACGGATAAGCATAGGTATCAGCACGGGCGATTTTGACAGTAGCGACCCGTGGCTGGAAAGATACGACGTTATAATAACTACGAATGAGAAGGCGGACTCACTTCTAAGGCATAAGGCCAAGTGGATGGATGACATTTCGCTGATTGTCGCTGATGAAGTACATTTACTGAATGAGGCTGAACGAGGTCCCACGTTGGAGATTGTTTTGGCAAGACTCATGCAGGTTAATCCAGCCATGCAAATTTTGGCTTTGAGCGCGACGATAAACAATGTTAAGGAAATTGCAGAGTGGCTTAAGGCGGATTATGTCACGACGGAGTGGCGACCAGTCACCTTAAGAGAAGGCATACTTCTGCACGATGAAATCCAGTACAGAGATGGGGACGCAAGAAAAATTGAGAAGAAGACAAGCAATGCCATAATTAATTTAGCTTTAAACACCCTGAGAAGTGGTGGACAAGCGTTAATTTTTGCTTCAACGCGGAAAAATGCTGCTGTCTTGGCGAAGAAAGTTGCAGATCAAGTTGGAGAAGTACTGTCTAAGCCTATAAAGAGGACTCTTGAGCATGAAGCGGATAAGATTCTGGCGGCTGGCGAAAAAACAAGAATAAGCGAGGCGCTTGCGGAGTTGACTAAGTGCGGCGTGGCTTTCCATCATGCAGGTTTAACTGGCGGGCACCGCAAGTTGATAGAGGATTCGTTTCGCCAGGGAAAGATTAAGGTTTTGACCGCTACACCAACTTTGGCTTTTGGCGTGAATCTTCCTGCGCGTATGGTTGTTATTCAGGATTACAGGCGATACGAGCCGGGTTATGGCTATTACCCGATAAGCGTCTTAGAGTATAAGCAGATGGCGGGGAGGGCTGGAAGACCTAAGTATGACAAGGTTGGTGAAGCGATACTCACAGCAAAGACTGCGGACGAAGCAGACTATTTGATGGAAAGCTATGTTCTTGCGCATCCAGAAAGAATATGGTCAAGGCTTGCCGTTGAGAGAATCATTAGGGGACACGTGCTGGCAACAATTGCGGCGGATTTTGCCCACACGGAACGGGGAATTTACGACTTTTTCGGAGGGACCTTCTATGCACATCAGTACGACGTTGACTCGATTAAGGGTGTCATAGCGAAAATTCTCAAGTACTTATATGAAGAAGAGTTGATAGATCTTTCCGGCGAGAACACTTATGCCACAAAGTTTGGAAAGCGGGTGAGCGAACTTTACATAGACCCCGTATCAGCGGTGATTATTCGCGACGCTTTGAATCGCAAATCCTTATACTTGTCCGATGTAAGCTTGCTTCATTTGATTTCGCATACACCAGACATGGGCCCCATCCTGAGGCCCTACACACGAGAATTGGACGAGATGGCGATTTTCACCGAGGAGCACAGAGAAGAGTTCTTAGCTGATGTGCCAAACGAGTGGGAAGACCGCATAACCTATGAGGAATTTCTCGGCGAAGTTAAGACGTCCATGGTCTTGAAGGCTTGGATTGAAGAGACGAGCGAAGATTCGATAATAGAAAGGTATAGAGTGCAGCCTGGCGACCTTTACAGAACGATTGAGAACGCCAAGTGGCTACTTTACGCTACACATGAGCTGGCAACCCTTTTCGGCAACAAGGAAGTCTTGCCGTTAGCCCTTGAGCTTGTGGAAAGAGTGGAGAAGGGAATAAAGAAAGAACTATTGCCGATAGTCAAGCTAGAAGGAGTGGGTAGAGTCCGCGGCCGCATACTTTACAACGCTGGATACAAAACAATTGAAGACATTAAGCACGCAGCGCTTGATAATTTGATTAACCTGCCGCTGATAGGGCCAAAGTTAGCTAGAAAGATTAAGGAACAAGTTGGCGGCTTCGTAAAGAAGGAAAAATGGGAAAAACTCGAGAGAGGGGAAGAGTGGAAACAAAAAGCACTAACAGAATACTGAGGATGGTTGCCATCGCCATCTAGACAACTTCTACTTAGCTAATAACTCGACTTGTCTCATTGCCGTGCCTAAATAGTTTTTCGGATTCAGAGCTTCGTCAATTTCTTTCGCAGTTAATTTTTCACGCACAAGCTTGTCTCCGAGGAGAATTTCTCTAAAGTGCCGCTTTTCCAACTCACTCTTCATAGTTAATTCTCTAAGCAGTTCATAAGCTTCTTGACGGTTGACGCCTTTTCTCGTCAAAGCCATCATCACAGCCTCAGACATCGCTCGTCCCTGAGTCAATTCGATGTTATGCAACATTCGTTGCTCATCAACCCTTAAGTTAGCCACAATATCACTCATCAAGAAAAGAATATAATCAACTAAAATACACGCTTCTGGGATAATGAAACGCTCTGCGGAAGACTGCGTCAAGTCCCTCTCATGCCAAGTCACAACATCCTCCAAGGCGGGTACAACAAGGCTCCTAACAATTCTCGCCAAACCACAAACTCTTTCACAGAGTTCAGGATTTCGCTTATGAGGCATGGTGGAACTGCCAACCTGCTTCTCAGCTTCAAATGGCTCAAAAAGCTCAGCAACTTCTGGCCTTTGCAGTTCGCGAATCTCGGTGGCAAAATTGTCAAGCGAAGAAGCAACTAGAGCCAACAAACTTACAAACTCAGCATAGCGATCTCTCTGCACGATCTGTGTAGAAATTTCAGCAGCCTTAATGCGCAACCGCTGCATAACGAGTTCTTGAATTCGCATAGCTTGTTCGCCCAAACCTGCTTGCGTACCAACGGCGCCGCTCATTTTCCCTACTAACACGCGGTTTCTGCACTGTTTGAACCTTTGGATATGCCTAGAAATCTCGCACATCCAAACCGCAAATTTGAATCCTAAAGTAATCGGCAAAGCGTGTTGACCATGTGTCCGACCCATCATAACTGCTCCCTTGTATCGCAAAGCCTTCTCCCTCAAAACGTTTTCAAAATTGTTTAACTTCGCTTCAATAAGCTCTAAAGCATCTTTCAACTGCAAGGCAGTAGACGTATCCACGATATCATAGCTTGTGGCGCCAAGATGAACATACGCGCCACTCGACCCACAGGCTTCAGCCAATGCCCTGACCAGAGCAGCAACGTCATGCTTTATCTCCCGCTCAATTTCCTTTATTCGACTCAATTTAACGTGCTTTAAAGAAGCCATAGCCAGAATCTTTTCCGCATCCTTCCGCGGTATGTTGCCAACTTCAGCATGCGCCCACGCCAAAGCGGCCTCGACATCAAGCATCCTCTGAACTCGGGCTTCCTCTTCAAAGACTCTCCGTGTTTCAGTTGTTCCATAACGGCCCGTGTCAATTGGTAGAATAGGCAAACTCGTTATCCCTCGCCAAGAAATTAGACGATTAAAGATTAATGTTTTACTTAAACCAAAATAATAGGCAATGTAAGCTAAGGATTAATCATGCATGAGCGCAATAATCGCAGTGCTAAACAAGCATAACGAAAACGCAACAGAAAAAGCAGTCACTATGCTCAAAGCACTAAAGACCAAGACCATTGAAACCTTCGGAATAGCATCGCCAACTGCTGTAAAAATAGAAAAGACTTTCGAAGCTCTGCAAAATCAGAACATGAACTCGCATATAATAATAGGCCAAGCTTTCTCAAAAGTAATTGCTTCAGACAACCCCCAACCGATAAAACTGGAAAATGCAACCCTCGTTTTTGATGGAAGAATTTATCCGCCAACCCAGCGAGGAGCGTTCCCAGAAAAAATAGCTAAGAAACTGCAGACGAACTATGAAGAAAACATTGAAGAATTAGTTAAGGGAGTTGAAGGCGACTTCGTCTTTGCAGTGGCAGAGCCAGAAAGAATCAGCTCTGGCAGAGATCCCATGGGTGCCAGACCACTTTATTATGGCGAAAACGTAAACTTCAGCGCCTTAGCTTCCATACGTAAGGCGTTGTGGAAAATCGGAATAAAGAAACCATATTCTTTCCCTCCTGGGCATTTAGCATATATTGACAACGGTGGTTTCAAATTCAAACGTGCCAAAATATTTGAATGCCCCAAACCAAAACAGATAACAATGCAGACGGCAATCAAAAAATTGCAAAATCTTTTGGAACATTCGGTTCAAGAAAGAGTTCTAGGGTTGAAGGAAGTCGCAGTAGCCTTCTCCGGAGGATTAGACAGCAGCATAATCGCGTTCCTAGCAAAAAAATCAAAAGCAAATGTCCATTTAATCCACGTGAGCTTGGAAAGCCAAACAGAAACAGAAACTGCAAAACTGGCAGCAGAAGAACTAGAATTGCCTATACACGTTTACTTGTTCAAAGAAGGAAATCTTGAAGGAATTGTTCCGAAAATAGTTGAGCTTATTGAAGAACCAGACCCGATTAAAACAAGCATTGGCATACCAATGTACTGGGCAGCAGAAAAAACAGCAGAAATGGGACTCAAAGTGCTGTTGGCCGGACAAGGCGCGGATGAACTCTTCGGAGGCTACAAACGTTATGTGGACAAATACTTAACATACGGCATTGCTAAAACGGAAAAAATAATCTTTGACGACATCGCAGAACTTCATAAGACCAACCTAGAAAGAGATTTCAAAATCTGCAACTTCCACGGTGTGGAATTGCGCTTGCCCTTTGCGACATATAAAATTACAAAATTCGCCAAGGGTCTCCCTCTAGAACTAAAGATTGAACGGAGACAAAATTCTCTGAGAAAACTTGTTTTAAGGCAGACAGCTGAAAATCTTGGGCTTTCGCAATTTGTGGCGCAAAAACCAAAAAGGGCAATCCAATACGCCACAGGCACAGACAAAACCCTGAAAAAGCTAGCCAAAAAACAGGAAACCTCCCTAAAAGAATATTTGAAGAAAATCTTTGGAAGAATCAGAATTGAAACCATGCAAGACTGCGGAACAAAAATAGGGAAAGAAGGCAGTAGAGGCTCTAGAGAAACTTTGGAAGAACAGAGCGATTTATAATACGCATATCTTAGAATCTACAGGCAAAAAGAGACTATTCAATCACTTGAATTGCACTTTCTGGGCATTGGACTTCGCAGGCTCTACAGACCAAACATTCTTCAGACTTTACGGGAGCGGACTTGCCCTCTTTAACCTCGAAAACACCAACTGGGCAGGTGTCAACGCACGTTCCACACCCTGTGCATTTATGATTATCAACTACTATTTTAACCATGTTTTATCCCTTTTCGCTTCAGATTCCATTGGAACTTGAATAGTGGAATAAAAGCATTTTCCCAAATCTAGATAGTTTTGAATGATAAACTCACAGTTTAGTTTGCCTAATATTTGAATGAAAGGACTTAAGTTCAATCATTGAGTCTCTTCACGCAATCTTAATAGAATTCCACTGATTGTTGTTTCAGCCTTTTCTTTGCGCCGCTGGTACTCCGCGAGAAGCTTACGATAAGCTTCAAGCGAAAGCTCACCTCGGCTATGACGGACTTCAATGCTTTTAATGTTGGCTTCGACCTCGTCAATCTCAGTCTCCGCAATTTCGAGTTGCCGCATCAAGTCAGCATACAAACTGCCAGCTCCCAATAGCTTTTGTTTGATTTCAGCCGTGTTTCTAGATATAGCATTTAGACGTGTCTCTAGCGTCTTTTTCTGCACTTTGTACTGGCGTCTGGGGATCCTACCCTTGCGTGCCCTAGTCTCAAGAGATTCCAATTCGGAAACTATCTTCTTCTTCTCTTCATACGCACCTATAAACAACTTAACGTATTCTGGACGAAGCCCAGCCGGTAATTTCGGTACAGCGATCCGGGCTGGAGCAGGAGCCTTTGGCCGTTTCCAAGCAGCTGCAACCGTACAGCCAACAATTGCTAAGGCCCAAATCCATAGGGTGGGACGAAAAGATAACCACAGATAATTGTACTCGTACACGATTTGCAAAGCATTTCTTGAGGGAAGAGCAGCGCTCTCTAGATAGATGACGCTTTCAATGTTTATCGTCAACCTTTCTTGGAAAACATCCCTAGCAAGGCCGTAGGTATCTCCAACCAAAATGGCTTCTGGGTTCAGTAGCCTTGCACCTTCAGGTAAAATCACAGTGACAGACACAAGCTCAATATAGTAGTTGACAAGTGGAAACAAAGAAAGCTGAAGAGCAAACTTGTTAGCTTCTTCTCGAACCACATTTGGCAGATTATACTTCACAATCAGCCTCGTGAATTCAGAAGCGCTTAATGGCAGAATAAGAGTAATATTACACCAACCAACTTTTTCGCCACGATTTATAGCTTCGATCGCCAACGTTCTACCTAGCTGGTCTCTTGCACTTAGATTGGAGGCGCTAGGAGGCAAGGCTAATTGAAGACTAGTGATGGAAATCGTTGAATTATTCACTATATGGTAGCTGTCAGAAACTTCAATTTCGCCTAAGGCGTCTATTTTGACCTCGCGATTCAGCTCTTTAATATTGATTATCTGCAGTTTTTCACCAGCCAACAAAAAAGTTGCGTTTGCAGGCGAGTAAGTAAATGCAGGCAAGTTTTCCTTAACGAAAACTGAATTATCAACCAGCCCATCATTTTTTTCTATAGTCACGTTACTTGCATCCTCCGGAAATACCATAATAACCTCACATCTGGCAACATCTTTCGCTAGGCTCGGGTAAGCGGGAAAATCTAGGTTAAAGCCCGTTTCTGATTGAGTAAGAAGATCATTCGAAAGAACAAAGGTAACCGAGAAGACCTGTGGAGAAAATTGCGGAAGATCCACTTCAGCTATGTAAAAGCCGCTGCGATTTTCCAGAGGCACATTGAGACTAACTGGAAAACTATTATTATACGCGTCATAAGCCACACATTTAAGAACATAGGAACCGTACTTGTATGGAAATCCGATAAGAAAACTGTCAGGTGCCTGTCCAGTAACCTCAATTGTGTCGTTTATCATTATATAACCGCCGTACATTACTTCTACTGCATGATTAACATAGCGTATAGTATACTCAGCATCTTCAGCAGCTACAGCTTTGATGTTATATGAAAATGGCAAAAGGACAATCATTGTGAAAATGATGAGAGCAGGCATTACAGCAGCTCCTTTCACACGATCTCCTCCGTTCAGCTTCAAGTTTTAGGCTTCTATGTATTAATATGCCTACTTATTTACTTTTGGCGCGCTCGAAAAAAGCTTGAACTTAGACATAGACTTGGAGCAAGTACGCCTTTCTTGGCTGACGAAGTATCGCGCGCTAAAATTTGAGCAGGCATCCCTACAATTAACCATGTTTAAGGTAGTAATTGTCTTCCTTCCTCGACCCGAAACTCTGCAGGCCGTCCTTTTTGAGCTGTTTCCTAAGCCTCTCAGCCGATTCCCTCGATATCTCACCTCTCTTCTCTAAATAGGCGATTATTTCTTCCGCTTGTTCCCGCGTGTCGCATCGTCGAATGAAATCTACAACGCTGGGGCTGTAATGGTGGAACTTTTCAGATGCTGCCTTTTCGGCTTTTTCTGCGCTCGTCCGCACAGAGTTTATGACAATCTTGTTGTCTTCAGATCCCAGTTCTTTTGCTAGGTTTGGAAACATTTTTTTGAACAACTCTTTGTCGATTTCCACATGCTTACCTCATGTGCATTATTTCTTCAATTTGTCTATGAAGAACCGTATATTTAAACATCCTTTAAAAAAGTCTTTAGCTAAAAACCTACCGCAGACAACTGGGCAAGATTTGTTGGAGGAACATGCACACCAAACGTTTTTCGCGGTCTTCATATTCGTCTGCTTACATCTTTTTCCGCTCCAAAATATAGAAGACTGGCGGCTTCTCCAGGGACCTTTTGTCTTAAATCTGCGGAACTGACACTCAACAGTTCACCAATGAAAACAGGCTTGAAAAAATTAGCGCTTGATTATTTGTTCGTACAAGTCCAGGGTTTTATCAGCAATTTTGTCCCATGTGAATTCGTTCAGAACCCTTTTTCTTCCGTTCTTTCCAAGCCATTTTCTCTTCTCTGGACTTTCTAAGGCGCTTGTTATACCCCAAGCAATGTCTGATGGATTATTCGGGTCTATGTGAAACCCACATTGTTCTTCACCGCAACAAACAACTATCTCGCGCATGCCGCTAACGCCTGCACCTCCAACGACAACTGGGCGTTCCATGCTCATTGCTTCTAGAGCAACTATCCCAAAGGGTTCGTAGTGACTGGGAAAAACTGCAACATCGCAAGCAGCATAGTGAAGGATCCGCTCCTCCTCTGGAACGAAATCGAAACGGAATTCTACGTAATCATCCAGCTTCATAGTTCTGACCAAGTTAACAAGATATTCTTGTAAGTCGCCTAGACCCACAATGATTAATTTTGCGTTTGGAATTTTAGGCAGAATATGAGGCATGGCCATTATCAGTTTATCGATGCCTTTAACGCCGACAAGTCTTCCCAAAAAGAGAATCATGAGGTTGCCGTCTTCTAGGCCGTAATAATCTCTGACTTGCTTAATTTGCTCATCGGTAACCTTCCCGGGATTATATTTTTGTGGGTCAACGCCATTATAACTAACATGGATTTTTTCCTTTGGAAAACCAAGTTTTACAAGTTCATCTTTCATGGCGTATGAAACTGTTACAATCAAGTCAGCCGCGTTTGCGCAGTGAAGCTCAATGTTGCTCACAACACTTGAGCCGTTTCCAAGGGTTCTCCCCTTTTCCGTTGAATGGACATGGAAGACGAAGGGTAGTCCAACCTCTTTTTTGATAGTTATTCCGCCGATGGCCGAGAGCCAGTCATGCGCAACTACAAGGTCGTACTTCATGCCTTCTTTTCTGATGAGCTCATTGACGAGCTTTGATGCTGCTAGATAATTGTAGACGAGGATTTTGGAAAACAAATGCACTCCTCTGCCCCACTTTTTTATGTCCTCTGCAATCACATCAGGCAGTGAATCGGAAATGTCAATGTGTAACGGACGGTGAATCTCTATGCCGCGCCAAATCTCCCTGGTTGGAAGGGCGCCAGCGTCGTCGTTCATCGTGAAAACAGTGACATCATGATCCATCAAGACAAAATTGCGTGTAATTTCAGCGGCATAAGTTCCCAAACCGCCAACGATTTTTGGCGGATACTCGTAGACAAGCACAGCAATTTTCATTTTTCCACCGTTTTAGTCCACTCTAGCATTGTTTGTTAGCGTACTAAAACTTTGCTTATTTAACGTTCATGAAAGCTTGCTATTCTTGTTAGTTTAATAGCCAGTAGAAAAATTGAATAATCGCATGCACATATAATTAGGTTTGAAGTGCAAAAATGGGAATCTCGTCCGTTAAAAGTTCAATTCTTGAAACCATGTGGATGCTCGATAAACTCGCGAAGGCTTCTGAAATAGCGAAAGAAACCAGACAGGGTTTTCCTTCTGTTATGATGCATTTGATTGGACTCAACCGCATGGGATATGTAAATTCGCCTGTGAAGGGACATTACGAAATAACTGAGAAAGGCAAGAAAGCACTCGGCTTTCCAGAAGTTGCGAGAGGCGAGGCAGAAAAAATTTTAGCATCCCTACCACCAGAAAAATCGTTTTATTTTTATGTGGACATAGGAAAGCCCTTGAACATTTACGCAGCAAGTCTTCAAGATTTCTGCGACAAAATCTTAGGAATTGATGCAGACTCCGTAGAGTTTCACGTTAACCGTGGGGATTTTGAAGCGTGGGTCAAAGGACTAGGCGATTTGGAACTGGCAAAGAGAATTTCACTCGCAAAGGAAAAGGAATGGGTTGGAGAGGAATTACGTAGAAAAATTTACGAAATTGTGAAAAAACGATGCATGATATTAATTAAGATAGTGGGGCAAACAGTTACATCCTAGTGATTCAACTAATTTTGGAAGGGTTTAAAGCGTTTTCCAAGTTTTTCCAGAATCTGCTGTATGGTTGTGTACTCCATCTCTTCAGCGCTTAAGCGAGCTGGTTCAAACTCTCCCATACGTCGCAGCACGCGAGCGTAGTCAACGGCTTCGCGTCTAGCTAGATCAAAGGCCGGATCATCAAACAGATCGGCCATCAATGGTTTTCCATCATCGCCGCATGCGATTTTACCATTTGCAACTTGAAAGCCTAAAGCAACGAGTCTGGGTGGGCCATCAAAGGCTGTGCATTTAGAATCTTTCAGCCCTACAGGCATAATTGGTCCCCAATGGCTTCCTCGCATCCATCCTTCAACTAGATAACTATGCATGAAAGGTGCAAGAATTTCGCCAATGGCTGGTAGTCCATGTTGAGCACGCAGAATCATTACAGGGTCGTCTTTTCCTACATATTTGCCAGCGATCAACGATAACTTGGTTACGCTGCTTGCACCGCATGTTAGGTCGTCATTGGCTCGCCATATACGGGAAATCGTGTAACGCTCAACTGTTCCAATTAAAGCTATGAGTTCATACATCTCTTCCGGACACTTAAGTACAATGGTCTTGTTCTCCACAGTGTCTAAAACTTCGAATTTGAAGCCTCCAATCATGTTGGGGTCAATCACGAGGCCTGCTGTGTTCATTGGGTCGGCAAAAATGCGGAAGAGAGGAAAGTTGAAAGAGCCGCCAGAAGTTTTGTCAGCTGCAAAAATCACGATTGGATCAGAGCCTCTTTCTTCTATTTCCATTTCTGCAACACCAGGACCCATTCCGCGGACGTTTCCACTGAAAGCTGTTTTCAAAAGGTCTTGCCCAGCACCGTATAGTTTCATTTCCAAGGCTTTGTCTGCAGCTTCTTTAAATGTATTCCAAGCAAGCTTGTGAATTTCCTGGTTCGCCTCACCACGTTCATGCACCATGAGCAGTTCAAGATCGTCTCCTGCGTTGAAAATGTAGTAGCTATTTACCAAGCCTTTTTCTGTTGCTTGTTCAAGGTTTTTCTCGGCAATTTTGAAAAGTGGCGTGGGCACAACGTGATGGCCAACTAATGAGCCTACATCACACTTGATTAGCGAAATTGTTGTTTTTTTAGGCAAATAAACCACTCCAAGTTAAGCCTCGGTTTAGAGTTAGATTTGGGCTTTTAAAAGATTTCCGAAGGAAAATTTGAAGAAAACATGAAATAATAAGAGTTCTATAGTAAAATTATGGAGGACACAAAGTTGGATGAAGTGCGAGTGGTCTCGGTAAAGATTCCTGAAGAAGTTTACAGAGAAATGATCTTGCGGGTTCCTGAAGGCGAAAGGAGCAACTTTATCCGAGAAGCGATAATTGAAAAACTTCAAAAGACACCGAAACCGGAGAAACTTATTGAATTAGAGGGAAGAGTCAGCAGTTTGGAGAAGGAATTTGGAGAAATAAGGAAGTACCTTGCAGATTTAGAACTACTGACATACGAACAGGGTAAAACAAATCCTCATGCCTTTTGCATTGACGAAATAGACCACAAAATAGTGGATTACCTTGTTCACTATAAAGGTGCGACAACGCCGGAGTTGGCGGACTACGTCAAAACAAATAGGTGGTTAATCCTGAACAGGTTAAGGAGAATACAAAGAACGTCAAGAAAGCATCTAGGAAAATCCATAGTAAATTATTATTCCGGAGAGAAATCTGGAAAGAAAAAAGCATGGTGGATAAGCGAAGAATCAATAGAAGAACAAGATTAATTTTAGTCAACGCTAATCTTTTGGATGGGCCCGTAGCCCAGTATGGATTAAGGCGCCGAACCTACAAAATGATGCGCAAGCCTCCGGGCGCTGGAGTGGAAGAGAGCCGGAGAACAGGGGTTCAAATCCCCTCGGGCCCGCCATAGCTTCCGTTCTTCTATTCTGAGCTGACGAGGTTTGTTAGCGGCGCTAATCTGACATTATGCAGTACAGTTGCGGAAGCAGGGAGCACCAATGCGAAATGGTAGCCGTTGCTGGTCCACTTATTCCTCCTACCGCGCGACTGCAACTTGAATAGTTGCCCTTTCGCATCGTAGAATTGCATTCCACTTATCTGTATCAGCCTAATACTTGATCTTTCCCTTCTAGTGTTTGACAATGCCGAGCTAGCCACGGATTGCAGTCAAGTTTTATGAAAGTGACCTCACTATACTGCAAAAGTATAAGTACTTTTGCAAGAAGAGAAATTTTAGCTATTAGAGAGGTTTGGTAATGAAAACAGCGGCAATTGTCCTTGCGGCGGGCAAATCTGAAAGAATGGGAAAGAACAAACTCTTGCTGAAGCTAGATGGGACGACGTTGATAAATAGCATATTGGATGCTCTAGAGGCGTCTGGAATTGGCGAAATAATTGTTGTACTTGGACATGAGCCCCAAGAAATTATGAACGAAATAAAGCATAAACTGAACAGTGTAAGAGTAGCAATTAATGAGAGATACGAAGAAGGAATGACGTCATCATTTAAAATAGGGTTAAAACAGATTCAAGGTGCAGACGCAGCTTTCCTAGTTCTTGGTGATGAACCTATTTTGAACCATAGATTTTTGAGAGTTATGATCGAACGAATGGAAAAAGCCGGAGGGAACGTTTTAATTATAAGTCCAATTCATAAGGGGAAAAAAGGACACCCGTTACTTTTTAGTGAGCAACTTTTTGACGAGATACTAAATTTAAAGGAAAGAGAAGTGATAAGAGATGTTGTTCATAGGCATACGGACAAACTCGTTACGGTTGACGCGCCTGTTTGGACAATATTGGATATAGACACCCCGGAAGACTTTGAAAAAATTCAAAACCTATTAGCAAACCAGTAGCTTACGATAACATGTTTTTCTTTGAATCGTAAATAGCACTTAGTCATAGAGTCTTTATGTAATCAATTGTAATGATATTACGATGCTTACCAGAAAGGTGACTATGTGAACATGCCACAATTTTTAAATTTGAGATAAACTCAGAATACGTGAAGTAATTAAATGTCGACAGATGAAGAAGTTCTTAAAGAGGCTACCGGTCTCTTGGAAAGCGGAAAGAGACTGGCTTTGTGCACCGTCATTGAGAAAAAAGGCTCTGGCCCGAGAACACCAGGAGCGAAGATGATTGTGGCTGAAGATGGACGAACCTTTGGAACAATTGGGGGCGGAACCTTTGAGAGAGCTTTAATCAACGAGTCTTTGAAAGCCTTGCAAGAGGGAAGACCAAGAAAGACCGTTTTCAATCTTGCGAAAGAAGAAAAAGAGGGAGCAATTAAAACTGGGTTAATATGTGGAGGTGAATTAACGGTATTTATAGATATAATTGAACCGAGGCAACGGTTTATAATTGTCGGTTCAGGTCATGTAGCATGGCCTTTAGCAAAACTGGCTGACATTGTTGGATTTAGGATAATAATAGTGGACGATAATAGAGAATTAGCCACTAAAGAGCGATTTCCAATGGCTGAAAGAATCATAACAGGCACTTTCACCAAAATATTGGACACTCTGGAAGTGGAACCTAATGATTTTGTGGCAATTGTTCATGGAGAACCTGAACATGACTATTTGGCGTTGGAGCAGATTATAAAAAAGAAGCCTTTTTACGTGGGCTTAATTGGCAGCAAAGCGAAAGTTACCGCGTTGGCAGAAAGGCTTAAAACAAAAGGGGTTAATGAAAAAGATCTTGCAGTCTTACATGCGCCCTTAGGTCTAGACATAGGTGCACAAACTCCTGAAGAAATAGGGATTAGCATTCTTGCAGAGATTATTAACGAAAGAAGAAAACGTAGACGTAAGGAAAAATAGAAAAATAGAACATAACCAATGCTGAAATCACTCTTAGATTACTCTCATACACAGATTGAACTGCAGTTTGGCATCTGAAGCCACAAAGGCTTGCTGTTGTGTTTTCGTTCTGCAATTGAATCTATCCTCTCGAGGGTTTTATTCCATGATCAGCTCCAAACATTAGCATAAAAGTTTTAATTGTACAGTCTTTTTAAATAGGTCTTCTAAAACATGTCTGGACAGGTATGTATGATGGTAGATTTAAGCCTTGAAGTTTGTGGCAAGATTTTCAAAAATCCGGTAGTGGTGTCATCGGCTACGCCCACGAAGAGTGCATACTACATGAAGAAAGCTTTTGACGCAGGTGCTGGCGGCGCAGTTGCCAAATCGGTCACAACCGAACCTCTTCTTCAAAAATATGTTAGGCCAAGATTCACAGTATTGCACAAGAAGGGCTGGCCACACGTCTATTCGAATTATTCTTGCGAGTTTTTGTCGACCATAGGTCCAGAAGTGTGGCTTAAAGAAATGAAGAAGACAAAGGAATATGCAGAGGACACGGGGGCAGTGCTCATTGGCAGCATAGTGGGCAGAACTTTTGATGAGTGGGGAAAACTTGGTAAGATGATGGAGGAAGTAGGCGCAGATATGATAGAGTTGGATCTTGGATGCCCACATCCCAGAGAACTCCACTATAAATCAAGCAGTGAAATCGGACAAGATCCTGAAGCAGCGGCCCTGGTTACAAAGGTAGTTAAGGAAGCTACGACCATACCTGTGTTCTCAAAACTAACCCCTGAAGCTGTTAATGTTGTCACAGTAGCCCAAGCTGTAGAAAAAGCAGGTGCTGACGGAATAACTGCCATCAACAGATTCCCTGCATTGGAAGTAGATATTGAAACAGGAAGACCACTGCTTCATTCAACATTTGCAGGAGTAGGCGGCCCATGGATGCGGCCAATAACACTGAAATGGATAGCAAAGTTAGCCAGATCGGTGAAGATCCCAATCTCAGCAACAAACGGAATAGCCACTTGGAAAGACGCCGTAAAATGCATCATGTGTGGAGCCTCAACTGTTCAAGTGTGCACAGCAATAATGTACAGTGGCAAAGGTTACCGCGTCGTAAGCGACATCATAAAAGGTATGCAAGAGTTTATGGATCGAAAGGGCTACAAAAACATCAACGACTTCAAGGGGATAACACTTAAACAGTTGCTCACATTTGAAACAGTTAATCGCGAAGCCAAGATTTGGTCAGTCGTTGACGATAAAAAATGCACAGGCTGCAAGCTTTGTCCCAACTGGTGCTTCTATGACGCAATAACATTTGAAACCAAAAACAAAAAGCCAATTGCAACAATAGACAAAAGAAAGTGCGATGGATGCGGCCTCTGCATATCTTTATGTCCAGCTCAAGCCATTCACATGGAAGGCAAGGGACCAGTATTCCTCGGAGATTTTGAGTAGCGGCTACAGCAATAATACTCTTTTCTTTCGCAAATCTTATAATTGCGAGTCAACAGTGAAATACTATGCCCAGAATAATTGATGAAGTATTAATACCGCCCAAAGACGGACGCACAATCGAAGTGAAAAAGGGCCAGATTCTCAGAGTGACAGATGTGGAAGGAGAACAAGTCGGCGACATGGTGGTCCTCAACCTTCACGACCTAAGGGAGAGATACTGCGCATGGCTATCAGCACAACTACTCGGAAACCTAGTCAAAGTTCCGATACTGTATTCCAATCCGCCGTACATCCGACCATTGCTCACCATCGATGATGACCGCGTCGGCGTTCATTGGCCCGGAGGAAGCAGATGCAACAGAGCATACTACGAAAAGCTTGGCAAGCAAGGAATTATCGGATGCCAGGAAATACTTGAACGGACCCTTTACCCCTACGGAATTGAACCTCACAGCGTTCCCGACGTCTATAACGTGTTCATGAGGGTTAACGTTTACGAAGATGGCAGAAGAGTGATCGGATTCCCGGCTGGAAAGAAAGGAGACTACACAGATTTCAAAGCACACCTGGATTGTCTGGTCGCCATATCAGCTTGCCCCGACGACGTAGGCCAAACAAACAACTTCAAATGCAAATCACTTCTCATGCAAGTTCTTGAAAAATAGGCCCAGCTCAGCTGTTCCCATGAGATAAAAAGGTGCCAAGAATCCATTATTCTTATTTTCGAAGTCTTTCTGCTGCATCGATTACCGCATCGATGATTTTGACGTAGCCAGTACATCGGCATAGGTGCCCTGCTAGGGCTTTTTTTATGTCCGAAACTGTCGGATTTGAGTTCTTGTCGAGCATCGCTTTTGTTGCAAGGATGAAACCTGGCGTGCAATAGCCGCACTGAAAAGCATTTTTCTCAAGGAATGCTGACTGGATGGGGTGGAGTTTTCCGTTCGTTGATAACCCTTCCAGCGTTGTTATTGTTTTTCCGTCGATTTGGGGTGCAAGAATAAGGCAGGAATATACAGGCTCATTGTCTACCAGAACCGTGCATGCTCCGCATTCTCCAAGATCACAGCCTTTTTTAGTACTTGTTATTCCAAGCTCATTTCTCAGAAAGTTCAGGAGTGTCCAGTTAGGTGCTACATCGTACTCCAAGGGTTTCCCGTTCAAGACGAATTTTATCTTAACTTTTTGATTTTCCATATTATTCACCATTGGTTTTTGCTTCCTTAACAGATTCAACTATCGCTCTTTTAGTAATCACCTTAGACATTTCTTTTCTGTATTCTGCCTTTCCCCTTATGTCTGTGATCGGTTTTATTTCATCTTTAACTATTTCAGTAGCTTCTGCTATCCATTTTTCAGTTGCTTCTTTTCCAACGAGAAAACTCTCGGTTTTTTTAGCTCTAAGTGGCACTGGTGCAACTGAACCCAGTGCTATCCTCACGTCTTTAAAGCAGTCGTCTTCTAATGATACCAGTGCTGCTACAGATATAATTGACAGGGTATAGGTGTTTCTTCTGCCCAATTTCATGAAACATGCGCCGCTATTTGATGTAAAAGGAATTTGGACTTCAGCAAGGATTTCATCAGATGTGAGAGCGGTCTTGCCTGGTCCCGAAAAGAAATCGGTAATGGGCATGGTTGTCTCTTTGTCTTGGCTAACAATTTTTATTTTTGATTCTAGAACCATTAGTGGTGGAGCTGTGTCAGCCGCTGGAGACGCATTGCAAAGATTGCCTCCTATCGTTCCTCTGTTTCTAATTTCGACAGATCCTATAACTGATTCTGCATCCGTTAGAACGTGTGCTTCTTCTTTGATAATTTGGGAGTTCGCTATATCATTGTGTGTTGTTAATGCTCCGATTTTTATTATGCCTCTATCTTCTTTTACATACCTTAATTCCTTGATGGCGCTTATGTCCACAATGTTTTCTACTTTGACTAGGCCTTTCTTAACTTTCACTAAGAAGTCGGTTCCGCCAGCAACGACATAGGCTTTTCCCATAAGGCTTTTCAAAGAGGACGTGGCCTCTTCTAACGTTCTTGCTTGATAATAGTTGAAGGGCGGAATCGTTCTCACTTTTTATCCCCTCTTTCCTTTAAGGCAAAGTATACTTTATCAGAAGTTACAGGTAATTCACGGAACCTTATTCCGATTGCTTGATAAATTGCATTTACTATCGCTGGGGGAGTTGCTATGAGGGCGATCTCGCCTACTCCTTTTGCTCCAAATGCAGAGTAGCGATATGGATGTTCTACCATGACGCAATCAGGGATTTCAGGTTTATCGGCAATTGTGGGTATTATGTAATCTGTAAGGTTTGGATTCTGAACGACACCGTCTTTCACTACGAGATCTTCCATTATGGCATAACCCAGCCCCATAATTGTGCAACCGTGCATTTGCCCTCTAACAAGCTCAGGTTCAATTACCTTTCCTGCGTCTAATCCTGGGAAAATTCTTAACACGTCAATTATTCCTGTCTCGATGTCAACCTCAACTTCTGCGATGTTACAGCCAAATGTGTAGCTGCCGTAAGGATGCCCAAGACCCGTTTCGGGGTCTATGTCTTCTCTTGGCGATTTGCTGAAGCCATACTCTGCTGGAGAGATTCCATTTGCATAGAGTTCATCAACAAGTTGTTCGAAAGGAACGTTTTTGGAGGGATTATGTCTAATGAAGGCTTTTCCCTCTTTAATTTCTACCTCTTCTTCTTTGCACCGCAGTATCTCACTGGCTAACGTGTTCAATTTCTTCCTTAGCTTAATCGCCGCGTTTGCTACGGCAGCTCCTCCTATTGTGATTCCTCTTTGGGCGTGTGTCTGCCCACCTTCTGGTAATGCAGTTGTGTCTGGAGATTCAACACATATCTGATGCATAGGCACGCCCAATATTTCAGCAACTATCATCATGTCGCCGGTGTGTGTTCCTTGACCAAGTTCCACAATTTCTGTTCGGCAGGTAACGGTTCCATCGGAGTTTAGTATAATTGAAGCTGATGCAAAATCTTGCTTCACGCCTGTTGTGCCATTTCCGTGCCAGCTACACCCTACTCCTATGCCTCTCCTTCTTGTGCCTGCCTGAGGCATCGCGTACTCCTTTCTTTTTCTTTCCCAGCCTGCCACTCTGCCGATCTTGAAGAGAGCCTCTTCCAAGCCTGCGGAGTGATCAAGCAACTGATCTGTTCCCGTTCTGGAACCTGGTTTAAGTACGTTTTTTAGTCTAAATTCCAGCGGGTCAATCCCTAGTTTCTCAGCTAATTCATCCATCTGCGACTCTGCCGCGAACTGTATCTGCGGGTTTCCAAATCCGTTGAAAGCTGCTGGGAAAATCCTGTTTGTGTAAACGCATCTAGCATCCACTTTGACAGTTGGAACCTCATATGGCCCAGTTGAGTGGATAACAGCTCTCTTGGTAAGGGCTACCCCTTGTGTCGCGTACCCGCCTACATTAGCCGTAATATCTATTTCTGTCGCGGTCAGCTTGCCATCTTTTGACGCCCCAGTTTTGTATCTTATATCAAATGGAACACGCTTTCCATGGAACATTATGGATTCTTCTCTTGTGAACGTAAGGATTGTAGGTTTCTTAGTTAACGCAGCCGCAACTGCTGCTGTGGCACAAACTATCGGCCCCATGGTGTCTTTTCCGCCAAATCCTCCTCCAAGGTAAGGCGTAACTATGCGAACTTTGTTCTGCCCAATTCCAAGAACCTTGGCAATCTTGTTTCTCACATCAAAAGGATTTTGTTGTGTTCCGACTACGGTAATTCTTCCTCCGCTTTCTGGTATTCCAATAGCCGCTTCTGGTTCGATGTAAGCGTGTTCTTGGTGCTGGGTGTTATAGGTATTCTCAACAATAACATCAGCTTTAGTAAAGCCTGTTCGCACGTCTCCTTTCCTTACACGAAAAGTCCTTGCAATGTTTCCTTTCTCATGAATTTTGGATGCTTCGGGTTTCAGCGCTTCTTCAGGGTCAAAAATTGGTTTCAACGGTTCATATTCGATTTCTAAAGCGTCCAAACCATTTTCCGCGCAATATTCATCTTTTCCAACCACTAATGCAATAGAGTCGCCGATAAAACGGGCTTTATCCTTTACAAGCAACGGTTGATCTGGAATATAGTAGCCAATCTGGTTCTCTCCTGGTAGATCGTTGGCGGTGATGACATTGACCACTCCTTTAACCTTTAACGCCTTATTTTTATTCACTCTTTTTATAATTGCATGAGGATGTACGCTTCTTGCAACCTTGACATGCAGCATTTCTTTAGAAAGATAATCGGCAGTAAACTTCGCTTCGCCAAGCACCTTCTCAAGTGCGTCAACTCTTATGGCCCTCTTGCCAATGACCCAATAACTGTCTCTGCAGAGAATGTCTTCAAGAATTCTAGAATAATCTGAGGACATGCAACAGACTTCATTTGCAAAATTTATAAATCTTTTCGTAAAAAATGGAGTGGAAATATAACAGTCTAGCAAGATTTCTGGCATCTCACTTGCTAACGTCATCGTTGCTTGTTTATGGCAAAAGTGCAATTTTAGAGCGAGCAGATCGAGCACAGAATTTTCCATCTCCTTGTATCGTGGATAACAGAAATTTTTAAGCTCTACAATCGTGATATACGCTTGGAGTTGATTGAAATGACAGGTTTGAAGGTAGATCCACTTGCAACACTCACCGAACCCATGACCCCAAAAGAAATCGAACAGTTTCTGGCATGCGCGCGCGTCGGAAGAATAGGCATCTCTCTTGACAATGGACCATATGTGGTTCCGGTAGGATATGCATACTGGGATGGAAAAATCATAATACATAGTTGTGGAAAAGGACTGAAGATGCAGGCTATGAGGAAGAATAAGAACGTGTGCTTCGAAGTTGATGAAACATTATCTGATGCATCCATGTTCAAGAGTGTAATCTCTTTTGGCGATGTAGAGATTATCGATGATGAAACGCAAAAGATCTCTTACCTACAAAAACTTATGGACAAATATCGAGTTCCAGTGAGCTTCGAAGAATACATGAGAAGGCCAGGAAGAGACCGAGAGAAAGAATTGAAAAGCGTGAAAATATGTGTGATCACTCTAAGAAAGGTCACTGGAAGGAAACTCGTTAGAAAAAACGGTAATTTCTAATTCCTTCATCTTTATATGCTTCCTTATTTAATACCTACCTTCCTTAAATGAAGGTTGTGTCTGGAATGAAGTCGGTTGTCTCCATAGTCCAACAAAAGGGAGCAGGATCACCAGCCAGATACTCTGTTCATAATTTAGAAGTTGTCAAAAAGATGATTTGTAAAGCTGTGGAGTTAATCGGTGGTTTTGGCCAGATAATTTCAAAAGGGGATACTGTTTTCATTAAAGCGAATGTAGTGACAGGTCAGCCACCAGAGAGTGCCGTGTGTACTGATCCGCGGGTTCTCGAAGCTCTGGTGGGTATTTTGTTGAAAGAAGGATGCGGGAGGGTCTGTGTCGGTGAAGGTGCATCTGTAGATGTTACCTACGCTAGAGATGCCTTCAGAGATACAGGATTAGATAAAGCCGTGAAACGCGCTGGAGGCGAAGTTGTTTATTTGGACGAGGAGCCCTATGTAGAAATTGATATACCCGACGGGCGCGTTTTTAAAAAGCTATCCTTGCCGAAGATAATTCGTGACTCGGACGTCTACATATCGGTACCAAAAATGAAAACTCATCTAATGACGTTGGTTACGTTAGGCATCAAAAACTCGCAGGGGATAGTCAGCCGTGAAGACAAAGCCCTCTTCCACAGAGAGGATTTTCATCTTAAAATGATCGACGTTCTAAAAGCGGCCAAACCCCACCTTGTCTTGATCGATGGTCTGCTTGCCGGAGAAGGATTAGGACCAATTTACCCAAATCCGGTTGAAATGAACTTAATAATAGCATCTACAGATGTCGTTGCTGCCGACGCTGTCGCTTCTGCTGTGATGGGGATCGACCCCTTCGAAGTTGCCACTACACGCCTAGCCCATTCTGACAGGATAGGAACGGGCGATCTCAATTCTATTGAAGTAAGGGGAAAAAGCATAGAAGAAATTAGACGATATTTCCAGAGGCCTAAATGGAATCCTGTGGGTTGCTCCCCTAATGCCATCGTTTATCCGGGCGGTGCATGCCGCTTTTGCCTAGCCCAGATAAGTGCAGCGTTGGAGCGCTTAAGATTTTATGGCCTATTAGACAAGATGAATAAGACGCTAATCATAACCGGCGTGGATCCTCCAGTTCCAGACGAATTGGACGGAAAAATCGTTGTGGTTGGAGATTGTGCAAAGAAGTATGCAAATCTAGGCGTTTTCGTCTCAGGCTGCCCTCCCCTTCCACATATGACTGTATCTAAAGCCCTAGGGTATGACACTTAAGCAAAAACAAGTATGCCTTTATCTTCAAGCTTTTGACATCAACGGATATGGGATGGTAGCGTATGTTGTCGAGTTTGGAGCTTATCCAACGCAAGTTAACGTAGACCATGCGTGTGCTTAAAAAAGCATGAATAACGCGTTTAAAAAAGAGATAAATAGCAGTAGCGAATACTGTGAAGCGAATTTTGGTGGGAATCTATGAGACTGAAAGATAGAATAGCGATTGTCACTGGCGCTGCCAGAGGCATTGGAGCAGCAATCTCTTATCGATTTGCTTCAGAAGGGGCGAATCTCGTAATTGCTGATGTCAATCTCAATGAAGCCCAAGAAACAAGCAAAAAAATCGCGAACGAGACTTCACGTGAAGTTTTACCGTGCATGGTTGACGTCACAAATTCAGAAGATATTCTAAAGATGGTAAAATACACGGAAAAAGAACTTGGCGAAATTGACATATTAGTCAACAATGCGGGAATCGGGCTTGTGTCTCCAGTGGAGGAATTGAAGGAGGAGGATTGGGTAAGAGTCCTTGATATTAATCTTAAAGGGGTTTTTTTGTGTAGCCAAGCCGTGGGCAGGG
>Ga0209725_1000360_pt1 | contig 28031 bp, 27 predicted proteins | sample I18A1metaG_FD_184145 | JGI IMG/M metagenome (GOLD analysis project Ga0209725, IMG submission 184145) | Lake sediment bacterial and archeal communities from Gulf of Boni, Indonesia to study Microbial Dark Matter (Phase II) - ​I18A1 metaG... | ecosystem: Environmental > Aquatic > Freshwater > Lake...
TTGGGTACCTGGAGACGGCGGGATGGCTGCAACCAACGATGAAGATCTTGCACGAGTGATGGAGAAGCTGGCAGATTGTGGGAGAATATCTCATTATGAGCATGATATGATAGGCTACACCTATCGACTCAGTTCGGTGAACGCCGCCATCGGCAGAATTCAGCTTCGAAGACTAGATGAATTGAACAGGAGAAGAAGACAGATCGCTGACCAATATACAGATCTTCTTCAGGAGCTAGATGATATTCGGCTTCCCCCAAGAGGTGACTCGGAGATTCGACCGGTGTATCATCAATTTGTTCTCTTAGTCAAGCACAGGGACGCGCTGAAAGAATGGCTGGAGAACCACGGTATCCAATGTGGGATTCACTATCCCATTCCAATACATTTGCAACCAGTGTATAGGAAGCTTTTCGGCTATGTTGACGGAGATTATCCTTTGAGTGAAGAGTTCTCAACGAAGTGTCTGAGCATTCCAATGCATCCCTTTCTAGGTGTCGATGACGTAAGATACACATGCGAACAGATCGAAGCCTTCTACAAGACGATGAGTGGGTAGCCCTACGTTGCAGACGGTTAGGATAGCTGTTATTGGCGCAGGCTATTGGGGAACCAAGCTCGCCCACGAATACTCTCTCTTATCCAAGGCCATTGATGGCGTCTCGTTGGACTGTGTAGCCGATATATCGAACGAACAATTGAAAGTGCTCAGGTTACAACTAGGCAATGACTCTGCGAACTTCTGCAATGACTATCGAGAGGTTTTGAAAGATAGTGAGATAGACGCCGTCCACATAGCCCTGCCCAATCATCTTCACTACGAGGCTGCATGCCTAGCACTTGAGTCTGGAAAACACGTCCTAATCGAGAAGCCTATGACAACATCTTCAAGAGAGGCGCTAGAACTGGTTAGCCTTTCTGAGAAGAAGGATCTTGTTCTGCAGGTGGGACACATCTTTAGATTCAACAACGCGTTGCGCAAGGTTAGGGAAATCATGAAGGAAAGCCTAGGCAAAGTTTTCTACGCGAATCTGATATGGGCAACCTACCTTTCGCCTCCTGAAGACAGAGATATTGTCTTCGACCTTGCGCCTCATCCTGTCGACGTGCTGAATTACCTTCTCGACGAGTGGCCCATCACTGTAAATGCCATGGGAAGCTCGTATGTTCGCAAGGAAGCAGGTAAGGAGGAAATGGCTTTCATTGATCTAAAGTTTCCCAATAGCGTTCTGGCCAACGTATACGTAAGCTGGATTGATCATGAACGAAAGGAGCGAAGCGTACAACTTGTGGGCGAAAAAGCTTCGGTCAAGTGCGACGCCCTCAACCAGACCGTAACAATATACGGGCATGAAGATGAAGCGCAGAAATTGGAGGTTATGCCCAACAACACAATTCGAGATATGCAGCTGCACTTCATCGAAAGGATTCGAGCCCCAGGACCTGAGCTCAACGGTTCCCTAATTGGAGCTAATACCGTTCGTGTTCTTGAAACTATCGTCGACTCCATTAGGACAGGATCCTCCACCAATCTGAGCTTTCCGTAGGTGATAGGTAACCTGGTCAGCACTAGGCACGTCGGCCTGATGATTATGGTAGGCAGCCTATTCGCAGCCGTAGTCTATGTCATGGGAATAGTGTATGCCACGATACTCATCCTTCAGCTGACTGCCTTGTTGGCTGTGCTGGGAGGGCTGGGGGTCCTTACGTGGATAGGCTATGCAATGTTCACTGAGCCCTCTTCCTCAGAGCTGAGTATCCCATCTGAGCTGGATAATCTCCAAGCCGAGACGATCAGCCCTCAGGAGACGGAGAATCGCAACACCCAAAAACAATCCCGGTTCTCAATAATTGTGGATGCTGAGATAGGTGAAGGCACGGTTGTGAGGGATCATGTCAACCTGTACAAATGCAAGATCGGAAAGAACTGCAAGATCGAATCGTTCGTATACATCGAGGAAGGTGTCACTGTTGGAAGTTCCTGCAAGATAAAGCCCCACGTTTACATACCTACTGGAGTCGTGATTGAAGACGAGGTATTCATAGGTCCGAACGTGACGTTCACAAATGACAAGTATCCTCATGTGAGCGGGGACTGGAAGCTTCTCAAGACCACTGTTTGTCGCGGCGCGTCAATTGGGGCCCATTCGGTCATCCTACCAGGTGTGAGGGTCGGAAAGAATGCCCTGGTCGGCGCAGGCTCCGTCGTGGTTAAAGACGTTCCTGACGGTGCAGTCGTCTACGGCAAACCAGCTAGCCCCGTACTGAAATGACAGCTCAACTTTCAGAGCTGCAGTCTCTTCATGCGGCATTCAAGATAGGTGTGGTCATTCCTGTTTATGGCGAGAGCTATTCTATCTGCTGGGTCCTCAGCCGCTTCAGAAAGGGCTTGGTAAGCACGATCTGTTTGGTTATGGATGTTCCTTTGAAGGCAGCTATGGATGAGGTTAGGGAGGCTGCGAGGCAAACCGGTGTTACGGTGCATATCATCAAGAATCAGTGTAGGACAGGCATAGGGTCTTCGCTGAGGCAGGGCTTGACCTATCTTCTTAGAACCGGACATGACATCGCCGTGATTATGGCTGGCAACGGAAAGGACGATCCAGCTGAGATTGGGCGTCTCGTCGAGCCCGTTGCCAGAGGTGAATGCGATTATGTGCAGGGCTCAAGATATCTGGCCGGCGGAAAGAGGAGCAGAATGCCCTTCGTCAGGGTTGTCTTCAACCGCGTCTACCCGCTAATCTGGTCAGTGCTCGTTCAGAAAAGATGCACGGACGTGACAAATGGTTTCCGATGCTACAAGCTTGACATCCTCAGAGATCACAGGATAAACTTGGATCAGCCTTGGCTGAATGGCTACAGCCTTGAATACTATCTTCACTACAAGGTCCTAACGTTGGGGTATAGAGTGAACGAGGTGCCAGTTTCAAAGACCTATCCGTTTGGTGACAGAGGAGGATATTCTAAGATTCAGCCGCTCAAAGACTGGTGGCCGATAGTTTCACCGCTAATTCTACTCCTTCTGAGAGCAAGGAAGTAACCCACGACAAACGTAGGCGTAGCGTACTTCACTCAAACTAGGGCAACCGTCTTAGGTCATGCATCCATGCAGCCGCCGCGTTTGCTTAAGAGAATAGGCCCTAGAAAGGCTCGCATCTTCTTGCTTCGACGCTACTTCCGTGGCTCAGTGGATAATATCATCGGGCTCTCGGTCGGCTGACTTGACAGGGTGCCGCGCTGTCTTGATGGTGGTCGCCAAGACATTCGCAATGGATACCCGAGTCAGGCGTGAGGCGAAAGCGTTGGCGAGTCATGGATTTCATGTTCAAATTCTCTGCTGGGATCGACAGGGAAAGCGATCCTCCACAGAGATGATAGACCAATGCCGAGTGCGCAACATAAGACTTGGTAGGTCTACAGAGCTGTACTCCTCTAGACTGTACTATTTGATAGCGGCTCTACTCTTTCAAGTGATCGTTTTTCTTTGGGCGCTGAAACAGATCAAGAAAACCCGCGCACTGGTCCTGCACGTACACGATTTCAATACACTATTTGGTAGTGTAATGGTTAGGTGGCTCTTGAAAGAAAGAGTCCGCTTGGTCTACGACTGCCACGAATTGACACCAGGCATATACCAAGAATGGTATGGGTCTCTCATATCGCAAATAGTCGGTCAACTTGAGTTCGCGGCGCTTCGCTTCGTAGACGCAATCATAGCTGCGAATGAGGCAATTCAATTGCACTTGTGCGGCGTGAGGGAGGGACGTGTCGCTGTGGTCTACAGCTGTCCTGCTATTGAAGAAATTCCTGAAGTTCACTCGCCAGAAGCAAAGAGGAAACTGGGATTATGCGACGTTTTCGTGGTTTTGTTTTCTGGCCGAGCGAGGCAGGACTATGATTTGGACATGATCCTGAATACTGCCCGCGACATGAAAGAAAAGCATGTGTCCGGCTTCCGGTTCGTATTCATCGGCCCTCCCGACACCATAGCTTACCTTTTCGACACAGTGATTAACGAGAGGCTTCAAGATTTGTTTGATTTCAGAGGCTGGGTCGCCGACGAAGACCTGTTTTTGTATTACATCGCAAGCGACCTTTGTTTCGCGGTGACGCGTGATCTGGGCCCCAACACTAGAGTTCTCACTCCAATCAAACTTTTCGAGTCAATGGCATGTGGAGTTCCAGTTGCCGTAAGAGATGGAACCTTGGCATCCAAAATAGTGCAGCACTGGCACTGCGGCATTGTGGTCAACGCAAAACAGGCAACATTCTCAGCGGAACTGAGGGGACTGAAGGACAACCCTGAAGAACTTCGTAGACTTGGAGCAGCAGGTCGAAACGCCTTTCGTACGCGGTATAGCGGAAACCTGATGGAAGAGAAGCTATTGCAACTCTACACCGAACTACAATCCGCTTGATACGCCAAAAGAAATAGGGGTGAATAGGGAATACTGACGGGAGAGGGAGATGGAGCAAGTGCATAAAGTTCTGATTGTCGGATATGGCGAAGTAGGCAAGCCACTCTTTGAGATAGTAAGAGGAGTCTACACAGACGTAGACTGGCTTGACATTGAGGAGAAGAAGATAGAAGGAGATCATGATGTCATGCACATCGCCTTCCCGGAACAAACTCAGGGCAGTTTCATTTCTTCGACAGTTCAGTACATTGAGCGGTTCTCACCTCAGCTGGTGCTGATAGAGAGTACAGTCACACCGGGGACGACCTTCGAAATACACAGAAAGGTTCTCGGTAAGGCTCTGCTCTGTCATTCACCAGTACGCGGGACGATCGCTGAAGGGATGAAGAAGGGCCTGCTTCAATACACAAAGTTCATTGGCCCTACTAGCTCCGAATCAGGCGTGAAAGCGAAGGAATACTACGAAACTCTGGGGATGAAGACGCACTTGTGTTCCTCACCAATCGAAACTGAACTGGGCAAGATATTCGAAACAACTTATCGAGGGCTGATGATGGCATGGTTTCAAGATGTTCATAGGATTTGCAGGCAGTTCCAGGCGCATGAGAATCAGGTTGTTGAGTTCATTGGCTCGACGGAAGAGGAAGGAAAACAACCTCGGCCTGTATTCCATCCCGGTGTAATAGGAGGACACTGCATTATCCCTAATGCAGAGAAGCTGTACCGCGTATATCATTCAAAGTTTGTGGAAGCTCTTCTTGAATCCAACCGAAAACGGCAGGAAGAATTATCCAGAGGGGACGTATCAACGAATGATGTTAAGGAGTATGCTCTTGGAAGTCGAGGTACGGGTAGAACAGTGAAATCCGAACACTGATCAAAGGTTGACGTTTTGGCTACTTTCACTTTCACCTTTGATGATGGCAAATCGTCGCAGATACGTGAACTCTACCCGATTCTTAGGAAGTATGGCTTTCCCGCAACATTCTATGTGGTGGCGGGCGAGATTGGCTTTCCTGGAAAACTTTCCATCGAAGACTTGCGCAATCTTGTGAAGGAAGGGAACGAGATAGGCAGTCATGGTTTCACCCATAGATCGTTGCTTGGCCTCCGTGACAGTCAGGTCGAGGATGAATTGTGCAAGAGCCAGGAAGTCCTGCGGCCTTTCAATGCAATCTCTTTTGCTTATCCCTTCGGACGTCATGATCGAAGGATTGTTTCTAAGGTAGCCCAGTACTATGACTCGGCTCGCGCGTACGGAGATGCGGTGCGCGTGAACCGATCGAGCTTGGTTGATAGGTATGCGCTCGAGTCCTTCCCGGTTGAAGGTAGCTTCAGTGGACGAGTGAATTCCAAAGCACCCGAGTACTTATTGTCTAGCGATGAAGTTGTGGAATCTGATGCATGGCTTATTCTCACTTTACATGGTCGAAGCTCCGTCAATCTCGGGAACATACGTACGATTCTTCGGCGTGTCAACTTTACTCAAGAGCAGAGAAAGGCCTACCTGAACAGCATTCGAAGCAGCCTTCTGTCCAGTCCTCCAGATATTATTGGCCATCTTGAGACGTTTTGCGGGGGCCTCAGCCTTGTGAATGCGAGAGTTCTCACCGTGTCTGATGCATTGAAACAGTTCCTGTGATCACCGCTAACCAGTCTTGCTGGGAGGTTCGTCTATCTGATGCAGGCCGAGAAGAAGAAAAAGATACGGATTTGCCTCGTAGGCGCATCGCACTTCGTTGATGATGACAGAATGTACTATCGTCAAGCCCTTGCCCTGTCAACCTCATATCGCGTTGAGGTCGTTGGAGCTGGGCAATGTAGACGGACAGTTGAAAAAGACGGCGTCAGGATCACCTCATATCGAAAGAGGTCTAAGGCACGACATTTTGAACTGCTGCTGGAGGTCTATCAGCACTTAATGTCGGGGAGATTTGACGTCGTGCATTGTTTTGATCTGGATGCACTGTTGGTTGCCGTTTTCGTCTCGCGGCTGCATCCGATGCGTCCACTGATTGTTTACGATGCGCATGAGTATTTCCCCAGTTTGATCGCTGGGTATTTCGAATTGCCGAGGTTCTTCTGCCTTGCCCTAGAGTCACTTGTGGACGCTGTTGAACGCCTTCTCGCTTCGTTCTGTTGCGCATTTGTAGCCGTTAACGATTGGCTTGAGAACAGGTTTTCGGTTTACAACAGACCAACAGTTGTCATACGGAATGTTGCGAGTCTATCGTGGTACGATGCGGCGGCAAAGACTAGCGTTCTCGAAGATGTCAGTGATCCAATAGTGATCTTCGGTGGAAACCTTGGTCGAAAGAAAGGTCTCGAAACCGTGATTCGAGCCAAATTGATCCTCGACAAGAAAGGAATCAAGACCTGTTTCGTTCTGACGGGAAACATAAAGGCGGTTTCTGATTATCCAAGTCTTGCTGATAATTCGGGCTTCAAAGTCACGGGGTGGTTGGATCACGATGTTCTGCCAAGCTTCTTGAAGAGAGCCAAGGTGGGCTTGGTTCCTCTTCAACCCGCCAACACGAACTATTCGATTGCACAGCCGAACAAGCTCTTTGCCTACATGGTTGCGAGTTTGCCTGTCGTGGCAAGCAATCTTCCCGCCATAAGCGCAGTTGTATCGAAAGAGAATTGCGGCATATTGGTCGACCCGGGCGATGCGCAACAGTTTGCGAGAGCGATCTTGAGACTTCTGAGAGAAGACAACCTGAGAACATCGTTGGGCGGGAATGGCCGAAAGGCAGCTGAGAGAGAATACAACTGGGAGAAGGAATCTCAGAAGCTACTTGCTCTCTACAGAGAAATCGAGCGGATGAGCCCGAAGGAACAAACTCCGAGTTGAGAAACATGAGTTGTACATTTCTTTGATCTTGCTCTTGGCATTCATCTGTTTCTCAAGTAAGAGAGACAAAGGTGTGGGGCAAGCGCCCGCTCCTACAGCCAAGGAGGCAGGGCTTGGCGTCGAATCTATTTCGCTCGACTGATCATAAGATTAGTAAGGAATTGTTCGGGCGTGTTTGAAGATGGAAATGAGTAAGCAAAGATCTTTCATACAGGAGCATAAGGGACCGATACTCCAACCGTCGGAAGGTGAGTTCGACGCAGGGGGGGCGACTTGGGGATGCGCTTATGTGGACGAAGAAGATCCCGGCACAACCTTTCTGTACTATTCGGGTGCGAGAGACACAGGTTGGAGTCACTTTGCGATAGGACTCGCGGTGTCGGAAGATGGTGAACATTTCAGAAAGGAAACCAACCTGAACCCTATTATCGATGGTAAGAAAGATCAATTCAACGCAAGGCAGTCCGTTACCCCTGCCGTAGTGCGCGTCGGCAATCACTACTACATGTTGTTTGCCGGAAGCTGTCACCTATTTCCAGGGCACAGTTTCGACCTATGGCATGGTAGAAGGATAGCTATCGCCTGCGCGGACGACCCTCGAGGACCTTGGAGAATACTGAAGGTTGTCGCGAAACCCGATCTTCAATGGGAAGGGTGGAGTATTGATCTAGGCCCAGGTGTGGCCAAGCTGAGTCAGGATGAGATTCTAGTATACTACAGCAACGTGAATTGTAAGAACCCTTTGAGTATTCGATTTCCGCGTAGGTTCCTACGTCGCTCTCTGGGGATATTGCGTCTGAGAATAAGATCCCCTTCTTCGATCACGTGCCAAAAGTACTTCGGTAACCCGCTGAAACATCTCAACGGAGTGAGAGGCAGTCCAGGCGAGAGTCTTTTCTGTCCGGGGTACTTGTTACTTAAGAACAGGCATTTTCTTGTCCCGGGCATGTCCACATACTCTGTGGCGTCTAGTCCTCCCCAGTACATAGGATTAATCGCAGGCGAAAGCCCGTATTTTTCTGACGGGGCAGATCCCGCTTCAATTCTTATTGATGGATCAGCCGAACGGATGAGTATACTCAACACGGACGGTCAAATCGGGTTGGACACGCCTTCTCCCATCGTCAAAGAAGATACTATATATCTCTATTTTGCCGCAGTGGACAGGAGCAATCAGGTTTGGAAGACCTGTCTCACGACACTAAGCGTGAGTGCCTTTCAAAATGTCCGAGCGACGGAAAAGTGAGACTGAAGGCGTTCGCAACTGGGATCATGCTCCTCATTGGTGTGAGATCGGACAGAGACTCACTTTCCTTGATTCACGCGATGAACCATCGATGCTTGGTGTATAGTTCAGAACTACGTGTCGTGAGTATCGTGCATGGCAATCTGGCATTCGCGTTCTGAGACACTCTGTATTGTCCTTGGATAATGACCAGCTCAGCTTCTTGTGGGTCGATCTTGATGGCTAGTGTCGCGTTTGTCCATGAAGGGGTCGGAGATTTCATCAGCCAGGACATTGAGATAGTTTCGAACTTGGTTCGTACGTTTGACTTACGTTGGAAGAGCATTCGGGATTTGGGGATGCTCACGAGATCAATCGCAAGAAGTGACGCGGTCATTGTCTGGTTTGCTTCAGGTCAGGCTGCTGTGTCTTCCTTCCTAATAGCTAAGCTTCTTCATAAGCGGTTTGTCGCCATTGCCGGAGGCAGCGAGGTTTGTAGAGACAAAGCGATCAGGGGGTCCGGGCTTCGCTCCGACATTGTGTTCGCCTTTACGAAACTGCTGCTGAACAATGCGGACTATGTGGTGTGTGTGTCTAGGTTCACGCTGAAGGAGGTACTCAACATCGCTAGGCCTAAACGGTTCGTCGTCGTGTATCACGGCATAAATGCCAAAGTCTTCAACAGTCAGACGAGTGACAAGGATATCGTTGTGACAATTATGGGCCTTCCCAATTGTGATTACATGTGGAGAAAGGGTATAGACAGATTTCTGAAGCTGGCGTCACTTCTTCCACACAGAAGATTTGTGCTCGCTGGTCGAGGAAGCGCCAAGTGCGCGCGCTGCCAGGCCATACGGCAGACATCGTTGCCAAATGTGCTTGTGACAGGGGAGTTACCCGAGGTTGCACCTCTTCTCCAAAGAGCTAGATTCTACTGCCAGCTCTCCAGGCACGAGGGCTTCGGCGTGGCTGTTGCTGAGGCAATGGCCTGCAAATGTGTCCCCATAGTCTCAGATAGCGGCGCTCTTCCAGAAGTAGTGGGGCGGTGCGGTGTCATTGTACCAAACGGTGATCCGGCTAGGTCGGCAAGAGCTATCGACGAGCTATGGGATCGCTCCGAGAAACTAGGAGAATCGGCAAGAGATAGAGTGATAAGGCTATACTCGGTTGAACAACGCATTTCCGGTTTCAAGAGAGTTCTGAGGCAGCTAGGTTGCTTTTAGCCTGTTCCTTAAGAGGATCCGATCGGCATGATCCCCAGATTGAGGTAACGATGAACTCAAATCTCGATGTGATCCGGGACTACGCAACTTTGCTGGAACCAAGAATTCTTATGCGCGACAGTATTATACGCCAAAGACTAGATGTATTGTGAGTGATTCTGTAGTGCGAGACAAATGGTTGGTATCGGTGGCGACAGCGCGCACTTCTGATGGTTGCCAAGTCCCTCGGAAGCTCAGTATACTATGAAGCGAGCGAAATGCTTTGAGACTTGCGTTTTCGAAGAGAACATGCTTGCCATCATTAGACGTATACTCGTATCGAAGCGATTAGATTGAGGTCAATTACAATAGGATTCTTGATCCTCCTGATCTTGACTATGCTGATCAACGTTGTCTTGAACTTCCAAGTTGACCCTTTCATTGCATATACGATAATAATGGCCAAGCTGATCGGCAAACTCGGATCAGTCGGGCAAGCGTCGCAATATCTTTCAAGTTTGCCTCTCGTCCATAGTTGGCAACTTTCCACATACACCCTTCTTCATCAAGACATGTATGGGTCAGGAGTGCTGCTCGCAATCCTTCATCTAGTCACAGGGGGTCGGATTATTCAGTTGACATTCCTTCCTATTCCAGGCGCACTTTCGATGTGCATGCTCTACTTGATTTTGAGGAGACTATCCAAGCTCGTCGATGCCACTCTAAGGTCTGCCAGCCTCATCTTCTCACTCGCAGCTATTGTTAGCATGTATGCCTACATGCTAGAGGATGTGGTTGGGAAATTCTACGCATTCGATTTTCACGCCATCAATTATGCGCTATACCTCATGTGCCTTTACTGCATTATTAGGTTGAGCGAATCGAAGAGTAACCCAAGCTATTTTGTGGCTGTTGCAGTAGCCTCCGCTGCATCTAACATCATCCATTACACTTTGCCTCTCGTCCTCATTGGTGGCCTCGCAGCCTACGTGACGTTTTCTTGGTTCGTATCTGGAGGTGCCAAGATGCAGAGGTTGCCATTATTGTTGGCAGTCATCTCGTCCTTGCAAAATTTCTATTTCGGGCTGCTGCGCACCAGAGCGAACATTATGCAGACGTTGACCAGTTTACTTGAGTATTTTTCCGGGGCCTTTGTAGAATTCCGACCGACACAAGCTTACGCTCTTTCGCCGCTGTACCAAGTACAGATTCTACTTGCCAAGACGTATACGTATTCCGCGGTAATCTTCGTGGTTGCAGTTTCTGCCGTTCTGTTTCGAATCCGGGGACGAAGACCAAAGCCTATGGCAGCCGCATACTGTCTTATTGTTGGCGGCAGCGTTGTGTACTTTCTCTCGTATTTTCAATATTACGGACATGTCAGTTTTGGTTTTGTCTGTGGATGGCTACTTCAACCGCTTTTGATCGTTACTGTATTAATGATTTGGGCAAGGCAGAGGCGCGAGATAGAGGCAACTGTTAACACGAGGTCGACAGCAACTCTTGATGTTTTCGGCAGCCATGACTCTGGGATATTTAAGGCTGGAGAAAAGGACAGCATGCCACGAGCACTTAGACTAGTGCTTGCTACATTGTTGATTCTGAACTTGTTGCATGGTGGAAACATTACGCTCGTAATGGCTGCAAGGTTCTCCTATGGAGCGATGGTCGCTGAACCTGGACTAGAATCCATAGACTTACAGTCTTTCTGCATAACGCACCTATCGGGAGAGCGCTTTCTAATCGGTGCTTCAAGTGAAGTCTCCTCAGACCTCTATTCTCGTCTTGCTGAGTACGATCTTAATAAAGTTGCGACAGTCATACCGGCCTACTTTACGGGCAACTCAACTTTCACAAGCAATGCATCATTGGCGTGCGCACAGCTTCGACATGACTTTGATTACGTGATATTGACCAGCTACGAATTGTCAAACGGACTCTATGGAGGTGCGACTTCCGAGGGGCTTTGGGAATATCTCAACGCCAGAGAAGTGACTGATCTGAAATCTGTCCTAGATTCTAACCAGAACCTAGTGTACAACTCCGGACGTGGCTATCTTTACTTATTGGGCTAATTCACAGGAATTCGGCCTCCTTTCAATCGTGATATATGTTTCTAGGAATACGTGAGGAGACAAGAGAGTGGTCACTTCAATTATAGTATGGCGATTGCATCATTGAAGCTATTCCGCAAGATTTGGAGAATCAAGGAAGAACGCAAGGAGACGAACGCTAGGTAGGCGATGAAGAGTTGAGAATGCTTGCCGTAGTCCATGGTCTTTGGCGTGGCGGAGCACAGGAGGCTACCCTAGAAATGCTCAGGTTGTTGAAGGGACGAAATGTGGACGTCAGAGTGCTAACATGCTCTGGGGCTGACAGGGCATTTCTCTCGGAGATCGAAGAACTCGGCATAGCCGCGTTTGAGACTTCCTACAAGGCTCCATTGCGGTATCCTAACCTAGACGTGGAGAAATACGATGAACTCGTCAGATCATCTGACATAGTGTGGGTTACCGACGTAGAGTATCCGGTAGCTCCGAGAATCAAGAGAATAAGGAAGGATATTCCAGTCATCGCACATATTCATGCTCCTGCGCTTGCGTGTCCTCTGTGGAGCGCGTTCTATGGCACGGGTGAGTGCACGGTGAATTGCGCTCGATCTTTTGACAGGTTCAGACGATGCAGGTATCTGCTCAAGGAGTATTCACTCCGCTACACAATGAGTACCCAAATGAAGTTGTATCAGCTTCTGAATTTTCCCAAAAGTTGCTTGGATTTTGTCATGTGGCCGATGAATGAACGTATTGTCGAGAGCATAGATGGTTTTGTGTCTGTTTCTAGGTATACCAGAGATCTCATACGCATTCATTTGCCACAACTTAATGATGTTCCGGTCGAGGTGGTCCCCAACGCAGTCATGGTGCCTGATCCAAGTTTGGTGCGGAAGAACCACCAAGGCAATCGCGACATTACAATCCTCTACGCATCTGGCTCGCAGATCCTCAAAGGTCCCCACATAGCGCTCTACGCCACCAAGAAACTGCTCGATGAATGTTCAAAGGACTTTACGCTGGCAATGTTAGGGGTGGAGCAGACAGCTTGGATAAGGAGCCTCGTCAAGCGTTTGAAAATCGAAGGGCATGTTAGGTTACTCGCAAGGCTACCGTCAAGGCCCCTAGCCTTCATGGCGAACAGCACTGCTGTGCTGATGCCATCCCTCCATCCTGAGTCGTTTGGAAGAGTACCAGTCGAGGCTAACTTGCTCGGCACGCCGGCCATCGTAAGCAACAGAGGTGCTCTTCCAGACACAATCGTCGAGCAAGTCACGGGTCTTGTGACAGAGCCCTCCGTAGAAGCAGTTGCTAAAGCTCTGGACGAAGCTTTGGGAGCGGACTGGAATCCAGAATTGATATCTCGTATCGCGAAGGAACGCTTTGACCCAGAACGTACTATCGATAGATTCATGCATTTCTTAGAAAAGTTCGTCTAAGCATGCGGAGTGATTTGGTACAACTGTCTGTATGAAATTTGTGGAATGTTCCGATCCAGTAACGAATTACGCATAAGTGTGCGAACAGCAGATTCAAAAAAACTATCGAATCTACACTATGTGCAACGTGTAATCGAGGAGTTGCAATTCCTATCATAATGATCGTAGTGCCATCGTTTGTTGGCTCGACTGGCATTATGCTATGTTCCAGAATTTGGAGAATCAAGGAAGAACGCAACAAAACGAAGGCTTGGGAAGTGATGAAGCATTGAGAATGCTTGCCACGGTCTTTGGAAGCGATCGCAAGAGATTTGCTCACATCGGCCGTTATCAGTAGATGTTTAGCCAGCTAGGCGGTGTAGCAGTCGTCGGGCAAGGTATCCTATTTCCTCCTTGTCACCCTGTAGACGCTCTCAGCCACTTTTGCAACAACGTTTTTTCTCTCCACGGAGTAATACGGGAGTAATCTCGGATTGAATGCGGTGACAAACTTCGCCAGGCGTGGGGTATTGGCGCCCGCTAGGTTCATTTCCTTGAACTCTCTGGCCCTCAGATCTCGCAGTATCTCACATAGCAACAACGATGTTGCACCGGTCTGCCTAAGTCTGCTGTCAGATGCTGCGGACAAACGATATGCCCTCTTAGCGTCCCGGACAATAATCTCGGCAGAGGCAAGATCGCCTGAGGGTGTCTCCGCTGTCCACATTTCGCACGCGTGCTCAGACATCAGCGTCTTGAGCGCATTTTCCAAGAAGTCTGCAGACACCGGCGGTTCTAGACTCTGTCGTCTGTATGTTGCCAAGAGTAGCCTGTAGAAGGATGAGGCATCAGGAATATCTAGTTTCTTGACCGTGACACCTTTCTTAATCGCTTTCCTTGCACTCCATCCGACTTCTTTCGAGACAGTTTCATCGGAGAACTCTTGCACGTCAAGGTAGTATGCATATGAGACGCTACTACGCCACCCGTTCCAAGTGAATGGCCTAATATCGATGAATTCTGGAGAATTCGTTATGCATATGTAATCGTATCCTGCTGCCCCAAAGGCCTTGTCCAGTTGGCGTATTATGTTGGCACATGCTTCTTCCTGTTTCCTCACGTTGTCACTGCGAGGTCGCGCGAGTACAACCCCACCGTACGGAGTCATTGGAAGAATGGAGTCGGCGACTCTAAGTAACCCCATTTTTCGAACATATACGGAACATCCCCCGATCAGATTCCCGCCTTTAAAACATCCATAGATTTTCAATTCCCTTTTCAATGCGTTGGCTGAGAAAGCCAACCAGAAGCTCTTATGGAATATGCTTCCTTGACTCGACTCCCGGACTAGTTCATCCCAGGTTCCGTAGTCTCCTGGAGCCAGCTCCTTAACCTCTACTTCAGACGTCTTTTGCACCCTAGACTGTTCCCGCTACGGCGCATCGAGCTTCGAAGCGTCCTTAGCCCGTGCACGTGTGACTCAGTTACCGTGGCTGTGGCCCTTAAACTTTCGTTCGTGCCGGAGTCTCACTTCACGCAATCAACGCTAATGATAAAGGGTACGCTACCGGGCACTACGATCGTCGCTTACGATGATTCGCCATAGGCGAAGATGCGGAGATTTGAGAGAGTGTATCGGTTGGGTGCGTCCGTGTTTATTTCACAGAATACAATCTTCAAGTCTACGCCATTCACCACTTCCATCGGAAACGCCAACATAAGGCCCCCCGGCATGATTGTTGAAACCCTACTCCAGGTTGCACCATTCCATGTCCATTTTTCAAGGGGATGGTCCGCTGTAGGGATAAGGTAAGCCTCAATGTTTGTGCTGGAATGGATGAAGAACTCGCATGCAGCGTCACGCGAACTCGTTATCGCAGCGGGGGCTGACCACGCTGAACCTGTCCATCTTGTGAAAAGGTATTGCCAGCCTGATGCCGTATTTTCAGAATAGATGATGTATGGTTTTCCTGCGCTGTCAGCCCTTACACGTGCCTGATTGGTGGCGTATCTGCGAGAGTCCACGACCTTACAGTGGGCATTCGCTTCTGTCTCATCAATCGTGGAACCAAGATTGGTGCCATCAATTGCGTACATCTTGTTGTCCTTCAAGTCAAGGTAGGCGTAGTAGACGTTCAAACGCAAACTCAAAATGGCATAGTGGCGAACCCATGCAACATGGATTCTGTTTGATTTGCTCTCGTACTCAGCTCCACCAGCGAGCAAGTAGACTCGATCATTGACATCTCCAGAATATACGTTTATCATGTCTTGAGGGGAACTCCATGTCACTCCGCCGTCAGTTGAGGTGATGATGTCTTCGACAAGATTGGACGTTAGAGGATCACCAACTCTGTTACTCCTGTATATCACGTGAAGGTTGCCGGAGGAGTCTTTCAGCAATTGTGGATATGTTGAACCGCGATTCGGTGGCACTGGACCCGGCATAGCGGTCCAAGCCGAGATGTCCTCTGGTTTGGCTGATTTGGCATACTTCTGCGCTGAATCGTGCGAGCCGTACATGATGTGAATGTGCCCGTTGTTGTCAACTATTATGGCTGGGGCTCCGTGATCGTCGTTAGTGGGCGGTCCGAGGGGGTTGTCGGCAACAAGCACAGGAGCCGACCATCCTGTTGCGCTTGTATGTGATGCGACGTAGATTGCAAGATTGGCACCTTGCCATGTCACATACGTTCTTCCATTGTAATAGTAGGCACCTGGGCTTGATGCTCCGTTCAATGGCTGGCTTTGGCCGTAAGGCAACACAGACGTATGAGCGTTCGCGTTGGTCGTCTGTGTTGTGGTTGTTACAGAAGAAGATTTAGTTGTTGCGTAAGTACTTGTGCCGCTGGTTTTAGTAGTTGTGGAAGTCGTAGTCGTCGACACGCGCGTGATTGAGCTACTTGTCTGAGTGACTATTGTACTAGCTGTGGAAAAAGATGAACTTGTTTTGGTGATCGTTGGGCTGCTTGCAGCAGAAATGGTGCGCGTTGTCAACTGTGTCGAGTTCGTAAGAGTATTGCTGGAAACTGTACTAGCGATCGAATGAGTAGTTGAACCGGCATTGCTGACAATTGTCGTAGCGACTGTTATTGACTGGGTAACACTACCCGTTGAGGTCAGGGTCACTGTGGAGCTAGTTGAAACCACTGACGGTGGCTGGCCGTCTAATCTCGCTTTTCCTGAGCTGCTTGGTAGGTATGTTGTGTCTCCGTTGAAGCGGGCTTCAGCCCAGTTGAATGTGCCGTTGTTGTTTGTGTAGATCATGCCGTAGTAGCCTTGGCTGTCCGTGGTAAGCGTATAGGTCCAGCTGCTTCCCCAACCCATAACCGTCAACAGAACCGTCTTGTCGGCTACAGACTTGTCGCCATCCTTCTCTCTAAGCCATCCATACAATTTGGAGGCTGAACCAGCACCGTACTGCGTGGGCACGTAGTTGAGCGATAGAGTTGTCTGCACGCGCACGATAGCGATCGAAGGCATTGTCGCAGAGTAGCCATGTAGTGCGAGGGTAAGTACAATCATAGCGGCCGCGAGGAACGGCTTTGAGAATGTGGTAGGTAAAGTCTTATGTAGACCTACGTATTCAATCAACTACGCCGGTCCTCTCCCGGTCTGGCTCTCGTTTAGGCACGCAGGGTTCTGATCGGCCAGAGGCCCGGCGCCTTATGAGTTGTTGGTCATTTTTCGATGACATACAAGGTGCTTGCACTGTTTCCTTTCATGATTGGGCAAAGCTTTGATCTGGTGGACTCCCGCTTCTCTGCTTTAGCGTGTGCTCAGGACCTCAGCAGCAAACTCCAACGAAGATGATCCTACTCATTCCGGCAGTGTCAATGTTCATGAGGAGAGATGTTCAGCCGGCCCTGAACAAGATCACAATGGCGTTAACCAAAGAGCGCGAAATTGATTCCGTTAGACGGTAAGGTCAGGCATGGGAGCTCGTTGATGCCAAGTAGCTTGGTGTGCCCAGCGAGGGAGCTCTGCTCACAAGGCTGAAGGCTCCCACGTAGCTCGTATTGAGAGAGGAATCGACAGACCGAAACATGTAAGGCAGTACCGAGAGATGGTCCTGTTGCTTCGAGCCTCCAATTCGGAAGACTGATATGACTATGTTAGGAACCATTGAAGATGGCGAAGATGAATGTCAAGGTTCCGACACAATGCATCGTATAGAAGGCTTGGGATCGCATTCCTCTTGTTTGGGCTTTGTCTCTCAATGGTGAGTTTCCTGATTCAGGCGAGTCTTTTCAGTGGTCTTGGCTTAGCGACCTTCCTGATAGGGCTTCTGCTCATCTACGTTCCTACAGAGAAAACCGTTTCACCCCAGCTGGTCAACGCCTCTTGCCTTTCAAGCTTGGTCAACCTCAATTCGCTTCTGGAAGAATTGGGTGTCGATTCAAAGGCCATCTACTTGCCTACTGAAAAGGAAACACATCAGCCATGTGCATTTCTTCCTCTCGCACGGAGCCTTGATCTTTCATCTATGTTCTTGAGAAGGCTCCGCGACGGTAGGCTATTTGTTGTGAATGGCCAGGATCCCCGTCAAAGCGGGCTCGCGCTCGTTCCACCGGGGAGCTCACTGGCCACACTCATCGAACAGGAGACTGGGATCGACTTCCACAATGTGAGGTTAGACGAACTTGAGACTGCTTTGAGGACGGGCCTAGTAGAGGCGCTTGAGATCGCTGAAGATGTTCGAGTCATGTTTATGAATAGGTCTGTTCGAGTGGAGGTTGGCCAACTTATCTCGGAGGAGCTCTGTGAAGTGCAGTCAAAAGTTGCACATAGTCTCTACAGCCAAGTGGGATGCCCCATCTCTAGCGCAGTAATATGTGCAATCACAAAGGCTGCGAAGATGCCAGTCTCAGTCATCAAGATCTCGGCGCCGCATGGCCGTACGATCAGTATAGAGCTAAGGCTTTTGGAAGGAGACCTTAGAAGTGCAAGCGACTGAGAGGTGCATTCTCATCTACGCCGCTATCACTCTTGGAACGGCGATCTTTCTCGCAGCTCTGAGCGTAACACAGCTAGAGGTCTTCTACCTAGTCTTCGTCATAGAGTTTCTAGTGCTTCTTGAACTGTTGACATCCTTCAAGAGAAGCTTGGCTAGAAGGATGAATGCAGTAGCCTTCGGCCTATTTGTGGGATTCATCTACGTAGTTGCTTTGAAAGTCATAGAGATTCTGAGATAGGTACTTGACATAATTGTGCCTGTGAAGAGGGCTGGGCTAATGAAGCTTCGTGTTCCATTCAGCATTCCTCGTCTCGAACCTGTGAGCATTGCGCTGGTTATCGCTCTATCTGTTTCCCTACCGATTCTCCAGTATCTCGATTATGAACTGAGTCGCTATGTACCCGTTCCACGAGGGAACTACCGAGATGCGCCTGACAAGACGGTTGGGGCAACTTTTCTCCTCTTCTATCTGGGGGAGTTGGGGGTGTCCCTGCAGAGGGGCGACTACGAAAATGCTACAGGCCTTATTGTAGAACTGCTGAAGAGGCAGCCGAATCTGGAGCACATACTCAGAACGTACCTCTTGCTCCTACGCGAAATCGTAGATGGCCTGAACAGTATAGAAAGGACCCTGCAAGAAGCAACCCTACTCGTCAGCAATGGGAAGCTCAATGAAGCAAATGTAGGGATTGACAAAGCCAGAATCGTCAGTGACGAAACTCATGGGAAGCTTACCGCAGTATCTACCTCAATCGATCGGATTCAGTCAGTGTACGGTGTTGACTTGAAGGACCAAGTCGTGTTGCTGCAGATTCTTACCTCAAGACTAGCTGAGTATGAGGCGCAGCTGCAGATCTTGGAAAGGGCGACGAGCAAGATGGATGTGCGAAAGCCGACTTATCTCACGATTCAACCATCGGATTCGACGGTATGGGTAGAGAGCACTATCAGGTTAACTGGTCTCCTGACTTGCGATGAAGGCCCTCTCGCAAGAAGAGCCGTCCAACTCATGGCCCAAGGAGTTTCAGGGCCCTTGCAAGAAGTATTCACGGACTATAAAGGAAGGTTTGCAACTGACTTTCTCGTGAGCCCGATTTTCGGAAAGGAACTAGCTCTCAACGCCAGGTATTTTCCATTGGACGATGACGCAGAGATCTATCGGCCCTCACAGTCAAACGTGGTTTCTCTTCAAATACTCTATTCCCCGGCGAGGCTGACGATTAGGTTGTCTCGCGAGAAAGTCCATGTTGAAGAAAGGGTCTATGTTTCAGGGTCATTGGCTAGCCTCAGCGGTATTCCTCTTGAGAACAGGACTGTGAAGCTTGTTGTGGGGAGCAACATTCTGAATGAGACAATGACTGACGGGAGAGGCGAGTATAGGCTGAGCTTCGCCTTTCACAGCCCAGCCTCCAACGGAACCTACCCAGTCCGCGCAGTCTTCACTCCAGTGAGAGATAAGTACGCTGAGGTAGCCTCCGAGAAGATACAAGTTGAGCTGTACTACTTGCCTACAAGGATCAGTGTGACGCGCTACAGTTCATGGTCCTTTTCTGGAGGGCAGTTTTCAATAGAAGGCATAGTCGACCTAGGTTCAGAAGGTCTCTCCAAGAGGCAACTTGTCTCGGTCTTCCTTGGAGGAAATGAGGTGGCCACAGCTGAGGCCAAAAAGACAGGGCTCTTTGGGATCTACAAGGTGACTTTCTCAGTTCCACTCTTGGTAAGCGGCACGCGAGACTTGACCGTGTCTCTAATACCGCCTGAGCCATGGTACGAGCCCTCTACAACCTCAGTTCGAGTAACGATCTACAACTCAATGACTGTTGTTCTCTCAATGGCTGCAATCGAGGCCTGCACGCTGATCGTTCTCAGAACTCCGCTTCCAGTACTCTTCAGGAGGAGAGGGAAGCCCAGAGGAGCTACTGTTGCCAGCATTGAGGCGGAGACGGTTCGGCTCTTGCCTAAACAGGCCCCTACCCTAGACCTGGCATGGATAAGAGCCAGAGAAGGCAATCGCGACAGGGTCAGGGCCACATACGCATCCGCCAAGGTCTTCATCGAATATGTGGTTGGCTATGCCTCCAAGCCTTCAGGGACTCACTGGGAGTTTCTGCAAGAGGTGAAACCTATGATTGAAGGCTCTGAGCCGAATCTTCAGGCACTGACTATGCTCTTCGAGGTAGCGGAGTATAGCAATTATCCATGCCCAATCGAATATAGTGAGCAAGCGATCTCGGAAGCTGAGGCCATCTTTCACGAACTTGGAAAGAAGTTGGAGTCGGCATGAAGATTCGGCTGAGACGGACAGTAGCCTTCTCTATTTTCTTGGGGGCACTTCTTTCGATCGTCATCTCCACTGTGCAGCCTGTTACAGACGACTATCTCCTAGACAATTCTGAGTGGAATGGCTGCAGCCAGCTGCGCCATCTGACTAACGCTACCTTTGCAACAGACCTAGGAAGTATCAAGGAGCTGCAGCCGAAGAATGCGCTCGTGGTCATCACTAATCCGGTAAAACCATTCAGCCGGGAAGAAGTAGACCTGCTCAAACAGTTCCTTGAGAGCGGTGGGACAGCCCTGCTTGCCGACAGACTCGGCAGGGGAAACCCTCTTCTTGAGCGATGGGGCGTTCCAGTGAGATTTGACGGCGCCTCCCTGGAAGATCCGCTATTCTACAGCAAGGAACCGCGATTCCCACTTGCCTACGACCTGGTTCCAGATCCTCTAACACTTGGTATTGAAGAGCTCTTGCTGGGGAACCCGACAGCGCTGGCAATCCTTGAGAAAGGCAGCGTCAAACCACTCGCTTGGACATCACCATATAGCTTCTTGGACAAGAACAGGAATGGCATAAAGGATGCTGATGAGAAACAAGGGCCATTTGCCGTACTGGCGACTTCAAAGATTGGTCAAGGAACAGTAATCTTGCTTTCAAGCCCGGAAATGTTGACAAACAGTCTACTAAATGAGAGACACAACAAGCAGCTTCTCCTCAACATCCTGAATGCTTCCAGAGCGCTAGCTGAATCTTCTACACTATTGTTTGATGAATCTCACCTCGAGAAATCTCCGGGAACCCCGGTTAGACAAGCTTTGCAGAGGATCTTCTCCACTGTGGGGACAACAGGAATTCAAATAGAAACCAAGATCGCCATGGCGCTAATCGCAAGCTTTCTAGTAGGGCTTTGCGTGGTGCTGCAAGACGAACCCGAGGAGGTCCCGCAGCTAGGTCTACCCTTGAAGGGCGCAGAGGAGATCACTCGAAAATATCCCGATTGGGATGGGAAAACATTGGAATACTTGGAGAGATACATAGCCCGAACCATGGAGAGGGATCTGTATGAAGAGCGATAGACCTGAAATCCCCCGCCTGGCATTGGATCTTCCAGAGCGGATTATCAAAGAGATGTCGCAGACGATTGTTGGCAAGAGAGATGTCATCGAAGATCTTTTGGTTGCATTGATGGCAGAGGGGCACGTCATACTTGAAGGTGTCCCAGGAGTCGCGAAGACTTGGGTGGCCAAAACCTTTGCTCAGACGCTTGGTTGCTCATTTCGCAGAATTCAGTTCACGCCTGACATTCTTCCTGCGGACGTGGTTGGCTCCTATGTCTTCGACCAGAAGTCGGGAGAGTTCAAGCTTCGGAGAGGCCCGATCTTCTCGAACATTGTTCTCATCGATGAAATAAACAGGGGCACGCCGAAGACTCAGTCAGCCACGATAGAGGTCATGCAGGAACGTCAGGTGACAATAGAGGGGAACACTCAGCCAGTCGATCGGCCTTTCATGGTTCTCGCCACAATCAATCCGGTCGAGGTTGAGGGCGTATATCCGCTCGTCACTTCCCAGCTCGACAGATGCATGTTGAGGCTAAATGTCGACTATCCAAGCAACAATGAGGATCTCCAGATCCTAGAAAATCTCCCAGAAATCGAGAAGTCAGAAGTAGGCGAAGCAACAGACAAGAACTCAGTGCTTCAGCTGATATCCTGCTGCGAAAATATTCATGTAGCTCCGCAGATCATGGAATACATTGCAAACATTATCCGGGCCACTCGTACAAATAGGGGGTTGAGGCTTGGGGGAAGCCCTAGGGCGATGATACACCTCTACAAAGCTTCGAAGGCTCGAGCCCTAATCTGCAAAAGGGGCTACGTCATACCGGATGATGTGAAGTACCTTGCGCCGAAGGTCTTAGGTCACAGACTTATGCTGACGCCCGAGGCGGAAGTGGAAGGAACCCAGGTAAAGGATTTGGTCGACGAAGTCCTCTCAGAGGTACCCATACCTAAGACCGAGGTCAAGTGATGAGGCTTCCACGTTCAGACATTGAGCTGACGAAGACCTGTCTCCAACTCGTAGCAATCTCATTGATCCTTGGAGTCCTAACGTACCTTAGCCAAGAATACTGCTACCTTCTCGCCTCAGTCTCGCTAATCGCCTATCTAGCCTTCTCATACGCAGACTTTAGAGCGGGATTGAAACTACTCAAAACAGACCTGCTGGCTGGGGCAACAATAGAGAAGAGGAGAGTGCCAGTTGGAAGACCAGTCAGGGTCAACTTGACGGTTACAAACCCTCTAGCTACTCCGGTTCGAATCACCGGAGTTGAATTCGCCCTCTCCTCATCAGCTGTCAAGATAGTCAGTCAGTATGCTCCGACAACTACCCTTCAGCCCAAGCAGAGGATGATGCTCCCCCAAGAACTGAGAACGCAGACCGGGGGCCGACTGGACATTAGACGCATCGCCATGAGGATATCTGACCAGAGAGGGCTCTTCAGTGCTCTAGTTGAGTCACCCTTGGAAGCATCTGTGGAGGTATATCCTGCTCCGCTTCCAAGAAAGGCTCTCACACCTATGGCGCTATACGGGGGAGTAGAGCACCGCCGCATCAGTCCGACAGGCGTAGAGTATGCAGGCACAAGGCAATACGAGCAGGGAGACGACCTTCGCAAGATCGACTGGAAGGCTACGGCACGTCTCACAAGGCTGATGGTCAAGGAATTTCACCCCGAAGAGAACTTCCCTGTGACTATTCTCTTGGACACTGGAGACAGCATGAACAGTCCTGCCCATGTTGGAACCAGATTGGACGAGGCGGCTGCAGTTGCATATCTCCTTTCTAGGGTCGCCATAGCCCAGGGGGATCCTGTAAACATCGTTCCATATAATGAGGACAATCTACAGTCATACATGAAGCCTGGTAGCCGGAGAACGCAGCTTGCGCAGATACTGAGTATTCTCACGAAGCTGAGCAGAAAGCTAGAAGAACGCGAGCCGGCTGAGCCGAGGAGGCCAAGGCCCCTCCGAACAATTAGCCGAGAAATAGAGCAGCTTGAGGTACTGAAAGAACGAGCAGAATCCGCACAGTATGCCGAGAAGGTTCTGTCATTGCTCAGGCTGTTCCGATCAGCATACTTCATGAAGCTTCGAGAGAAGGGACTCTATCAAGCCTTCACAACCATATCCACAAGCCAGACCACATCCGGCCTGATCGTGGTGCTTACGGACTTTCAGACTCAACTAGATGCCCTAATCGAAGGGGGCAGAGCCATGCAGAGAAAAGGTCACAGAGTCCTTGCAGTTCAGATATGTGCGCCCTGGAGGAAAGAACGAAACTTGGAGAAGAGCTATCTTGAATACCGCAGGAATCGAAGGATCCACGCCGAACTTGCCGCCAACGAGATCCTGACGATAGACGCAGAGCCTGAGAACGTGATAGATATGCTCAACAAAGAGATGGCGAAGACGAGGATGCTGAAATTCCCATACGCGCTAAGGTGAGCCAGATGCGTCTCAACTCCCTCACTGTCACAACCGTATACCTAGCCCTTCTAGGCGTAGCGTCACAAGTGTTAGGCGACCCTGTCTCCATGGCTGTAGCCCTGTCTCTTACAATCGCAACAGTAGCTCTTGCAATGAAGGCAGAGGATAAGGGTGAACCGTCCTACATAGCTCTCAGCCTAGCACTGAACTTCTTGTTTCTACCTCTCTTACTTTACAAGCTGTCAGAGAGTCCGCTGATCAGAGCTGCTCTCTTCATACCGGCATCCCTCCTCCAACTTGAAACATTCTTGAGGTCACCACGCAGCACTCCCCCAATACGGCCCGCCGGCCGCGACGAATCGTATTCATCAATGGAGATTAGAAAAAGAACAGAGAAGATTAGGAAACGACTTGAGGAAACGAGTTAGGAGGAGATCAAAACGTCGGATGTCGTCCAAATAAAAAGGAGCGAATGGGAGACCTTCATGAAAGAGAGCGATCAACTGATCGAACGGTACGATACACTCCTTAAGAAGGTGAGGAGCCTCGAAGATAGGAACATGGACCTAGAGAGGAAGCTTCAGGCAAGCGAGAGTGAACAAGTCCGGCTAAGAGAGCAACTTGCGAAAACCGAAGAAACCTCAAGGAGCAACATCGAAGAAGCTATGAGGCTCGTTCGAAAACGGCTAGCCATAATCGAGAATCTGCTCAAAGAATCCGAAGGCCTACGCAATGAATGAGTCAACAGAAGAACTGGTCTACGTGAAGAAGAGCGACTTCACGAACCTCCTGCGCTCCATCGATCTGCTCACGAATCGGTTTTCGACTTTGCTGCAGGAACTAGAACAGAAACGGCTTGAACACCCCCCGCGCCCGGTATATCCTCCTCTTACAGAGAGGCGAACTCAGGCAAACACCGATACGACGCGCATGAAGACATGTCGAACGTGCGGCCGCGACCTTGACATGTCAGCGAGGTTCTGCGACCTTTGCGGGAGAGAATGCTAACTCCTCGCTAAGCAAAACGCGGTCCGTCCTAAGTTTCGCTTCCGTCGAGATCTCTAGAGACGCTTAGTTGCTGTCGCCATCCATAGATGCCCTGCAGACTTCAGAAATCTCTCTCAGGCACCGCGACACATTCCGAACAGATTCACCGAACCCCATTTGTAGATCTTTGTCCTTCCTTCAGAAGATCACAACTGCTTTGTGGACGAATTTCTTTACTTGTTGAACCGATCCACGCTGGAACGCGAATGTTCGAAGATCGAGGAGGAGCCTGACTCAGGATCCGCTCACGTTGGCTCCGTTTAAGCTCTGCTAGCAAAGCTGCGAATCGCTCTGCGAGTAGGTCCACCGATCGTAGTAGGTGCTCGAAGTCCCTTCTTCTCACCAAGAGAAGCTCATTTCTATCCTCGTTCATAGGACCAGGCCTTCACGTTCTCCTTCATCAACGCGCCTCATTCTTGCTTCTGGCGCAACCAAACATGTAACGAAATACCGCTGATCAATCATTGTCTGTCGCGCAACGACAGACAGTCGCCTGAGCTGTGTTAGGCTAAGCGGCCGCGCCGGCTCAACCCCAGAAAAGCCTGCGAGAAGGTGAAGAGTCTCAAACAGCCCGATCCATACAAGGCCAAGTAACACCTCTCAATCAAAACAGCATCATCTATCCCCTGCCTAGTGAGAGTAGCTGTGCAGATTCCCCGTTTTCCGCTCTATTTTCCTTCTATCTTGTAGAAGGAAGTACCAGCGTAGGCGGTAAGACGGCTCGCTAAACAAGATCTTTCAGACGATGGGTTGCTCGATATGCATTCCTGCGCCAAAAGGCCGGCATGATCCCATCGTAGAGCGCCTTATTCTACGATGGTTGGTTGAGGTGACTATCTGGCGAACTTCTGGACAGGGCAGTGCGAAGCTGAGTAGGAACCGATCAACAGCCCAGCAGCATTCAACCAGATCTACCCGCCTAAACGGTCTGAACCTCCACAGAAAAACCGCCCAGAGAGATTGGACGGTTGAAAGATCTTATGATCGACCTCAGCCTCTTATATCGCATATGACGGATAGACTGGCAGCGACATGGTAAGCCCTCAGCCCTAACCGCTTAAGCATAAGAAAGCACTGATGAACCCCACCCTCAAACCCGAAGAGACGCCGCCATCCTAACAAGATAGAGATAATGAGTATAGGGCAGCCCCTCAGCCCCGGAAAACCGCCGATCCAATAGCCCCATCGTCTTCCCATGGCGTTCATAGAATCCTCTCGGAAAGAGACTGGCAACTCTCGCTTCTCACGGGCCGAATAGATCCATTGTTGCGAATTCTGGTCTGAGTCTTGTGCTGGCGTGGACTATCAGCGAATAGACGAATGCTTGAAGAGCGTCTTCGGGCTGGCCTTCAGGATGCGTGTAACAGTGATATTTTTTGCCGCCGACCGTTTCTTGCTCCTCCATCCCGATGCAAGTAAACTAGTCTATGATCCATTCAACTCTCCGAGGCTCCTTCCAAGGCAGTACCAGAAGCGGCACACGTTTCCCAGATAGATCAGTCTTCTTGACCATGTCAATGGCGTTGGCCCAAATGCAGAAGCTCGGCCAGAAACTAGAAGACCCGAAGGAGCAAGAGGCTGAGACAAGAGAGAAGGAAATCAGAAGAGCATATCCAGCAGCCTTCCTCAAGATCACCACAACAGATTGGAGCGACCTGAAGTACTGGTAAGGTTGCTACGGCCGGCCCGATCGGTACGGTAGATAAGTTGAACCTTGCGAGTTCGAGGAGAATCACACGTTCACGGAGGATTGCCTACCCCGTCGCTGTGAGGTCTTAGCAACGGCCTCTTTCATCATTTGAGCTTCAGCCATCCTCTTCAACTCCTTGATGGATACGTCCATCTCAAGAACTCCATCCAACTCTTCAAGAGGATCCTTAACGGGCTCGACAACGAGGGATCGATCTTCCAGCTTGATCTCAACCAAGGATCCAGGTCTCAGCTGTAGAACCTCCCTGAGCTTCTTGGACGGAAGGATCTCCCCCTTCGATCCGACGATCTTCCTCTCCACAATCTTCTCCAAAGTCTCTTTCTCCGAAAACAATAAATCCTCCGAAGGAAATAAGGTTTTCGAAGAAAAGGCATATTCCGATGTTCCTCATCGAAACGGATCTCATCTACGCCATAATGAAAACAGAAGATCCCCTGAAGAATATGGCAAGGGAGATCCTCAAAAGGTCCAAGAGGCTCCTCTGCTCATCAGCCACGATCATTGAGATACTCTCACTTCTGAAGGCCATAGAACAACTGTCTTCAGTCGGACCAAAGATCAAAGCGCTAGGAAACTTTCCCAACCTAACCTTCCTACCAGTAACCCCAGCAGTCGCTGGGAAGGCTGCCGAGATTCATTCAGCCGGTCTACTCACCTTCTTCGACAGCTTCTACGCTGCGACGGCTCTTTCTGAAGGCGTGACCCTAATAAGCTCAGACAAGGCATTCGCAAACGTCCCGAATCTTAAGTTCATCTCAGTCAGCGAATACGTATCGAAAGTCATGAAACAATCATCGTGATTCCTCTTTGGATCTCCCCGATAGGAAGGTCATCAAGCCCATAAGCAGATTCGGATTCAAAGTCGTAACACAAAGAGGGCAACCACATCATCCCCAAGGATGCTTCAACATCCAGCGATCTCCCAAATCAAGCCTAGGAAACGGGAGTACTGAGGCACCCATTCAGAGCCCAAGCTTCTGAGTTCGCCTACACAATCAGAATCAGATTTAATAGTCTGATCCACCTTCAAAATTCTGGTGATGAGCATTGGCTCTGACTGTCGAGACTAGAGTCGGAAAGAAGTACGCCATATACCTTCCGAAAGCTATTGTGAAGGCCCTGAATCTCGCAGAGGGAGAAAGAGTGTTGCTAAGCGTCGCCGGCGGCACATTAGTCATTGAGAGCCTTCAAGACCCAATCCAGTTGGCTCTTTCAGGGAAGAAGTTTGCCTCCGTAACCGCCAAGCAGATCGAGAAGATAAGCCTTGAGCAACAGAGAGGCCACGCTAAGAGTTCTCCTTGACACGTCCTTCATACTTCCCTCGCTCGGAATCGATGTGGGCGAGAAGGTCTCGAAAGGGTTGAAGCTGCTCGCCGCAAAAG
>Ga0209725_1000361_pt1 | contig 28005 bp, 34 predicted proteins | sample I18A1metaG_FD_184145 | JGI IMG/M metagenome (GOLD analysis project Ga0209725, IMG submission 184145) | Lake sediment bacterial and archeal communities from Gulf of Boni, Indonesia to study Microbial Dark Matter (Phase II) - ​I18A1 metaG... | ecosystem: Environmental > Aquatic > Freshwater > Lake...
TGCTGACGTCGCCAAGATACGGTCAGAAGTGAATCTGGGGAACATCCTTATTGTGCGTATAACGCCGTTGGCGAAGAAGAGCGTTGAAGATACCAAGAATGCAATCAATCAACTCTGCGACCATGTTAAGGGGATGGGTGGGGACATAGCCCGGCTTGGGGAGGAAAGGATAGTGATCACCCCCTCAACCGTGAAGATTTGGAGAAGCGGCCAGGCGTTTCCTCGAGAGACCACTACAACGGCCTCGAAGCATGGAGTCCGCAAAACCTAGTACTTAGCGAAGGTCGCTCCAGCCATTATCGCAGTCTCACAGTCTCCAAAATGTCTGGTGCGATGGCCTTGGTCTTCAGGATCCTGCTCAGGTTAAAAGCGATATTGTCACACTTCTTCCTCTCTCCATGTCCGACTATGACTCTAGAAGGTCTAGGCGACATCCTCTGTACAAATGAGATTATCTGATTCTTGTCCGAGTGGCCTGAGAAGCCCTCCACAGATTCTACATGAGCATTCATTCGGACAGCTTCTATCTTTCCATTCGAACCCATAAGTGAGACCTCTTTCAACCCATTCTTTATCCTACTTCCAAGGGTCCCCTCAATCTGGTAGCTTACGAAGACCACCGTATTCTTCGCATCCGGCGTAAGCCGTCTGAAGTAGTCTATCGCCGGGCCGCCCTCGAGCATACCGGACGTGGCAAGAATTACGCAGGGACCCCCAGCGACGATCTCTTCTCTATCGCTTGGATGGTTTACGACGGTGAAGTAGTCGGATTGGAACGGGTTGATATCTTGATGTAGTATTTGGTCCCTAATCTCTCGGGCTAGGTATTCAGGATACGCCGTGTGTATGGCCGTGGCTTCAGAGATCATGCCTTCTATGTAGACGGGAAGCTCCTTCATCCACTTATTCTTCATGTACCGGTCTAAGACTAACATGATCTCTTGAGCTCTCCCAACCGCTGGTAGAGGAATCAACACCTTTCCTCCCTTCTCTGCTGTCTCGTTCACAATGGATGTAAGTCTCTCCTCAACGCCTTCCCTCTCGGGCATTAGATCTTCAGGTCCACCATAAGTACTCTCCAAAATGAGCGTCTCAACCCTAGGATAGACCGAGGAGGCCGACTCGAGGAGCATCGTTCTTCCAAACTTGAAGTCGCCCGAATACACTATGTTATGCAAACCTTCGCCTATGTGAAGATGGATTATTGAGGAGCCGAGTATATGTCCAGCATTGTGTAGTGTCAGCTTCATATCGGGGCCGACATCGGTTACGACACCGTACTTGAGAGGTATAGTATGCATTACAAGTTCCTTGACGTCCTTCTGATCGTATGCGGCGTAGACTCCCTCTCTAACTGCAACGTCAAGGTAATCGAGTTGGAGAAGCGTCATCAAACTGGCTGTTGGTTCTGAGCAGTAGACGGGTCCGTCAAACCCATACTTGTAGAGGAAAGGTGCCATACCGCAATGGTCCATGTGAGCATGGGTTATTATCACCGCGTCAAGTCTCTCCAGGCTGAACTGGTCGATATCAAACCTTGGATATGCGTGCACAGGGTTCTGCGAGCTCGGGTTTACTCCACAATCGAGCAGAACGCTGCTCTCATCCGTCTCTACGAGGATTGAGGATCTGCCGACCTCATGGAACCCTCCAAGTGGAGTGATCCTAACAGTACTTGTTCCGGTAAGTGTTGGTCTGAAAATCCTCTCACCGACATCACGTAGGATCCTACTCCTCTCCTCGCTCTCCGTATGGAGTATATGCCTTGAACTCGTTATGATCTTTGACGCCATCAAAGGTCCACGGAGAACGCGAGGGCGCCAACCTGTCTTTCTTATGACCTCTTGCAACGTGAAGCCGTCTTTTCCTATCGCTAGGCCAGGCTTCTTGGCTTCGATCACAACCTCTCCAAGGCTCGGGTCGAAGGTGACATTTGTAATGTCCGCTTCGATCGGAATCAATGTCCGAATAAGTTTCTCAGCTCCTGCCTCCGGAAGGCGGATCGACGGATCGGAGCGTATGACTATCCGCTTATGAAGAAGGTTCACTATATCCGTTACAACGTAACTCTGCTCTACGAGCAGTGTTACGTTCCTAACGTAGACGGCTAAACGTGGGCCTTCAAATTCTATTCTCGTCACTTCAGCCTCTTTCGGCATACGCTCAAGTATCGTCTGACGGATCTTCGAGTGAGCATCGTTGATAAAGCCTTTCAAGTACGTGTCCTCTGAAATGGCGACCGTGAAAACGGTAGTCTAGGCCTTGGCCTCGATGAAGGATCTCTTCTCTTCTTCAGAGAGTTCTCTATATCCTCTCGCGTTGACTATGGCTACGTCGAAACTGTCACCACTCGCGGCATCCCTCTTCATCGCCGAGTCCACTGCCTTCAATACTATCGGAACAGTCTCCTTAACAGTTAGACTCTCCTTCAACTGGGACTCGAGGACGCCGTAAGCTATAGGCGAGCCTGACCCTGTTGAGACAACTTTCTCCTCGGTCAGGCTTCCAAAGGGGTCAAGCGCGAAAAGTCGAGATCCCAAATCATCTACCCCACCTATCAAAGCTTGGAGGAGTAGTGGAACCATTCTTGACGAGAATAGTAGGTTCGCTATGAGGCGGGCTGCAGCACCTATCGGCATCGGCCTTCCATTCTCAAGTTTGTATAGTTCAGCGTTGGCCTTCAGTATCTCAACGACGGTCTGCGCATCTCCAACGACCCCCGCGATCGTCATGGCGATGTGATCGTCAATCCTATAGACCTTCTTCGCATGTTTATGGGCTACGAAGAAGCCCATCGTCGCCCTAGTATCGGTAGCTAGAACAACTCCATCCTTGCAGACGACGCCGATAGTCGTTGTACCTTTCAGCACTTTGTCAGATATCTTGTATGGATACATGTACTCTGCCTCTAAAGGATCGTGAGAAGATCCTTCTCAAAGGACTTTAGAAGCGCGCCCGAAAAGTAATAGCACGCCGCTATGTGACAACCATAAACAGCTTAAAAAGATTTCGAGAAGAAAGAGAGAGCGTTCCGATGAAGGTTACAATTGTTGGAGTGAAACAGGCAAAACTTGGACACATGTTTCTCTTTAGCGGCGCAGCGGATTCATGCAAACATTGTAAGTATTATCAATCTTGTATAGGGACTTTGGAGAACGGAAGGGTCTACACGATCAGGAGGGTCATGGATAGGGAGATCCCCTGTCTCCTTCACTTGGATGGAGGAAAAGTGGTCGAGGTTGAAGAGCCCTCAAAAGAGGTTCTCATCGACTCTAGGTCTGCGATACAAGGAGCTATCATAAGGTTGGATCTAAGCCGATGCGAGAGATTCGACTGCAAGAATAGCGAAAGATGTTTTCCGTTAGGACTTGTGGACGGCGATAGGTGCAGGGTTCTTGAGGTTGCACGTGAAGCTACTTGTTCACTTGGGCTTCGGCTTGTTGCGGTTTCTGTTCAGAGGGAGCCTGTGGTTTCTTAAACGTTTCAACGAAGGAGACCTTCTCGAATTCTTGCATGAACTTCTGAAAGTCCGCGGCGATGGCCCTCTTCGCAAGTTGTATCCCGTCCAAGAAATATACCTCCTCAGGTAGCTCGATGACAGCCTGCTCGGAAAGCGTGAGGCCGAACTTCTCAGCTGCGACCGCGGGTATCCTTCTATGTATGATAGCTCGAGCTTTCTCTTCTTTCGAGTCTAAGACCTTCTCCACTTTAAGCTCGTATACCAAGGTCTTTCCAGCCAGCGGATGGTTAAAGTCAACTTGGACCCTTCCAGCTCCAACGGATCTAATCGTCGCAGGCTTTCGATCTATCTCAACCTGCATTCCAGGAGCGGGGTCAAATCCTTCCTTTTTGAATCTTCTAAGCGGGAGTAGCTTAATCTTCGAGGGGTCTCTTGGGCCGTAGCCTTTGTCAGGCGCAACCTCCACGGTTGTTGCATTTCCAGCTTCGAATCCAATCAATCCTTCATCGAAGCCTTTGGGAACCCACCCCTCGCCCTGAACTAGAAACATAGGCTCGTAGATATGCTCCTTTTCATGCTCATGGTGGAGCCTTGCCTCCTTTCCAACAGACTCTATCGTGGTATCAACTACTTCGCCGCTCTCTTTTACTCGGCATGTGTAGTCTACGAGGATGAAGTCACCGTTCTTTATAGGCACTTGAATCGCCTAAGAAGATAGCCTGATCCGAAACAATCTACTTTAACTTTTCTCACAGCGTTTGCGCGGAGATTTCCATCGTTCAACTGAACTCTAGAAGTTTCACGTCTATAGTATCGGTTAGCTCTATCAGTGAATAGAGCTGGTTTTGAATGGGGCCTGGATTCAAGACCAATGTTCTTCCAATCCTATCTATTCCACGAGCTTCGTGGATGTGGCCGCAAACGACTAGGATCGGTTCCACTTCTTCTATGAACCTTCGAACTGCGCGACTGCCGACATGTCTGCCTGAACGGGTCAAGTCGACCGAAGTATTCTTCGGAGGCGTGTGTGATAGTAGCACTATCTTCGCCTCTTCGCAGGCTTTGACAGCCTTATGGAGGGTATCATAGCTCTCCTCCTCACTACTCTCGAAAGATGTCTGGAATGGTCCCTGAACCATTCCACCTAATCCGATGAAAGAGAAGCTACCAAACCTTTCGCATCTTCCATGGATGCATGTGAACTTTCCAGGGTTTTGAGCAGTTGTCAGCTCTGGGATGTCCATATTTCCTGGGACAAAGAAGATGGGGACTTTGGAGTTTGAAAGTCTTTGAAGAATTGAAAATGCTGAGCCAAAGTCATGAAAAGCCAGATCACCTGCTATGAGCATCAGCTCTGCACCCGTTTCAGCCGTGGCGTCCGCTGCTTTTTCAACAGCAGTAGAACTTCCATGGAAATCTGAGAAAGCAACAATTTTCATGTCTAGATCCCAGTGCTATTGCCACTGAAGGTCCTGATTCTAGCTGTTAACCTATGTGATCTCTCGTGGGGAAAGCTGTTGTTGAAGGTTGCGAGTGTTGCCTCATCGGGTTTGGTTTCTCTTCGTTAGAGCATCTTCTCTCGGGCAAAGACCTCTCTCGCAGCTGAGGTGCCTTCCCCTAGAGTCAATCTGTACCCGAGGTCAGACAACGTGCATTCCAACGCGGTAAGTGTCTGAAGTATGTTAGCGGGGCTTATCATTCCCATCACGCCAAACCTGAACATGGTGAATTTCAGTTTTCCCATGCCGCCTGCTATTGAGATCCTATACCTTTCGAGCATCCTCTTGCGTATGTCTTTGTCTGAGATCCCGGGTGGATTGTTAACCGCAATCACAACATTCGATCTAACGCTTTTCTTTGCGTAGAGGTTTAGTTTCATAGCCTCGAGGCCTGCGTACAGTGCGTCTGCGCAGACCTTGTGCCTTAGGAAACGAGGCTCTAGGCCTTCCTTCTTTATCATCTGGAGCGCTTCGTCTAGGGCGTATATGAGAGGAAGCGCTGGGGTGTATGGTGTCTCACCTTCAGCGTAGAACTTTCGGTAGGCCAGGAGGTCGAAGTAGAACCTACGTTTCGACTTTTCTATCACCGGCCAGGCTTTAGGGCTTACAGAGACGAAAGCCAATCCTGGCGGTGTCATCAGACTCTTCTGCGAGCCTGTTATACACATATCAACTTTCCATTCGTCTACAGGAAGTTTGTCTCCGCCAAGTATCGAGATAGCGTCCACTATGAAAAGAGAGTTGTATTTCTCGCATAGATCACCTACCTCTCTGAGGCATCGTGTCGTGACTCCTGTGGCAGTCTCGTTGTACACGATGACTACGGCTCTAACTTCCTTCTCTCTCTTCAGGGTCTCTTCAACCTGCTCAGGGGTTACAGCATCTCCCCACTCGACGGGGATCTCTATCGGGGTTCCGTCATAGACTTTGATTGTGTCTCTTACCCTTCCGGAGAAGACGCCGTTGACAGGGATAATTATCTTCTCACCACTTGTGAGGATGTTCGAGATGGCGCATTCAACTCCTCCGGTTCCCGATGAGGTTAAGGTAACCACGTCACTCTTGGTTTCGAAGACGTATTGGAGGTTCTCTGTGACTCTTCTGAACATTTCACGAAATTCCACGCCTCTATGGTTGATTATGGGTTTGGACATAGCTCGCATAACTCGAGGTGGAACGTTCGTCGGCCCCGGTAGCATAATGAGTTGAGGTTCCTCGCTCACTTCTTATCCCTCGACATCAGTGCTGGTTTTACGGTTGGAATCTTCGATAATGCCTAGAACTTATAAAGAATCTCTCGAAGTCAACGATAGAGTTTGCAGTCTCATATTAGCGTTGTAGGGATTGATCATATGGTTGTCGTTACGCTGCTTTCAGATTTTGGTTTGAAAGATAGTTACGTAGCCCAGATGAAGGCGGTTATACTATCCATCAATCCGAGAGCTGTGATAGTTGATATTGCACATGACGTTCCAAAGTATGACGTTAGAAATGGAGCGTTCTTACTTGCGTCCGTCGCGTCCTATTTTCCAAGAGGAACTGTACACTTGGCTGTAGTCGACCCAGGTGTAGGAGGGAAGCGAAAGCCGATAGTTGTCAAGACTATGAGAAACTTCTACGTTGGTCCTGATAATGGGCTCTTGATGTTGGCGGCGACACCTGAAGGGGTTCGTGAAGTGTATGAGATAACTGAGGGGAGATTCATGAAGAGAGGTGTCTCAGCCACGTTTCACGGCCGCGACCTATTCAGTCCGGTGGCAGCATATCTCTCGAAGCGAGTTCGAGTCGAGGAGATGGGCAGACCATTCAGGACCTATGTACAGCCGAGTTTCAGCGTCGCTTCGGTCGGCGTCGGTTTCGCAGAATGTGAGGTTATCCATATAGACTCTTTCGGAAACGTTGTGACGAACGCTCGACCGACCGATCTATCCAAGGTTGGTGCACGCTTTGGATCGCATCTAAGGTTAAGGAACCGGAGGTTCACTTTTCTTCGAACATACTCGGAGGCGGCCACGGGGTCGCTTCTAGGACTGATAGGGAGCCACGGTTTCTTTGAGATAGCCGCCAACCAAAGGAACGCGGCTGAAAGGCTTGGTTTGAAAAGAGGAGAGAGACTTCGGATCTCTGTCAGGTCTTAGGCTTGTCGTCCAAAGCTAGCTCGTGAATTCTCTCTATGCCGCCGATCTCCTTCATGAAGCTGGCGACGGCCTTGGGAACGAGCGACTGCCAGTCGCGTCCTTCGATTATCCGGTTTCGAATCTCCGTAGCTGAATAGTTCTGTCTATTGAAGAACGGTATAGGCTCAGCTTTTACGCCTGCTTCTTTGAAAAGCCTCTTCGTCAGAGGTTCATTCGAGAAAACCAGATCGAACTTTGGCGTTAACGCTCTGATATGGTCGACCCAAATGCTATGATAGTTTATGTCCTCGACGGGTATGATGAAGTAGCTTGACCGGTCGAACCCCGCCTCGTCAAGCGCAGCCTTGATCATCATAACCCTCTCTCCAGCTGTGAAAGGATTCTCGAGCGTGTGACTGTACTGGGCGCTTCCTACCACGACCACAAGTTGCTCAAGTCTTTTCAACGCGTATTTGGAGGCTTCAAGGTGGCCTAGGTGGAATGGTTGGAAACGGCCGACGTAGAGTCCCCGCAAGTCTTTCTCGTTCACCTCTTATCCCCCGACTTGAACCTCCAGAGGCTCTTTCTTGAGATCTTGCCTCTTTCAAACTCTACGCCCTCTCTGACCAGAAGCGCACGTTTGATCTCTGGGTTGAAATCATCGTCTAGAGAGAGCGAGTAACGTCCCACATCCATCGTTGATGGCACAGCCCTATGGCATGGAACGAAGAGGGTGAACGGATTAGTTCTCATAGCGTTCCCTGCCGCTCTATACGCAAGCCGGTTACCCGCTTTGGCCGCTATCAAGCCGTACGTCGAGACGAATCCTTTAGGGATCCTTCTAGCCGCCTGGTAAACCCTCTTCCTGAACGGCGAGAAATATCGCATCTCTAGGCTCGGATGCTTCTGCAAGGTCTCTCCCAAGTAGAGCTTGTACATCATTCGCAGATTCGGGGATTCGCGTCCAACCTCTTTCGCTTGATCTCTCAACCCACGAGGGAGACACTGAATAACCACTCGGACAGCCTCCCGTTTATCCTCCAATGAGAAACTTGAAGAGAGAAGACGGTTTCTCTCATCCTCCGCCACAGCAAACCATACGTCATCAAAAGCTTCGGTTCTGATCGAGACCATCGCCCATCACTTGTCAAGTTTGCTGGGATCAACACTATGAGGCAAGTAATTTAAGCGTTGGACGCCCTCGAACTGGTCAAGGCGGCGAGTGGTCAAGATCAGTAGCAAGGAGTGATACCTGTGTCCGTTGATATTCCTGGCGACATGCTTGAAGGTGGGGGGCAGATCGTAAGGACGAGTATTGCTCTTGCAGCGCTCTTGGGGAGGAGCATCCGTGTCAGAAATGTTAGAGCCAAGAGAACGCCTCCAGGGCTCAAGGCACAGCACCTAGCAGGGGTGAGGGCTGTTGCAGCGCTTTCCAAGGCGGAACTTACCGGGCTTGAAATAGGCTCGACCGAGTTTACTTTTGCACCTACGTCGAGGCTGGCAGGCCGGTTCAGTTTTGATATTGGAACTGCGGGTAGTATTCCGCTTGTGCTTCAGGCGCTGATGCCAGCAGCCGCGTTTGCACCCGGCCCCCTGGAAATCGAGATAACGGGTGGAACGGATGTCCGTTGGAGCCCTACCATCGATTATGTGAGGTTTGTGAAGCTTCCTGTGTTAGCCAAGATGGGTTATCAGGCTCAGCTAAGAGTGTTGAGAAGGGGACACTACCCGAAGGGTGGCGGAAGAGTTGTTATCTCGGTCAATCCACCAAGAGAACTTGAAAGGATCAACCTAACCACACAAGACGGTCTTCGAGAAGTCCGTGGCCTTAGCCACTGCGTTAAGCTGCCTAGAGACGTGGCAGAGCGCCAGGCAAGATCCGCTAAAGGTTTTCTACTGAAAGCTGGATATTCGAACGTTAGAGTAGATCTAGAGTGGTATGAGACGCAAAGGGATCATCATCTCGGACCTGGAAGTGGAATCTTGCTCTATGCAGAGACGGGTTCAGGCGGGGTCATCGGGGCTGATGCTCTCGGAGAGAGGGGAAAGCCTGCAGAGAAGGTTGGCTTAGAAGCGGCTGAGAGCCTCGTCGCACAAGCCGATTCTGGAATGCCTGTGGACAGCCACCTGGCCGATATGCTGATACCTTACATGGCGGTCGCGGAGGGTCAATCAAAGATCTCAACATCACAGATAACCTTGCATACGCTGACGAATATTCGGATAACCGAGCTCATAGCGAACGTCAGGTTCAATACCTCGGGGGAGTTGGGCAAGATTGGAACGATCGAGGCTGTAGGGATCGGTCTCAAATTGTAGTTCGTCTATCTCTTCCGCCAGAGAACCTCTCCAGTTCTAGTATTCTCGACCGTCACAACTCTGTGGAAGGGTATCAGAGTCTCATCTCCGGCCTTCTGCAGCAAGAACCAGGATTTGCCAACTTTCTTGATAGTGGTAAAAGGAATCTTCCGGATATCGCCTACAGCCCCACGATGTATGTATGTGATCGTATAGTCTCTCAAGTCTCCTTTTCTGTTCCATAAGATCCCGTTGAGGATGTTCCTGAGGGGATGCAAACGTCTTCGCCCATATGTTACAATTCATTTAGCAAATCAAACTTTGTAGTTGGAACGATTCTTGGGATCCCGTTCAATTGGGATGGCTACTCTATCCCCCTAGAGGGGTAGGGGAGACGGGGGGGTCATACATGCTTAGCTGCTCGCTTCTCACTTTCAAACTTGGTCGAAGATCTGCCTTATACCTGCAACTGAAGTCTAACGCAGCACATACCTGTAAACCTATTCTTTGGACTTGCGGATTGGGGAGAGAGTAGGCAGAACTTTGAATGTTGCTTATCCCAGAGGGAAGAAGATGCTTTTCAAGAGTCGATCATGAAATAGGGAACATGCGCGGTTGACACCGTCAGATGGTGATTGGAGCTAGACGAAAACTATCTCTATGCCGTTTCTTGTCGTTTAGATAGAGCGCGTTAGAAACGCATTGCTTAATAAGTTGAGCCTTATCTAATGCGGTTACCAATTCTCGGATCGGTGTCTACTTATGGGTCAAGAGGTTCCATTCATGCCTGGAGCGACGACCCTTGGACTAGTCTGTAAGGACGGGGTTATTCTGGCTTCTGAGAGAAGGGTCTCATATGGATACTTTGTCATGAGCAAGACCGGGAAGAAAGTCTTCAAGATTACAAACAGCATAGGAGCCGCCTGTGCGGGACTCGTAGCGGACATGCAGATACTTGTTCGCGAGGTTGCAGCATACATAAGCCTCTACGCCTATGAGACGAGTAAGGATGCAGGAGTGAAGACTACTGCGAAGCTGATGGGCAACCTTCTATTCCAACGGAGACTCTTTCCATATCTGACGCAGACCATAGTGGGCGGAATAGACAGTGGAGGACCAAGCCTCTACGTACTCGATCCTCTGGGTTCGGTGATAGACGACAAGTTCGCCTCTGTGGGAACAGGAGCCGAGATCGCTGTAGGCGTCTTGGAGTCCGAATACAAGGATGGTATGAGCATCGAAGAGGCGAAGAAGGTTATCGCAGACGCGTTCAAATCAGCTGTAGCTAGAGATGTAGGAAGCGGCGAAGGCGCGGACCTTCTAATAATAACGAAAGATGGTATACAAGAAGAATCCTTGAAAATCGCGTGATACGGGAATACCGCTCGTATAAAAGCTTCTCATCTAACAGGCTACTTAGTGAACGCTATGCAGACCCTTGCCACATCCGAGTTATCAGAGGTTCTGAAAAGGCAGAAGTATCAGATCATTGGAAGGCATTCAGCGTCCAAGAAATGTCGCTGGCTACATAAAAGCCTCATAGAAGACAAGCCCTGCTACAAGCAGAGGTTTTATGGAATTCAGAGCCATCGTTGCATACAGATGACGCCAACCCTAGACTGCAATATGAGATGTAAGTTCTGTTGGAGGATACAGCCTGACGATTTCTTAATGCCTTGGATTCTTGCCTCAACGACAGAATGGGATGAACCGGCAGAAATAGTTCAGGAATCTATCAAAGCCCAGAGGAAGATCCTCAGCGGATACAAAGGTCAGGTTATTCAAGGAAAAGTTGACCGTGACAAATATCGGGAAGCCTCGGAACCCAGGCATGTCGCCATAAGCCTAGATGGGGAGCCAACGTTCTATCCCTTCCTGAGTTCACTTATACATGAGTATCGCAAACGCGAATTAACCGTCTTCTTGGTTACGAACGGAACTAACCCTCACGCTATTGAAGCGCTTAAAGAGGAGCCGTCTCAACTCTACGTCTCGCTTTCAGCGCCTGATGAGTCCACTTTCATCACTAGTTGCAAGCCCTCTATTCCTGATGCGTGGAACAGGTTGATGAGGACTCTCTCGATACTTCCGAGCCTCTCATGTCCCACGGCGATTCGGATAACCTTGGTTAGAGGTCTCAACCTTAAGAACCCTAGAGGTTACGCTAGGCTTCTTGACCCGATCTCGCCAACCTACGTGGAACCGAAGTCGTACATGTACGTTGGGTGGTCGAGGCGGAGGCTCACCTTTGAATCTATGCCCAGCCATCATGAAATAGTTGATTTTTCAAAGGATTTGGCACAGCATATGTCGTACAAGATGATAGACGAGTCGCCTGAGAGTCGAGTAGCACTTCTGAGCGAACTCGAGAGGCCGAAGAGACTCTGTTGACGTTCTCCCAAATGGTTTATCCTACCGCGTAACCGCTTATACCCGCTGAGTAAGTGTAAAACGTTGCTCGACAAGAAAGACTTGGAAAGGATACAGGCGGATCTCGAGGATTACGATCAAGCCCGAGAGAAAATGTTTGAAGCTACAAGGGCAGCCTCAAGGTTGTCAGGGTGGGCTATCGTCCAGATTCACAGGCAGGAGACGGGAGCTGCTGAGGTAACTCTGAAAAAAGCAAAGCTAACCCTGATAGGTCTCAGAAAGCTGTTAGACTCACATTTGGAGTTCAGCTCTTCACCCAACGTTGTCACAGCCTACCAAGAATATGCTGAAGCAAGATTACTTCAGGTAATTGCGTCGAGAGGGAAGGTTCTTTCACAGAAAGAGGTTGGAGTAGACGTTCAACCGTATCTTCTAGGCCTACTCGACTTTACAGGAGAACTCAGGAGAATGGCTTTGAATCACTTGAGAAAGGGTGAGGCCAAAGAAGCGGAAAAGACCCTAGCGACCATGGAAAGCGTCTATGAAGATCTATACTCTCTCGATCATACAGCTATTATACCCACATTCAGGCATAAGATGGATATCGCTAGAAAACTGATCGAGTCGACAAGGGGCGATGTTGTCACCGAGACTAGGAGGCTATCCCTTGAAGACGCCATCAAAGACCTGAAAAACCATCTTAAAAAAACAAAAGGGCTCAAGTTTGACCCCAGCGTCTTCAGAAGCTCCTGCTCTTGAAGAGCCGCCCCCTGCCACCGACCTATTCTCATTTGAAAAGGCGACCGCGGCTCAAGAAAGCTTCTCAAAACTCGTCAAGAAGCGATCCACCCTTCCCAAAAGGATCGTATATGTGGCAGGCGTTGATGTTGCATATGCTAAACAACTATCATTCGCAGTTGCTGCGGCGCTCAATTACAGGAACCTTAAGCCAATAGAAGTTCAGCATGTCAGTAGCCTGGTCAAGGTTCCTTACCGTGCAGGCTTCCTCGGCTTCCGGGAGGCTGCTCCTATGGTGGAAGCCGTTAGGGAACTGAACATGGTACCGGATGTCGTCTTAGTTGACGGCCATGGACTAGCCCATCCGAGAGGGTTCGGTCTAGCCTGCCACGTTGGAGTGGTGCTGGATCTGCCGACCATCGGAGTCGCCAAGAGCCTCTTCTATGGCAAACTTCACAGAAACCGTGTACTCGATAGGGAAGGACGCAGTATCGGCGCCGCAATAAACGTCAAGGAAAAGATCTTCTATGTTAGCGTTGGCCACAAGATCTCACTCAACAGAGCTGTTGAAGTGGCTAGCAATTGCATCATAAGGAACATGCTTGAACCAATTAGAATAGCCCATCAAGAAGCAACCAGAATGGCTAGGAAGATAGAGAGTTGAAGGGAAACCTATTCTACATGTTGTACAAGCTTGTTGAGTTGAGCGCTTACGTTGGAAATGTTCCGATCACAACAAGCCGACTGGCAGAGAGCGTTGGAACTTCCCAGCAGACAGCTTCTAGACGGTTGATGGAGCTTGAGAGGGCCGGGTTGATAAGGAGGCTGAGGGTCCCCGGAGGTGAGAGCGTTCAACTCACAGCCGATGGGAAGCGTGAGCTTAACGTAGCGTACCTGACGCTCAGAAAAGTCTTCGAGCCAACTCCAAGAGAGATAACCCTAGAGGGAGAACTCTTTTCGGGTTTGGGAGAGGGAGCCTACTACATCAGCCAACCCGGTTATGGGAAGCAATTCGCTAAGAAACTTGGGTACGACCCTTTTCCAGGAACGCTGAACATTAGGCTTGACAAACAGTTTCTAGACGAGAAGGCTCTAATGGAAACGATGTCCTTTATTCTGATAGATGGATTCAGCGACGGAAGACGAAGCTTCGGTCCAGTAAGGTGCTACCCCGTCTCTGTCAACGGAGTAGCACGTGCCCATATAGTTACAGCAATGAGATCTCACTATGGCGAGGAGATACTGGAAATAATCGCCCCAGTTAACTTGAGAGAGAGACTTAAGCTAAAAGATGGAGACACCGTTCATGTCAGAGTCTCCCCCAGCTCTCGATAACCCTGCGCTTAATCTTCGATGAGCTGTAGAGATCAGATCTCCCAAACCTCCCTATCCGGACGATCCTGATCCTCAAACGATCCTCCCTAGCAACTTTTTCCACAGCCCTCCGCACATCCTCCTGATCATACCCCAAGGCTATGATATTCGGCTTGACTCTTTCAATCACCTTTCTAATGCTGAACCTCCTATAACCAAGAATAGCCTCGTCCACAGGTTTAAGGCTGGCAACTAGAGTTTTCCTCTCATTCTCAGACATAACAGGCCTCTTTCCTTTCAGTCTCTCGATAGTGCTATCTCTGGCGACGAGTACGATGAGCTTCGACTTTTTTCCACCAGCTCTCTTCGACTCTTCTAGGAACCTGAGATGCCCATAATGAAGCAGATCGAACGCTCCCGTCGCTAGGACTATCTTACTTTTCATCGCATGGTCCCAGAGTGCTCGTTTACGATCTAGCTTTTCATCGTTATCTATTTTTCATAATGATCTGATTCTTTTATCTTCGTCATTCAACCGAGGTTAGAACCTGTCAAAGTTGCATCTTGCAACTCTTCGCTTGGCCAAGAAAATCTAGCGATCTTCAACAACCTCACCGCGTCAAGTAGGCCCTCGGCATAAGATATCGAAGCCAACGCCGTTGTGAACTTGCCTTCGCCGATATGATATCTAGTGTCGGAGACATATCTCTTGATTGTATCGATGACCTTTTCAACTCCGCTTGAAGTAACCGTGGCGGGCAAATCGATGCACCTAATGTGTGCTAGAGTTCCCTCGACATTCTCAATATATCTTTCAGCTCTTTCACGTGCATCCTCGTTCAAAGGTTCTCCTCCAGAGCTTCTTTACCAGTTTTGGCGAAGGCTTGAAGCGCCTCGGCTTCGACAAAGTGCAATCGACCTGGGAAGATGATTATGTGCGGTGGGCCTCCGAAGTCGTGGCTGGTCAAATCTTTGATGCGACCGCCCCTGACTACCATGTCGCTTGCGCCAATCCGAGCAACGCCGACAGCCAGTCTATCCTCATGGGTTACATGTTCTTGTCGTTTCTGCTCGATAGCTAGGAGTTGCCTCAGAGCATCTTCTATCGAGAGGCAGATGCCTGCATCCGCTTTGATGTCCAGAAGAACCAGCGTGTGAAGACCTCTGAGGCTATTCTCTTTGATGACGTTGTAAGGCGTCTCTACTGGGGGGCCGAACTCTGGAATTGGAATTGTAACGGCCTTGCCAAACTTGTAGCTTTGAAGTCCCGTAGATCCCGCTGCAGCAGATATCGCAGATACGCCGTGGATCACGGTTGTCTCGATCGTTCTCTTAGTAGCGCGGAGTCTCAGATCTACGTGGGTGGTAGCGGTCATCGGATCTCCCGGAACAAGGAGGGCCACTTTGGCTTCTTCTGCAAGTCTCAACAGTTTCTCTTCAGCTTTCTCCTCTATGTCGGCTCTTGACAAAACCTGGATCGATTTACCGACGAGTGTTTCAAGATTCATCATCGATAAGCCGGGCATGAGGCTCGTGTAGAATTCTGCAAAGACAAAATCAGAAGTCTTCGCCTCTTCCAAGCCTTGCAGAGAGATTCCACGTTCATCATTCAGGCCTAGGCCGATGAATGTGAGCATAGGGAACCAGTAACATCAGCAGCGGACAAAAGGTTATCTAATGTGTCATTTGAGTTTCTCTGTGGCACACTCGGCGTTTACGTGTCGTGTCGGAGCTTTATCTCGTTTCTATATCAAATGTTTTTTTGTTAGCTTTGAGGTAGTGGTTCTCCTCCTGGAACATCTAAACCCATTCGGCGGGGCCTTCCTTTTGTAAGCCCAAATACTTTACTAGTACGCAAGGATACCATGCGACATACCCATGTACGTAGATTTCACAGATGGAGCTCTTAGATTCATTGAGCATAAGGGTTTGAACAGCCCCACTGTACAGGTGAGGCTCGACCGAAGATTTGTGAGAGGTTGCTGCTGGGGCGGTTTCATACCATGCGTGAGAACAGGACTAAGCGATGGGAAGGATTCAGATGAAGACTTCGTTGAGTTGAGATCTGACGCAGGAGTGACAGTTCAAGTGGCAAGACAGATCTGCGAGGCGGTGCAGCGAAACAACATTCCCTTAACGATAGCCACTTCAGGCATATGGAGGTTTAGGAAGTTGAAGATAAGACAGAACTTATTCTGGCCTTTATTCTTAGAACCAACCCGCATCGAACTAGCTTCTTTGCCAAAGGCTTGATTCGCATGTTGCGGACTTGGCAGGCCCGTTGACCAAGAGATTCCCAATCCTAACACTATCGGGAACATTAGAAATCAAAGTCGGTCAAACTGAGCGGTCCTCCTATCGGATGCTCTTTCTATCTGAGACTTCGGTCGGAGGACTTGGAAGATAGGCTACCGCTAACTGTCGGGAATAGTAACAGTTTAAACGGTGGGAGTTCATCAGAACCGATACCGGGCCCGTAGCTCAGTCAGGAAGAGCAGTGGTCTAACATCGGCCGTTGGGCTGAAGCTCTTAACCCAAAGGTCGCGGGTTCAAATCCCGTCGGGCCCGCCAACAGCTCTTCTCAGGAGAATGAGGTCCCTGCAAGTGAACAACTGACTGCATGGATCACAACGCTATTTGCTCTCAACATATCACGAGAAAAACTGACATTCGCAGTGTTTTGAACACTGCCTTACCACACGTTCGCATGTGAAGTACAGATCCGTGCTGAAGTATCTCTCAGTTCGGTCTGGAAGTAGTATTGCAACTTTCTTGTCTCTACCAATCTGATCTAGCATCTGAATCCCTGCCCAAACGTTTGCTCCCGACGATATTCCTACTGGTAATCCCTGTTCTCGAGAGTCTCTTAGCCATCTCGACGGCATCATCACTCTTCACGGTGATTACTTCGCCTATCATTCCTTTGTCCAAGACCTCGAGAACAAGGCCATCTCCAATGCCAGCAATCTTGTGATCCTTGACGTCTTTTCGACCTGAAAGTACAGCTGCCTCTTCCGGCTGGACTGCGACAAGTTTTGCTGAGGGGTTTCTTTCTCGCAACGCTTTTCCTACATCCATGAGTCTTCCACCTGTTCCCACACCTGCCATGAACCCATCGACATCATCACTAACTTGCTGAGCAATCTCCCGACCGGTCGAATAGTAGTGAGCCATTGTGTTGCCCGGATTTCGGAACCGGTTTGCTAGGAAGTATTGAGACTTACTGCTGGAAATCTAGTCGGCTGTATCCATCGCTCCCTCAAAACCATTCTCTTTGGGCGTCAAAGACACATTTGTTCCGGAAGCTGTCATGACATAGCACTTCAAAGCAATTGTTTATTAACAGTGATCTAGTTTATAGATCATATGACAGTGCAAATAGATAGATTGTTTGGCTCTAAGACGAGGGTTGCTCTGCTATCCAAACTCATGATGAACCCTGATCAGAGCTTCTACATACGTGAACTCTCCAGGGACATGAGGATCCCATACAGCATGCTCTACAAGGAGGAGAAGAATCTTGTCTCCCTAGGTGTCATCAGCGAGGACAAGAGAGGCAAGGTTACACTTGTATCTGTCAACAAGAGACTACCTTACCTCGGTGAGCTGAAAGGATTGATAGCGAAGACAGCAGGCCTAGTAGCCATGCTGAAAGACTCCTTTTCAGAGATAGAGAGAATCAAGTTTGCGCTTATTTACGGTTCGTTCGCAAGTGGAGATCAGACGGAATCGAGTGATATCGACCTGCTTATCATAGGAGATGTCAAAGAAGAGAGTGTTCTGAAGTGTGTTGGCTGGAATTCCATCTGACTGGGCATAAATCATTCCAACCTTATCTGCTGGAGGCGTGACGCTGATCGCCACGTAGTCATGCCAGCCGTGGTAACCCCCCTCGAATTTAAGTATCTTCTCCTTCTTCGTGTAAGCTCTTGCTAGTCTGATGGCGTGATACGTGCCGTCGGAACCGGCGTTACATATCCTAACCATTTCCGCTGATGGAACATATTTTGATATTTTTTCACTGAGCTCGCACTCTTGCTCATACGCACCGGTACCCCATAAGTCGCCAGTTTCGGCCTGTCTCTTGACAGCTGCGACCACTTTTGTATTGCAATGCCCCAAGATCACGGGACCGAAGGCCATGTGAAAGTCAATATACTCATTTCCGTCAACGTCAAAGATTCGAGAGCCCTTCGCTCTTTTGAAAAAGATTGGATTAGGCTGCATGAAGCGCAGCTCGTCATGTACGCCACCAGGAGTGATCTTCTTTGCCTTCTCGAACAAGATTCTTGACTTATCCAATTTAAGCACTAGAATCCTTCCGACCGATCTGATACCGGTTTCTTCTATAACTCCCTTTCTGTCACATTGCCAAGGCTCGTCTGCCATCCTCTCGAAGCGATAGATACGCGGAAATGAGGTTTCTTGTGTCTCTCATAATTATCTAGGAGACCGAAGGAACAAGCTACATAGTCGGCGTTGGATTCGTGCCACTCTGAATGCGACGTTTGCCATCAGATTCTATCTCCACTAGACAATCCGTTATGGTCCTGCAGATTATGCAAACACCTCAAGTCTGGTTCTCCCGTTGTAGACAATCATCTGAGGAAGCTCACAGATGACTGAAGGGTTAGAGTCAAGATGCTGGGTGGAATCCGCTTCTACCTGCGAGGTCGATAGACATCGTCAATCGCTCGGGCAGGCAGCAAATCTCTTGATGGAAAGACTTATCCCAAGATCAAACAGGAAACGCTGCGGACGCGAAACATTTGGAGAAGACCATAACTTACTTCGAGAAGGGTGGAGCAAAAAACACGAATAGGACTCTGTACGCGGCTAGGAAGAGGGCTAAAGAGCTTAGAATCAAAGATGTTGTCGTTGCGTCAACCCACGGGGGCACTGCGCTGAAGGCAGTGGAGGTCTTCAAAGATCTAGAGATAAACCTTATCGCCGTTTCAATCTCAGAAGCCTTTCAGAAGGAGGGATGGGTGATGACAAAGGCGGAGAAGAAGAAGTTGAGCGACAATGGAGTCAAAGTCCTCACCTCCGTCCACGCCCTTGGCGACGGCGTCGCTGCTGCGCTAACCGAAGAATTCGGAGGTAGGTCTATTGAGGAGGTCGTTCGGGAAACACTCTACCGCTTCTCGCAAGGAATGAAGGTCTGTATCGAAATCGTTCTCATGGCTACCGATGCGGGACTAATAGCGACGAATAAGGAGGTCATGGCCATTGGCGGGACCGGAGAAGGCGCCGATACCTGCATCGTCGTTAAACCAGCCTACGCCAAGGAGTTCTTGAAACTAGAAATCAGAGAGATAGTGGCCAAGCCCAGAAACCTTTCGTAGCGTTTGGACGCTGAGAGAATATCTCGCCTTCCTTAGCGAAGCAGTTGAACCCCGACGTTATCGTGGGACAACATCCCGGTGACCGATATTCCTGACCTCTCTCTTCTTGCTATGATAATCCATTGGCGCGTTGTAAGCTTTCTCATTACTAGACCGTCCGACGAAGCAGATCTGCCAACTTCGCGAAGAATTTCCATATCTCCCGCTTTTCGGTATATGGAAGCCTCGTGGCTGTGATATCGAACCAGATTTTGTCAAGCTCGCCATCTCTGAGTCTTCTTGCGTAGTCACGTACCCGATTCAATAGATGCAAGGTCAAGCCTGCAGCCGTGGTTCTGTCCACCAGCGATGGTAGATCAACCTCCTCCATTCTGTCCCGCAGCAGTGAAATCAAATCGACCGCATCCTTGTCCCTGCCAACGGGCATCGTCTTCAGGACGATGAGGGTCTCCAAGTCAGCTACGAGAGCTTTCAACGACGTGTCCTTCGAAATGTATCCTCTTACTGTTAGGCGCTTTGCGTACTTGAAGAACGATGAATTAATAGGATATTCTTTGCCTGTGGATATGTCACGGATTCTTCCCACACTGATGTGGAGATCGACAAAACCTTTACTCAGTTTTTTGGTTCCAGCGATACCAAATTCTGTGTCACGAATTGAATAGCCCAGACTTTTCAGTAATCCTTTCAGCTTGCCTAGCACTGGTTTGTCTGCTACCAGATCGATATCCTTTGTGTAACGGTAACCGCGGGTGTAAGCGGCGACTGCGTATCCTCCAATGATAACTAGCCTAATACCTTGCTTGTGTGCAGCATCGAGCATGTCTTCTAGGTCTTCCAAGCTTCTTCGTTCTACTTGTTCCTCGCTCATCATCTCACCAAGTCCGTCAGCACTTTGGAGACAAGCGCATGGGTCAGATGCAGCCTAAGATTCCATTTTGAAGAAATCGATCCATACAACTTCTCTGCAGGTTGGGTGATCATGCTTGTGGGAAAATCAAGCCTCGCGTGCAGGTTTGACCGTCTCAATATATTGTTGATCAGATTCTTCTCAAACAAGGGCTTTTGCGATTCAGAATTCAAGATATCCAGAATGCATCCGAGGAATCTACCCGCATTGTGAGCTTCGGACAGGTCAAGAAGCACCTTCCAGTCTAATCTCTTCCTATAGGCGATAAGGATCGCGAGCACATCTTCCATGTTTAGGTTTTCTTTTGCAATTCCCAAGGTAACAAGGGCCTCTGGCGAAAGATACCTGATTCCATCAATCACTCTTGTGTGCTTAGAAAGCGTCTCGTCGAAGTCTGAGTGCAGATGTATGTTTGTGCTTGCTGGCTTTTCAGCAGGGATCTCATCTATTGAGAGAGCAATGTTCGGCTCCGAGAGCAGTGCAATCCAGGTAAGAAGCTGATCGGGTCTAACTGATATGTCCATACTCTCCGTAGCTGAATAGCGATGGTACTCGTACGCTGCGTATGCCCCACTCACATAGTATTCCAAATAACCAGAAACTGCCCTGAGCTTCTCTGCGACATCATCAGTCTTCGCTCGCGACTGGATTGCCATCGCGAGAACAATACTCTGAGGGTCAACAAGCCTGAACAGCTTCTTCCTCGGGTCTAAAGGGTCTCTCCGAACAGTCATATACCCGAAGGTTCTCAGTTTAGCCAGTGTCTTCCCGATAGGTCGCTTATCTTTCAGTTCAAGTATTGCTCCCGCTTCGGAAAAATCGAAGATGTCCCTTCCCTTCGCTAAATGCAATCGTGCGTACGCCTTTGCAAGCCAGGGCGGTATCCATTTCATAGCTCGTCACCATATAGTCTCCCCATTAGGGTGACTATTTCATTTAGTCTCCCTATTAGGGTGACTATTTAGCATTTCGTTTGTTTGGCTTGAATAGATAACACTACGAGAAGTGCCGCGACTACGCGCGCAGTGCGAAGACGATAGCGATCCAATTACAATCCAACATCCGCATTGGTCTCAATTACTTTCCTCATACCCACGCACTTCAGTTGCCGATGTTATGGCTGTGACGACTATAATTACCACCGCTGCGACTACCACAGTCGCTACTAACGCGATGACCATGACGATGACGACAATTACGGCGATGATTACTATAGCGATGCTAACTAGCAGAACAATGATGACTGCCTTGCATGGGTGCGTTTGTTCCTTCAGCAAAACATAACCAGAGATTGATTCTGTTGGGACCCCCCAATGTTACTCTATTAGGAGCTGAGCTCAACGTAACGACAACAGCTGGAACAGCGATCCGGAATGAATCATACAAAACAAAAGAGTTTAACCCTTATGATATCTTGGGCCAACATCCCGTGGGAGAGAGTTGATCGGTCAGTTGCTAGATGACTTCTAGTTCACTTCTGATCTGGTGCCTTTGACGTGTGAGGTGTTGACGATGAAGCGGTGTCTCATCCGTCAAAAGAAAAAATTTGGCGTGCATGCCCATAGTCCAGCTAGGATCAGACGCCTCGTGGCATGCGGTCTGAGGCAAGAATATGTGACGACGTTATCGCCATCCGTTTCCAATATGCTCAAAATCAAACGAAGAAGAGTCGAACTCATTATATAGGCTGGCAGATAGCAAACCAAAACAAGCTAAACTACTTCAGCTGTACTAATTTGGTTAGGAGCCATAGTTCGTGACGGTGGGTCGTTTCCAAGTAATGGCAACGCTACAAGCTGCCAGAGCGGTCTTGCTTGGGCTCTCAGTAGGCCAGGCAAAGAGCTGGGGCCTCAATAGAGCGATATTCTACGCCGCCGCGAAACGTGGATTCAAAGAGATGAAAATCATACATCGTACACCGGAAGAGATTCAGAGAAAGCCGGTTCAGAAGACCGGAGACGCGTACTTCCTAGGTGATGAGGTGGCGTATATGATGAAGAAAGGAGGTCGTCTCTACTTCACGATGGGAGGAAAAGCCCAAACCGAACACGACTTCCAACAGCAGATAGAGAGAAGGTTTGGAGCCGCTTTCTCTAAAGCTTGGAGCGAATCACTTGAGATAATGCGGCAATACCCGAAGGAACTATTGCTTTCGCAGAGCGGCTTCTTTGAACAGATCTATAGACCACGTAGAGATGAACTTGCGTCAAAGTGGACTGAGATGAGCCTAACATGAGAGACACCTGCGGAACTATTCGGTCGGATCTAGAGCTTCTAGAAAGGCTTCAGGCAACCTATACACATTGAACTAGTTGTCGGATGTTTCGTTCCCCTAGGTTGTTCTATGTTCAACTGTTTTGGTATCAATGACCACAGCATCGTATGAGGTTGCCACCTCCCTTAATGTATTGACGCTTCCCATGAATATTAGAACCATGCCCGCCGTGAAGAAGGCGATGATTGACAGAGTCATTTAGCTAGGCGAAGTTAGGCTTTGGGTTCCGAAAAACAAGGACACTAGCCGGTGCCTACTCGTAAGTAATCTCTCAAGGAGTCTACTCATTTGTCTAACGTGCTAATAGTGTGAACGCGAAACTAGGTGTGCAAGTTCTCGCGCAGGTGCTATACCCCAGAATATCGAACTCTTGTTTGCAACTAACGCGTTAACAAAGAGTTGTTCCCTTATCATACGCGCCTCTGTTCTCCGGCGCGTTAGTTGCTTTTTCTCTTAACATAGCACAATGAACTATATCAGTTCCAGGAATCGTGCCTTCCTCAACTATTTCAAATCCGTAATGCTTGTAAATGGGGATGCTTTCTTCATTGTGAGTCTCGAGAAAGCAAGGCAAATGTTCCTTATCTATTCGGATAAGCATGGGCTTCATTAAAGTACTCGCATAACCTCTGCCCTGAAACTTGGGGTTGACGCCCATGAGACTCAAATACAAACAGAGAAACGGTGCATGGCGACTGCGTATCCTAGAAGCATATTCGTCATAAGCCAGCAATTTTGACGACAAATCTCTTCCCTCCTTTCTCAAAAGATAGTATATGAGAGATAAACCTCCTACTCGAATCATTTTCCATGTCGTTACCTCATATTTGTCGGAAGGAAACCAAATTGCGACACCTTCCATGCTGGGAGATGTCGCATACACTTCACCGTACGAAATTCCAAAACGAATCATGAATTCGAAAAACCTGTGTAGCTTCTGATCTCTATCGCGCGCACTATACGGAATAATGTGGGTGAGTAGTGGGTAATCTTTGAACGCTAAGGTCAATGTCTCAGCAGCTCTTCTTGCTTGGAGGTTTGATACTCTAAAAAGATTGTCTGTGTCAATTACCAAAGTGTACCACACACCTAGGACGGGTATGAAGGCTCCATCTATATATATGGATGCTGAGGCTTGTTCTGTCTTTCGGAGCCGAGATCTTTCGCGAGCACAGGCAATCTTGAGGAAGAAAGACGTTGATTTCATACTTTCCAAATTGCGAGAGTCTAATCTTCTCTTGGTTTGTTGGACAGCACCCAGCAGAGATTGGCAGGTAGCTTAACCAAGCGGCCGAAGCGTCTCGGCCTACCGAATTAGACAATCATAGATTCGAAGACTTTCGAAACTCGATTAAGCGAGAGCTTCTGCGAGAATTGTAGAACGCTCCTCATCTCTTTTTCTTCGCCGTTTTACTCTGTTAACAATGGCTAAGAACTCCTCCTCGGTAAGCTTGCTGACGCCCCCGTCGCATGACAGCCCAGTTACGAACTCCACTTCTCTATCTATATCCAACCTTTCTTCATGGGTTGTCTGGATGCCGAGCAACTTCAGCCACTCTTTCACCTTGATTGACATCACATATACTTCCGCTAGTTTTGCAGATTGGGCTTTTCCACATTGCTATCTAGTTATGTCGGAAACTCGACCGCAAGTCTTGGCTCGAACCTCCAGCTGACCAAATCCGAGTTGATGAACACTAGTACAGCTCGAGCCTTTTCCGGTTTGATGCTGAGAAACAGTCTAGCGACATGTGGACAGAACCGCTTCTCCACACTAGATCTCGACCAGACAGGGCAATAATGCGTGATCAGACGCCTCTCAAAGTCTATGTCGACTGAGGTGTCTCCAATATATGCTGCCAAGGCTCTTCTGCTATCCTCTCGAAGCGACACGTCCGAGTCTGGAATAGATCGAGCTTTTTCTATGGTATCTGTGTCCGCGAAATTTGTCAGCAGTTTTTCGAGAGCTGTTTCTGCGACTGGTCCGATCCAAGCTTCTAATCCTCGCTCCGTCGGAACCTTGCCTTTCCTGTAGGAAGAGACTCTTCGCAATGCCGCCGTTCTATGCTGTGTGACAATGCCAAGCATCTCCATCATTTGGAGGCAATTCTCAGGAGCGTAACCGTGGAAATGATTGTTGAAATAGCCCAGCACGCGTTCTGTTTTTCCAGAGACTTCTCTAACCTTTGGAACCCATTCCTCTAATTCCTCTTCCGAGTACTTGTAGTTGAACCATGGCTTGCTTGCTCTGCCGTGCCAACGTATGTATGCGAGATTAGATGTAACATGGATTTCGGATGGGAGAAGAGGTTCGTCAACAATCGTGTATGCAACCTGGTATTTCTCTAGGAGTTTGAATGCCTCATACTTCAGCCAAGAGTTGTGTCTGAACTCGATTGCAAAACTTGGACGGCTGGGGAGGACGGATAGGAAGGACTCAATCCTCTCGGCGCTGAATTTCATGAATGGAGGAAGCTGAACGAGAATACAAACGAGCTTTCCAGCATTTGTGAGAGGTTTCATGGTTTCGAGGAAATGGTTGAGATCAGCCTCTACTCCTTTAGCGGTGTCAAGCGCTTTCTTGTGTGTAATTGCTTGGGGCAGTTTGGCCGAAAAGAGAAAGTCTGGAGGCGTATACCTACTCCAGCCTAGGACCATACCTTGCTCTGGAAGTCTGTAGAATGTGGAATTGATCTCAGTAGTCGGGAATATCGACGTGTACTGCTTCAGCTTATTCTGTTTCTGGGGGTAGAGGATGTCCTCCCATTCGGCGTAGCTCCAACCACATGTTCCAAGTAGAATCTCGAGCATAAGAGGTAACTCCCAACTTAGTGAGGAAGAGAAGTCCACTATAAACTTGGCACAAAACTAGCTACCGGCCAAAACCTGTGATGCAAGAATCTAGATGCACGCGTGATCCATGAAGATTCCTAAATCGTCAAAAATGCGTCCGCATCCGCTACACTTCAGAGGAATCCTAGGTAACAGGATATCAAACATTGTTCATCCGTCAGAAGCTCTGCGGTTCCTGATCTTAGGCAAGAGAGCTAATAGGAACTAAACCAACCAGCACTTTTACATCTACCGTCCGCTTCTCATTCTCTCCGCCTATGGCCTATACTACAAGGGGTAAGTCTCCCGGCCGACCGGCCAATCGGCCAACGGGCCAGATCATTTACTTTGTTTGTGGAGGTTTTGAACCTACATGACCGGTGGCGATGCTGAGGCGGAAGAGAGACTGGAATCAGAAATTACGATAAGAAACGACCTCAGGCCCGGCGACGTTGGATACATCACATATCTCCACGGGGTTCTATACGCTCAAGACTATGGATTCGACACAACGTTCGAAGCTTATGTTGCGATCCCGCTAAGCGAGTTCGCTTTATCATTAGACAGAGACAAGCAGCGGATCTGGATTGCAGAGTCGAAGGGCAAGATAGTTGGTTCAGTGGCAATCGTGAAACATACGGAGACTGAAGCGCAACTGAGGTGGCTGCTGGTTCACCCAGACAGCCGTGGTCAGAAGCTGGGCAAGAGGCTTGTCGAGGAAGCCATAGATTTCAGCAGGAAAGTAGGCTATAGATCCGTCTTCCTTTGGACGGTGAGTAATCTGGAAAAGGCAGCTCGTATCTACAGACTGCTCGGATTCACTAAGACCGAGGAGAAAACCCATCAGGTATGGGGTCGAATCCTCACAGAGGAAAGATATGAATTGGAACTTTGCTGAAGAGCCGTCTATTCTAGGCTCATATCTATCAGGCAGCAAGAGATGTACCGGTTCTTAGGTTCAACTAAGAAAAAAATTCAATAACCTCTCTCTTGTCGTTGACGTAGGTCTTCCCTACGTCTTTGTGCAGAGACCATCGCCAGATCTACCGCTAGAATCGCGATGCCATATCCAAACAACTTTAGGGCATCAACAACCTTCACTATTACATCCCCCAAAATCCTCAGGCGAATGAGGATGCAGGGCAGAACCACCATGTGTGGCTCTGAAAACCTCCTGCGTCCCCCCTCGCAAATTAGTATCCTTCACGCCCACCTCTTTAGTCGAATGTAACCCATCAAAAATGTTCAGGGTGACACCTATGACACATCAAGAAACCCGCAAGGACGTTCTAGGTGTAGCAGTCTAACCCTAACCTTATCATCAATCAAGATCGAGAGAAGAACCAACAGACATTTTCATGGTTGCGACCGCCTGAAACCCGACCGTTAGATCATAGGTGTGTGCGCATCTATGACGTTTCGCAGTTTCGACTCACCTTTGTTTTCTCAGACTTCTTTGCGAAAGCAAGAGCCTTGATGAAGTATCCTAGTCCAGCAAAGAATACACCCAGACCGATAGGCCCGCTCCAAAACAGTAACGGGAATAGGGCATCTTCTAGAGCCATCCTTTCACCTCCTGAGAGACGATGAATATGAGATACGCTTGCGTGCGGATTTCAGTTTTTGCTCAGCCTTCCCATTCCACTGAAGGCGATTTGACGGGATCTTGTGGCTAGGCCCGATTGAACGCGCTATGGAGTAATGGTGCGTATTTCACCTCAAGCTCGTAGATTGGATACTCCAAACTTCCAATGGACAGGATTAAGCCATAATGTTAACAAGGCGGGTCATCAAATATCAAAACGCTCTCGACGCAGAGACGATTTCTGACAAGGTGTCAGCCCTACGAAGAAGCTATCCTCTCTTCTCCTTGTGCTTTTGTTTCTGTTCTATACGACGTCAATATTTGCGGAGAAGGGTTACGGGTTTCAAGTTGTAAATGTAGCCTATCCGCAGTTTGTAAGGCCTAACGAGACTTTTCAGATCAGTGTGACTATTCACTATTGGATTGGCCCATACTTCAGAGATAAGGTACAACTCCAGATGAGGGTCTACGATCATGGCAACGACGCAACAGTTCTCATTGAGAATCACGCCTATGACGAGTACAACGTATCTGGAGAAGACGTTTACACCTTAACTCTAACGGCTCCAAACTATAACACTTTATGGCAGCTTTCTGTAAGAGCATACCTCGTTGCATCACATTATGATCTCAGCCACGCAGAAACCGACTGGTACAAGGACATTGAAATACAAGTATCCGAAACCGTCACTCAAACAACCGCAACGACATATTCCACTATTGAACAGGCTAGCTCCACCTCAGCCGAGACAACCTATGAGACCACGACAGGGTCCACCATGGTCGCACCTTCCGTGACTCAGACAGTGATCCCGTTCTCTCTGCAGAATGCGTACATACTTGGGGGAATCGCGGCTGTAGCGATTGGCTTCCTAGCCATAGCCCTTGTACGAATTAGACGAAAAAGCATTGCTGAGTCTGCAGTCACCGTCAAGTATTGTATTCAATGTGGCATCCGTTTAGAGGCCGGGGAACGGTTCTGCAACAGGTGTGGCGCCAAACAGTAGAGAGAACTAGAATTGAAATCGCAGAGATAAGATTCAACAAGTTTTAGGTGCTTACGTGGTGCCTAGTATCAGTAGGCCGGCCAACTGCAGGTACGCTCATGAATGTCTGTAACATGGTTCACATCTCGCGATTCTAATCTTTCTGGATTTTTTTGATCCAGTTACATCCATGCAGATCTTGCCTTATTTAGCGCTGCCCCACACCTTCCATACGTGAGCGAATTTCCACTTCCCGCACAAAGCTTATTGGCGTAT
>Ga0209725_1000362_pt1 | contig 27967 bp, 24 predicted proteins | sample I18A1metaG_FD_184145 | JGI IMG/M metagenome (GOLD analysis project Ga0209725, IMG submission 184145) | Lake sediment bacterial and archeal communities from Gulf of Boni, Indonesia to study Microbial Dark Matter (Phase II) - ​I18A1 metaG... | ecosystem: Environmental > Aquatic > Freshwater > Lake...
GCTGAAGAAAGCAGCAGTTGACCCATAGGAAACGCTTGCTCTGCCGCCTCACGGTGCCCCAATAGCTCAAGAGCCCTTGTAGCCGCTCTTGCTGCTTGGCTATAGTCAGCCTGAGCTAGAGATCTCCTAGCCTGCTCCAGTTCTTCAAGCGCATCATTCAGCTTCTCCGGCTGAACCTCGCTTTTTGCCTTCTCGATCTCCCTTTCGGCCTGCTCGATCCTTACAGTTGACTCCAACGCGAACTCCTTCGCCTCTTCGAGACGCTCAGGCTTCGTTGAGTGAACAACGTAGCCGTCCTTCATCTTCTGCAAAATCACGATCCCAACTCCCTTCTCCCAGTCGCCGAAGGCAGGGTTCTCTCCGAGGCCGAGGTCGAAGGGGGCGTCGTCCAGCGATTTGGTTGCAGGGTTTGCATCTATCAACCGTACTGGGCCATACCCGGATTCCGCCGACTCATTCACAAGGGTGATTAGCACGCCACTATCTGGCAAGACGGAATCATAGCTGGTACGGTCCCGTACCTCAACGAGGTAGTACTGTCTCTGCGTGATCGGGATCTTCACAAGCACTGTCTCATTGGAAGGAGATTGAAGTTGACCGATCCTGACCGATTCGACTTCGCCAGGCTGTATGGTCAGCACCCTTGAAGGATCTATCCAGCCTAACGTCAGCTTGCACCAGCCGAGCATGTTAGGCCTCTCGGTACTCCTCGACATCAACCCGTATGGACCAACGTGAATGGCAGCCTCAAGATAGACGCCAGGCCTCGCCGCTACGCCATAGTCATAAAGGTCTGGAAGGCCTAGCTGGTGGCCGAACTCATGCGCAAAGGTCCCCCAAGGGGTATACTCCGTCTGGATCGTTAACCTCTCAATCGATACCCCGTCGTTTGTTCTGATCAACGCGGTCGTCGAGTATGCCCAGACCGTCCCCGTTCCCGCTGCTATTACGAACACAACGTCATACCGTGAATAGTCCACGACATCGTCGCCAAGCCTAATCACTTCGCGTTCAAAGGCTCTTCTCCTCTCGGCAGGGGACCCCCAAGCAGATATGCCATAACTCTCAACAGACCTCGGCAACCCCATCCAATCGGTAGCATAACCTTCAATAGAGATCTGGTTGTATGAAGCCTCTCTAAAGTAGGAGCCCACTTCCCGAACGATCCTTAGCGAGATCTCCTCACGGTCAGTCCGATGCTTCACGTCGAAGAACTCCACCAGCAAGGCCAGAACAGAATACTTCCCCTTCGTGGGTGGAAACGATACACTAAGGAATCTCCCCCGAACGTTCCTCGCCTGAATCTCCGCGCTCTTCCCATCATCTGAGAATACGCCAGCCGGGTAGGTCCTGACTATTCTCAACTGATCTGAAACTGAGATCTTGAGCCTCATCTTCTCGATGATCTGCGAAGTTGACCAGCCAACGGACCAGCCATAGCTGTCGTAGTCCCATTTCACGCCGTACTCGAAAGAGAATCCGTAGGTTTCTCCCGGAGCCACCGTCTTTCTGAAGAATATCCTGATCGACGGTGATTCTCCCTCTCCATAGGTGAATTTGTAGTTGAGTTCACCCATCGAATCATATGCCCGCATGAACGAGAAAGCATAGCCGGGGCTTAGTAGGCGGGAATCGAGGGCACCGGGCTGACCTGACGTAGAAAAGTCCTCCCAGTTCTTCATCCAGACGTTCCTAACAATGAAAGAGTATCGGGCATTGGCTTCTCTCGGCGAGACAACATGGGCTTCTCCATCGATTTCTTGGTAAACGTAGTCGTATGGCTCCAACAGCTGCGCGCTCGCAATCATCCGCGAACTTGACAATGCTACCACAAGAAGCAAACATAGAACAGCCGGGATCACTTTCATTGGGCTGCACGCTCCGCCACTGAATTAAGACCTACAATATTTAGCGACGGGAAGGACATCCTCCCGGCGCCTAACATCAAGCTTCTTCGCAACGAACCTCATAATCTGGGCAGAGTCGGTTACATGTGAAGTGAGACACCTAGACCTGGCGAGTCAGGCAGCGACATATACGGATAGTCTACGTGAAGACCTTTGGTGAAGGGGTCGTCATATAGTGTTCCGATCGCCAGTTCACAGGCCGACTCAACGATCTTCGAAGAGTAGGCTAGATGGAGGTTCGCTGCCAAGCCTATTCCTATTTCAAAGGGGCTTATCATGACGCATGGAGTCTGAGCCACTTCTGCGAGAGTGAGTATCTTCTTTGCATTGTGGATTCCGCCGCATTTGACAAGTTTAACGGCAAGAACGTCGGCTGCTCCTATACTAATTATCCGTAACGCATCGCTGGGGTTGTGCATCGATTCATCTGCTGCGAGCGGGACACCGATCTTTTTTCTAAGCATCGCCATTTCAGCTATAAGGTCAGGATGAACAGGCTGCTCGACGTACTGCGGTTCATATCTCTCGATGCGATGGATGAATCGTAAAGCCTCCCCAAACGAGAAACTCCCGTTGGCGTCAACTCGAATGTTAACATTCGCTCCTACAGCATCCCTTGTGCTACGTACTCGTTCCACATCCTCAGGTAGGTGGCCGCCCACTTTGATCTTGATGGTTCTGAAGCCAAGCTCAACTAGCTTGACTGCTTGTTCAGCCATCTCTTCTGGGCTGCCTATGCCGATCGCCTCGGCGACTTCCACCCGCTCTCGGAAACGGCCTCCCAGCAGCATGTAGAGTGGTCGATTGATCGATTTGGCCGCAAGGTCGTAGAGCGCCATATCAACAGCAGCCTTGGCGCTGGTATTGCCCGGAATCCTTTCCATCCTCTGGTGGAGGTCTTCCAAATCTTCAGGACTATTTCCTACAAGAAGGCGGCTGAGCACGGTTTGGATGAAAGCCTCGACTATCTGCGGCGTTTCTCCCGTGAAGTCCACCAAGGGCGCGGCTTCTCCTATGCCAAAAAGCCCTTCATCAGTCTCAACCTTTACAACAACATGTTCCACTTTGTCTGTTTGGCCGTACCTTGTTCTGAACGGCATATGCAGAGGAGTGGTGAGCAGCCTAACGTTGATAGATCTAATCTTCATCTGTCTCAGCCGGCCTAAGCTTTGAATACTGTTGCCCTGAGTTTCTCATAGTCTGCTGCTGGATACGACCTTCGGCTATGGGTCATACCCAAGGTTACGAATGTCTCTGCCGTTCGAACTGAGATTCCTACCGGGTTCAGCACGGGCACCTCTATGTTACTTGGCGCTCCTTGCTCCGCGACGTAGAAGGCAAGTGACATGCAGCCAGGAATGAGACATTCGGCTCCATTCTCGACTGCTTTATGGGAGGCACGAGCTAGTTCGGAGCTGGTCCGTGATTGGTCTTCGCGGATGGCAAGTACCTGCATGTTGATGGGTTCGATGGTAGCGCACTTGTGCAAGAGTTCGTACTTGGCTAGTAAAGCGCGGGTCGGTGCGATGTCGCGCTTTAGGGAGACTAGCACTCCAAAACGATCTGCTACTTGGGAAGACAGATAGAAGGTGGATTCAGCAGGGCCGATGACAGGAATCTTGGCTAGTTCACGGCATGCCCGGAGTCCCGGGTCGCCAAAGCAGCCGATGATAGATGCGTCGAATTCGGCCTGCAAGTTGACCATTGCCCTGACAACTTCGGCGGCAGCTATTTCCTCTTCCACCGCCGACTCGATTGAGACCGGGCCTTTCTCGACGCTTCTGATGGACACGGTTGCGCCCGCAGAGGCGTACATGTTCAGAACGCGTTCACGTCTTTGTCTTTCTGCGGTGGTCATGCCCGAGCCAGGTGACAAGTATAGAATTTTCATTCATCTATTCCTCGCTCAATTTCTCCACGGATTTCCTCGATTGTGCTGAACGATGTTCGATAAAAATGCTTCAAAGACAGGCTTCACCTCTATTGATAAAGATGACACGCAACCTGATGACCCTCTTGCACAAGTTTCTGAACGGGTGCTTTCTTGCATACATCCATCCGATATGGACAGCGAGGATAGAAACTGCAGCCGTCGGGAGGCGATTCCTCTTGGAGATCACCCCTCGGAACCTTCGTCTCAACCTCAACGTCAGGGTCTGGCACAGGAATAGAAGCCAGCAGAAGCTTCGTATAGGGATGATAAGGTTTCTGAAAGATTGCGTCACTTTGGCCCGTCTCCACGATCTTCCCGAGATACATCACAGCTATCCTATCACTGACGTATCGGACGACGCTTAGATCATGGCTGATAAAGAGGTAAGTCAGGCCTAGTTCACGCTGGAGATCCACCAAGAGATTGATTATGCGCGCTTGAATCGAGACATCGACGGAGGATGTGGGCTCATCAAGTATGATGAAAGAAGGTTCCAAGGCGATCGCTCGTGCCAGAGCGACCCTTTGATTCTGCCCACCGCTCAGCTCATGAGGGTAACGGTAGATGTGGCCTCGCTCGAGCCCCACGCGCTCGAGCAGCGTGGCAATGTGGCCGAAGAGTCTGGAATCTCGCATCGAAGTGTGAGTAATGAGAGGTTCGCCTACTATGTCACGAATCCTCATGCGAGGGTCAAGTGAGAGGAAGGGGTTCTGAAAGACAATCTGCATCTTGCGCCTCAGTTTTCTAAGCCCATCACCTTCCAACTTGAGGATGTCTCGTCCTTCAAAGAGTATTTGACCCTGCGTTGGCTCGAGAAGGCGTAGGATACATCTTGCCAATGTTGTCTTACCACATCCTGTTTCTCCAACTAGTCCTAGAGTACGCCCATGTGGAACTTCAAACGAGACTTGGTCCACGGCCTTGACAACCAGGGGACCGTGGAACAGTCCTCGCTTGGTATGAAAGTGTTTCGTTAGTCCTCGCACGACCAAGAGAGCCTCAGACATAATCCTCACTTCTGGTAGCGTACAGGTGGCATGCCACAAGGCGGCCGCGTTCCGGCTCGGTGAGTTGTGGTTTGAGACTTCTGCAGATTTCTGAGGCACGTTCGCAACGCGTATGGAAGCTGCATCCCTGTGGGGCCTCCAAAAGGTTTGGCACCTCACCTGCGATTGTATGGAGACTCTTCCCTCTCTCGCGGGGCACCGCGCTAAGAAGGGCCTTGGTATACGGGTGTAGCGGATTGCGAAAGATCAGGCTTGTGGGAGCTATCTCCGCGATGTTTCCTGCGTACATGATGCCGACACGGTCGGAATGACGTGCAAGAATCCCAAGATTGTGTGTTATGAGCAGAACAGAGGATCCTCGGCGACTTCTAATCGTTTTGAGAAGGTTAAGTATCTGAAGTTGAGTGACAACGTCAAGGGAAGTGGTGGGCTCGTCCGCTATGATCAGTTCAGGCTCTGAAGCGATAGCGATTGCAGTCGCAACCCTCTGCTTCATGCCACCGCTCAACTCATGGGGATAGCCTTGAAGGATTTTCTCTGTGTCGCTGAAGCCAACTGCCCGTAACAACTCCTGTGACTTTTCCTGCCGAATTCTGTCTATTGTCCCATGCGAGCGAAGGACATCCCCGAGCTGCTCTGATACTGAGAATACAGGGTTCAGTGATGCTGCAGGATCTTGGAATATCATAGAAATCTTCTTGCCACGGACCTCTTTCAGCCCTTCCTCATCTTCAGCAAGAAGATCACGGCCATTGAAGATCACGCGGCCCTTCAGCATCCCTGTGTTGGACGGTAGGAGCTTCAGGATTGTGAGTGCGGTGACTGTCTTTCCTGAACCAGTTTCACCAGCCAGACCGAAGATCTCGCTCCTTTGAATTTGAAAGTTGACGCCATTCAGGGCGTGTACTGTACCCTCAAAAGTTGCGAAAGCAATGTGTAGATCTTCCACTGTGAGCAGCACTCCGTCCTTCAAGTTCTAAGCCTCACTACGCGACGTAGCCTAGGGTCGAGAATTTCGCGAAAGCCGTCTCCTAGGAAATTGAAACCTAACGCCAAGGCAAAGATGGCGAGGCCAGGAAAGGTCGGAAACCACCAGTTCGTCAGAATGTAGTATCGCCCTGTGCTTACCATCAGCCCCCATGAAGGTGAGGGAGCCTGAGCACCAAGGCCGATGAAGCCGAATCCAGCCTCAACCAAGATCGCTGAGGCCATGTCTAGCGTTGCCTGAACGACGATTGGAGTCAGTATGTTTGGGATGATGTGACGACGGACAATTGTCCTACTTCTGACTCCTATCGCGCGCGCTGCCTCAACAAAGTGGCTCTCGCGCAGAGAGACAGTCTGGGCCCGTGCAAGACGCGTGTACCACGGCCACCAAGTCAGAGAAAGAGCAACGACCGCATTCGTCAAGCCAGGTCCGATCGTTGCCAAGAGAGCTATCGCAAGCAGAAGTGGAGGGAAAGAAAGAAAGACTTCAGTTACTCTCATAATCACGTCGTCCACCATGCCACCATAGTACCCGGCCACGGCACCTAGAACCATCCCTATGACTGAAGAGAGTATGGCTACAGTGAATGCGAATGAGAGCGATATCTGAGCTCCATAGATTATTCGGCTGAGGATGTCGCGTCCCAAGTAATCAGTGCCAAACAGGTTCACGCTGCTGGGGGGAAGCAGTATCCTCTCGGGTACGGGGAGGCCAAGTCCTTGGTCCGGATACGGCGCAAAAACGGGTGCGAGGATCGCCAGTAGTATGAAGATCGTGACAAGGAAGACTCCAGTGACTGTGAGGGGGTCACGTCTGATAAGGCGAAGTATTAGCCGCATCTCTTGAACTCGGGTGCGGCCTCCTTCTTGCTCTTCGGCTACCGATACTAGAGTCATCTCAACCGCACCCTTGGGTCAAGGTATGCTTGGCCTATGTCGATCAGCAGGTTGATGACTACGTAGAAGACTGTGCCAAAGATCACGACTCCGATTATAGCTGGGTAGTCAACTTCTAGGATGGAGTTTACAGTATAGGTTCCAAGCCCAGGCCACGTGAAAATTGTTTCAACAAGGAAGGCGCCAGTAATAGAATATGAGAAGGAGAGACCAAGAACGGTGAGTGTGGGGATGATGGCGTTCTTTAGTGCATACTTGAAGATAACTAGACGCTCGGTCATGCCGTTGGCACGTGCGAAACGGATGTACGGCTCGTTGAGGATTTCGATCATCATTGACCGAGTCATCCGTGTGATAAGTCCGAGCGGATACGTAGATAGAGCGATTGAAGGAAGCACAAGATGGCGTGCGCTGTCAACGAAAGCCACCACGTTCATGGTTAGTAAGCTGTCTAGAACATGAAAACCCGTTATGTTGCTGATCGGGTGAAGTATTGAGCTCTCGATGTCGAGACGTCCTACCAGTGGCAATACGTGCAGTGTGCCGAAGAAGAGAAGTTGCAGTAGAAGTGCGAGCCAGAAGGAAGGAATCGATACACCTGCCACTGCCAAGACCCGGCCACCGTGGTCGACCATGCTGTTCTGCCGAACGGCCGAGAATACGCCTAACGGGATTCCTACGAGAATAGCAATAACATACGCACAAATGACCAACTCAAGGGTAGCTGGCAGAAACTTGAGAACATCCCCGAGCACGGGCGTTTTCGCCCTCAGTGAGATGCCCCAGTCACCAGTGAGGAGCTTGCTTACATAGGTGAAGTATTGCTCGTGTAAAGGTCTGTTTAACCCAAGCTCCTCGGCTGCCCGCCTTAACTGTTCAGCCGTTGCTTTTGGCCCCACGTATAGCTGGGCTGTATCGGAGGGGATTACTCGAGAAACGAAGAAGACGAGCGTGATCATACCGAACATGACGACTGCTGCGAAAGCCACTCTTCGCAGTATGTACCTGCCTAGTCCTGCAGGCAACAGTCTCACCGCTTGGACAGTAAGGAGTTGAAAAAATAGGGGAAAGGAATGATATTATGCTTGTTCAGACCAGATGCCGTAGAAGAAGACCACTTGCGTGTAGGCGGGGTTATCTGCGAAGTTGTGGACTTTGGAAGACACCACAAAGACGCCCTCTTGGTCCCAGATGTACAGTGACAAAGCCCTGTTGACTACGTCTTCCTGAGCGTTCCGATACATCTTCAGCGATTCCTGCAGGTTTGTGCCCTCCAACTTGTAGGCTCCGTCGATCAGCTTGTCGAGATCGGGGTCGTCGTTGTATGAGAAGTTGAAGATCACCTTCTCCTCTGAGTGGAAAAGGTTGAACATGAAGTCGTAGGGAGTGATGAAGGTGGGCCACCAGTAGAAAAGCAGAATATGCTGGGCTTGCTTCGGATCGCCGCGGGCAAGCGCGTACTTGGCCCGCGTAGTCATTTCGCGAATGTCGAGTTCAATCCCTAGCTTGGTTAGTTCAGCCTTGTACAGCTCGGCGGTCATCTTCTCGTAGAGGTCGCCCGAGGTATAGGTTAGAGTTATTGTGAATCCTCCGCTTGGATACCCTGCCTTACGGAGCAGGTCACGCGCTTTCTCAAGATCATAAGTGTACTGAGGGAGGTCGCTGGAGTAGCCAAACATTCCTTTGGGTATTGGTCCCCGTGACTGACTCGCATAGCCGGCCCATACCGCGTCGATGACTTTCTGATATGGGAACGCATAACTGAGTGCCTGCCTCACTTGAAGGTTGTCCGTTGGAGATCGCATAGTATTGAACGGACCGACCAAGTTGCGAAAGCTTGGCGAAGGAATGAGCTGAACCGCACGATCATCCTTGAGAATCTTGAGCTGCTCACGCGTCAATTCAACCGTGAAGTCCGCCTCACCAGCTTTTACTGCCTGAAGCCTAACTGTGGGATCTCGGATAGTGCGAATGACAACTTTCTCGGAGTGAGGCAGGTTCCAGCCTTTCCAGTAGCCATTGAACTTTGCAAGCACGACTTCGGCGCCCCGTTCGTACCTTTCTATGACGTAGGGCCCTGTTCCTCCTTCTAGTCCCTTGTTGAACCAGTCATGTGCCGCGGGGTCTGAGGGAACCTTCGGACTAATGATCCAAGCCCCGTACGCGCTTGATGCAATCTGTGGAAGTGGCGCTGGGTAGGCTAATTTGAACTGAACAGTCTTCTCGTCGACCACTGTTATTTCTTTGATTGGATCCCAAATGAAGGCGGCTCCCAAGCCTAGCTTCTTTGTCCGTTCGACAGAGAACTTCACCGCATCAGCTGTGAAACGGGTGTCATCATGAAACTTCACGCCTTCCCTGAGCTTGAAGGTCCATGTGAGCCCATCCGAGCTACTCGTCCAGCTTGTGGCGAGCCACGGTTGTAGCGGATCCTTGCTCTTGGCATCATAGTACACAAGCGCTTCGTAGACATTTGATAGAATCACATGTTCGTTCTCAAAAGCAACGCTTGGGTCTAGATCTGGAAAATCGGTGGGATACGCGAAAACAAGAACCTTCTTGGCGGGTGGTGTTGGAGGAAAGGAGTACATCCAAGCGACTGCGGCAACTGCGGCGATTACAACGACAACCAATGCAACCAGTGCGATCCTTGGTAACTTTCTCATGAACTCACCTAGATTGTCGGTTTAGCACTCGGTTTGCCTATTAAGATTTCGATAGCTATTGGACTTTGAGCTATTGGACTTGCTTTGCCTTACAACAATAGCTAATACCTTCTATCAGTGAAAATGGGGGCAATAGCCGTGTGCCGGGGCATGGCCAATAGCATACTTTCGAACGAAAAAGTACTTCACAGCTCAGTCTCAGCCAATGAGATGTCAAGACTGATGCAGGACTTCTCGAAGCTGAACAGACTCTCAGGAACGGGGGCCGAGCGTGAAGCTGCGAATCTAATCCTTGACAGGCTTGAGGAATACAAGGTCGACTGTGAGATATTGGAGTTCGAGGCTTTTCTCAGCCATCCGGGTCCAGCATCCTTGGAGATACTTGAACCAGGACATAGACTTGTCAAATGCATTACTCACTCCTTCGCTGCTCGCACCCCAAGTGGAGGAGTTGAAGCGGAAGTCGTCTATGCCGGCTCCGGTATGGAGGAAGACCTTGCCGTAGCGAATGCCCGAGCCAAGATTGTACTGGTAGATGGTGCAGCAAGCCCCTTCAAAGTTTATCGTGGTCAATGCCACGGAGCAATTGCCGAGATATTTATCTCCAAAGAGGAGGTCCCGCATGAGATGATTGTTACAAGCATATGGGGAACCCCAACGCCCGAATCTGCATCTCGGATACCAGCGATCCACGTATTGTCCGTAGCTAGATCAGACGGGGAGCTGCTCAAACAACTATTACAGACAGGAACATTGAGAGCAAGGATCAAAGCCGATGTCTGGACTGGATGGTCCAAGATTCCATTAGTGATAGCAACAATCCCGGGGGTCCAAGAGCCTGACAAGTTCGTGCTGATCGGCGGACACTACGATTCTTGGTATCAGGGGGCAACTGACAACGCAACAGGAAATGCGGCTTGCTTGGAAATAGCCCGCATCTTGAGCGCCAATCGGAATATGCTACGGCGAGGAGTTAAGATCGCATGGTGGCCGGGTCACTCTCACGGCCGCTATGCCGGCTCAACATGGTATAGCGACATGCGTTTCGAAGAGATCGACAAGAAGGCTATAGCATACATAAACATAGACTCGCCTGGCTGCGTAGACGCTACGACGTTTATTGTTGAAGCCATGGCAGAGCTTCGCCGTTACACCTCGGCGATAGTCAGGCGTATTACTGGTGCTCCACTCGAAGAGCTGAAACCGGGCCGCTGGGGCGACCAGTCCTTTTGGGGAATAGGGCTTCCTTCCGTTGACGCGTACAGCATGCTTCCTAGAGATAAGCGGGCGGCTGTTGGAGGATCTGGAGGTGGTTGGTGGTGGCACAGCCCGTTCGACACACTTGACAAGGCAGATCTGGACATCTTGGCACGTGATGTGAGGGTTCAACTGTCGATCATTCTGGGATTGGTCAACGCACCGATAGTTCCCTACAACTTTGTAGATGTGGCCCAGGAAATCCTTCAGACTCTGCAGTCGCTCCAAGAGCGATCTCCTGGTCCTCTTGGCGTGAAAACGCTTGTGGCCAAAGCTGGGCGCTTTCGGGAAGAAGCTAAGAAACTCCAAGAAGCAGTCTCCAGAATGTCAACCATGATCACCGATGATTCTCGTCTGACACAAGTCAACGATCTGTTCATGAAAGCAAGCCACACGATCACGCCAGTCCTGTACACTGTTTCCGGGCGTTACGATCAAGATCCAGCTTGGGATCAGCCTCTGCTGCCAGGATTCAATGCCATCAAGAAGATTCATCAACTCAATCCCGAAAGCAACGAATACAAGTTTCTATCTACCCGGTTGATACGTGAACGGAACCGAGTTGGCGACGCGTTTGACAAAGCTCAATCCTACATCGAGATTGCTCTTAGGAAGCTCAGCCTGATCTCAGGAGACACGGCGCCTCCTCCGTCACGCGGCATGTGAAGACCGCCTGACCCATGCTAGTCTGTACAGGATTTTGAAATAGGAGCACTGTTCGAGTGAGGAGAGAAGATCTTCTGCCAAGCGTATTACTGTCGCAGCAGGTTGGGAACAATGGATAGCGAACGTAGGTTTAAACCGGGCACAAGCAATCATCGCACCTCTGAGCTGGCCGGCGAGGCAGGACCTAGCCAGCAGACAGCCAAGCTATTCGATAGCGAGCGGAGACCGAGTGACATATGCCTCTGATTTCGACCTTTCCTAACTTCAGGCCCATTCGGTTGGAAGACAAGACAGTCATACTAGAATGTATCAAAGCAGCGCAACCTCAGATATCGGAACTTACGTTCGCCAGCCTCTACGTTTATAGAAGATCAGATCGAACTCGCCTTTCGAAACAAGGAGATGTCCTACTGATCAAGGTGCTGAAGGCTCCCGATGAAAGAGAGGTGTTACTGCCGCCTCTCGGATCGAGGGATCTCACTCAAACAGTGAAAGAACTCGTTGAAGGCATGAACAAAGGTGAGAAGCTTCCGCCGCTCTACGGGATATCAAAGAATGAGACTGAGACATTAGCCAAGATCGGCTTCTCAACGAAACTCGACAGAGACAACTCAGACTACGTCTATGCGGTGAAGGATCTCGTCGGACTTCCAGGCGCAAAGTTTCATTCGAAGCGTCAGGCCATAAAGCGATGTCTATCCGAGCACCGGTGTGAGTACGTTCCGATCACACCTAACGAAGTGGAACTTTGCCTTCAACTCCAAGAGGAATGGTGCAACCTAATCAATTGTAACGAGTCACTGGGGCTGAGGGAGGAGAATCAGGCGATAAAGGAAACCTTTCTCCATTATGAAGACCTGAACGTCTTCGGGGCAGCGATAAGCGTAGACGGAATGATACAGGCATTCACAATAGGAGAGAAGCTAAACAACGATACTGCTGTAGTACACTTTGAGAAGGCCAACCCGAAGATACACGGGTTATACCAGCTCGTCAACCAGTGGTTCTGCAAGAACGATCTTATCGGCTACAAGTACGTCAATAGAGAGCAGGACTTGGGCGAGCCTGGGCTTCGACGGGCAAAACAGAGTTATCATCCACACCACATGGTGGAGAAGTACATTGCGGAACAAACATGACCCTTGAAGCGACAAGGCTGAAGAGGGTGACGGCTAGAGAAAGGTTATGTCTCTCGCATTCTCAAGAAAACCATCGGGATCCAGTGGCCAAGCCCTGACGTCGAATTCTCCTCTAGTAGACGCGAGCTTTTTCACGAATGCTCCCGCCTTTCTGTTCCGCCACCATTTCGCGCCAAACTCCTCAGCAAGTCGGTTCCTGATAGCGTGGACTCTAACAGACGCTATAACGTAACTGGGTGAGTACATATCGTAGTTTGGCATTATGTGGTGGAGCACCCAGTAGTATCCTGGCACTTCTACAAAGAATCGCCTTGCGAGTTCCTGCCACCGTCGGGCCGCTTGTCCGGCATCATAGTGATTCTTCCAGAAGTCCATCTTCATCACCCCGTTTGCAGCGTAGAACGTCAAGAAGGCAAGGTCCATGAAGCGCCTTCTGTCGAGAATCTCGGTGGTTGCCTCGTGACTCAACCTCAGATCCTCTTCAAGAAACTGTGGCGTGTCTAGCATGCTCTCGTTCAACATGCTGAATGTCTCCGCAACGCTCCGCGGGATTATGTACCTCTTCCATACTGGATCATTGGGATCCGCGCTAACGCCATGAATGCCATGGCCAAACTCGTGGAAGACCGAGCCGAAATCTGAGAATGGTGAAAGTTTTCTGTAGACGACGCGGACGTCATTCGGGATCTGAATGCCAAAGCAGAAGGCGCTTGGGCTCTTCTTCTCTCTATCTTCGTCATCAACCTTGATCTTGCCTGCGTCGAATCCCAACTTGGAGAGGAAACTGGTGACTTCCTGTAAAGGTGAAACCCCCTCGAAGTATTTCGAGAGAGGCCGAAAGATCCTCCCGTTCCACGTGTAGTAGTCGTCGTAGTATTCCAAGTTCTCCTTGCCCAGAACCTCCGGCGCATAGTGCTCCGCGGCCATGAGAAACGACTCCCTAGCTCCATCTCCTAAACGCGCCAAGAACTGTTGTAACTCATCGAAGCTCATGCGCTCGAACTCCAGATAGCTATCCAAGGGTGTCATACCGTACTCAGCATAGACATCCCTCGAAACCGCCATGCGCTTTTCCACTAGAGGCGCTATGCTCGGAGCCTTCGATATGAAATCGTCAAAGACCTCCTTTCTCTTGCCAAAGTCATCTGTTGCTGAGTTGAATTGGCGCCAATTCCCCCAATTCAATCTCCTGCCGCCAACACTATACTTGTCCGACGAGATCTTCACCATTCTCGTCTCTTCGAACTCCAACTCGACCTCCAGTCTTCTTGCCGCGGCGATCGTGGCGATCGATTCCAGGTACATGCTTCGAGGTTCCAAGAAGTTCTTCAGAAATCCACTACAAACGATAGTCAACTCTTCTGATAATCGCTTCATCAACTCCTTGTCAAAGGGTAGCCCAGCCTTCTGGTTGTACCGTTGCTCTGACAATTGTACAAGGAATCTCTCGTACCGAGACATCGTCTCAGAAAGAGACACCATCGCTAGTTCACCAAACACAGATAGGTCGCCGGCAATTCAAAAACCATTGACATAACAGGCCGCGGCTCAGTCGGCACGCAGCCTATCCCTCAAGCCAGTCACTTGAGGAGATCGTACATCAAAGCAGCCTTAATGACAGACGTTTGGGTAACCAGTCCTAGCAGCTTGGAGTTCTCATCCACCACTGGAATTCTCTGAATCCCCGTCTTGATCATCTGCTCGACTATCCAACGCAGCGATGTCGTTTCCCTCGCCTTGATCAAGGATCGAGTCATCAAGTCTGAAACCAACAGATCAGAGATGTCTGCACCTGCAAGATCTATGTCCCTTTGAGTGATTATCCCAACCAGAACGTTCTTGCCGTCCACAACCGGAAGCGCTCCAATATTGTGGCGAAGCATCATCAGACGGGCGAATGCGACCTTCTTATCCTCCGAGACCGTGTGAAGATCTTTGATCATCACGTCTTTGGCAAGAACACTATTCATTCCAATTCCCTCTGGATGACTGCCAAATCCAACTAAAAGGCATATCTATCATGATTGCAGGGCTGGTGGAGAGGGAGACCTCCGGACATTAAGAGTTCCCTATAGGAGGCTCTCTGCAGATTCCTCTGAGGTACCCCCAGCTTCTTCAAGAGCACACCAAGCTGCTTTCGCGTTCTTGCGGTGGCCATGACATCCGCGGCAACATTCTTCTCAAGTTCGATGAAGCTGCCCAAGCCTTCAACGTGATCCAAGTGCACTTGAATGCCTCTGAGCCGAAATATTTCCCGTCTCTTCTTGACCACGCATCCTACCCCCAGAACCTGTGACAATACGGTCTTCACAGCCTTAGGGTCGGACAGAGGTGCAAGGTATACATCGCTGACCTTCGGGCCTCGAATGTTCTCCCTCACGTAGTATACCAGCAGTGAACCGCCACGGTCGCTCTCCCTAATCTTCAACCGTCCCCTAGAGACAGCAAAATATGTATCGACTTGACGAAACGATCCAACCCGCCCTCCGCCCATCTTTCTCAATAGCGCCCTACAACTCTGAAGGTCAGCAACTCTCGCTTTGACCTCCACATTTATCTTCCGCGACGCTGCGCCCTCCCCTACCAGCAATAGCCATCCCTTTCCTCTCCAATCGGAAAAAGGTTAGCGGCGGACCCGATCTCGTCGACCCATTGTGTGAGAAGAATGATCGTAGGAGGGGGGATTCTCGAATACCTGAGATAGAAGCCTAAGATATCCTAGGGCGAGTCCACCCTTAGACTACTTTTCCTCGATTCTAAGTTGACCGGAGATCACAAGCTAGAAGAAAAACGGCGGAGAACATCAGTTTCGGGCACAATTCGACCTTTGTTCACAAGGTTTACGCTAAAGCGAATTAGTCTGCTTGGTAGCCAATTCTCTTTTCGACGAGTGAGCTGAATCTTATGCGCTACTTCTTTCCCTTGTTCTTGATCTTGAGTGCGATTTCAGCTTCCTTCAGGCATTCTGAGAGGGTGAGCTCGGTTACGGACTTGGGGTTGAGGCCGATGTTCGCACAAATGGACAGGACGATCAGCTTCTCTATGGTTGCTGCGCCGCAGCCGAATATGGCTTCCAAAGCCTTCACGAAGCTGTCAGGCTCCTTGAGGACGTCCTGTGTCTTTAGACCGAACGTATTGTCGATGTGGTAGAATATGATCGGGGCAACGTCCTTGCCTAGAATGGAGAGCCCCTCTTCCACGGCGAGCATCAGCACCTCCTGCGTGCTCTTCGTTTCGGCACCAGGGCGGCGGAAATCGGGCTCAGGTGGCCTTTCTTCATCGAAATCCGTTGACGAGCCGCGACTCTGGCGTGGCACTTCCTCTTCCTCCAAATCCGGCATACGGTCGACTGCCATTTGAACACTTGTTCGCCTCATATTGACACACTCAGAAGCAATGTACCCACGCTTGGTCCTCGTCCTGTCTCACAATAGTCGCGCCTAGCCCTCAAATCATGTGCCCTTAGCGGTGGGCTGAACTGGCTCTATCTCGCCAGCGAGCTTCGTCCTTCGGACTTTGCAATTGAGAAATTAGGTGAATCCTGCCTGGCTAAGGAATTCATGCGTCAAGTTTCTATCTATTTGTCTTGAGCTCAATGTCCAGCCATGGGTAAAGCTTCTTCAGAGCCTGCACAGACCGCATTACCTTCTCCTGAGGATAGTCATAGGGAACCAGCTTCCCGGAGAAGTAATCGCCGTAAGCTTGCATGTCGAAGTAGCCGTGACCGCACAGAAGGAATAGAATTGTTTTTTCTTCCCCGGTCTTCTTGCATCTCTGTGCTTCATCGATCACAGCCTTGATGGCGTGTGAAGGTTCAGGAGCTGGAATTATGCCTTCGGACCTGGTGAATTGAACTGCAGCCTCCAACGTTTCGACTTGGTTGTATGCCTTAGACTTTATGGCTCCCTCTTCTTTGAGTAGACATAGGGTTGGGGCCATTCCGTGGTACCTTAGGCCACCTGCGTGAATGGGTGCTGGCACAAACGTGTGGCCAATGGTATGCATCTTACCCATAGGCGTCATCCTGGCAGCGTCAAAGTGATCGTATGTATAGTATCCTCTAGTCACTTTCGGGCAGGCAGTGGACTCAACGGCTGTGAACTCTATCTTCTTACGAGCCTTCTTCGAAACTACATCATGGTAGAAAGGCCAGTACAGGCCAGAGAAGCTACTGCCCCCACCGATACATCCAAAGATCATGTCTGGGTATTCATCGATTAGCTCGAACTGTCTCTTTGCCTCTAAGCCTATCACAGTCTGGTGAAGTAGAACATGGTTGAGTACGCTTCCGAGAGTGTACTTGGCGTCCCCGCTCTTCGCAGCGTCTTCCGCGGCCTCGCTTATGGATATTCCCAAACTCCCGGTATTATTCGGGTCCTCCTTCAGGATCTTTCTGCCAAACTCAGTCCTGTTGCTGGGGCTGGGGTAGATCTCGCCGCCGTAAGCCTCAATCATACTTCGCCTGTACGGCTTCTGATCGTAGCTCGCCCTGACCATGTAGACGGTTGACTTCATCCCGAACATCATGCAGGCAAAGGCTAGCGCAGAGCCCCACTGACCCGCACCCGTCTCCGTCGTCAGCCTTTGAATACCCTCCTTCATGTTGTAGTAGGCTTGGGCGACGGCAGTGTTTGGTTTGTGGCTCCCTGGGGGGCTCACACCCTCGTACTTGTAATAGATCCTTGCCGGGGTCTTGAGGGTCTTCTCCAGGCGCGTTGCCCTGAATAGCGGAGTCGGCCTCCAAGACCTGTAGACCTCGCGCACTTCCTCAGGTATGTCTATCCATCTGTCTTGGCTAGCTTCTTGCCTCATACATTCCTTCGCAAACAGGGTCGCCAGCTGCTCTGGGGCAACAGGTTCCCGAGTGACTGGGTTTATGGGAGGCGGGAACGGCTTCGGCAGATCTGGCAGGATGTTGTACCATTGCTTCGGTATCTCGTCTTCGTCTAACACTATCTTTGTGTTCATCGTTTGAGCCCTCGTCGGACCGTAGGTCGCCTAATGGACCTTTAAGTACAATTTAAATCTTACGCGAACATAACTGTACACGATTCGTGTCCAGTTGATAAGTATGTGGGACTCGATCTCCAACCGGTTAAGACATCATCCTGAACGCCTCGCGGTAGCCAAGGTCCTCGTAGAGAATGGTTTGAGCGCCAAAAACGGAAGAGTCTTCTGCAACGAAATTGAGATCCCCACGATACGAGTTGCACGAGTGGCCAAAGTTGACAGGAGAACCGTAATCGAGACTCTAAAGATGGTTGCCAATGACCCGGAACTAGCACAATTGTTCCAGCAGATAAGGTCGGCCGGCCTCTCATTGAGAGAGATAGCCAAGAACTTGGGACTAGGCGTCGTGGAAATAACCGCAGACGATCCCAGGACCATCGGGATACTCGCCAGCGCCTCCTCAATCATAGCCGATGCAGGAATCAGCATACGCCAAGCCCTTGTAGACGATCCAGAGCTAAATCCTGAACCTAAGCTCACTCTGGTAACTGAGAAGAAGATTCCTGGAGACACTATAGCAAGAATCCTGAAGGTGAAAGGCGTAGAGAAAGTTTCAGTTTACTAGGGATACGCCAGGTCTATAGGTCCTGTTCCTGCTTGTGATTCTAATGGTCTGCCTGAGGCTTGCGCGGTGACTCGTGAATTTCTTTCATGGGCAGTGAGCCGTATATGCGACCGTATATGCAGGGGGTAGCGCTGTTGACAGTACAATATCCGCACAGGCAAACGCTTGTTATGCCAAGTGTAACAGATTCAGAGAGACAAGGTTTACCACTTGGTCGGTTGACCGGGCGAGCTATCCTAACACATTTGGAGAGGTCACCTATGGAGCTTCTATTCGCCAATGAGATCACCTTGAGGAAGCTTTCTGGGCAGATACGGTGATTCGCTTTGAACTACCGCATGGCTTCTACGGTTTGAAGGGCCAGCATTTGCGCGTGCGAAGATAGATTATTTCCGGTATCCCAGCCAAGTGGACAAATATGAAGAATATGAACCAAGCCTTGTCCCGTTTTCTTGCTGAGAACCATACAGCTAACGCAGTCCAGAAGGATGACCAGATCGCCAGAGGAACAATGGCAAACCATGCCAATAACGGGATAGTGGGAGACACGACTTCCACCCTCAATTTCTTCGGCATTTCCAGTGTAAGTCTTGGTGCTGAAGTATAAGAACTATGGAAAGCCGAGGTCTGGTATTCCCTCGGTCTTCCTCTAGCTGTCAGGGCGGCTGTCAGAAAGAGCTTAACGGTGCCCAAAAGACTGCCCTAATCATTTTACGAATTTCTCTCGGTTCAAGACCTGCGACAATTGGCGAATGCTCCGACAATCTTATTAGGCGAACCGGCGGGTTATAGGGGGCAACTCTTGGAGCTTGAGGACAATTGACATGTGATGCGAAGATTTCTCTTTGTTCCTTCGCTGCACGCGTGCCGATAGTCCTCGTCTCCATAGTAGCCATCATTATTCAGTAGGCTCAGCATGCGGTTGAACAATCAATTGCATGCTGGGTTCTAGAGGTGTTATGTGTGACAGTAATCTCTGGTGCAAGATGCTTGTTGGAGGCCTTGAGGCGACAGAAGGTCTCAGTCATATTTGGCCTTCCCGGTGGGGCCATCATGCCTGTCTACGATGCTCTATTGGATTTCGATGTGAGACATATCCTTGTACGGCATGAGCAATCGGCCGCTCATATGGCAGACGGCTATGCAAGGGCAAGCGGGTTTCCCGGTGTTTGCCTAGCCACTTCAGGTCCTGGAGCGACCAATCTTGTCACAGGCATAGCGACTGCTTACATGGATTCGTCGCCTGTAGTCGCCTTCACTGGACAGGTGATCACGGACCAGATAGGGACAGATGGTTTCCAAGAAGCTGACATAGTCGGGATCGCAACGTCAGTCACAAAGCATACGTTTCAGGTTAGACGGGCTTCGGAGATTGACGGAACTGTTCAACTTGCTCTTGATGTGGCAACATCCGGAAGACCCGGGCCTGTCTTAGTAGATCTTCCAAAGGACGTTCAGATGGAGAGCTTCGAATTTGAATCCTCTAAGCCCATCCGATTTCACAAGAATCGAGTGAACAGGGATCCAGATCACACCGGAATCAGGAAAGCCGGAGAACTTCTCTCAAGCGCTCGGAGGCCTTTCATTTTGGCTGGAGGGGGCGTGAGGATCTCGAATGCCAGTGAGGAGCTACGTGCCATGGCAGAGCTTCTGCTTGCCCCTGTGGGAACCTCCCTCATGGGAAAAGGATGCTTCCCAGAAGACCATCCCCTGTCAGCCGGCATCGTCGGAATGCATGGAAGAATCGAAGCTAACAAGCTTGTCCAAGAGGCCGATGTTGTGCTAGCTGTTGGCTTGCGATTTTCCGATAGAACAACATGCAAAGTAAATCACTTCTGTTCTGACGCTAGAATAATTCATATTGACATTGATAATTCTGAGATAGAGAAAAACAAGTCGGTAGACGTTTCAATAGTAGGCGACGCATCTGGGGTTCTATCCAGCCTAGGGAAACAGTTGGCTCAGAGATTCAAGGATGAAAAAAGCGAGTGGCATGCAAGGATCAGGCAACTGAAAGAGGACTTTCAGAGTCAGAACCATCACGACAGGGGCGCGCCCTCTCCGTCGGCGATTCTGAAGGAGCTTAGAAAGGTTCTGCCCGCAGAGGCGATAGTAGCAACTGAAGTCGGCCAGAACCAGATGTGGGCCGCCCTCCACTTCCAAGCGCTTAGTCCCAGAACCTTCATCACGTCAGGTGGGCTCGGCACGATGGGGTTCGGTTTTCCAGCCGCAATTGGCGCTAAAGTAGCGAAGCCTGACGTGCCAGTAGTCGACATTGCAGGCGATGGCAGCTTCATCATGACAGAGAATTCGCTCGCCACATCTGTATTGGAACGAATTCCCGTCATAGTTGTCATACTGAACAATAGGATGTTGGGAATGGTCGCGCAATGGCAGAGATTCTTCTACAATCGAAGGTACTCGGCAGTTGAGCTTGGCAATGTCCCAGACTTCGTCAAGCTAGCTCAAGCGTACGGTGCCGAGGGGCTTCGGCCACAATCAGTTGAAGAATTCTCCTCAGCCGTCAAGACGGCACTGAGAAACAATGTCACAACAATCATTGATGTCCCAATCTCTCCAGAAGAGGATGTTCTTCCGATGGTTACGCCGGGAAATGGATTAGAGCATATTCTAACGTGATGAGATATGTCTAAACAGACTTTCGTCGTTGGAATGATTGTAGACGACAAGCCAGGCGTTCTTCACAGGATTTCAAACATGTTTCGTAGACGCAATTTCAATATTGAGAGCATTTCGGCAGGAGCGACGGAACAGAGGGATCTGGTCCGCATAACCATAACAGTCGCAGGAGACGAGACAACAGTACGTCAACTACTTAGACAGTCTGAGAAACTCCTCGATGTTGTTCATGTCAATGTTCTCGACCAGGAGAAGGCCGTCTTGAGGGAGATGGCGCTAGTCAAGATTGCCACCGCTGACACCAAGACTCGATCTGACGTTATGAACTGGGCAAGTATCTTCAGAGGACAAATAGTCGATGTTTCCCCTGAATCAGTCATAGTTGAAGTCACAGGCACTACAGAGAAGATAGAGGCTTTTGTGGAGATGGCCAAGACCGTAGGCATAAGAGAACTAGCGAGAACCGGGATAGCTGCGCTTCAAAGAGGGCCGAAAACGCTTGACTCTGAGAAGGAGGCTGGTTAGATGGCGAGAGTCTACTACGATTCAGATGCGAACATCAAACACTTGGAGGGCAAGGTCGCTACTGTCATAGGCTACGGTAGCCAAGGCCGAGCTCAAGCACTGAACATGAGGGACTCTGGAGTCCAAGTCATGATTGGACTGAGAAAGGAAGGGCCTTCATGGAAGACGGCCGAAGAGGACGGCTTCAAACCATACACAATCCCTGAAGCAACAGAGAGAGGAGACATAATTCACGTGCTCATTCCAGATCAAGTTCAACCCCGCGTGTACAGGAACGAGATAGAACCCAATCTGACTGAAGGAAAAACCCTAGATTTTGCACATGGCTTCAACATACACTTCAGGCAGATAGTCCCGCCGACTGACTTGGACTTGATCATGATAGCGCCCAAAAGTCCTGGAAGAAGACTCAGAGAAACGTTTCTAGCAGGATTCGGCGTCCCAGCGCTAATGGCCATTGAACAGAACCACTCCGGAACCGCAAAGGACACGGCTCTTGCAATAAGCAAGGCATTAGGATGCACACGGGCAGGAGTCCTTGAAACAACATTCAGGGAGGAGACGGAGAGCGATCTGATAGGCGAACAGACAGTCCTCGTGGGGGGATTGATAGAGCTAATCAGGAAGGGCTTCGAGGTCCTCGTCGAAGCAGGATACCAACCAGAACTTGCCTATTTCGAAGCCTGCAACGAGGCGAAGCTGATCATGGATCTAATCTACGAAAGAGGACTAGTCGGCATGCTAAAAGCAGTATCAGACACAGCGAAGTACGGCGGGCTGACTGTCGGCCCAAAGGTCATCGACGAAGGCGTAAGGCTGAACATGAAGAAGGTCGTCCACCAAGTTCAGAACGGAGAGTTTGCAGAAGAGTGGTCAAGTAGATTCAGTGAGAGTTCAACCATTCTGGAGGGCCTCATCGAAAAGCTGGAGCGGCATCCAATTGAGATCGTTGGCAAGGAGATCAGAAAGATGGCTGGTTTGGAGAAGTAAGCACTGACCTTGACTATCGCGTGAGTGTTGTTGTGGCATGACCAAGCGAAAGAGAAGATCAAGGATAGATCTTGGATGGGAGAGGTTCGAGATGAGCATCTGGCATGAAACGCGCCCCCAAAGCTGAATCCTTGAGCGGCGACCATTCGCTAACAGTAGACGAGTCAATCACAAGGGTAGATATTATCTGAGCCTGTTTGATGACTTCTAGTGAGTATCCTCCCTAGAACCCCCTTTGCCTCTCTTTTCCGCGGTCTCCATGTCCTTAGGCGTTGCTGAATCACACGCTTTGAGAGCCTCACGCTGAGCCTGCGGCTGGGAATATCAATCTCAACAGTATCTCCTCGCCTCAAAGCTGCGATCGGCCCCTTCACAGCTGCTTCCGGCGCGACATGTCCAATGCATGGACCTCTAGTTGCCCCAGAGAATCTTCCGTCTGTGAGCAGAGCAACCTTGTCGGCCAGGCGCATGCCAACAATCAGAGAAGTTGGAACAAGCATTTCCCTCATTCCAGGACCACCGATCGGGCCTTCATATCTTATGACGATCACATCTCCCTCCGAGATTCGGCCCTTACCTATCTCCTTGACAGCTTCCTCCTCGGAATCAAAGACCACAGCTGGTCCTGTGAACTCATGCATGATAGCCGGGACTGATGAGTACTTGACAACAGCTCCTTCCGGCGCCAGATTACCTTTGAGTATGGCTATCCCCCCTTCGGCGTAGAGCGGATTGCTCAAGGGCCTAATGACATTCTCATCTGGCATCCGATACCCCTTGATCAAATCTCCAAGTTTCCTTTCGGTTACCGTGAGAACATTCAGTCTCAGCATCGGTTCAAGCCTTTTGAGTAGTGAGGGCACGCCACCAGCGTTCCGAAAGTCCTTCATGAAGAACGATCCACCTGGCCTGATATCTGCGATGTGAGGCACCTCCCTGCTTATGCTGTCAAAGATGTCAAGCGATATCTTTGCTCCAAGCTCTCTGGCAATCGCGGGGAGATGCAGGACGGTGTTCGTTGAGCCTCCTAAAGCCATGTCGACAACTATCGCATTTTGGAAGGCATCCTCCGTCATTATTCTTGAAGGCGTGACTCTGTTTCTCAGGAGACTCAGGATCTTCCTTCCAGATTCTCTTGCGATCTGAATCTTCTTGGGATCTTTGGCATGTGTGGCTGCGCATCCGGGTAGGGACATGCCTAGGGCTTCAGTGAGACAGGCCATGGTGTTTGCGGTGAATAGTCCTGCACATGAGCCGGGACCCGGACAGGCGCATTGCTCAAGTTCATCAAGTTCTTTTCTTGAGATTCTCCTCTTTCTGAGTTCTCCAACAGCCTCAAACACGGTCATAACGTCGATTGCACGCCCATGAAGACGCCCGGGCATCATGGGGCCCCCAGTGACAACGATTGAAGGTATGTTTAGTCGTGCTGCTGCCATCAGGTGCCCTGGAACAATCTTGTCACACGACGAGATCAGCACCATTCCATCGAAGCAGTGAGCCTCAACCATTACTTCAACAGAGTCTGCAATGAGTTCACGGCTTGCAAGCGAATACTTCATACCCTTGTGGCCCATCGCCAACCCGTCGCAGACAGCTATAGTCTCAAACTCGAACGGCAGTCCACCAGCAGCTCTAACCCCCTCTTTCACAGCTTGGGCCAATTTCTTCAAATGTATGTGGCCTGGAACAATTTCATTCCAAGAGTTCACAACTGCTATGAATGGTCGTCCAATATCATCTCTCCGTACCTGCAGAGATCCAAGTAAAGCTCTGTGAGGGGCACGTTCGACCCCACTCTTGATCGCTTTGCTGCGCATCTTGATCTTGAGAAATCTCGGCAATTGACGCGTCAACTATCTCCCTCGGCTTTACCTGTCCAATAGACCTTCAGTCCACTTCTTTTCCCTTATCAAGGTCCGATCAACGACCCCTAGCCGGTAGCCTCCAGAGAGTCTTTCTAGATTTCCATGGCTTCCGAGATCATTTCCATGTCAAACCAGAAGCCTTCGACGTAGAGAAAGACATCTTGGTCCCTGCCTCTGGCGTCCTTACCTTGCTCCTTTCGCACTAGGAGTTGCATATGGCTATCAGTGAACTGGGAAGTAGTCATGCTGATATCTGCCTCTGCCTTCGCCCTAGAGTACTCAAGTAAGGACCTGCCTAGGTCCCCTCCCCTGAGTAGGTGAAATGGCCTCTCATCTTGTTGAAAGACAACCAAATCTCGCCTCCGACCGTAGTTTAAGATATTGGATTTGCTTTCATCCTGGAAGAGAGATTGGGACTAATAAGGCCGAATCCTGAGTGTGTCGTCAGGTGAACAGAGAATTTTCGGCATGCGGAAACCAGTGGCCTAGGCGCTCGCTCTGATCTAATTGTCTCAATAGGTCTCAGATCCAAACTTAAGGAGCAAGATCCCGACTAGGTATGCAGGTTTCCTTGAGAACAATCACGATTGAAGCGCTTCGTCGAGATCGGAGTAGCCTTGGCACTCCTTGGTCGATATAGTCTCATTTGCCTATCTCGCCAGAATCTCCGGAAAGTATGAAATAGACATCAGCAAGTTCTTCGAATGCATTGACAATGCGCGGACGCGAGGGGAATCCTCTTTCGACGACGTGTCGATCAAACGACGCCTGGCCGTAAAAGATGGTCATGTTTTCCTAATAACGAAGAAACAGAGATTCGTTGCGCAACTGAAAAGATTCCGAGGAGAACTCCAAGTCAGAGTAAGCAAATTCTCTGACTTCGAGTGATCGAAAAAGAATAGATACCTGCATACTGGTCTCGATCAGTAACGTCTCATGGCTTGCATATGCATCCTCATGGAGGTTCTATGTCCTTGAACCTGACAGTTCCCCGCGAGCTGAATCTGATTGTGAATCTACGAGGTCTATCATCTTCAGGTAAACGATAAATCCCATCTGCTTCCCACATGTCCGCCAGTTGGCGAACTCTTCGAAATTCAACTGCATATCTCTTGGGACAAATCTTTTGGGTCATCTTGAGAACCTTCTCTCTGACCTCTTGTTCATTTATGCCTGATCTCCCAAAACTTCGGATAGTGCGCCCTCCTCCATCATCACCATTGAACACTGTTGACATGTAAACCCTCCTGTTAAAGGCTGGCTTATCCCGCCGAACACCACACGAATCGATTCTTCCAAGCATTGGATGGGGCGTCGGAATGCGCAAACCATATGCTCATAAGACTGGAAAGCGACGTCTGGTTTGGTGTCCAGTTCGGGACGGTTTAGCAGAAAGGCCTGGAAGCAGAGAAGAAAGAGAGAGAAAAAAGAAGACAAAGAGATGGATGAGCACAGCTAGCCCATTCGAGGTATGGTTGAGGGACTCCGTCATCAGGCTTTGAATTCACTGTTGAGATCTCTTAGAACAGGTCCGGCGATTAGATAGATGAGGAACACGTGTCTGCACTACGGATGCGCCAAATGCTGCTTGAACACTGAACTGCCACTGAGCAGTTCAGATATTGTACGGATAAGAGACCTTGGCTTTTCCGACGATTTCTTCATCGTCATGAGGAATGGGGAGCGAAGGCTCAGGAATTCGATGGGAAGATGTGTTTTCCACAATGGCCAACTCTGCACCATCTACAATAGTAGGCCTGAGGGCTGTCGGACCTACCCAGTCATTTTCGATGTATACAAGGGGAAAGCGGTTCTCGATGACGACTGCCCATATCACGGAAAGTTCCAAACTACCCCAGGGATTTCACGCCAGGTCATCAAACTCGTTCGAAAATTGGACGTGGAAAGGAAAAGACGACTCACATCCGGGGACGCTGAACGTCGAGGCATCTGAACCCCTCAGCTTTCGCCGGTGTTCCGTGACCGACTCTGATGAGCACTCAGCCCTAGCCTGGGTCGAAAGCAGTTGCCGCCTATGGTGAGGTAGGTCAAAATGGGGAGTCGAGCTGTCACCTTGTAGGATAGGCGGTGTGGATTGGGAAAGAGAAGGGTCCTTTCAGAAGGGAATATTAATCAACTCGCTCTTCCAGGAATGGCCAGTTGCTTGGGATTGTAACCGAAATGTTCGGGTACGATCGGATAATGGTGAAGTTTTCAGACGGAGCCCACCGAGTCTGTCGCATACGAGGCAAGATGAAGAGGCGGGTCTGGATCAAGACTGGCGATGTGGTCTTGGTTGCCCCTTGGGATTTCCAAACCAGTCGCGTAGACGTGCTCTGGCGCTACACATAGAATCGAGCGCAGATACTTCGCAGCAATGGCGTTCTTACGATGTAACCTCATAGTGCAGGCCTGCATTGCGAACCGAGAGGTTATTGAGTGTCCTTCACCTAACTCTATTCATGGCAAGGATCATTGTAGTCGTTCGCCGGCATAGCAAGGCACAGAGCGAAACTCACACATACGAAACCACTGACGAGATCGCTCACTACTGGCAGTTACTTACGAAAGAGCAGCAAAGCAGCTTGGATGATCAAGCTGCAAGGAACAATGAAGCCTTGCCAGTGCTTCTTGAAAGGTTGCTCAAGGAGCGAAGACTGTAGTAGCCCAACCGGAATGTTCTTTGAACCAAAATCGCAAGCAGATACTGAGAGGTGGAGCGTCTCCCACCTCAAAACCTTGAGTGGCAAAGCCTAGAGAGTAGTCTCCTTGAAGCTTGCCCGGTGCGAGCCAGGATCATCTGAATCTGCTAGGATTTCTACTTGATTTCGTTCGCTTCCTCATCCGTTGCTTCTTCCTCTGCCGCTTTCGCATCACATAGCCTGCCTTGCTCTTCGTGAGAGAGGTCTTGAGGCTATGCAGCAACAAGCCTCTCATCCTCGTTGATAAAGATCCATGGTACCCGTGCGCTTTCATGCAGCTGGGTTTGAGGTTCAGGTATATGACGTTCGGGTTACACAACAGCATCGAGCAATGGTTCAGCCAGTTGAAGGCCAGAACCGAACGCTTCTGCAACAACATCCCACATGGCTCAAGCCTCAGAAGCTTCCAAACATATCTCGCGATCCATACAGCAGCCTACAATCTTCTGCTGGGCTTAACTTGACAACCTCGCAAGAATTTGCAGTGCATTGATAAGCCACGCTTGGCTCCCTGTCTATTGTATGAGAAGAACGTGCTATTCTAGCGTGGTGAGGCAGTTTTGAGGAGTAATTACTGGTTCTGGCGACGCACCCCAAAATTACTGGCTGAGGAAGTAAGCCGCCGACGCCAGGACCTTCAATGAACCTTGAGCTATGATAGAGGTGGACGTTCAAGAGATGCCTCTAGCGTTCATCTTCATAAATGCTGAGGTCGGCTCAGAGGATGAGGCCTTGAAGCAACTCAAAAAGATGGAGAACGTCAAGGAAGCCTACGCTGTCTACGGAGTTTACGATATTGTTGCCAAGGTCGAAGCAGAGACAATTGGCAAACTCAAGGAAGTCATAACTTCGAAAGTGCGTAAGCTTAGATGGGTCAGATCAACGCTGACCATGATGGTTATCGAATGAAGCTAGGGCGTCCGTCTTTTCGTACCAGCCGTTCTTTTCAAACCAGAAACTGATGAACCTGCAATCTGTGATATTTCGTAGGGAGGTGGAATCTTGCCCAAGAAGGTGAAGAAGAAAGGGAAGAAGCCGGCAAAATAGATCTTGAGTACTGAACTTTGACTAGTCCAGTTTCTCCACTCTGATCTCTATTGTTGACACGTTTCTAATGTCGTCGCCTTCGCCGACAACCTCAGTTCCTATGGATATGTTCTTGATGTTCAATTTTCCTGCATAGAATCTCCTAGACACCACCTCGACAA
>Ga0209725_1000364_pt1 | contig 27904 bp, 32 predicted proteins | sample I18A1metaG_FD_184145 | JGI IMG/M metagenome (GOLD analysis project Ga0209725, IMG submission 184145) | Lake sediment bacterial and archeal communities from Gulf of Boni, Indonesia to study Microbial Dark Matter (Phase II) - ​I18A1 metaG... | ecosystem: Environmental > Aquatic > Freshwater > Lake...
GCGCCGGGGAAGGGATTTGAACCCTTGAGGCGCAAAGCGCCACTGGCTAACCTGGTTCTAAGCCCCATCGTTTTGCCTAAGCTCTCGAGGCCAGCGCATTACCACTCTGCCACCCCGGCCTTCGACCTCAGTCAAGTTGTTTGCCCGTCTAAAAGCGTTTTGTTTCAGCCCAAACCGAAAGCGTAGACACACAGCATATTTGGAGCCTAGTTGGATCCTAATTGGATCATGTATGGGATGGTCTAGGGGCGTGTGCGCACCGCCTTTCTCAGGAGCTTCGGAAAAAGCCATCTTTTCCCTTTCTTCCGTTTCTCCTCATCCCATTCGCTGAGGATTTTTACCGATTCGTTGGCAACTTTTATGCATTCTTCTTCTCCAGCGCCAGCCTCAAACTTGCCGGTTAGGCGGTTTGCGTAGACGGCGCAGACGGCGCCAGCCCTCAAACCGAAAAGGCTGGATAGAACGAAGAGCGTGGCGCATTCCATCTCAAAGTTCAGCACCCTCGCCTTCTGAAGGCTAGAAATCATGTTGCTCTGCTTAGGACACCAAAAAGAGGCTTGTCTAGCTTGCCCAGCGTAAAAGTCACAGCTAGTTGCAGTTATTCCCACATGATATCTAACGCCCAAACTTTCCGCAGCCTCAATCACAGCCAACAAAACCTCATAGTTTGCCACCGCAGGATACTCAACCGCAACATAACAACTGCTCGTGCCGTCTAAACGAACCGCACCTGTCGAAATGACAAGATCACCGCACTCGATGCCTTTTTGAACGGCGCCAGTGCTGCCAACCCGAACAAAAGTTTCAACACCAACATTCGCTGCCTCATTCACCACAATAGCCATACAAGAAGGACCAATACCGCTAGAGAGGGCCGAAAGCCTCACGCTCTTATATTTTCCAGTAAAAGCCCGAAACTCTCTGTGGCACGAGACTTCTTTGGCTTCATTCCAGAGGCTGGCAATTTTCGGCACCCTGTCGGGGTCGCCTGGAACGAGAAGGTATTTGGCAAGATCGCCTAGTTTGCATCCTATGTGATACTGTTTTCCCTCCGCTGAGATTGGATGCACTAATGCTCACCACACGCCGTTTTAGGCAGGCCTCGGCATGACGAGGTCAGCGATGTCCACGCTGTTGTCGTAAATCCTGCCAATAGACGAGACCGCTGCAAGAAGACGAGGAGCGACCTCGACAGGCTGGTCATGAATCACCGTTTCAATCTGGTGAGAAACGTCTGTAACGGTTTCCCGCTCGGCTCTAACAGACTCTGCAAGCGAGATGTCCCGAGAGAACAGAGCCTTCATCGCGTTTTCATGCGACTCGTAGGCGGCGTTATGCAACTTCAGTATGAGTTGCGAAAGCTCCTTCCCCACCTTCACGCTTCCCATTTGGATGGCTTTCTCGCAAATCTGAGCAGAACGGTCGCCAATCGACTCCACCAAACTCGCGGTTAAGCGGTAGTCTAAACAATCGATGGGCAGAATACTCAGCTTATCGCTCAACCCGGGGTTTTGAATCACCGTCCGAAGGATGCGCACCAAGAGGAAATAAAGTCGGTTAACCTCGTCGTCTCTGGCAATCACGTTTTTAGCCAAATGTACGTCGCCCTCGATCAGAGCAGTCGCGGCGTCTCGATGCATACCTGCCGCAATCGAGTATTCTCGCCGAAGAATCTTCTCAGGCGGAAACGCAGAGGGTTCTAAGAGACACTGCATGACAATCCGTGAATAGTCTTCCTCAATAATCTCTAAGCCGATTAAACGAGCGGAAGCCTGCTTTACGCGCTCACGGTCACTCACACTTATTCTCTCTTTGGCTTCGACTCGAATAATGTCATAGCCCAGCAAGTATTTTCCAACAATCTCACGGTCAAGAAGGGGCGTAGGCTTAATCACAATCGTCTGCGGAGCACGTTCCACATCGTATTTAGGGTCGATGGCGAGACGCCCGTTAACCATCTCAGAAACAGCCACGACAGAACCGCGATCCAGCCCATTCCGTTCCGCCCAGTCTTTGGGCAGACATACAAAGAATGTTCCGCCACCCGTCCTTTGAATTTTGCGCATTTCCATATGGAATCCTCATGTTTGGTATGTACTCATTTAAAATAAGAAGGGCTTATTAAGAATTAGCGGAAAATGTCAGAATTGAAGAGGGGCGTCATCATAGGTATAGACGTGGCAGGAACGACGAAGAATCCGACTGGCTGGGCTTTTTGGCGCGCCTCAACAACTCACGAAATTGACGCCACAACCGCAGCACTGACAGGATATCTTTACCTAGAGGGAAAGACAGAACTTATAGGAGACGAAGAAGAGGGCTATATCGTTGTCCCGATGAAAACTGACTGGAGGACGATGAGGCTTTGAGTGAGGGCGAAAGACTCCAAAAAGCTGTTTCACTCACAATAGCGGCTGGATACCAAATCGACAAAGAAGCCTTCAACTTCCTAAACACCGTGTCCCAAACAGAAGACCCAATCAAACTGATGGAAGAAGCAATCCAAAAAATAGGGGTCCTCACAGAAAAGCCACTGTTCATTAGACGAAGCTTCCTAGAAGAAGTAGCGAAGGAGACTTTCCCAAAAGTTGAAGAGGAGAAACCGCTTCCATCCACGCCTTCGACAGCCATTATGGAGTCGAGGAAAGTCTTCCGCGCGTACGCAGAGGATGTAGACGCAGATATTAAGGTGATAGAAGACCCGACCGACAAACTGTGCGCCACAGGGTCCATAGGAGAATACCTAGAGTATTTTCAAGACCGCTTCAGAAGAACCCAGAAGGTTTTGAGGCAGAGGATGGACGCCAAAGACGCCACGACCATACCAGAAGCGCTGAAGACTCCAGTCAACTCCAAAGTCAAAATCATCGGCATGATCACGGAAAAACGAGAATCAAAACAGAGAATATTCCTCAAACTTGAAGACTTAGAATCCAGCCTCACGGTGTTGGTGCCCCAAAACGCCGACCCAGAAGTCATGAAAAAGACGCAAGCATTACTGCTAGACCAGGTTATCTGTGTAAGCGCCGTAAAGGGAAGAAACGACTTGGCTATTGCTGAAGATTTTATTCTCCCAGATGTGCCACAGAAAACCCCCCGCAAGGCTCCAATACCAGTCTATGCGGCACTCATCTCAGACCTTCACATTGGAAGCAAGACCTTCCTGCGTGAAGAGTTCAACCGATTCGTGTTATGGCTGAACGGAAAGTATGGAGACGAGGCGTTCAGGAATATGGCGAGTCACGTCAAATACGTGGTTATCGCCGGCGACCTCGTTGACGGAATAGGAGTTTACCCAGGACAGGCAAAAGAACTCGCGATAACTGACATTTACAAGCAGTATCAGATGGTGGCAAAATTCATTGAGCAAATCCCAGACTACATCGAGGTAATAATTATACCTGGAAACCACGACGCGTCTCGGAAGGCTTTGCCCCAGCCAGCCTTACCCAAGAGTTATGCTGAGCCAATTTTTGAAGCACGACAGGTGCGTTCTCTTGGAAACCCATCCACCGTAAGCCTCCACCAAGTGGAAGTGCTCCTATACCATGGGCGCAGTTTGGACGACATAATCTCAACCGTGCCCAACATGAACTTTCACACCCCAGAAAAAGCCATGCGGTTGCTTCTACAAAGCAGACATTTGGCGCCAATCTACGGGGGAAAAACTCTCATAGCCCCGGAAAAACAGGACTTCATGGTTATAGAAAGAGTGCCAGACGTTTTCCACGCTGGTCACGTACACGTGCTAAGACACGACACGTACCGTGGAATCCTCGTGGTGAACTCCGGCGCTTGGCAAACAATAACCTCTTATCAAAAGAAGATGGGCCTCGCCCCCACCCCCGGAATTATTCCAGTCGTGAACCTCCAAACGTTAGAGGTCACATCGATTGACTTCACTGGACTCTACGCGTGAGCCCACGCGCCATTAGTCGAGCAACCCGTATAGGTTCAGGAATTCTACAGCAGGCGGCAGAGGCGCGAATAAGTCCGCTTGCCCAGTCTATGTCTTCGCCGACAACTTCTGCATACAGAGGCGCTTCATTTATTACTGAGACGACCTCGTGTATTGGACCAAGCTTCTCGAAGATGCTCCATCGAATTTGCCAGTCTTCAAAATGCCGAAGCAGGGCGTTTTTCACGGCTACGTTGTCTGGTCTTGTCCTCGACACTATTATAACTGGCTTACTGAACTCTTCAAAAACTAGCTTGGGGTCGACCAGATTGAACCCAGCAAAAGATACCCCAGCCAGCATCACTGCATGAAATGTCCAACGGCGAAGCATAGAGATGAGCTTCTCGGAGGCGTCTAAGCCGTCCACGGTTATTTTGTCTACTTGAAAATCGTCAATCCAGTTCCCCCGTAGCAAAACACAAACAAATAAAGCCTTTTTAACGGCGCGGCTTGACGACTCTCTGGAGAAGCCTCCATCCTCAACTCCTACTACTCGGAGCTCTTGCCAAGCATTTGGGTGCATACTCAATCAGACGCCCGAGCCTATCATCACTAGAAAACACTTCCCTAATAAGACTGCGCGCGATGCCTAGACGAATCTTTTTCGTGCGCCCGTAGCGGCCCATACTCACGACCCGAGAGTTTAACAGTCCAATAACGTCTAGTTCGTTGATTAAGCCGCTTACGCGCCTCTGAGTCAACGACGCGAGTCCGGATTCGTTGCAGAGTTCACAGTAAACTTCGTATATGTCTCCAGTAATGGCACGTGTCACTTCTGCCTTTCCGAGGAGGTAGACGCTGCATAAAACGAGCTTTGAGTGGGGCGTAAGGTTTGTTAACGCCTCCACAATTCGGTCGCGTTCCACTCGCTTCTCAGCCAGTCGTATGTGGGCATCAGTAATGACAGACGAACCCTCACGCTCGGCCAACTCGCCCGCAACACGAAGCAGATCTAAAGCCCGACGGGCGTCACCATGCTCCGCCGCAGCCAACGCCGCACACAAGCTCACGGCGCCGTCGAGCAACGCCCCGTCGTGGAAGGCTAGCTTGGATCGATCCCAAAGGATGTCTTGAAGTTCGGCTGCATCATACGGGTTGAAAACTACTTCCTCTTCGCTTAGAGAACTCAAAACTCTTGGGTCTAGAAACTCTTTGAATCTTAGGTCGTTGGAGATTCCTACGATGGACACCCTACTAGAGCGTAACCCTTCGTTTACTCTAGTTAATTCATAAAGCAGAGTGTCGCCTCGAGCCTTTATGATCGCGTCAATTTCGTCAAGAACGACTATTAGCATTAATCTGCGCGCGTCTAAGCCTGCCCTCAGTCGGTCAAAAACCTCCCCAACGGCTAAACCAGTGAAGGGAACTTTCAAGCCTATAGCATCGCACAGGCTTGAAAATATTCTGTACTCTGTTCCAGCCAAGCGACAATTTACATAGGACACTTTCACTGGTGCCCCAAACTCGTTAGCCTTCAGACCCAGCCTATCCAACACGTATCTTATTACGGCGGTTTTTCCAGTACCAGTTTTACCATAAATGAAAACGTTGGAACACCGAGAACCCCGCAGGACGGGGGCGACGATTTCTCCAAGGTAACGAATCTGCTCCTCGCGATGAGGAAGCTTCTCAGGCACGTAGTCGTGCCGAAGCACATCCCTCTCCCTAAAAACAGGAGGCCCCCTCAAGAATCGCTCAAACACGTTGTCCAATACTCCAAGTTTATCCACGAGAGTAAGCCTCCTTTCTCCTCTCCGCAAAACTGCAGACGCAATGCCTCGGTTTCAGCTGGACCTCATAACAACTGCCGTATAAAAAACTAGAGGTGCGGCGCAAAAACCTAAAGCAAGGCGAACAAAACTCGTTAAAACGCAAAATTCGGCGTTTCCTTCCGTAATACTCGCCCGCACCCCTACGTTTCCTATGGAATAGTCCATAGGGGTTCAAGGTGAAGATTAGCTCTCTTTGAGAGAATAGTCTCCGAAAGGTGATAATGCCTTTTAAACTTAATAACTATGATAAAATGATTTAAACTAAGACTTAGAAAAAATTACTGAGAAGAATTTTCACAACCCGCTAAGCGCCAAGAGTGTTCAGTGGAAATAAAGGGGTGGGAACATGCCCATTTCATCTATGTTGCTCTGAAATTTTTCAGCAATTGAATGAATCCGTCTCAATGTTTGACGACCGACCTCGAAGATTAGTTTCGCTACCCCACTAAATCGATGTGTAAACATGTGAAGTTAACTTCTCAATGTCCTCTTCCTGCTTTCCTTTCTCGGAAATTGCCTCTTTTCTGTCTCCCTAAGAGTAGAGTAACGACCCCTGGGCTTCCACTGGAAAAGGAAGATTCCATTCTTTCTGTTTTTTATTTTTGAAACACATGTCAAAGTGAAGTTTGTGAAGTCAACGAAGTACAAAGCGAGGCACTTTCCCAGTTTTAGACAATTTCTGAGGTTATTTCTTTTAACGCCTTCACCGTAAACTCTATAACTTGTGAAGTGTTAAGTTGTGAAAGGGCGATTCTTACTGTTAGGTGCCCCACAATGCCTGCTAGGAAAATGCGAGTCGAGGTCTTCGACGGAACTGGAAACCGTTATGCCGTGACGTTTGAGGGAAACGTGACCAGGGACAAGGCTTTGCGTTTGCTAGACCTCATCGAGTTGCTGGGTGGAATGCCAGGCGTAGAGCAGGAATGGAAACAAACTACCTCAGAGCTTTCGAAACTTGATAAGGTCCGCTTTGTGGTGGAGAAAACCTTCCCCCTCGTATGGTTCTCGTCTAAGGATGTCCTCTCTGCGTACGAGCAGGAGTTTAAACAGCCCATCAGCCTGAGCACAGTCTCCACGTATCTTTCCCGGATGACTGACCGAGGGATCCTCACGAAGGGGGAAATGTCAAATCGTCGACGCTACAAAATAATGAGCAAAGCGGCGCAGAGCGTAGCAGATTTTGTAAAAAGTAATAAGTGACCGCCATCCTTTAAACAGATGATTAGGAACACTGCAAGTTCCAACTTGAATTTCAAACTGTCCACGGAAGGGAATGAAAAATGAGTGAAAGAATTTGGGAAGACTTAGCAGAAATGAAAAAGAAACTGATTGAATACGTGGACAAAGGACGGATAGTGGGCCATCACGAAGTGAGGGAGGAACCAGTAATAAGAGAAAAACCCGACAAATCCAAAATAAAACCTTTGAAAAAGGTAACGGAATGCGACGTACATTTTAAGGCAGTAGACTGCTCAACACGAACACTAATGAGGGCGAACAACTGGGGGATCTACCTGTTTCGTGCAGCGCACGCCTCCGTGAAGGGGCACCATGTGGATTGGGGGTACGAAGAAAGCATGCGCACAGTGGTTGGAGATGCGTATGTACGTCGCAGAATGCTACAGGAGGCTAGGCTCAATCTGGAAAGCGAAATGGCTTTGCGTCTACTTCACGAAACAAAAGAGGGTGAATATCTTCTTTTAGACGGGGCCAGCTACTTCGGCGGAGAAAGAAAGTTTTGGGCATCTCTTTATGAGGAGAGTGAAAAGAGAGGCGTCACGCTTCTAACAGTGAGCAAGCAGTCTCCAATGTTGCAGGATGAAAAAGGTCGAGATCTAATGGCAGCGACGTACATACTCTCCCCGTACCCCATTTGGGTTTACTATCCCACTGAAAGGAGGGCCAACATACATGAACATCAGTACGGCGACGTATCTATGATAAAGCTTTGTTCAGAAAGTCCACGCGTTTTCCGTTGCGACATAATGGAATACTTGGCTCACCGCGACGTACATGAACTGCTCTCACCCTTGACCTTCATTTCAGAAGATCCAAGGTGTCTCGGATATCCCGTCACTCTTTTCCTCGCGCATGATTTCTCTGCTCCATCTGATCCACAACTCCTTTATTATCATGATCAAGTTGAGGAGACGCTGGCTAAGGCTGGACTACTGGATGTACTTCGCAGAGAGGCGCTTTCCGCCAGTTTCGCGGATGAGCTTCACGGGGTAAGATACCCGTTTGAGTGGGAGCGTATTGAGCATGTCTGAAAAGGAGGCAGGATTCGTCCGTGAAGTCCGTGGGGACCAAGCTTCGTTCTTCCTTAGGAAGGGCACTAGTCTTTCTTTTGGACAAATTGTTAGAATAGAATCGGGTAGCAAAAGTTTCTATGCCCGTGTCGTGGATGCGCGAAGTGCCTCAACCCTTAAAACAGACGAGCAACTCCGTGAGGCAGAAGGAAAGGAGTCCTTCGGTCCATATTCCAGTTATAGACACGTAGACGCCGTTCTTTTCTTGGAGAGAGACGCCAAAAAAGTCCGCACTCCAACCTTCAACCCTGACTATAGGGACAAGGTTTACGTAGCCAGTCCAGACGACTGCTCAGTCTTGAAGCTTGCAGGAGAGTTAGAGATAGGGCATCTGCGCTCAGGAGAACAAGTGCTAGGGTCTGTGGGTATTGATGTGGAAACCATACCCCGTATGATGGGAATGTTCGGAATGACTGGTTCAGGGAAAACAAACACTGAATTAATCCTCAACGCTCGCGTAATTGACAACAGCCCCAAAACGGTCGGCTTGATTTTTGATTTTGCAGGACAACTTCTTGAAGGGAAAGAGATAAAGCCGCAGAGGGGTCTTCGCGACCATCCATTGTTCCACAGCAAGGTCCGTTACTACTCGGCTAGAGAGGGAAAAATGCTCGTTGGCTTGCGCACACTCCATCCCGAAAAACTTCTCACGATCTTTCCTGAAATAGGGCCTCCGCAATACAAGCTCGCGAAGAAGCTCTACGAGAAACTGGGTAAAGTCTGGATAGAGGAGTCACGGGAAGCGTATGGGGTTGAAGGCTATGCAGGCGTTGGAAAAATTGCAGGCTACAAAAACAAGACCGTGATAGAAGCGTTGATGCTCAAACTTACGCATCTTTCGCCCGCCCTTTTCCCGCCAAATGACTACTGCTTCATCGAGGAGGTAACCCAAAACGTGAGTAAGGGGATAACTTGCCTAATTGACATCTCTGGAATCAGCTTCGAAGAACAACACGACATCACATGTCTTACAGCTTCTAGCGTTGCCCTTCACTACAAGCGAATGTGGGAAGGAAACTACGAAGAATGGCAGAAGCTTCCAACGCTTCTCATAACGCTTGAGGAGGCCCACGAGTTCCTCGACCCCAACAGACCAAAGAACATATTTTCTGACATCGCTTTGACCTACCGAAAATACCGAGTCGGGTTGAACGCAGTGACGCCGCGTCCTTCAAGAATAAACCCAGACGTGTTCGCTGAACTCTGGACAAAGGTCATCATGAAGACTGAACTGCGCCGCGACAGGGCGTATCTTACAGAAAACACGCCCTACCTTGAATACAGTGACACCGAGATCAAGATGCTCGACGTGGGGGAAGCCCTGATTGTTTCTGAGCCGAAGATTCGGTTTGCTGTTCCAATTAAAGTTGTTCACTACCCCGAACATTTGGACGAAAGAGAAAAAGTTGATTATAAGCTTCCACAATCGAGGGCGCTTTCTGAGATGGATGAAAAGCTTAGGAGACTTCGCCAAGCAGGAGAGGGTCTTGACAGAGAGTAGGCTACGCCGCCTCCTCTGCCTTCTTTAGAATTTTCAGCATCTCTTTCTTAACTCGATACGCGTAAGGCATCTTCTCTGTGTCTCGCTCTAGATAGCCTTCCTCATAGAGCTTCTTCATCAAACGAGCCGTGTGCTCCCTAGTCAGCTTTATTCTCTCCCTAATCTCTAAGGCGGTTTTTGCACCCTCAGACGCGAGAATCTCAAGCACGCCTAATTCGGTCCGCGTCAGGAGAGCCAACGCCCGCTCTCTCTTAATCGGAATGGCAGCCTCGATTTTTGATTCTGGCACGCCTAAGACTTCGGGTCCTAGGCTTTCAAATTCCGCAATCTTCTGCGCCATCTTCCCCTGAGTTGTAATCACGTCGTCTATTCTCTTGTTAATGGAGTCAGTATGAGCCGTAATTCTTTGCTCAATCTCTGAAACAGCTCCTCCCTCAGGAAGCTTCGCCAACAATCCATCGTGTTCCTCTACCTTCTTCATGGTTTTCTCGATGTTGGATGAAAGCCTTTGGGTTTCGTGGGCGACAACGCCGAGTCTGTCTTCTTCTCTCTGCAACTGTTTATTGAAGCTTATCACAACATCACTGACAACATCCTTTGCCTTCACGTACTCCTCACGAAGTTTCCTCATCCGCCCATAGAACAACAGAGACGCAACAAACGTCGCAAACAACAGAATGATAGCAACTAACAAGACTAGGTCAAACACTCCAAACCCTCCAGATTAAAACGTGTGATTTCAATTTCACGTCTGTGATGTGCACAGGATATCACAAATCACAATATCCCACATGTTGTGACTTAAAGATTATGGTGAACAAAAACCATCACCCACGGGCTTACTGTGATGTCACATGTCACAACCATCTAGAGACACATCAGCACTGCTAGGTAGAAGACAAGGCAATGCATAAGACACTAAAAGGCTGCCGCATCTCATGTTGAAAAACGTCACTTGCATGCGAATATATGAACATAAACGTCAATAATAACTCTTTCCAGAAAGCCTCCCTACATGTTTTGAAATAAAAGACTAAGTTTCCGCGGTAATGCTGATAGTTGCAAGTGTGATTTGTGATATCACAGTTTTGTCGACGATGTCCACGGTCTAGATAATCGTTCTAGGCCAGCCTCCAGTTCGTCATGGAGCACTTTTATGATCCTTAAATGTTCTTCTGTCAGTTTCTGTCCTCCCGTGATGTCTCTGTAGGCTTTCATGTATGTTTGTAATTTGTTTGCGACCTCCAAGTATGCGTCTAGTTGGGTGTTCTCGAAAACTCCCAAATATCCGAGGAGAAGAACTGTGTAAATCGCCTCGATGACGTTTTTCTTTGCTTGTCTTAGGGTTCTGATGAAGGCGCCGCGACTTACGCCGTCCCTTAATAGGCGTAATTTGGCTTTTTCATCGTATTTTAACTCTTTTTCGGCTATATTTTCTGCCAGAATGTCAATTAAGAGCGTTTCAAGCTGTGTTTTTGTAAGATTGCTATTTTTTGTCAGTATTTTTACGATTGGGTCTTCAATTGAGGTTTTTATCCATTTTTGAGCTGTTTCTTTAAATTTCAATCTCTTCACCTGCGAGGCGTTGTCTAGGGATACAGTTTTGTATACGAGGCTGAAGAAAAGATTTGCGCTCGTTCTCCGCGCGGAGTTAATTTGAAATATGTGTTGTATAAATATGACGAATGTAAACATTTGATGATGAGCGGTCCTGAATAGTCCTGGAGGAAACACTATGAGGCGCTATGAAACTGCAGAACGATTAAAAGGGATTAAGCCTTCCGGTATTCGCCGCCTATTTGCGTTGGCGCAGGGAGTCCCAGACGTCATCAGTTTGGGGGTAGGTGAGCCAGATTTCACCCCGCCGCCCCATGTTCTGGGAGCCGTCAAGCAGGCTTTAGATGAGGGTAAAACACATTACACACCAACGATGGGGGTTCCAGAACTTTTGGAGGCTTTGGCGAAAAAGGCGAAGCGTGAGTATGATCTGTCGTATGATCCACAGTCTGAGGTCTTGATTACGGCTGGAGGAAGTGAGGCGATTTTTCTGGCTTTGATGGCGGTACTAAGTCCTGGCGATGAGGTTCTTGTTCCAGACCCGGGGTTTGTGTGTTATGAGCCTGACGCTTTGATGGCTGGTGGGGTTCCTGTTTCGATGCCTCTTCTTGCGAGGAACGAGTTTAGGCTTGACGCCAACGCTGTGATGTCTCTCGTCACAGACAAATCACGCGTGATGATCTTGAACTCTCCTAATAATCCGACCGGCTCTGTCTTGTCGCATGATGATTTGGCAGGGTTAGCTAAACTTGCGGTTGAGCGTGATCTGACTGTGATTTCTGACGAGGTTTATGAAAAGATAACGTATGACAATGCAAAACATTACTGCGTGGCTACCTTTCCGAGGATGCGGGAACGCACAGTAGTGGTGAACTCTTTTTCCAAAACGTATGCTATGACGGGCTTTCGTATAGGCTACGCGTATGGCCCAAAAGAGCTAATTGCCCCAATGATGCTTGTTCATCAATACGCAACTGCCTGTGTGAATGGGCCAGCTCAATATGGTGCGATTGCTGCTTTAGAGGGTCCGCAGGGCTTTGTTAAGAACATGGTTCGGGAGTTTGATAGGCGGCGGCGTCTTCTCCATTCACGTCTCAACAAGATTGAAGGTTTTCGCTCTCTTCTTCCCAAGGGAGCGTTTTACGCGTTTCCAGACATTAAACATTTTAAAACGCCGTCGGAAGAGTTTACTGAGCGTCTCTTTAATGAAGCCAAAGTGGTGACAGTGGCTGGCTCTGCGTTTGGCAAACTTGGCGAAGGGTATCTACGTTTCTCATACGCTACTGCGTATGACCAACTGAACGAGGCTCTGGATCGAATAGAGAAAGTTACGAAGACTTTCAAGTAGAGGCTTTCTCGAGAAGGTCTCGTAGCACCTCTTCAATGTTATCAGCGCTTCTTGATGTTTCAATCAGTTGATGTGCAGCGTAGCCTTCCCTTCGTGACTCTGCCGTTAACGTTTTCATTTTGAGTTCTTGGGCTCGGATGTTTGGATGTGTTTTTACCGTGGTGTATGCACGTAGGATGTTTGCTATTGTGGCTTCTTGAAAAATTATGGCTGTTCCTTTCTTCAGTTTTATGTAGACACATACGTGTTTGTGGCCTCTCGGTGTTCCTATCATTACATGTTTTATGTCTTTGTTTTGAATTACGTGGGTTTTTCTTACGCTCATGCGTATGCCTCATAGGTTTTTAGCCTGTTCCTTTAGAGAGTCGAAAAATTCTGGTCGTAGGTCGCGGAGGGCTGGAACAAAAGTTTCAGTCCGTTCTAGGTCGGCATAATCAACTGTTCCTATGACTAGGTCTTCTTCGTCGTATTTGGCTTGTGATATCACGTGTCCGTTTGGCGCTATTAGTCTGCTTCCTCCCCAAAACTGTAGTCCGTTTTCTATGCCGACGAGGTTTATGTAAGCTAAGAAAGCCGTATTCTCGAGGGCTCTGGCGGTGGTGAGTACCTCGAAGAATGTACGTCGCACCGATGGTGAGGCTGAAATACAAATTAGAAGTTGAGAGCCCTGTAGTCGTAGTAGGCGGGCAAGTTCTGGGAAAAAGACGTCATAGCAGATCATAAGCCCGATTTTTCCGATGTTTGTTTCGAAGATGGGTGCCTCGTATCCTTGTCGGAAGTAGCGTTTTTCCTCGAAGACGCTGTGGGTTGGCAAGTGCATCTTTCTGTACTTGCCAATGAATCCTTGTGGTCCAAGCAGAACTGCCGTATTGTAGATAACAGCGCTTGCTTTTTCGCTTCGTTCAAGCATCCCAAAGACCACATGCACCTTTTCTTTTTTCGCTATTTCTTCCATGGAACGGGTCGATGGTTCCAGAATGGTTTCAGCCAACTCATACGTGAGGTCTCGACTCACATAGCCAGTCAAGGAAAGTTCAGGGAAGACAATAAGGCTTGCGCCCTTCCCCTTTGCTTCTTTAACGATTTTCTTCATTGCGTCTATGTTGTGTTTCTTGTCGCCAACTTTACAGCTCATTTGGGCGAGGGCTACAACAACTTGTTTTTGCATGTGCCTTTCTCTCCCGAGTTCTAATTATATCTGTGCGGTTTATAGAAAAGGCTTAGTATGGCATTTGGGGAAGTCTGAAATCGGCGCCAACCGTCCTGTATCCGATTTTTGCTGTTAGGGGCGTTCGCCGCTTGTGTTCGGTGGCTAACCACCGCCTCTTAACGTCGTCTACCAGTTTTATGTCCAAGTTTAGTTGCTGGGCGATTTCTTCGGTTGTCATGAAGTGTTCTAGTCCGTGCAGAATTAAGTCCAGTATTTCGTATTTGATGCCTAGTTCTTCTTCAGCCAAGTGGCCAGGCCAAAGCGCTGGTGTCGAGGGCTTAGTGGCTATTTCTTTTGGCACGCCTATGTGCAGAGCCAGTTGCCTGACCTGAGTCTTGTAAAGATCCATTAGGGGTGAAATGTCTGCGGCGGCGTCTCCCCACTTCGTGAAGTATCCCATCATGGTTTCTGACTTGTCCGAACTCCCACACACTAATCGTTTGAGCTTATTTGCGTAATAGTACAAGTAAATCATTCTAGTTCTGGCTTTCAAGTTTCCCTTGCTAACTTTGTCCACTTCACCATAAATTGGGATGGATTGAAAAAACGCCTTCAAGGTTGAAGAGATGTCAATGGTCTCGGTGGCGAAGCCGAACTTTTCTGCCACAAGTTTTGCGTGTTGAACATCCATAGGGTTGTGTGTTTCTTCTTCTGGCAACACGAGGCCCAGCACCTTGCGACCGCCTAAGGATAGGGAAGCGATGGCAGCTGTGGTGCAACTGTCGACTCCTCCTGAAACTCCTAAAACTATGCCGCTTGCTCCACATTTTTCCACATAATCACGGATAAAACGTTTGATTCTGTCCTCTACTGATGGTAGGTCAAGTTTTAAGATGTCGCTGGTTAGTTTCAACGCGACCACCGCATATCCTAATCTTGTGTTTTCTTCCTTTTATACTGGTTTTGTCTTTGTCTAGCCTTCTGTCTTGGCGTGAGGACAAATATTTAAGCAGTGATCGAAATGTTAGATGTGTGAACAGAAGGACTGAGCATGGGTAGAAGACGAAGAAAGGTTGTTCGTATTCCCAAGAAGCAGTTGCCGAAGGTCTTCATATGCCCAAAATGTGGGAAAGAGTCGTTGAGGGTTCAGTTAGCCAGACAGCAAGAACGTGCTGTTGTAAAGTGTGGGAGTTGTGGTCTGACGGAGGAGTTGTCTGTTAAACCCGCGCTTCGAGAGATCGACGTTTACTGCCAATTCACAGACAAATTCTATTCGAGAGTGGCGGCATAGTGGGGACTCGCATGGTTGGACGAGTGGAGAAGTACTTACTAGACAAAATTCGCGTTGACGGCGCCATCCACGTTACGTTAATTGATCCCGAAAAGGTGACTACTCACTCTGCTTCTCGAATCGCCAGAGAAGCTGAATCTTGCCAAACCTCAGCCATCATGATAGGCGGATCCACAGTTGCCTCAACTCCTCATCTGGACAGTGTTGTAAAAGCCATAAAAGAAGCGGTGAAAATTCCCACAATTCTCTTCCCTAACAACGTGACTGGAATTAGCAAGTACGCTGACGCCGTATGGTTTATGTCTTTACTCAACTCGTCCGACCCATACTTCATCACTGGCGCACAAATCTTGGGCGCGCCTCTCATCAAAAAATTTGGTTTAGAAACCATTCCGCTCGGCTACATAATCGTTGGAGAAGGCGGAGCAGTTGGAGTTATCGGAAGAGCCTGCCCAATACCGTACGATAAGCCTGAACTCGCCGCCGCCCACGCGTTAGCAGCCCAGTATTTTGGGATGCGCTTCGTTTATTTGGAGGCTGGTTCAGGAGCCAAACAACCCGTGCCGACGGAGATGATAAAACTAGTAAAGAACGTAGTTGATGTTTCCATAATTGTTGGCGGAGGCATAAAAACAGGCGATCAAGTGAAAGAAATCGTAAACGCTGGAGCGAACGTGATTGTTACAGGCACGATCATGGAAGAGTCTAAGGTAAAGGGCAAGATTAAGGAACTCGTAGAACACGTGAAGCGCAGCAAAAAAAGCGTTTGATCTTCTAATTTATTTGTTTGTGTTAGAAAAGTTCATTTCTGCCCTTATGAAACCCTTACTGAAAGGAGAAAAGTTTTGGACATTACCATGAGTAAGGAGTACCAGCAATACGCATCCATGCTAGAAGAGAAGCTTGAAAACATATATGAAGTTGCTAAGAAAGCGAGGGAAAAGGGACTCGATCCCGCTTTAGGTCCCGAATCTCAAGTAGCGAAGGACTTAGCTGGGCTCGTTGAGGGACTGGCTGGTCCCTCGGGCGTGGCTGAAAGCATAAGAGAGCTAAGTAAAAAACTGCCGCGAGAGGAACTTGCCTTCAAAATAGCCGAGGAGATTATTTACGGAAAGTTTGGACATATGGATGCGCGAGAAGCGGCTGAACAGGCTATACGAACCGCTCTAGCCATATTGACCGAAGGCATTACCGCCGCGCCTCTTCAAGGCGTGGCACGAGTTGCCATCAAATACAATCCCGACCGAACCAGATATCTGGCGATTTATTTTGCGGGACCAATACGGTCCGCTGGCGGAACAGAACAAGCCTTAACCTTGGTGGTTGGAGATTTTGTGCGGCGTCTGCTTGGTTTAGATCGGTACAAGCCCGCCGAGGAGGAAATTGGGCGCTTTGTCGAAGAGGTGCGGTTGTTTGAGCGTTCAGTTGGACGCTTTCAGTACCGCGTCTCGGATGAAGAACTGAGAAAGGCGCTTCAATCCGTTCCCGTAGAGGTGACTGGCACAGAATCTGACCCAGTCGAAGTTTCAGTTTATCGCAACCTTCCCCGTGTCGAGACTAACCGTGTGCGTGGCGGAGCCCTACGTGTTGTAAACGACGGGGTTGTGGGACGCTCCGCCAAAGTGTTCACGATAGTGGAAAAGTTGGGAATCGAAGGGTGGGACTGGCTGAAACGAATCAGGGAAATCGAAGAGAAAAAAACCGCCGGGTTTATGGAAGATGTCATCGCTGGTCGCCCAATCTTTTCTTTTCCCTCGAGACATGGCGGGTTTAGACTCCGATATGGTCGTGCAAGAAACACAGGTTTAGCGGCGGTAGGCGTCCACCCAGCGACCATGACTGTTCTTCAAAACTTCATTGCAGCGGGCACTCAATTGCGCATTGAGGGACCTGGCAAGGCGGGAGTTGTTATGCCCGTGGATGCGGTTGAGCCTCCAGTCGTGCGCCTAAGGGACGGTTCTGTTGTTCGTGTTTCGCCTCAGAACGTTGAGCAGATAAATGGCATGATTGATAGGGTTCTGTTTCTGGGCGACATTCTCGTCGGGTTTGGCGACTTCTTGTACAATAACAAGCCTCTTCAGAAGTCTGGCTTTACTGAAGAATGGTGGTGCATGGAACTCCGTAGGGCTATTCAACAAAAATTCAATGGAAGCGTAGAAGAAGCGGCTTCAGCCGCTAAGGTTTCTGTCTCACGCATAAATGAAATCCTAAACAACCCGTTTGGTAACAGACCGACAGCCCAAGAATCCATAGCGTTGGCGTCAACGCTCGGAGTTCCGCTTCATCCATTTTTCACGTTTTTCTGGTCAAGTATTTCTTCTGATGAGTTCCAAACGCTTAGACACTGGCTTTTAGAGTCTCAGACCGCGGCTGAAAACAATGTTGTTACTGTAATTACTGGCGTTATGAGTGAGTCTGTGAAGGGGCTGCTTGAAAAGACATGTGTGCCCCACAAAATCATTGAAAATCACATAAAGATAGAAGGCGAAGAAGCCCATGTATTCGCTCTTTGTCTTGGGTTACAGGCTCCTAAGGCCAAAGTGATTCGTGCTAAGCCTGTCCTCGAAATCGTTCAGGAACTGAGTGGCATCACTGTTCGAGAAAAGGCGCCCTCGCTGGTTGGTGCCAGAATGGGGCGTCCAGAAAAGGCGAAGAGGCGAGAAATGAAGCCTCTTGTTCATGTCTTATTTCCTGTTGGGTTGGCTGGGGGCTCTCAACGAAGTCTGGTTGAAGCCTCAAAGAAGGCTAGGGTTGAAGTTGAAATTGTGAAACGGAAGTGTCCAAAATGTCGGGCATCAACTTTCCAAATAAAATGTCCAAGTTGCGGCTCAGAAACCATTCTAGAAAAAGCTTGTTCACAATGTGGGAGAACCATAAAAGAAAGCTTTTGTCCAGTCTGCAAGGTTCCGACACGATGCTACGAGAAACAGTTCATTAATCTAAAAGAGTGGATGGACGAAGCCTGCAAGCGACTAAGCCTTCCGTTCCCCGAAATCGTGAAAGGCGTAAAGGGCTTAACTAACGAAACAAAAACCGTGGAGATCCTTGAGAAGGGAATTCTGCGGGCTAGGCATGATTTATCTGTTTTTAAGGACGGAACGATACGCTTTGACGCCACAAACGCTCCTTTAACGCATTTTAAGCCAGCCGAAATCGGCGTTTCTGTCGAGAGGCTTCGACAGCTTGGCTATGTGTACGACTGTAAGGGAGACCCTCTAACAGACGCCAACCAGATATATGAGCTTAAGGTACAAGACGTTGTCGTTCCCACGAAGAGTGCAGAATACTTTGTTCGCGTAGCCAACTTCCTAGACGAACTCCTTGAAAAAGTGTACGAACTCCCGCCATACTACAACATCAAGCGTTTCGACGACTTGATTGGGCAAATGGTTGTGGGCTTGGCACCACATACCTCGGTGGGCATCCTCGGCAGAATTATCGGCTTTACAAGCCTGAGCGTCTGTTATGCTCATCCTTTGTGGCATTCAGCCAAGCGCAGAGACTGTGACGGCGACGAAGACACGCTCATGCTGGCTTTGGACACGGTTCTAAACTTCTCTAAGGCTTATTTGCCAGCTCAAATAGGCGGAATCATGGACGCACCACTCTTCATCATTCCAGTTGTTAATCCGAGGGAGGTGCAGAGACAGGCTCACGAAGTAGACGTTGCCGCAGAGTATCCGCTCTTGTTCTATGAAAAAACTCAGCAGGAAGTGGCGCCCCAAAAACTCAGCGAGACTATCGACATGATTGAGCATCGACTGAATACTGAGGCGCAGTTTGAGGGTTTTAAATACACGATGCCTGTCTCAGACATCAACATGGGCAACCGTGAAAGCTCGTACAAACGGTTGGGGCGAATGTTAGACAAGATGAGTAGTCAACTAGCACTGGCGGAGAAAATTGAGGCTGTTGACGCTAGAAAGGTGGCGAGAAAGGTTTTGACGACGCATTTAATTCGGGACATAGCGGGGAACCTTCGCGCCTTTACGACTCAGAACTTTCGATGCAAAACATGTAACAAACGGTTCAGAAGACTGCCACTTCAAGGTAAATGCCCACAGTGCGGAGGCGTCCTAACTCTAACCGTCTACCGTGGGGGGATCGAAAAATACTTGGAGGCGGCACACCAACTCGTGCGGAAGTATAATCTCCCCCACTACTACACTCAACGCCTCTCCATGGTTGAGGAGGAAATCAACTCATTATTTGAGGGGAAAAAGCCTAAGCAGATTCGCCTCGCAGATTTTGTGGGGTCGCAGAAACAGTAGATTTTTCTGTCTAAACAGAGAATTTGTTTTGAGGAGCCATGTTTAAGGGAACTTATCATCCTAAAGCCTTCTTGACCGTAAAGAAAAACGTTCGAAGAGGCTTGGTTGCCCGAACTCAAGTACTTTTACTGCTTGAGAAAGCAGCCTCAAACACAAAAGCCATCATACAACAAACTGGGTTACGCTACGCTGTGATTCTTCATCACCTCCGCCTTCTAGAGGCTGAAAACATTCTTACACGTAAAGGCAAGAGGCCTTACGTTTGGGAATTAACTGGCGCTGGGCAGCAAAGATTAACCTAACCTTTGGAATTGCTTTTATATTTCCTCGGACGAACATGGCTTTGGATGGTGTATGATTTGCCTTACTGTCGGAAGTGCGGAGCCGAATTAAAAGAAGATGTAAACTTTTGTCCTTCATGCGGGACTCCTGTTAGTGAGCGGGCAGCGAAAGAAAGAAAACCAGCGGAATGGTGGCAGTAAGCGAGGTCTTTACCAAAAATCTTAAGAAGATTCAGCACAGACTCTGATGTGCGTGTGTTATAGGAGAGTCTAATTGTATGGTTTACTGCACTAAATGTGGAACCAAAAACGAGGACGACGCCGTTGTGTGTGTCAAGTGTGGGGCAAGCCTAGAGACTAGACCCTTTCCATTTCGAAGATTTGAACGCAGGCATGTGGAAGAAGAATGTTTTGGAATTCCTAGGGGCGGCACAGTTGTGGGTTTAGCCATTGGCATAATAATCGTGTTTGCTGGGCTCTTGTGGTTTCTCCAACAAACAGGCTACATCGCCAAGGCTGTGGATGTTTGGCCCTTTGTAGCAATCATGTTTGGAATACTGATAGTTATCGGCGCCCTCTACTCTCTAAGTCGTAAACGATGATTCGACATGTGCTCATCTACGAAACCTACAGCTGACCACTTTGCAAGAGCAGCAAATTTTCTTGTGACTCCATTCTGAAAGCGATATCCGGGTATATAACCAAAAAAGGCTCAACGCAATTAAGAAAAGGTCAATTACTAGGCTTTGGGTTAGTTCGTCGATTCCGATTAGAATTAAGAAGGTCCCCAAAACAAAGAAGGAGTTCAAAAATAAACGAACAAAACTCTTCGAAACATTAACTAACAGATGCTGAAGTAAACCAGAAGCAACTCCGAGAACTCCTGCCCAAAGTGTAGTGTGGGCAATTTGGGCGACGTGTGAGTTGCCAAAGAAATACACGGCGGTTCCGACAAGGGCACCCAGCAAGCCCAGAAATAATCCAGTACAGCCACCACAAAGCCTTATGTTGCCTACTTGAAACGTGTGGGCAGAAAAGTTCCCGCAATTTGGGTGATGGCCAACAATGGTGAAGAAATTCTCTTTGGACACAGAGTCTTGAAAACTGCCTAAGTCGTGCTTCTTGACGTGAAATAGTCCAGAGCATTTCTTCGGTAGAAAAACCGCTAGAATCCCCAACACGCAGATTAATCCGAAGATTAAACCAATCAACGGTTTTCGCCAAAAGAAGGTCTCCTGCACAGTCGGCGGATGATAAGCAAACATGAGAACGAGGAACAATCCAAAGAACGAGACGCTAACTAGAAAAACCAAAGCGTGGTCGTGGAAAATGTTGTTGGGCATGTTGACCGCAGCTTAAACCAAATTTTTCAACTGTCTTATGATGTGCCGACGCGCCATGTACCTGTAGATTCTTCGCTTTTTTTCGTTTTTGGAGAAGATCCCTCGTAAATCTCTGGTCAAGGACCCAAAGAAATGTCGATAGCATTGGTAGAGTTCTTCTTGCACCTCTTTTCTCGATAAGGTCTCTGTAGGCATAATAGCGTGGACCATGTCATAGTTTGCCCAGTTGAAGTCTTCGATCCATCCGTTTCGTTTGGCTTCTCCAAATACGTCAGTCCCAGGAAACGGGGTGAGAATCATGAAAAGTCCCAAGTCGGGGTCCACGTCGTCAATAAATTCTCTTAGGCTTGCTATTGATTCAGCCGAGTCTTTGCGTTCTCCAATGATCGCAGTCGTCTGAGTGAAAATGTCGTTTTCCTTCAATAGCCTGACTGATGTTTTGGCGTCTTCAGGACCTGTTTCTTTGTGAAAAGCGGCGAGTGTGGATTTGCTACCGCTCTCCACTCCGAGAAGTAGCCAACTGATTCCTGCCCTTCGCATTTTGGGTAGAAGCTCTTGGTGTTTTCTAACGTCGTCGCATCGTGCCTGAAGAAAACATGTTATGTCGTCGGGAAAACCTCGTTTAATAATTTCGTCGCAGAGGTCGTTCATGCGTTTGCCCAAGCCGAAATTGTCGTCTGTCAGCCAAAGCAGCTTGCTTCCATAGTTTTCGTGGCAGAACTCCATTTCGTCAACGATTCGCTTTACTGATTTATGTCTCCACGTTCCCTGCCAGTGTCTCCATTGTGAACAGAACGTGCAGCGGTGGGGGCATCCTCTAGACGCCTCTATCATGGCGTACCTTGCTTTAGAGCCCCCCATCATGGCGAAATGGTATCTATGGGCAACGTCCTCGACGAAATGATATCCAGGGAAGGGTAAATCGTCTAAGTTCTTGATTAATGACCGTGAAGGATTATGGTATATCTTTTCCTCACGCCTGAAAGAGATGCCATCTATCTGCGAAAAAGACGACTTCTCACTCATCACTTGGACCAATTCCACGAATGTTTGTTCTCCCTCACCTCGGACGATGACGTCGATTTCTGGATAGGTTTGGAGGCTCTCTTGGGCTGTTACGGTGAAGTGCTGTCCTCCGGTAGCAGTTAGAACGTCTGGCTTCACTTTCTTTGCAGTTTCCAGAGCTCGAATTGTGATGTAGGCGTTACAGGTGGCAAACCCACTTGAAGCCACGATGTCAGGGTCGAAAGATTCGATTTGTTTTTCCAGTCCCTTCCAGTCCAGTAATTTGGCTTGGCAGTCCACCACCTCTATTTCCACGTCTTTGTTTTCTTTTTCAAGGAAGGCTGCGAGTTGAAGAATTCCGTAGGGTGGTGGGAGATATTCTCCCATGACAAACCAGTAGTCCTTGGGCGGTTCCACAAAGAGAACTTTCATGTGTGTCTTCCCTGAACGTGCATGTTTTCTTCTTTCTTGCTGATTATGTTTTCGTTGACATGGATAGATGATGAAAGTGTTTTTAAGTTCAGAATATTCAACTACTAACTAGGCTTTAACTGGTGAGTTTATGACTGCAACTGAAAAATCGACTGAAAAGGAGAAGCGCCGCGAAGAATGGGACAGGCTTTCGCTTGTTTCAGCGGGCTTCTTTCTCGCGCTCGTAGGCGTGGTTTTGATGATTACACCGAATTACTATGATGAGGCTGTTGCATTTGTTAAGGATTTTGGAATCATTGATGTTTCTCCGAATATTAAGTTGGTTGCGCCTTTATCTGATCATCCCGTGGTTTACAGGGCTTTTGCACAGTTTTGTTTCGCCTTCAGTATTTTACAGATTGCCATTCTAGGTTTGAGGTTCCTTTTTAAAGACTCTGTGAAGAGAAAGGCTGGAACAATTGCCAGTATAATCTCTTGGTTAGGGGCTGGATATGTTTCAACATTGTTGTTAACTCAGACTGTTGGTTGGTTCGCCTTCCTCAGCGGACTTTTAGCCTTTATTGGACTTTGGCTCGTTGTTAGGAATCTTTTAGTATTGGCATTTTTTAAGCCGTCTAAATGAGGGCGTTTAAAGAGAGCAGTTACACCGTTCTTTTTTGCACTTTGGACACTTGTGGGCATACTTGCACAGTGCTGCTTTTTCTAAGTCTATATGCACTACGTTTGCTAGTGATGCTAACCAAGCGAGAACATCAGCGAACTCATCTTTTACGGCTTGAGTGTCTCCTCCTTTTATCGCCTCCCCTAGTTCTCCTACCTCTTCCATGAGCCACTCGTAAGTTCCAGTTGCTCCACGCTCTGAATCCCGATGAAAATAAATACGCTTCATCATGTCCTGAAACTCTTGGATGTTCACTTTCCAAATCCCCTAAACATTCTAACGTAATTACATTGTTTCTCATTCGCTTATTATTCCATTCAATAGGGGCGACGTATTTCTGTTGGTATGTGAGCTTTAAACTTTCTGAAAAGCGTAAGAAACACTCACTCTGAAGACCTTTTAGTACCATGTGCTATGCCAATTCTTCCCATTCGCGGATAATTAGGTATGCGCTTGCTAAATGGATGATTATTAATAGCAAAGCGATATAGTTGAATGATATAGCGCCGAGATAATACAGTAGAAATATAGGGTTGAGGATTGAGAGCATTAAGCCAATATAGCCTCCACTTTTCCTTCCTGTCATCAACAAAATTGCGGCGGCCATCTCAAATATGGTTACGGTTAAAAGAAAAGGTGCAAACAATAGAATAATGAGTATCATGTTTAGAAGGTATAGTCCGCCTGCCACTAACAGCAATGGGGCCCAACTCGGACGAAATAGCCTTGCACCGCACTTGGGGCAATAATTATGGTATTTAGGTACGACCTCTTCGCAACCCGGACAAGTAGTGTAATAATCTTCTTCTTCAGCGCTCATCTTTAACCCCTTCTAACTAACCGTAAAGAGTAAATTAAAATTTGTGAAACTGCACATAGAGCCCAAGAGATTGTTTTAACTTGAAATGTTTGAACATGCAAGCCCTTCTTCCTTCGTAATCTTAATCTTTGAGGCGTTTGTTTTTAAGGCTTCAGAGGTAAGTCTATTGGCGGGATTCAAGATGAAGACGGAACCGTTTTTCAACTTAGAGAAAACTGAATGGAGACTATTTGGAGGCGCCACGAAAGGAGTCCATGTCAAAGACATGTCCACAAAAGCCTTCGCAGAAGAGTTCAACCTATCCCTGTTTAAGGTAGAACCCGGCGGAGAGTTTCCTAGGCATAAGCATCCACACGCTCATGTCCTCTACTTTCTCAGCGGCGAAGGAGAATGCTGGGTCGGCAAAAAACAGTACAACACCAAATCAGGCGATGTGGCGCTGATTCTCGCGAACGAGGAACACGGCTACAAAAACACGGGTAGAGCAGACATGTTATTAGTAGTGTTAAACAAGCCTGCTACCAGATGACCAGCAAAGAAGCCTCTCTGACACGCGCACACGCCCCTAGACCATCCCATACATGATCCAAATAGGATCCAACTAGGCTCCAAATATGCTACAGTAGGCGGGGCGTTAGGAAGTGGGAGAGCCAAATTTGAGGAGGCTTGTCTGTCCCTTCTTCAGTATATGTGACACTTCTACGTCTCTTTTCTCTAAGTATGTGGAGATGAAGCGTCGATGACAATACTTTGGGTTGGGCTCCATACACATGGTGCACGCTCTCTTTTGTTGGGCGATTTCCAGAAGCCTCTTTATCCCTTCTCTGAAAAGCTTAGTTCTCATGTGCACCCTATATCCGCCTCGGCGGTAACCGCCCAGTTCTTCTCCCATCCAAACATACTCAATTCCATGCTCGGGAAGCCAACGCTCCATCTCTTCACGTTTGAAATGTCCGACCTTAGAGGTTGGAAAACTACGTATGTCCACTAAGACCTCAATTTTTTGGTCTTTAAGCAACTCAACAAATGTTTCGATGGGTCTGTTGCTATGCCCTATTGTCCACAACCTAATTTTGACTGCCTCAGCGTATTTTGACGTATTCGTAGGCGTCTGTGACGTTTTCAAAGCAGTAGTGCACCTTTTGGTAGTCTTTCCGAAACTCTGCCACGTCTTTCTTAACTTTTTCCACGTCTTCCTTGTCGATGATGACTCTTTTCATGAACTCAGCGGTTTCAGCCATTTCCCCTTCTTTCATGCCCAACCTCGTAACCTCTGACGTTCCGAGTCGAATCCCGCCTGGATGCATGAAGTGGCGTCCAGCCTTAATATCCCACGGGAGCAGGTTTCGGTTTATTATGATGCTCGCCTTCTCGAGTTCTTTCTCGATGGTTCCGCCGTCTCCGTATTTCGTTATGTCAATAAGAATCACATGAGATTCCGTGAACCCTTTATGTTCCGCCAAAACGTCAAAGCCCCGCTCGTATAGCGCCTGACCCAAAGCCTTCGAGTTCTTAACAACCTGTCGTGTGTATTCTTTTCCAAACTCAAGCATTTCCGCACAAGCAATGGAGACTCCCGCCACAGCGTGTAAGTGATGATTGCTCACCAATCCTGGAAAAGTTGCCCGTTTAATGTTCTCCGCGTGCTTGTCTAATGAGAGCACGCCTCCGTGCTGTGGACCAAACAGCGTCTTGTGAGTGCTTAAGGTAACGGCTTCTGCGCCCTCTCTTAGCGGATCTTGGAAACAGCCGCCAGCAATCAGTCCAGCCACGTGAGCTGCATCGTAGGCTATGGTTGCGCCAACTTCCTGTAAAACAGCAGTCAACTCTTTTATTGGATGTGGAAACGGAAACACGCTTCCGCCGAACATCACTAGCTTAGGGGGTCTCCCTTCCTCTTTCAGTCTTTGAACTCTCTTCTTGGTTTCGTCAACGTCAATGTTCAATTCCTTATAGTCTAGGGCAAGATATTCTACCACAAGGTCGTGAACAGCGCCGGCGGTTCCTCCGAGTTCCTTCTTACCCATGCTAATGTGTCCTCCACAGGGGATGGATAGGGCCATCATAACGTCTCCAGGCTTAGTGAACGTGGTGTAAACCACTAGGTTGGCGACAACTCCTGAAACTGGGCGGACATCAACAAACTCCGCCTTGAACAGTTTCTTCATTAACTCGATGCAGAGAAGTTCCACCTGATCGATGAATACGCATCCGGCGTAGACTCGCTCTCCAGGCCAGCCTTCTGCGTATCGGTTTCCAAAGTCCGTTGTTAAAGCCTCACGAACAGCTGGGCTTGGCACGTTTTCGCTGGCGATTAGCGGAACGGCCTCTTGAAACCACTTATGATGTTGCCGAAGGAGCTCAAACGTGCGGTCATAACACTCATGTGCAAAGGTCATAATACCACCTCTTGGCATCATATCAGCCTTTATCAAAAATAAAAGCTTTCGAAGGAGTAACGTTAATTAACCCTACATGGCTTAGAGTGGAGCTTGAGGCTTTGCCATGAGCAAGAGCAAAAGAGAAAGAAAACGTGAAAAACGAGCCCCTAGCCCCATGCAAAGCGCTGGTCTGCTCAGGTTCTTCGAGGAAGAAACAAGGGGCATAAAGGTGAAACCAGAAATGGTCGTGATTCTGGGAATTGCGCTGATAATAGCCTCTGTTGTGGCGCACACTGTATTTTGAGGCGTTTCTGGATTAAGACAGAAAGTCGCAACCCACTAGCCTTTGTGTAGCACCTCAACGCGCTGAACTGAGTTCAGATTGATGAAAATCTCACTTCTCTGCTCCCTGCCCGCAACCTGCGGTATTGGTTGAGCAATTGTGGCCCGTAATATGATCGCATTAGCATCTGAAAGCCAAACCCCTGGCGGTTCTCGAGTAACTGCTACCAAGGTTCCCTCAAACCCATAGGCGGGGTCTAAGATGGCCAAAATTTTTCGCCCTATGTTCCGTTCAAGCATATGGAACACGGTTGGTGGCAAGCCCTTTTCAGACATAAGCATCCAAATCATTATATTGGGTTCAAAGATAAAACTTTATCCGTGATTTTCTGACCAGGCTTGCCTAAATTATCGGATACTTTGAGAAAAGAATATATTGATACACGATGAATAATAAGTTCATTTCAAGTTCAAGTGACATACCATAGTAAAATTTTTGTTATCAAAGCGCAGATAAGATATTAAAGGCGACTCCAGTTGACATCATTATCCTCGAAGAAACCACACACCTTTGGAAGAACATACAAAGAACGTCCGCAATTTTTACATCTGGCAATCGGTTTCATAATTGTAGTTTTCCTCTATCTTTTGCTCTATCCCACGTTGGATGAAACTGCGCTCATTTCCATCATGATTTTTAACTTACTCTTTGTTCTCCTAACCTTTCCGCTTAGAGGCCTAGTCTGGTGCAAGATTCTTTGGCTCGGAATGGGCGACATTATCGGTTTAATGTGGAATCTTATTCGAGCTTTTCTCATTACTCTCACGGTTGAGACCAGGGGCGCCTTGAATGTTGTGACCTTTGTTATCGGCCCAACAGTTGATTTTTTGTGGATGGTTCCTGTTTGGGCAATAGGACTTTCGGCATTGGCTGAGGCACAGAGCCAAAAAAGAAAACGAGAGGAAAGGTGAGCAAAATGTTGATACTGAATCTTGTCTTCATTCTTTTGGTCGGGGTAATGTTAACCTACCTTGCTCGGCACTACATCTTCACAGTTGTGGCGCTATATTACCGACATGGACAAACCCACTACAATCTTCATAACATGGTCTATCAGCCAAAGGTCTCCGTTATCATTCCCGCCCGTAACGAAGAGAATGTAATCGGAAGAATCCTTCAAAGAATGACCGAGTTAACATACCCAAAAGAAAAGCTTGAAGTCATCGTAGTGGACGACGGGTCAACGGATCGAACAGGCGAAATCACAGAAGAGCTTGCAAAGAAATATGACTACATCAACGTGATTCATCGCAGCCCCGAGAACAGTGGAAAGGGAAAGGCTGCGGTGCTAAACGAAGGATCTAAACATGCGACAGGCGAAATCCTTTGCATGTTTGACGCCGACTATTATCCACAGCGGGATGTTCTCGAAAATTTGACTGCACAATTTGTTGACCCCGAGGTTGGGGCAGTGCAGGGAAGAGTTACTGTATTAAATGAGCCTAAAACGCTGGTGACTAGACTTGTTGCGTTAGAGCGAA
>Ga0209725_1000365_pt1 | contig 27849 bp, 24 predicted proteins | sample I18A1metaG_FD_184145 | JGI IMG/M metagenome (GOLD analysis project Ga0209725, IMG submission 184145) | Lake sediment bacterial and archeal communities from Gulf of Boni, Indonesia to study Microbial Dark Matter (Phase II) - ​I18A1 metaG... | ecosystem: Environmental > Aquatic > Freshwater > Lake...
TGAGAGTCTCAGGTTTCGGTTGAATCCCTTTCGTCTTCACCACGAAGAACGGCGCGCCATGAACCTCCGCATGCATGACAAGATCTTCCGGGTTAGTGTATCGCTTCAGGATAACCTCATTCGAGACCGCGTCGCGTCCGCCGATGATGAGCAGTTCTTCTGATGAGTCGAACCATCTGAACTTCTCGAACCAATCCTTCTCTCGTCGAGGCTCAGGCTTGGTCGGTTGCTTGAGTTCTATTTCCTTGCTCGCAAGCTTCTCGATCAGAAGTTCAGTTTCTCGGGTCGAGGTCTCAAGCCCCGAAAGCTTGGACTCAAGTCGTTTTGCCTTCTCGTAGTAGTCGGCAGCTTGATCTTGCGGTCTTCTTCTGACTTCTGCTTCAATTTGCGTGCCCTCGAAGACAAACGTGACTTTGTCGCCGCCAGCGCTCAGCTCGCCGACGTACGGGTAAATCCTTGCTCCCTCAGCGCTCTTCTTCAGAATAGACCTTCTGATGTCCTCCAGCGACTGTTTGGAACGTCTGCCGTCCTCCACAACTTTGAGAACAGTCCGTATTTCGTGAAGATGGCGAAAGATTACATCCCCCATGGTTCTGAACATTCTTGCCGAGCTAGTGATCTCTTCGAGCTGACTCTTCTGGGCGCTCAGCCTTCTCTCAAGTTGTTCTCGTTTCCCGGTGTACGAGCGTTCTCGCTGCTCAGCCTGTTCAAATGAGGAGATGGCCGTGAAGTACTCATCAACGGCGTCGTTGAAGCTGGTGAAGGTTTTCTTATCCATGCCCTTGTAGCGTTCGAGTTCGAAGGGAGTTACGTCGATCATGCGGGTGCCATCAAGCACGATAGCAGGGGACCGGGAGCCCGAGAATACGGCATCTCTGAGCTTCAAAACTGCCTGCGAGATTCGTTCGATCTGATCGTCAGTTAGGTCTCTCGCCGGTGTCGATTTCTCGACTTGTGCCCGCTGCAGTATCTCCTCAGTGTATACGCCGCCAACCCCGAAGGTCTGAGCGAAAGCCTTCACGGCGTCGACCTCTCTTAAGCTCCGTAGTTCCCTTATGTCGTCCACCGTTGCGTCAAGCAGGTTCTTTCCTCTTTGAGGCGGAAGTTTCAGGGGTTGGCCCCTCAGGATGCTTCTGTCTTTCATTCGAAGGTAGTGAGACGAAACGACAACTCGGCCGTGATCGTCGACCACTATGATGTTTCCTCTCGGGAGAAGTTCGGCGACGATCTTCTGGCGTTTTCCCTGCCTCTCGATCTCGATGATTACTAACCGTTCGAAATTTGGTTGTTGGATATCGACGATCTTCGCCGCCCTAGCGTGTTTGCGAAAAGCCATGCAGAGCTGCGACGGCTTGGTGGGTGTCTTGATGTCAAACTTGGTGAGGTGGATTCTCTTCGCGGGCTCGATTATGAGGTTCAGGTTACTCGGATGAATCTTGAACAGGAACGCGTCTTGGGTGATTTGATAAACGTTATGTATGCGTCCTTCGATTGTGTGCTGCCTCAATTCGGGAAGGATCGCTGCTATGTCGAAATTCGTCATCGCGGTCTTCATGACGCAAACACACATAAGGCGCAGTCCGGAGCGTGACTGGTCTTGAAACCCTCTTCCGTCGTGTACTGGTCAAGGTTCTTCATAGCCATTGCTACCGGAATTGGATCCGTAGCTGCGTTGAGACCAGTCGTCGGCGAAGAACTAGCTACGCTTGTTTACGTAACTATCGGTGTCGTCGTCTACGGGCTGACGGCAACCGTCTATCGCAATCTGCTCGGCTACGGCGAGGCTCAGTTGAAGGGAAAGAACAGGTACATTACGCTTGGAATAGGCACGTTCATCTTCGCGTGGCTGGCGGCTTTGATTCTGACCTATACTGTGCTTGGTCTTCATTGAGCCAGCGCTTTTGCCTCTTCGGCGTGGTTGCGCGTGTTGTTTGAGAGGGTGTAGACGCCAGCTTCCTCCATGATCTTGGCTAGTTGTGCTAGCCCCGAGAAGTATCCTCTGTCGTAGTCGCCGTACAAGGGGCTCGCCGCGTTTTGTGTGAATTCCTTCGTGACCGCTTTGAGGGATTTCTTGTCAAACTCCTTCTTCGCAAAGAACAGGTAGCTGTCGTTGTTTGCCTTCCTTGTGAGGAGTAGGCCTTCCAACGCCTTTACGTAGCCTCTGTTCCATTCACTGTTGCCGACCTTCGGTCTGAGATCTTCCAGCTCTTTCTCGGCGTCGGCGATCTTGCGCTCAACGATCAGTCGAAGGTACCTGCCGGTCTCGGCTTCAGGCAGTGTTCCAGCCACCTATCTTCGCCTCTTGACCTCGTCCTCTTCCGTGATGTCTCTTATTCCTTCCTCTGTGATCTTGAAGATCCGCTCGCCCTCCGGCAAGTACGGACTCGACACAAGGCGCGCGATTCTCACGGGACCGCCAGTCGCTCGCCTCAGGAATAGCCGGGTATGTGACGTGTGGCTGACGATGTGACCTCCGACTGCTTCAACTCCTGACGCAAAGAAAGCGTCGGGCTTCGCCATGACCTGGTTTGTAACAACTGCAACCGCATTGAATGCGCGTGCGAGCCTGACGAGCCTGTGCATGTGACTGTTGAGCTTCTGCTGTCGTTCCGCAAGCATCTCGCGTCCTAGATACTCGCTGCGGAAATGAGATGTCAGAGAGTCGACGATGATCAGTTTGATGTTGTTCTCTTGGATGACCTTGTCCGCCTTCTCGAGGATGAGCACCTGATGGTCACTGTTGAATGCTTCTGAATAGATTATGTTCTTGCCAGCCGTCTCCGGGTCGAGGCCCAAAGTACCAGACATCCTGACAATCCATTCCGGTCTGAAGGTGTTCTCGGTGTCCACGTACAGTGCGCCGCCGTTGAGGCCGCCTTGTTCGATCGGCAGTTGGGCGTTAACTGCAAGTTGGTGGCAGAGTATGCTCTTTCCCACGCCGTACTCACCGTAGAACTCTGTGATCGTCTGGCTCTCAAGCCCTCCACCGACGAGCTCGTCGAGTTGTTTGCTGCCCATCGAGAGGCGGAGAACGTTCTGTCGCATCCTCATCAGCTCGTCTGCCCGGATGAAGCTCGTGGCTATGGTGTTTCGTGCTTCTCCGATGATCTTGGCTGCTTGTTTCTCTCCGATGCCGGCTTGAGTAAGTTCCTTCACGGTTGCGGTTGCGAGAGATTCAACTGTGTGAAATCCGAGCTCTCTCAGCTTTTCTGCGGTGGCAGGGCCTATGCCTGGAATGTCTTCAATGAATTCGTATCTCTTCTTCTGCTCAGTCGTCGGTTTCTCTTCCGGCTCGGACAAGGGCTTCCCACCACACACCTACAGCCAAGCGCGCGCCATGCCCTCGCGCCAACTGTGAGGTTCCATAATCCCAGACTACACTCACGCCCATACTTGACGACCGCGCCTTATTTCAAACTTCACTGCAAAACACACGACGCGAATGTCGGATATAATCCAGAGAGACGGATGAAAGTAGAGCTTGTGCAGGCCGTTTGCGGCAATAGGAGCATGCCATACGGGGTGATTCTGAACAGGTTCGTGCCCTTGGGGAAGCTTCCATTGGTTCCGATCGTCATGTCATGGGATCTCTCTCAGACACTCATCGATCACGTCAACCGTTCTATTGAGCTGCTCTTCCGTGATCACGAGTGGAGGCTGGATCCTGACGGTGCATCCCTTTACTCCTCCGTGGCCAAGGAGAACCCCCTTCCTCAACGCAAGTTCCCTCACCTTTGCCGCTTCGCTCGGCGCGGGGGTCTTGAGCTTCTGGTCTTTCACGAGTTCAAGGCCAAGCATAAGGCCCAGCCCTCTTATGTCTCCAATTAGCTCATGCTCTTGCTGTAGCTCACGCAATCTTCGTAAGACGTGTTCGCCCTTTCGAGCAGCTTCATCCGCTAGTTTGCTTTCAAGCAGATAGTCGATGTTCGCCAAAGCGGCTGCGCAACTGACTGGGTTTCCTCCGAATGTAGACAGGTGGTCTCCCGGCTCGAAGGCTTCCCCTATGTCAGCTCGTGTGGTGCAGGCACCCAATGGGAAACCGTCGGCTATCCCCTTTGCCATGGCGACTATGTCCGGAGAGATTCCGAAGTGTTCGCAAGCAAACATCTTCCCCGTTCTTGCGAAGCCCGTCTGGACCTCATCTGCGATGAAAAGGATCCCATACTTGTCTAGGATCTTCTTCACCTCGGAGAAGTATTCCGGCGGAGGAACAACTATGCCAGCTTCTCCCATGACTGGTTCTGCGATGAACTCAGCAACATTCCCGGCCGTCGCGTAGCTTGCTACGTCTTCTACTATTTTGGCGCATTGCACGCCACATTGAGGGTATTCCAGTCCTAAGCTGCACCTGTAGCAGTATGGAGCGGGAGCGAAAGCCACGTCGCCCAGGTACGGGCCCATTCCGTAATTCTTGCGGCCTGCTTGGCCTGTCACGCTCAGAGTTCCTAAGGTTCGGCCGTGGAATGAACACATCAGGGCGATGATCTCATGCTTTCGGGAGAACTTCCTGCCTACCTTCAGAGCGGTCTCAACGGCTTCAGCGCCGCTGTTGCATAAGAAGGTCTTCTGCAAGCCTCCAGGAGTTATCTCCGCAAGCTTCTTGGCAAGTTTTGTCGCGGGAATGGTGTAGTAAACGTACGTGCAGCAATGAACGAGTTTATCGATCTGTTCTTTGACCGCTTCTATGACTCTGGCGTTGCGGTGTCCTGCATTCACTACGGATATGCCGGCGAAACAGTCGATGTAGGTCTTCCCGTCGAGATCAGTTACTGTCGCTCCGTCCGCGCTGGCTACTACTATCGGCTCAAGAGATTTGACAAACGAGTGCATCACATACTTGTTGTAATCGTCCACAACTTGTCTTGATGTTTCCGTCATCTTCGGATCGAGCGATAGTTGGGTAGACGTGAGTTAAGGCTTTCTGGAACTCGCTGGTGGTTGGCTGTTTCGCAAGAACCACTATGCTTGTCAGTCTATCATCGTTTCAGGATGATTTGACGTATTGTTCCAGCTCGTGGAGCCTCTCCGCGCTTTCACGAGATAACGTTGCCAGCAATTCGCCAGCGTCAGCTGATGTCTGCATGATCCTCGGTGAGGCCACGGCGTAGAGTTCAGATATTGTCCTCTCGAGGGTGATCGCTTTCTCAAGCTTGCCTAGAGACATGTTTTGGATGGCTGCGCTGATCTTTGCCACCGGATCAGCCAATCTAAGGTCTGTGATGGGTTCGAGCATGAACTCCACAACGCCCTCGGTGCGAACCTTCCGCATCCTATCCATTCGGTTCATGCAAATTCGGTCGTAATCGGATACAAGAGACTTCAGTTTGGGTTCGTCGATTTCCTTCGTCATTGCTTCGTAGAGTTGTCTGAGTTTGCCCTCGATCTCGATGAGTAGGCTCATGAGAGAGCTGAAAGTGTACCTCTCATCATGGGTCACGCCGCCTACCACCTCGTCACCACGACTTTCTTGTCTGCGAAGAAGTCTACGCAGTCTATTTGGCCGTGGAGGACTCCAAAGAATGAGTCCCTGAAACCTGCAAATGGGAAGAATGCCATGGGCGCGGCGATGCCCACGTTTATCCCGATATTTCCAGCCTCTACCCTCCGTCTGAATTCGCGTGCGTTCTTGCCATTGCGGGTGAATATGCATGCTTCGTTTCCGTAGTTTGTCTTGGTGTTGATCATCTCGATGGCGTCGTCGAGGGTCTTAGCTCTGATGATGGAAACGACTGGACCGAATATCTCGTCTCTCGCGATCGTCATCTCTGGCGTTGCCTGGTCGAAAATCGTCGGGCCCAGAAAGTACCCTTTAGGATATGCTTCTACCTTGGCGGCCCTGCCGTCCAGTACTAGCTTGGCTCCCTCATCTATCCCGCTTTCTATGTAGCCAAACACACGTTCCTTGGCCTTCTGGCTCACGAGCGGCCCCATTTCTACAGATTCGTCAAGTCCGTATCCTAGCCTCATTCTCGAGGCAGCGTGGACGAGTTTTTCCTTGAGGGATTCGTACACGTCGCCTACTGCGACCAAGTTAGCTCCTGACAAGCAGCGTTGCCCTGTGTTCCCGAAGAATGAAGGGAGAAGGGCGGGAATCGTTGTGGCGAGGTCCGAGTCAGGCATTACGACGATGTAGTTCTTTGCGCCAGCTTGGCACAGCGCCCTCTTGCCATGCTCACCCGCTAATCGATATACAGACTTGGCTACGGCGGTCGACCCAACGAACGCGACGCCCTTTATTTCGGGATGCGTTACCAGAGCCTCGTTAGCCTCTTTCGATCCATGAACGAGGTTCACGACCCCTGCAGGTATGCCGGCTTCCTCGATCGCTTTGGCGCACCACTGCATCGGAAGCGGAGTTATCTCGCTCGGTTTCACCACCAGCGTGCAACCGAGAACGATCGCTATGGGAATGTACCAGAAAGGAGCGAGGGAGGGAAAGTTGAAAGGACCTATCACTCCAAAAGATCCTAACGGTTCGCGAACAAGAGTCTCATCCACTCCGGAAGCGATCTGGTCAAGGTGCTCACCTTTCGCCAGAGTGTATGCCACAGCACATCCGGCTTCAACATTTTCCACAAGCCTTCTCGTCTCTCCTCTAGCCTCATCTATGATCTTGCCGTGATTTTGAGTCGTCATTCTAGAAATGTCTTCGAAGTAATCGTCGAGCTTCTGTTTGAGCCTGAAAACGTATCCTGCCCTTGTCGTGACTGGGAGCTCGCTCCACCTTCCAAACGCAGCCCGCGCCGATTCAACAGCCTCGTCTACTTCCTCTCTTGTGGCAAACGGGACATCAGCAATACTCTCCCCCTTCGCTGGATTCATTACAGGTTGCGTGTAGGCAGACTGGGAATCAATCCATTTCCCGCCTATGAAGAGCTTCAGCTTGCCGTAGTTGATTTGGACTTCCTGCAATTCCACCATTTCTTTGACCCAGCTCCATGATTCGCTCCAGTTCTAGGAGGAGAGCTTGATGGAGACTCTGACAGTTTTAAGCTAGCTGTTCCACAGAAGACCTCAGGAAGTCTCCATTGTCCAGTGTCAGCTCGAAAGTCAGCTCGCTCGTGTCGCCGCAGCTAACCGAATGCCGAGACATGATCATGGACGCGATCGCCAAGCAGAAAGTTCTGATAGTGGCAGGCAACTGCACTGTGAGCTACGAAGGTAGGGCAGCTTCCAAGCTCACATGGGGCGAGCGGGTACTCATGATCAAGGCTGATGGCTCGGTGCTCATCCACCGTCGGTCTGGATACGAGCCGGTAAACTGGCAGCCTCCGAAATGTCGATTCCGAGTCAGCCTAGACGATGGAAGGCTTCTCACCGTCGTGGCAACTCGCCAGAAGCCGAAAGAATCCCTCAGGCTCATTTTCGACAAGGTCACTGTGGCTGTGGCTCTGAGCCTTACGGACGAAGGTGAATTCGCAATGCACGTCACAGAAGGGCAGATGAAGCGGGCTATTATGCTCGATCCGTCCTTGGTCGAGCTTGGATTGAAACTGATCTCTGAAGAGGCCAAGATGGGCGAATCAGGCTTCACTGACGTCTACGCAGAAGATGCTCAGGGGCGTCTTGTTGTGATTGAGATCAAACGCAACGCCGCAAGCCGCGATGCAGTACTGCAGCTCAATCGTTACGTCGAGACTCTTAGGAAGAGGGTGAACCGTGCTGTTAGAGGCATCCTAGCAGCCCCTGAGCTGAGATCGGGAACATCCACCCTTCTCGCGAGGCTCGGTTATGACTACAAAGCGGTTTCCCCGGAGAGATGTTTTCAGATACTCAAACCTGGAACCGACGCCCGCCTCAGCGAATTCCTTCAATGACAATGTGCACTCGCCAGTGGAAACCGAAGCCTCTATTCGTGGCGTTGACCAAGTCTCGTGGTTTGCACGCGAACGGGAGACAGGTTGTCATCATCCGGGAAGATGCTTGAGGCGCTGCGGCGGTCGCTAGCAGGTCAGCGGGAGCCTTTTTGCTCCGACTCCAAGAAGCCTCGAGGCGCCGTGGCGGTCCTCTTCAAGGTGGAGGCGGATGATCTCTGGCTTCTCATGATCAAGAGAAGTGAGAATCCACGGGACCCTTGGTCCGGTCAGATGGCCTTCCCTGGAGGACACGCTGATCCGCAAGATCAGGACCTCTTTGACACCGCTGCTAGAGAAGCCTTGGAAGAAGTAGGAATCAACCTACACAATCTGGAATTCCTTGGATGTCTGCGGAATGTTGAGCCCAAGAACGCTCCGATGGTGGTAACTCCATTTCTATTTCTCCTATTGAGAGAGATTCATCCAGCCACTAGTCGTGAAGCCAAAGAAACACTGTGGGTCCCAATGTCTTTCCTGTTGAACTCGAAGAACGTTTCCTCGATCAAAGTTCCAATAGATCGCAAAGAAGTATCGATGGGCTGCTATGTGTACTTGGATCATCTCATCTGGGGAATGTCATTCAGAATCATACGGGAGATTGTGTCGAAGATAACGCGCGGTCTCCAAGGAAAGCGATTCGATACGCGGGGGTCCCTCCCGGAATCGGGGTACTCGTTATTTACCGCGTGACGGCATCTGTTCAACAGTGTTCGTATTGAAGCTGTCAGTCATTGGGGCAGGAGGGGTGGGCCAAGTCATTGCCGGCCACCTCGCCAGAGCGAAGGAGGCAACCGTGAAGGTCGGCGACATTGACCGGTCTAGGCTACGAGAAGTCTCAGAAGCCTCCGGTGGAAGGGTCTCGACTGTCAGGTTGGATGCAGACGACCCTGATCAGGTTGGACCCTTCCTCAGAGGATCGAACGTAGTCATCAATGCATCGCATCCGCGGTTCAACAAGCTGATCATGCGTCAGGCGCTCAAGAAGAGAGTGCACTACATAGACCTGGCTGGATACAGTCCCACCGACATATTCGCACAGATGAAGCAGCACGCGAAATGGAAGAAAGACGGGCTTGTGGCGATATTGGGAATGGGAGAGGATCCGGGGCTCTCCAACGTTATGGCGAGGCGTGGCGTAGACATGCTCGATCGGGTGGGCGAGATTCGAATACGAGACGGAGAGACATCTACAAGCGAGACGTATCCCTTCGTCGCTCTGTTCGCGCCCGATGTCTTCCTAGAAGAGGCTGTTTCGCCGGCTCACTACTTTGAGGGAGGAGAGACAAAGACGAGCCCCCCGATGTCTGGCAGGGAGATCTACCCTTTTCCGCAGCCAATAGGAGACGTGCCTGTCTACAGCATGGATCACGACGAAGTGCACACATTGCCGCAGTATCTGCCGAAGAAGCCCAACTATGTGGACTTCAAGCTCGCTCTTACGAACGGCATGGCCTCTGCGATCAAGTTGTTCCACGGGCTCGGCCTGTTGGACCGAAAGCCGATGCGGGTCGGAACCGTAAAGGTTAGTCCACTGAGCGTTCTGTTGAGTTTGTTGCCAGCGCCCTCGCAGATCGCGGGCAGGATACGAGGAAACGCGGGGATCCTCGTCGAGGTTAGAGGAGAAGTCTCCGGGGAACGATGTCTGCACAGGCTGTATGCAGCGATGTCACATGACGAGGCGTATAGGAAGTTCCGGGCTAACGCGACCTCCTATTTGACAGGAACACCTACTTCCGTGTGTGCGCTGATGCTAGCTGGGGGGCGCATCGAGAACCGAGGCGTGATTGTTCCAGAATGCTTGGATGCTGAAAGGTTCATCGACGAAGCCAGAATGTTTGACATTCAGGTGCAAGTCGAGAAGACCAGATGGTAGAAATACCGCTTAACTAGTCCAAGGTCGAGCGACAAGCAAATGAAGACTCTGGTCCTTGGGGCTTCAGGACAGATCGGAGCGTACGCAGTTCAAGACTTGGTTGAGTTCTGCAAGGCGGAAGTGATAGCCACCAGCAGAAAACTCGTGAACGTCAAGAAAGCCATGATGGATCTGAGACTAGTTGATCAAGTCAAGATCATGGAACTTGACGCGGGCAACACTGCAGACGTGGCGAAGCTCGCAAAAGCGGAAAGCGTTGACACGGTTGTGAACTGTGCCTGGTATCAGACGAACCTGTCGGCGATGGACGCGTGTCTGCAAGCTGGTGCTCACTATACGGACCTAGGCGGCTTCTTCGATACTACCCTGAAGCAGCTTCAGCTTGGCGAGAAGTGGAGGGAGGCCGGCATCAATGCTACAATAGGACTAGGTAGCACGCCAGGGCTGACCAACATTGCCGGCGCCGCAGGGGCGGCTAAGCTCGAGAAGGTCGACACTATCAACATCTACTGCACGTGGGGCAACACCCTCCCCGTGAAGGAGCCGGGGTGGCCCGGCTACTCCATACGAACCGTCATGGACGAGTTCACTCAGGAACCGGTCATGTGGCTGGACGGCAAGTACGTGAAACAACCTGTGCTGTCAGGCGACACGACGGTCACTATGCAAGACCCGATCGGCAAGATCACCGCATACTACGTCAAACATTCTGAGCCTGCAACGATGGGCCGATATATCGGGAAGGGTTGCCGCAACGTGACATTCCGAATCGGATTTCCAACCACAGATCTCGCCACGTTCAGGACCCTGAAGAACCTGGGTTTTGCCGACACAACAGAGATCACTGTGGGCGATGCGCGTGTATCCCCCTTGGACTACCTGACAGCAATGTACCAGAGAGCAATCTCGAAGTCCCGAGGCGAGCCTCCTCCGCGTGAAGAGTACGAGTACGATGCGTTCAGGATAGATGTCTTCGGGCAGGGGAAGGAATCTCCCGCGTCAGTGACGTACCACATAATCACGTGGAATGACCCTGAGAGAGGAATATCTTCCGCCCGGGACACCGCAGTTCCTCCGTCGATCGTGTCACACTGGCAGGCCATAGGGAAAATTAGGAATGCGGGTGTCTTTCCACCGGAAGCTGTCGTCGACCCCGTTCCATTCTTCACTGAGGCCGGTAAGAGAAAGATTAGAGTTGAGGAGCAGTTCGTTGAGACAACTAGGTTCTACTAGAACGAACCCGTTCAGCCTGATGCAAAGACCTTTAGAGAACTTGCATGCAACTTTCGCAGAGGATGATTCTTGAGCAAGTCCAGTCGGAGAGAGTTTGTCAAGCTAGCAGCAACAGGTCTTGTCGGAGCGGCAGTGGGCGCCGCAGTTGGTAGCTATTACGCTACACAGACAATGCCGCGTCCCGTCGAGAAGGAAGCAGAAGTCAGGGTCTACACTTGGAGCGAGTACATCTATGAAGGTCTGATCGACCTCTTCGAGAGCACCACCGGAATAGATGTCGTGTATGACACGTATGAGAGCACAGACGAGATGCGAGCAAAAGTCACTCCGGGACAAAGCGGCTACGACATGGTCATGGTCGTGGACTACATGATTCCAGAGTTCGCTAACCTTGGGCTCCTCGCTGAGCTTGACGCGACTTTGCTACCCAACCTCGTCCATCTCGATGACAAGTTCAAGAATCCTGACTATGACCCAGGCAACAAGCACTCGGTTCCCTATCTGTGGGGCACCACCGGAATTGGGTGGAACTCGGCTAGGGTTCAGGAACCTATCACAGGTTGGGCCGATGTCTTCGAACCCGAAAGAGTCGGCAAGTACGCGAAGACCGTAACAATGCTCGACGACATGCGCGAGACAATTGGCGCGGCCCTGAAGTACCTGGGATACTCCCTCAATGATCTTGACGATGGCCACTTGGAGGAAGCGAAGGAGGTCCTTCTAACGCAGAAACCTTACCTAGCAAAGTACACCGGGGCCCTCGAGTACATACCTGGTCTCGCTGGCGAACGATTCACGATCTCCCACGCGTATAGCGGAGACGTGTTCGTTGCCGCCGAGGACAATCCGGACGTAGCCTACACAATCCCCGAGCAAGGATGTACGCTTTGGGTCGATAACATGACGGTGCTGAAGAATGCACCACACCCGACCGCGGCGCACGCATGGATCAACTTCATCTTGGATCCAGCAGTCATGGCCACTATATCTAACAACAGATACTACGCGAACCCGAACAAGGATTCTTTTGCTCTGCTGAACAGGGACGTCGCTGAAGATCCAGCGATCTATCCGCCTGAGGACGTGTATGAGAAGCTCGAGATCATGAAACCGAACACGCCTGAGGAACTGAAGAAGTACGAGAACATCTGGTTGGACGTAGTCGGCTAGCTATACTCACGCACGGCTTGCAAAGGACAAACTAAATAGGCTCAGTTTTCCGCTACGTCCTTTCTGGGCTGTGGAATGTATGAAGTAGAACTCATCGATGTTGTGAAACGTTTCGGTACAGTGACGGCGGTCGATCACGTTTCTCTCGGCGTGAGAAAGAACGAGTTCTACTCTTTCCTAGGGCCGAGCGGCTGCGGCAAGACCACAACGCTGAGAATCATCGCTGGCTTCGAGGACCCTGACGAGGGAATCTTGAAGCTCGTCGACATCATCGCAAATGAGATCCCGCCGTACAGGAGAAACGTCGGGATGGTCTTTCAGCATCTTGCGCTGTTTCCTCACATGAGCGTCTTCGACAATATAGCGTTCGGCTTGAAGATGGCAAAGGTCGGAAAGGACGAGATACGAAAGAGAGTGGAAGAATCTCTTGAGCTAGTCGGGCTTCCGGGCTTTGGGGACAGGAGGATCCATCAACTGAGCGGCGGACAACAGCAACGCGTCGGCATAGCGCGGGCGATGGTGAAGGCGCCTAGCGTGCTTCTACTGGACGAGCCACTCGGCCCGCTAGACCTGAAGATCAGGCAGCACATGCAGCTTGAGCTCAAGAGAATCCAGAAGCAAGTCGGTACCACATTCATCTACGTGACGCACGACCAAGGCGAAGCTCTCACAATGTCTGACAACATCGCCGTGATGAACAATGGAAGGGTGGAGCAGATCGGCACTCCAAGGGAGATCTACGACAAGCCGCAGACCCAATTTGTTGCGAATTTCATCGGTGAGACGAATTTCTTGGAAGGAAGCTATGGACGCTCCGGCGAGTTCATATGCAAACGACTGGCCTCTCCCGTCGCGGTCGTGGTCGGAGAGGAGCGAATAGGCGAGGGTGTTCTATCGATCCGGCCGGAGAGAGTGAGCGTAGGGCCAGATCTGAAAGGGCTAGACAACCTTTTCGATGCAAAGGTCGAGGATATTGTCTATCAAGGGTCTAATGTAACCGTCTCAGCAATGATCGGCAACGATTTGACGATGAAGATACGGGCCAACCCAGCGGTTCCTCTGAGAATCGGCGACGAGACGCGCATAGGCTGGAACAAGACAGATGCGACCGTAATCAGACTCGAGAAGAGTGCATAAGCTGGGTCGACACGTCGCCCGGAGGAAGTCTCGCAGATTCACCGCAGGTCTACTCTCATCGCCAACGGTGATCTATCTTGGGGTGTTCTTCTTCGCACCGTTCGTAATTGTTCTTCTGTACGCATTCGGAATGGTAGACCTTCTCAGGCAGTTCGAGCCTATCCCGACGCTTGAACACTTCCTGCAGTTTTTTGACTCGGTCGCGCCGTCAGTGTTCGCCCGGTCCCTGCTGATGGCCTTTGCAACGACTGTCTTGTGTCTTCTGCTGGGCTACCCAATGTCCTACTACATTGCTGTGAAGGGCGGACGCCGGAAGGAGACGCTGATGCTGCTTGTGATTATCCCGTTCTGGGTCAGTTTCCTGCTTCGTACCTACGCACTCATGACCATTCTGGATGTGAATGGAATCATAAACGTCACATTGCTCAGCTTCGGCCTGATCTCTGAACCATTGAATCTGATGTACAACATGCAGGCTGTTCTGCTCGGAATGGTCTACAACTACCTTCCATTCATGATTCTGCCGCTGTACGCCTCGATGGAGAAGCTGGACAAATCCCTCTTGGAAGCGGCCGGAAGCCTAGGCGCGGGGCCCGCACGATCATTTCTTCATGTAACATTGCCGCTCACAAGGTCCGGCGTAGGCGCTGGGTCAATTCTGGTCTTCGTCCCCGCCGTGGGCGAGTTCATAATACCGCAGTTGCTCGGAGGAACCGAGTCGTTCATGATCGGTAATCTGATCTGGACGCTCTTTCTGAAGGCGCGCAATCTGTGGTTCGGGTCCGCAGTCTCGATAATTCTGATCGCGCTCGTCGTGCTGATGGTCGCGCTTTACATGAAGTACATCACTCGGGGTGAGGAGATGACGATATGAGAAAGATCGGGGACAAGATCCTCAAGGGATACTCCCTCGCCCTCTACGTCTTCCTGTACGCTCCCATACTGATCATGGTTGTGTTCTCTTTCAACGATTCGAGGCTCCTCGCGGTATGGCGCGGGTTCTCACTCAGGTGGTACGAAATGCTAATCGCGGATCCGACAGTCTGGAGGGCCTTCTACAACAGCATCTGGGTGGCTGGCCTCACTACCATTGTCTCGATCGTACTAGGTACCATGATGGCCTTCGTCATGATCAGATACAGCTTCCGCGGTAAGTCACTTCTCGATAGTTCACTCTATTTCCCGGTCGTCATTCCGGAGATCACGGAAGCTCTGTCGCTTCTGCTATTCTATGTCTTTACCGGAATACCACTCGGTGGGCTTACGGTCGCCATAGGTCACATCGCTTTTGCCATCTCCTACGCCACGATAGTGATCAGGGCAAGGTTGGTTGGATTCGATCGCTCCGTCGAGGAAGCCGCGAAGTCCCTAGGCGCCAACGAGTTCCGTACATTCCTCCATGTTACCCTGCCCATTATACTTCCGGGTGTTATAGCTGGAGGGCTACTCGCTTTCACAGTCTCGTACGATGACTTCATCAAGACCGCGTTCACTGCGGGCCCAGGCTTCCAGACACTTCCATTGAGGATCTACGCGATGGCGAGCCGAGGAGGCGTATCGCCTCAGCTCAATGCCCTTGCTACCGTAACGCTTGTGGTCTCGCTGGCGCTTGCGGTCGTGAGGCTTCGCCTTTCCAAGGCCTGAGCCATGAACGCGACCACTCCAAGCGGACCACACAACCTTTTGAGAACGTTTCCAGCGAGCACCCAGGGAATTTAAGGACCTCCCGGGTGACTCGGTCGTGTCCGATGCAATCGCAGCACACTCTGGACCGAGTGAGCAGAGTTCGAGCCTGCCACTGAACGGGCAAGTGAACTGCGCAAAGCGAGTACGTAGAATTCAGCGTGGCATTCGCGCATTTGTCGCGGGTCTAGGATCGATCTTCTCCACGATGTTTCGGCCTGGTCGGAACGTCATCACACAAGACATGCTCGATGATGAAAGAGCACCGATGATTTCTTCTATAACGAAGCTACCGTAAGCTATAGAGGTCTTAGTGTTGAAGGCTGGGAGGGCATATTGCGGAAAAATCCTACACGTGGATCTTTCCAAAGGACAGACGCGAGCAGAACCATTGAACTGGGAATGGGCTAGTAAGTTCATAGGTGGCAAGGGGCTTGGAATCAGGTACCTGTACGATCTGGTGAGGCCTGGAATCGATCCTTTCTCAGCCGAGAACGTCATCATCTTCATGACGGGGCCGCTTACGGGAACCGTTGCTTCTACCGTGTCTCGCATGGCGAACATTACAAAGTCACCGCTCACGGGAACATTGAGCGACAGCTACTCAGGCGGATACTTCCCAGCGGAGCTAAAATTTGCAGGATTCGACGGAGTCATTGTCGGCGGCCGATCACTCAAACCTGTGTACTTGTCGATCAAAGATGCGCAGGGCGAACTTAGAGACGCAAGCCACCTTTGGGGCAAAGGTGCTTTCCAAGCTACCGATGCGATTGTCAGGGAACTTGGAGGAGACCCAGCGCGGTACTTGGAAGGTCCCAAGGTTGGATGCATCGGCCCAGCCGGCGAGAACAAAGTCAGGTATGCAGCAATCACCTATGACAAACATCACTTCGCCGGCAGAGGAGGAACCGGAGCTGTCATGGGATCGAAGAATCTCAAGGGGATATCCGCTGATGGAACGAAACAGTCAAAGGCGCTGAGCATCAACAGCGAGCCCGCCTTTCTCGAAATGGTCAGGGAGGTAAACAAGAAGGAGATCCGGGAGAACCCTGATCATGAATCGTACATGAAGGTAGGGACCCCCAACATTGTGGCCCTGAGTCAGGGAGGAGGCCTCTTCCCGACGCGGAATTTCCAGACAGGGATCTTCCCACAAGCTGATGGAATAAACGCAGACGCGCTCTTCGACAAGATCCTTGTGAAGCACACGACTACCTGCTTCAGCTGCGTGATTGGATGCCGAAATGTCACTAGGGTAAGCGACGGCAGGCACGCCGGCATGGAGGGCGAGGGACCTGAGTACGAGACGCTTGGAATGTGCGGCGCCAACCTTGGGATAGGTGACATCCGCGAGGTATTCAAATTCAACGAGGAATGCTCAGATATGGGCCTCGACACCATATCAACAGGAAATGTATGCGGCTGGGCGATGGAGCTCTTCGAGAGAGGAATCATCACTATGGAAGACACGGGAGGCCTCGAGCTCAGATTTGGAAACGCAGAGGTTGCAGCGACGCTGCCACGTCTGATTGCGTTAAGGAAGGGGGTAGGAGACATTCTAGCTGAGGGCGTCGCCCGCGCCTCGAAGAGGATCGGCAAGAACTCCGAGAGATATGCGCTGCATGTCAAGGGCCAAGAGTATCCCGCATATGATCCGCGTGGAACATTCGGAATGGCGCTCGCTTATGCGACCTCTGACAGAGGAGCAGACCACAACCGTGCATGGCCGGTTGGGTACGACGCATTTGGAAAGCTCGATCCATTCACGACGGAAGGAAAGGCTGAGCTTGTCCGGGCGGATCAGATAAGAACCAGCGTCAAGTGGAGCCTAACCATGTGCGATTTCTTGGCGGCAAACCTGGCGCTATGCGCAAGACTCCTGAACGCCGCATGTGAAACCGACTATACGGAAGATACGATCGAGACTGTAGGAAAGCGCGTCTGGGCTTTGACTCGACTCTTCAACCTTAGAGAAGGCTTCTCAAGAAAGGACGACTCGATCCCGCCCCGCATGTACATAGATCCGCTCCCAGAGGGCAATCCGAAAGGCAAGATCCTTTCCATCGAGGATTTTGAGAGGATGCTGACAGAGTACTATGATCTGTGGGGTTGGGACACCGAAGGAAGACCAACCAAGGCAACCATCGAGGAGCTAGGACTGGCAGATCTAGGGCAGTCATAGATCATAGTAACTGACACGCCGCGCGGAAGCTCAGCGACTCTGACAGTGCGTAGTTGACACGATCGGAAAGCCGGCCCCTGCTCGATGACGCAGAGCCGATCGCCGTCAGCTCAGCAACGACACTCGACCGGAAAGTAGCAACAGAAAGCGGTCTATCCCAACGCGTTCTTCGAAGCTCTGCCTTCTGAAGCGACATCCGCACCGTTAACCACTCTACGATGCTTCTGCAATACTTCGATCCCATTCTGGGCAACCATCTCCCACACCACAATGCAAAGGACTGCTACCAAGGATACTGCTAGCGGGATCTGCATCACGTCAGGGAGAGGCACTCGAGAGCTAGGGAGCGGTACTAGGATCACCGAATCATCTCTCTGCAGCAATCAGAAATCCTTACTTGACCGTGCCTTCGTGGCAATCACGCGCACTCACTGTCGCACGTGAAGACGCTATGGCGAGAGATCGTAAACATAGAGAAGATAAAGTGATGACGCTAAGGGATGCCGTTCACGAGTTTGTAAGCGACGGCCACTCTTTGACGTTCGGTGGTTTCTGCGGACGAAATTCTCAGGCCGGTGCATACGAAATAGTCCGCCAAGGGAAAAGAGATCTCAGGTTGATCGACGACAGCCCGACTGACCAGGTGGATATACTCATTGGTGCTGGATGCGTGAAGAATCTCGAGATCGCCTGGCAAGGCGTATCGATCTTCGCACTTGCCAGCAATTTCCGCAGGGCGATCGAGAAGGGTGTTCCCCACACAGTTGAAGTGGAGGACTACTCCAACTACGCAGCCGGTCTAAGGTTCTTGGCTGGGGCCATGAACGTCCCCTTTCTGCCTACACGATCGCTCTTGGGCTCGGATATCCCACGGTACAACAGGAAGATACGGATCATTGACGACCCATACGGTGGCAAACCGGTTGCTCTGGTTCCTGCCGCGCACCCGGATACGACAATAATACATGTCCAACGCGCAGACGTGCGTGGAAATGCGCAGATATGGGGACATCTGGCAAACGACGAAAACAAGGCAAGAGCTGCCAAGCGTACAGTCATTACCTGCGAGGAGATCGTGCCCGAAGAAGCGATCTTCAGAATTCCGAATATGACTGCGATACCTTCGTATTGCGTCGATGCGGTCGTACAGGTTGCGTATGCTAGTCACCCGTGGTCTTGTTACGGCTACTATTCGCATGACGTCTTATTTCAGAGGGATTACGCCAGATCCAACGAGACCCATGAAGGGTTCCTGGAGTGGTTAAACAAGTGGGTCTTGAGTTGCGAAGACCACCAGCATTATTGCGAGATGATAGGAACAGAAAGGCTCGCTGAGATCGCGAGAATGGAGCAGGCGCTCAATAGAATCCCGATCTAGGGGGCGCGTGGATGCAACAGACAGAGTACGCAGATGACTATAGCTTCGCGGAGCTAATGGCGGTCGTAGCGGCCAGGGAGATACGCGATGGGGAGAAGGTCTTTATTGGAATTGGGTTGCCAATGATTGCGGGGTTTCTTGCAATTCACGCGCATGCGCCTCGGGCTGTGCTGTTCTTTGAGGGAGGCTACATTGGCGGCCGCCCTCCGTGCGCGTGCACCGATGTCGGGGACAGCATGCTAGGATTCCAAGCTCCCTATGTGACGAGCCTTTGGAGAACGTTCAGCGACCTGCAACGTGGATACTGCGACTTGGCCATAATCGGTAGCGCGCAAGTAGACAGATTTGGCAATGTGAATTCAACCGCAATCTTCGATGGCGGCGTCTATCAAGCCCCGAAGATCCGCTTGCCTGGGAGCGGTGGAGCCAACGACATGGCATCCTCCGCGGGACGTGTGTTGATCATGGCTAGGTTAGAGAGACGACGATTCGTAAACCAGGTCAATTATGTGACCTCCCCTGGTTACATTGAAGGCCCTGGCGCTCGTGAAAGGTACGGGCTCAGAGGAGGCCCTGCCGCTGTGATATCGGACAAAGCAATTTTCCGATTCGATGAGCATACGAGAGAGATGTATCTAAGCAACGTCTACCCTGGCGTGGATGTGCAATACGTCAGGAGCGAGGTTGGCTGGGACATCAGAGTGACGCAAGATATGAAGGCGGTTGACCCTCCGACCAAGGAGGAGGTCAGATTCATCAGAAGCTACGACCCCACGGACGTGATATTGCGTAGGAGGGGAATATTCTCTGACATCGATTTCTCATCTTGGGCGACGTTAACTAGGAGCAACTGGCAGAAATTCATCCCACAATCCAAACCTTGATTTCGGCTTCACATCTTCGGCTTTTGCCTGTTCCTGCAAACAGTGCCTGCCCCCTACGAAGACCTAAGCTTGAATCATCGTTTCCTGCAGTGACGGGATCGAAGATTGTCTATGCTGAGGAAGTTCAGCAGTCCCTCCCCGTCCGGCGAGAAAAGACCGGAGAAGCATGCGCGCGTGCTGAAGGAGAAGCGTTCATTCGTAGTAAGTACTCAACGGACATGTTTTTTTCGCGCAGGTTTCAACGGAGAGAGCAGGCGCGAACGAATTTTCCGGGAAAGCTTGCCGAATTCTAGATGGCTTCCACTATCGGCATAGCTGTCTCGAATTCCTTCACGTACTTCGCAACGTCTTTGAATGCTTCAAGGTGCTCGTCGACCTCTTCCTTGGTATGGAGGACTGAGATGGTCCACTGTTCATCAGGAGATGGCCCGGCAGGTATTATTCCGCGGTTCATCATCGCAAAGCAATATGCGAACCATCTCCCTGTATGGCAGTCTTGGAAGCTCCTCCAGTCTATCACGGGTTTCGAGGAAAAGGCAACCGCGCCACTCAAACCTGCATGGGACATCTGCGCCACGAGGCCTTGGTCATCTATTACGTCTTGGTAGCCTTTCGCCAGCCTTTCACATAGCTTGGCCGCATTGCTCATCGCGTCTCTTGTCAAGACCTTTGATAACGTGGCGATTCCGGCTGCAACGCAGAGAGGGTTGGCGTTGAAAGTGCCAGCGTGGCTCACTACGCCAGGAACTATTGTTTCCATTATTGCTCTCTTGCCGGCTATGGCTGAGATTGGGACTCCGCCTCCAATTGCCTTGCCCAGCGTGATAATGTCCGCCCTAACCTTGGCGTAGTCATAGATTCCTCCGTAGAATTTGCCGCATGTCTTTATTTCATCGAAGATCAAGACGAAGTTGTACTCATCTGCTAGCTTCCTCAAACCTTCCAAAAAGCCGGGCTTTGGAAGGACGTAGCCCATATTCATCGGAATCGGCTCGAGGATCATCCCAGCGATATCGGAAGCGTTCTTCCGCACTATCTCCTCCGCAGCTTCGAGGTCATTGAATGGTGCAACCAGTGTGTTCTTGTAGACCGCTTCGGGGATTCCTAGCGAAGCCGGTACCTGATTTGGAAAGCGGGGATGGCCGGCTCTGGCTCGAGCAGGCTTGACGCTGACTAGCGTGGTCTCGTTTCCGCCATGGTAGCATCCCTCAAACTTCAGGATCTTGCTTCTTCCAGTGAAGCTTCTCGCGAATCGGGTCGCGTACATTGTTGCCTCAAGGCCGGTGTTGGACAGTCTCACCTGATCCATGCCGAATCTTCCGCAAAGCACCTTTGCAAACTTCGGTGTTTCTTCCCATTCGAACCCGAAGTCTGTGCCTCTCTTGGTTTGCTCGATGATGGCTTCGGCAACCGCAGGGTGGCTATGTCCCGCAACGAGCGCCCCGAAACCCATGTTGTAGTCCGTGTACTCGTTTCCGTCCACATCCCACATTTTCGTCCCCGATGAGCGGGTAAAGTACAGTGGGTAGGGATCGCTGTATCTGTACGTGCTGTGTACGCCAAAGGGGACGTCGAGTCTTGCGCGTTCGAATATCGCTTTAGAACGAGGGGTTCTGCTTTCGAACCTCTTCATCTCATCTTCTTTTGACTGACTCAATGACGACACAAGTTTGGGGCTCGGCTATCCCAGTATATATGCCTTGGTCGGCGCTGCTCTCATGTTAAATAAGGAAGGCAGCGCACATCGGTCTAAGGGAAATAGGTTGGCTGTCTTTGCCAGAAAGGCAAGTGGACTAACCAAAGAAGCCTCAGTCTTCGATGCTTTCGTCTTCGGCTTCATGAACAATGGCATAGGGGTTGGCTTGTGGTACCTTCACAGTATAGGGCTCTATGTCTCCCCCGGAGGAAATCTGATTCTGGGCACAGTCGTCGCCGGACTCCTGTCTCTAGTCGGCATTGCGCTTGCATGGGGTATCTTAGGTGGGTCGATGCCGCGAAGCGGCGGCGACTATGTCTACAACTCCAGAATCCTTCATCCAGCCATAGGAACCGCAACAAGCTGGGCTCAAGGGCTGTTTATTTCGATCGCTTGGCTTTGGGTCCTCACTCCTTGGGTGGCGGATCCCGGATTGCCGATCCTCGCTGGCGCAATGGGCTTACCGCCCGAATCCATAGAGTTCTGGATAACACCGGTCGGCATGCTCATCATAGCTACAATCGTGAACGTCCTGAGCTTTGTTGTGGTCACATTCGGACTCAAAGGCTACATCACAATGCAGAGGATCTGTTTTACCATCGGAATGATCGGCGTCATCATAGGGTTGGTTCTGATCTCGACAACGTCACATGACGGATTCGTCTCATTGTGGAACACACTGGCCGCGCAACAGGGTTCTCCTGACTATCAAAGTGTTGTTGGTCTAGCCAAGGAGGCCGGCTACGCCGCAGAGACATGGAATTGGGAGGCCTCGCTCGGACTAGCACCAGTTGTCGCGTGGGCTCTCAGCTATGGTTTCTGTATCGGATACATTGGCGGAGAAATCAAGCGGCCTGAAAGGAGCATATTGACAGCTCAGCTGTTGGCCGTCATCGTGCCGGTCGTGCTGTTGATCTGGCTTGCACTCTCTCTGCAGAGCATGACCGATTATGAGTTCATGGGGGCAATTGCGTACATTGACAACGAGGGGCCTGAATGGTATGCCATGCTATTCCCGCCTACTTGGGCGAATCTCGCGGCAATACTCACCGATAACCCGGTGCTGCAGTTCCTAGTCGGCTTCAACTTCATAGCATTCGACTTCTTCTGGGTACCCTTCTCCTATCTAGTATTCAGCAGGGTTGCATTTGCGCAAGGACTCGATCAGATAGGCCCACGATGGTTCACCGATCTTAGTCGCAGATTCGGCGCGCCAATCAAGGTTTACGCAGCCGTGTTCATACTGGGGCAAGCAGCGATCACCTACTACTGCCTCTACCCAGAAGTCCTAGGAAGTCTTTCGATAACCGGTCTGGACGCCATAACTGTTTGGGGAATTCTGGGGATCTCCTGCGCAGTCTTCCCATTCGTAGGGAAGGCCAGACACATCTGGGACGCCTCTCCTCATAGGTGGAAGATAGGCCCCCTACCAGTTGCCACGATCTCCGGAACTGCCAGCGTCATCTTCACGATACTCGTCATATGGGGCATTTACAGATCTCCGGCCATGGGTGGACTGAATGTGTACTGGACGCCCATCTACTTCGGCATAATGATACTCGCCGTGCTCTGGTACTACTATTGGCGGTGGAAGCGCGCAAAGGAAGGAATCGACGTAGCACTCGCCTTCAAAGAGCTGCCTCCAGAATAGAAGAGCAAACGCTTAACAGACAGAGGTCACAGGCGCACCTGCACTACGAGAAACCAGAAAGAGGAAGGACGCCCTAGGGATGCCTCTGAAGATGTTCTTTGTCACCGATGTACACGGATCAGATGCCGCCTTCAAGAAGTTCGTCAACGCCCTCAGAGTGTACGGTGTCAATATTGGCATACTTCTCGGCGACCTGAGCGGCAAGATGATCAACCCCATAATCAAGCAACCTGACAAAGCATACACATGCGACTTCATGGGTCAACACATAGTGGCAAGAACTGATGAGGAGCTAGCCCAACTTCAGAAGAGAATAGCACTGACCGGCAACTACCATGCTGTGATGACTCCCGAAGAAATGGGCGGACTGATGGCCGAAGGAAAGACCATCGAAGGCAGAATAGACGCCCAGGTGCGAAAGATACACCTCGGTGCAGGAAAGATAGACGAGCTCTTCGTGCAGCTTGTTGTTGAGAGGCTGAACAAATGGAACCAGTTCATGACCGAGCGCCTCAAAGACTCGGGCATAAAAGTCTTCATCGCTCCAGGCAATGATGACCCCCTAGAAATCAATCAAGTCCTCGATGGCTTCTCGTACGCGAGAAACGCGGACGATAGGAAAGTCAACGTTGACGGCCATGAGATGATTACTCTGTCTTGGTCGAATCCCACACCTTGGGACACACCTAGGGAGTGCTCTGAAGAAGAACTTGCCAAGAAGATCGACGCACTCGCAAAGCAGGTCGAGAACATGGAGAAGGCGATCTTCGATTTTCACGTGCCGCCCTACGGAACGCAACTCGACCTTGCCTACAAGTTGTCTGAAGACCTAGTGCCATCCGTGAATGAGACGGTCAACGTTGGCAGCAGGGCCATACTTGAGGCAATCCAGAAGTATCAGCCTCTCTTGGGGCTTCATGGTCACATTCACGAATCCCGAAGTGTTCAGCGGATAGGCAGAACATCCTGCGTCAACCCTGGTAGTGAGTACTCCGAGGGAATACTGCGGGGTGTCATCGTGACGGTTGATGGCGGAAAGGTCAAGAATTTCCAGCTTACATCGGGGTAGGCGCGTTAGTCTTGCCAAAGAAGTTCAGGCTGCCGTCGGAAATCCCTCTGGAGGAGTATCCCTCCCCTTCGACGTTTATCGAAGAGGCCACCCAATGCGTCAGAGAAGCACAGGCACAAGGGATCTCGCTGAGAGTCATGGGGGGCCTCGCGATCTACCTGCACGCTCATGTTCCGGAGCACAGAGATCTGCCGGAAAAGCTACGTAGGCTTGGAGAGCGCGTCTTCACCGACATAGACTTCGTCAGCTATGGGAAGTTCCGCGACAAGATATACGATTTCTTCACGAAACGAGGTTACGAAGTGGATCCCATACTCCACATGCATCACTTTCGCAAGCGACACATATACTTCGGCGGCAAGGTTCCAATGGCCGAGGTCTTTTTCGACAGACTAGAGATGAATCACGTCATAGACCTGACCCGACGACTGGAAGCGGACACTCCCACGATTCCGCTTGCGGACCTGCTGCTCGCCAAGCTGCAGATAGTGAGGATCAACGACAAGGACATCAAGGACATCGTGGTCATGCTCAGATCCCACAATGTCGGAGAAAACGACAATGAAACTGTCAACGTCAAGAGATTCGCTGACGCAGGGCTACTCAATGACTGGGGCTTCCACTACACGGTAACGACTAACCTGAAGAAGGTCGAGGAATTTCTCAGGCAATCCTCGGATCTCACTAGTGATGAGGCCAAGACGGTGGGAGAGAGACTAACCAGGATACTTGGCTACCTCGAAGAAGAACCCAAGACGTTGGCATGGAAGCTCAGAGCGCGCGTCGGAACCAGTAAGAAATGGTACAACGACGTAGAAGAATGGAGCAGCCTCTGAATCCGAGCATGACGTGCGGCCCACATCAGAGCTGAGGCAAGCGTTTCGAGCCGTGCCCATCGTCGTGGCAAATTCTCCTGGGAAGCAAGCAACCAATCCAGTCGGACATAGTCGAGCGCGCAGCAAATGAGACGACTTTGCGTACAGCGGCCGATGTCCACCGGCATACTGCCTTCCTGCAACTGTACTAGTGAATGCAAGCACTGCATGTACGCATGTTCCCCTCGATGGCCAGATGATGATTTCCGCGCTGGATCTCAAGAGGATCTTGAGCCAGCTGCCGCAAATGATTCTCGGAAGTCCTATCGACGCCACCCGCGCGATCGCCCATCTTTAGGAAAGGGCCCCAGCACAGCAATTCTACGGCCAGTTCTGTCGAGAGGACTTGACGCGAGAGCGGCACGTTCACGTGGAGAACCACTCCAACCACATGACAGGCTATTGTCGACACCCTGATCGTTACCACTTCTCTGGTGTTCCGACAGCACGAAGCAGTCTCACTAGCCGCTCATCTCTGCCTTTGCTTAGTTCGGCGTAATCGACGTTTTTGACGGCAGGCATCTCTTTGACGCTCCGCACGATCTTCCCGCGAGCGCCTCGAGGAAGCTTGCTCCACTTTGCGAGGCTCCTCCATCGAGATTCGAATGACGAAGTGAGGTGATCCATAAAGTACTCTATTCCACCTTCCCCTCCGCCCAGATGATATGCTAGGAATGGGCCCTGCACGGCCCAGCGAATCCCTGGCCCGAATCTGCAGGCCTTGTCGATGTCTTCAGCAGAAGCGGCTCCTCGCCTCAATAGGTCAATGGCTTCACGCCAGACGGCAGCAGTCAAACGATTCGCAACGTATCCAGGGAGCTCTCTGTGAACCTTGATCGGAACCTTGCCAAGCGCCTTCATGAACTCATAAGTTGATTCCACCGTTTCGGTTGAGGTTAAACGCCCTGGCACCAGCTCCACAAGCGGAATGAGATGAGCAGGGTTGAAAGGGTGAACGATCAGGCAGCGCCCAGGTCTCTTAGCTGCGGTCTGTATCTTCGACATAAGCAGCGCTGATGAGCTACTCGCTAGAATCGTGTGTTCGCCGGTATATCTGTCCATCATCTTGAAAAGGCGGCGTTTCAGTTCGTAGTCCTCGAATACCGACTCTTGGACATATTCAGCGTTGCGTACGGCTTCCCGAAGACTTGTCGTCGTCTGGATCAGCTTTCGAGCGTGAACCGGCGAACGTGTTCCAGTCATTCTATTCGTTCCAAGTGTGTCGAGAATAGATCTCACGCATTCGATCCCTCTGGAAAGGGTACTCCCTCGAATGTCGTGCATCACGACACGATATCCCTTTGATGCAAACAATGCAGTCCAACCTTGACCAATCAGCCCAGCTCCCACGCATGCCAGCGTCTTGATACGGTTTCTCAAACCCGTTCCCCAAGTCGACTTGTTAGCATTCATGAGTATCACGAATTCGTACTAAAAGCAAGTGAGTCTTGTGAGACCACAGAAATGGTTAGCGGACGGAAAGATCACCCCTTCCTCCTCAACTTGGAACAGATTATGATTGGCGGCTAGGCTACTGTTACAGAGAAGATCTCCGCCTTCTTCGTGGGCAAAGATAGCAGACGCCCCAAGTCAGTGAGGTTCGCATTCTAGGCATCTGCAGAATCACTACCTTGCCAATGGGACTCTCTGTACCTCTACTATCTACGCATGCTCAATGCATGTTTACCCCCAGCCGAGACGGGATTTGACGGACAGTGGGCCATCTCGGTCCAGCATACAAGAGAGGACATGGATGCCAACATAGATGCGTTCAAAGAAGCCGCAGAAATCGAGAAGACATTCGAGGAATCTATGCCCGTGGTAGAGGCGATCTAGCTCATACCAACTTCGCTCAGACATCGCCCGCCCGCCGTATTCGTCCTCGATCTTATTCCTCAGCGAAGTCTGACGGGAACCAAGGAACTATCCTGATCGACGGATCCTTCAGATTGTTCAGTATCGCCGCGTTGAGCAAGAGCGGCGTGATCGACTCCACGAGCTTCGAGTTTGAGAGCGGACCGACGCGCAGAGCCCGCAGGTTCGGGATGTCCTCTACAATCTTCGTGGCGGTTTGGAGCGCTCGCTCGTCACTTCCGCTCAGTAGCACGTCAACGTTCAGCACTGAATCAAGATCGCCAAGGTAGGATGCTGGGACAGTCTGAAACGCTGAAACGACTGGAACGTTTCCCACCTCTTCTGCCACCAGCTCAGCGGCTGATTTCTCAGCGTCGGTCTTTCCGCCCGTGACGACCGGAGAGTATGTGAAGAGTTTTCCCTCTCTGGCCATTGGCACAATTGTTGAAACTATCACGTGCCGAGGCGTCAGCCTATCCTTGATCCGTCTCACAGTTTCAATCGCGAACTTGGGGGGGAGAGTGAGGACGATGACCTCCGCAAGCGGCGGTACGTCAGGGTTCACCGCGCCTCTTATGCTACCTCTTATTCGGTTTCCATAGAAACCGCGGGCCACTGAATCGTACTCTCGCGAGACCGTCTCCGCTTTCTCAGCTTGTCTGGACCCGAGCCAGACATCGTGCATGAGCGCCCAACGCAAGGCAAGGCCTCTCCCCATGCTTCCGGTTCCGCCGACAATTCCTATCCTCAAAGCGGGTCGCCCAAGTAGAGGTGTGAACGGGGCTTTCAATGTGTCTCTGAACATCTGGCGAGGATTGCTGTTTCTTCAGGGACCTAGCGGCGCCGCGGATAGAATCGATACGAGTGATAGAGCGGCGTGCGACAATTGCGGCAGGCAGTATCGTACGGGCTGACAGGCGCGCGGCATCGCGGGCATATCAACTGCACTGTAGGCATGGCTCCTCTACGCGTTCTTCTGGTCGCTACCACGGCGCCGACCATCACGGCCAAACCCGCTCCCACCCCGATCACTAGAATAGGAATCAGCAGGTCCCACTGGCTCGAAGATGATGTGGTAGTTGCGGTCGCAGTCGTTGAGGTTGTCTCTGTTTGTGTCGTTGTTCCGCTTGTTGAGGTCGTGTTGCTGGTTGTCGCGGTCGAGACTGTTGTCGTCTCGAGCTCGTTTATGATCGCCACAGTGCTGCTCTCTGTCAGAGATGGCAGTGTCAACAGCGTTGAGAATGTAAAGGCCAAGAGCAGGAACGAACTGGTCTTGGAACGAGCCATCCCGCCCCGCATTGACGAACA
>Ga0209725_1000367_pt1 | contig 27823 bp, 36 predicted proteins | sample I18A1metaG_FD_184145 | JGI IMG/M metagenome (GOLD analysis project Ga0209725, IMG submission 184145) | Lake sediment bacterial and archeal communities from Gulf of Boni, Indonesia to study Microbial Dark Matter (Phase II) - ​I18A1 metaG... | ecosystem: Environmental > Aquatic > Freshwater > Lake...
ATGGTTCGGATGTAGAACATATATGGGTGCGAGAAGGGAAGCAAACTATTGTGGATTCATAGACAAGCCAGTTACGATGCTTGACTATAAAGGAATGTATAATGTGTGTGGGCAATATCAGCCGTTACCCATTTTCAGCAAAGGCACTAGAGGAAACGAACCATATCAAACACCGTGGAAGAGGCTAACGGCCAAATTCGATGATAAGGCAACGTTGAACGAAATTCTAAAGATGGAGGGGTTTATCCGAATCAAGGGTTATAAGCACCCGCAGGGATGCCAGTTTCCTATTGTTGCCGACCAACAAGAGTATGCGAAGCGGCTGTTGTGGCCCCTAGAAGGATCAAAGGTAGACGGAGAACTGCCGTTCTTTACTATTTTTGAGTTGCGACTGGCAATCGAAAACTTCGGAGTAACATTCGATGAAGTCACGGCTTATGGATTTATTCCGAGTGAAAGGGAAATCAATCACCCCGCTAGGAAATACCTCGAATATTTCAACAAGATGAAGGACGACGCCCAAGCAAGAAACGATTCATTCACTGAAAATATGGCAAAGCTATTCTCGAACGCTTTAATCGGCAAGTTCGTTCAGGCAACCGAAGACGATGACACTTTGGAAGAAATTTACGGTATTCTGAAACGAGACAAGGACTACAAAAGCACAAGGCGTCAAGGCAAACCCGAACCAAAACATAAGAAACTCGCCACTTTCTTCACTCCTGAATGGGCCGCTTTGATTCTAGGGCGGGCCAGAGGTTTGTTGGGACTAACATTTGCGAGTCTCGAACCGATCACGGGTCATACTGATTCAGCAGTATTTTTCAGCGGTCAGTCAAAACAGGATCAAGCAATAGCGGCGGTTGCGCCCTATGGCGGAAAACTGGAAGTCAAATGGAAGGCTGATGGATTCTGGATTATGCGAAGCGCCGTCTACATTGCCCTGAAGAAAAAAGACGGGTTATGGCAAATCCTGTTGGATGAAGGCAATCCCAACCCTAAGAAGAGAAAAAAACCCCTGCTGGCGCACCACGCTATTTCGGTTTCAAATCTCGCAGAGTTCTATCAACCTGTTATTGACGCAATCAACAACAAGACATCTTGGAAAGAAAAAGTGGTTGTTCACAAATCCAGTTTAGCGACACTCAAAACTGAATTAGATCGAGGCATTCCTTTGGGCTGTCAGTATCTCAAGGAGGCTGAAGTCAAATTGATGTGGGATTTCAAGCGAGTCCTGCCTCCGTCTTTTAACATCGAAAAGGATCTTTTCACGACGAATGTTTACTGTGGCCCCTACGAGTCAGTTCGCGCCGCACACGACGCCGAGAAGAAGTTCTACAATCTGCAACATGATATTCGCAGGGGGCGGCCGACCAAGGAGAAAGCAACTAAAACAATGGAGGATCGAGTTAAGAGGTTGAAGGCATCGGGTCAATCGGAACGACAGATAAGTGAGGCGTTGAAAATACCGAGGTCCACAGTTCATAGGATTCTGAGGGCGTGCGCCAAAAACCGTGTTTTTAACGGCGTTAAGGCCCAAATTACACAGGAAAAATAGGCGCTTATTCAAGTAGAGTCAGTATATCTATATTTTGCGCCCGAAAACTGCGTCGGTTGAAGATCAAAGGGGGTGATTGAATGACGTATGAAATTCATTTTGTATGTGAAGATTGTTGGTATAATGTTTGGCATTCCACACCCCAGTGGGGTTACCGTCTCAGCAAAGAGATCATGTATTCTGATTACGGTCCGATTCCGCAGTCAATGAAATGTCGATGCGGAAAGGCTGCCGTCCTGCTGGTAGGATTTAAGATAACCAAAGAAATAGACCGGACTAGGAGGCGAGGGAAAGGTTTAATTAATTGAGAGTTACATACGTGTTACCATTACACGTAAGGAGGTGATAAACAATGAACGTGCATATACCAGAATTGGATACGTCTAATTTATACTCTCTGAAATTTCCAGCCGTGTCTATACAAGAATTTCCAGAGGAAGTTAACGGATTTTGTCATTCTGCTGTTACCATTGGAACAAAATCTTTTTTCTCCGAATCTGAACAGAATGAAATAAAAGACAAGATTTTATCGAAATATTCACCAGAGGCCAGAACCATTCTTAAGGCGACCTTTTTCATTCGTATGGACGAAAAGAGAATATCGATTAAACGTCTTCGAAGGATTGCGTTGGAGTCGGGGCTACCACCTATTTACGCCCGTCGTTTTACCATCATACTCGGCAAACATGAAACAACATGGGGAAAGGTAAAGGGTCGGGCTTATGTCCTTTTGTCAGTCGATGGTAAGTCTGTTCTCTCGCCTCTAAAAGACAATGGTAAAATATTTGGTTGGCGGCAGAACTTGTTGCCAAGTGAGATTGCCGAAATTCGGGATCTTGTGGTGGCTGTGGGGTTGACTTGTCTCAGTTGCCCTTATGCTTATAGACCTAGCAAGCCGATTCTCACATGTGTTCGTCCTCGAAAAATCTTGGAAAAGAAATGAAACTGAAGGCCGTTGAGGGTTCGAGGGCAAGACCGGGGTAGAACGATGAAATACCTTCATGCGTTTCTAACCGAGTTTCGTTAACGCCGTTAACGGTGTTACGCGGGTGAAACACTTATTAACAGGGTCTTCGTGGTGAAGTTTCAAGAGGTGAAGCGCATATGGCAGATATGGTTGGGGCTATTGTCGATTGGTGCGTGGAAGCGTTCAACGTATTCAAGCCTATTTTTATTCTATACGGTGCGTACCATTTGGGTCGTCTGCTCGTGAAGACGATTGTTGGCTCTGCGAAGCGTTTCGTGGAGCACTAAAACGCGCCATCTCCCCAAAAATTGTTGGAACATTAGCGAATTCTAGGGGCGTCGGCCCGGAATTTGTCGTTTGAGTTTCCGCTTTTCTTTGGAACTTTTTTCTAGGCATTTTTAGATGCATGGGTGTAGGGAACGTGGTTGTCTTGGACAGTCCTTACAATGAACGACTTCAACAGTCTTGCCGCGAATTTGGCATGGAGGACAGCGGTAATATTCGAGGAATTCTGTGGAGTATATTCGCTTGAAGATTCGGGGGATTTCGTAAATTAAGTGGAAAAATTGTTGAGAACCATAGTACGCAGCATATGGGAATTCCGCTGCATGTTCCTCGTCGTATGTGGTCAAATATTCTGAGTTTCCAGAGTAATATTTCGAGATTTATTTTGGCTGGACTCGACGGAATTTTCGGGCGGGTTCAGTTTTCGCGGTGTGATTTTTTCTATTCGATGATTTACAATGTGAGTGAAAGTATTCGATATATAAGCGAGGGACTTTGATTTTTTCTGTTTCAGTTTGCATGATGGACAGAGATGGTCGATTGTCCATGGCCATAGGGGTCTGGTGCATTTTTCGCAAAATCGCCCTAGTTCGGTCATTCTAGGTAATTGTCCTCTATGTGTTCGATAGAGAAAACTCAAGGGTAATTCCTTGCACACATTTTTGTATTGACATCTTCATAGGTAGGATATGCTTAGTTACATTGGCGTTACTGACATTTATAGTTACTGTTTTCGCCTTGTTCGAAAAGAATAATAGTTACACTAGCGTTACGGTTGTTCGTTCATGGTGTGTGAGCATGAGCGAAGAAAAGAATGTTTGGATTTGGTGCGGTCATGCTAAGATGGGTTTAGCATTGGTCGCAAACCGTGGTAAGAGACTTTGGAGAATGTTGGACAACTCCGAGACGACCGAGCACAAGAAAATCATGCGCAAATTCGGAGCGAGACGGAGACGGACAAAATGACTTCTATTGATTCTCTCTTGTTGGCTGTGGGCTTGGTGACTCCGTTTCTGATCTTCGTAGGGATCGGAATTTGGAGACTGACAAGATGAAATTCATTCTTGAGATTGACGACAAGGAACTAAAGGAATGGTGTCGGAACGAGATTAGAAAAAATCCGTCGTGTGCGAACGGTTGGGTTTCAATTCTCGTGGCTAATGCGCTCTTTGACTTCTTGGGTATTCTCGTGGATGTTTCGGTAGACGGGCCGGATAGGATAATCGGAGTAATGGCAGAATGAGCGAGAAACTTGTTTCGGTTGTTCGACGTGAGAAACAGATGCCGAGATGGGAAAAATCGGTAAAGTCCTCGATGGGCGAATGTCCAAAATGCGGGCAAGAGACGATTCGAGACGTGTCAGATCAGGATGGGTATTTCGTCAAGGTTTGCATCAATGAGATTTGCGATTTTCTATCAACCGGATTCATGCCTGAGAAAAAGAATCCCAGAAAACGCGAACGATTCAGACACATTCCGCACACGAAGACGATTGTGGTTCGGTGATTGTATGGCAGGAATGATTGCTAGATTTTATGCATACTTAGATCAATTTGGCGTTGAAGACACGGTACAGGTTTCGGAGATTATTTCCCCTACCGCAAATAGCTCGGGGCAAGTTTGGTTTTTTGGTAGTAGTCAAAGATTCTCGGAGCTAGACTTAGACAAAATTGTTCGGGATTTCTTTGGATCTAGGTATAGGGCGCATTTTCATTCTCGTGCTCCGTTTGGTAACGTGGATACAATCCCAAGGTTCGGTTATTCAAAATGATCGATCAGGCGATTGTTTGGTTTTGTGTGTTTGGTGTTCCGATTCTTTTGCTGACTCTGTTTGGTGTTGTCGTGTTGTGGGGGGTTTCGCATTGAGTCTTTGGGAACCTTCGTATTCTGATATGGTTTGGCTTTCAAATCTAGTTAAGCGTATGGCGATTGACGGTCTTTGGTGTCTGCCAGACACAGGTTTGGTTTTCCAGAAAATCTCTGATACTATGTTAGCGCTCGTGAATAATCCGGACACGGATGAGGCGTTTGAGTGTTGTGCTCGGACTGTTGCGGTCGGTCTGATTGCGGGGATTCTTGTTGTTTAGAGGTATGAGAAAATGAAGTGCCCAAAATGTGGAGCTGACTTAGAGCTTCGCGATCATAACAATTGGACAATGGCTGTATGCCCGAATAGGGACTATGTCAGAACGTTTCGAGGAAATATAAAGAGGTATCAAAAATGAATGAAAACGAAAATGGGAAGGACGGGGAAAATACGACCGAGACGGGTTTCTCGGACGGCCAGATTATTGAGATTTGGCCGGGGGTTCGTTATCGGAAAATAGGTTCCGCAATCGTGAGGTTATGGGAACCTTGACGATGGAATATCGACGTTTGGGGGGAACAGCAGAAAAAATCGAGACGCTTGAGGTGCGGAGTATTCCACAATCTCAGTTAACGTCTGAGTGTTGGGATGTTCAGTTTCGGGGTTTTCGTGCATGTGAGCGATGTGAATACAAAGGGAAAAAGAACTGCGGGGGGAAGAACATACGGAAGACCGGAAAGAATTCTCTGGGGTTTTCGGTTCCGTTAGGAAGGGATCTGAATGTTCACTAGGCAACACTACAAGGCAATAGCAGCGCTTTTGAGTGCTGTACCTAAACATTCTATCCCTAGTCTTTACGGTGAAAACCCCGATATTATGGTTTACATGCCCGATCTAGTGAAGGCGTTTGAGGGGTTGTTTTCTGACGATAATTGGCGATTTGACTCGGATAAGTTTCGATCTGCCATTGGAGCGAGTTAGATTGTTCAGTCTTGATTTAACGTTCTATGCGGAATGGTATCACAAACATGTTTCTCCGAATCTTTCACGAGAGCAAAAAGAGGCCTTGATACATAAAATCTCGGATTTGTCTTTAGAGAATCCTATTCACATTCCAGCCCTTGAATTCAACAAAGAGCAATTTCCTGAATTGGCTCCGTTCATGCATACTGAGAAACTTAGCGGCCGTCAATTATATGCTGTGTTCTGTGAGCTTTTCGAAGAATTACGACCGGAGCAAGCGAAGATTCTAGGTAAACCTTACATGACTTTTCCAAAGAAGGGGATCTAAATGATGTCTCTTAGGATGATTCATTGCGCCATTGAAACACCAGACGGTCTTATTCACGTTCAAAACTACGTTATGGGATTGAGAGGACAGCATCACGTTCACACTAAGGACGGTTTCAAGGCTTGGCTAAAGATTGCAAACCTTCACAAAAGAGACGTTTCGATTCAAAAAGGATCTTGTGACTGTGGATTGACTCCTAGTGAAGTTAAGGAATATGACGGCAGAAAATGGAAAAGTGACAAGTTTTGACATTGAAGAAACATAAGATAGTATCGGTTTTTGACTTAGCTACTCTGCAACCCGATGGAGAAATTTGTTGCCCCAACTGTGGATCTTGGACATACATAGATGACTTGACAGATGAAGAGTTTGAGGTTTCAAAATGTCCTATGTGCAAGAGGGATTAGAATGAGTTATCCAACAATCTATTTGTTGACTCCTTTACGTGGGATTTGTCGAACGTGGTTGATGCGTAATGTTTCGTCTGACTCATCTTGGTTTGGTAAGGCGCTCGTGGTTGAACATGGGTATATCGAGGGGCTTGTCGAGACTATGCGAAGGGAAGGTTTCAGAGACGGAATTGATTTTGAGGTAGTGTCGGGTTGAAGAAACTAATCGAGTGTTCATTGTGCGGCAAACGAATAGACTTAGAGAAATTTCAAGAACATAGACTAGGTGAAATGGGTGACTTCGCAGTTGACGATTTGAAACGAACGATTAGGGTCTTGGATCTATGATTTGTCTAGTCTGTCATTCGAAGAATCATAGGACTAGAGAAACTTGTGTTAAGTGTGGTCATAGACTGACTTGTTGAATCGTTCTATTCTAGGCCTTGGTTATCACTTTTTGTTTAACCTTTCTTCTACCTGATTTTTTATATCGTTCTTTAGTTGTCCACCTTTTCACTTTGTACCGGTAGGTCTTGCCTTTTACGTGTTGCTCGATTATCTGTGTCCACATTCAGTTATCACCACATGACATGATTAAGAGGGAAGGGGCTTTACACGCGCGGGGCAAATCAAATCACCAAGTTTGGTAGAAGAATTTGAGTTAACCTAGCTTCAAGATTCTCCTTTTGTGCTCAGGTGTCTATCCGGCTCTCGATTGTTAGGCATTATGCGACCTTTCGAAGGCCGTTACCACTCTTAACCGTCTAGGGAAAATTCGGTTCACTTGTAGAAGCACTCTGAACAGACTTTGCATCCGTTGAAACCCATTTCGATCCAAGTTCTTTCTATTGCTGCGCCCGTGAAGTTTTCGAATCCCACTTTCGGTTTGCCGTCTCCAATTATTCCATCTTCTTTTGGATTCCATGAACCGCCGCAAATATCGCATTGGTACTGATGAAACAAAACCCGTCGAATGAATTTCCAGATCCGTGATAGTATTCCGTTTCGAGTCATGGTTCTTCAACTCTCCTGCTTTCTCTGTTGAAACACGTTCGGCACAATCTCCAATTTCCGAATGGTGTGAGATCTCTTGTGAGACACTCGCATGAGGAACAGCGTCCTTTGGGAAGTTTCTTTTTCATTCTTTTAACAACTCCGCGCATTCATGCATGATTCGTGATATGTCGTCTGCTCGTAGTCGTGTTAGGGTTCGTATGATTTTGTCTGCGATTCGTTTGGATTCGGTGTCTCCATAACCTTTCCAGACTTTCCCCGAACTACCCCTTTCTTCCACATGAAAGGCCATTTTCTTTGTCACCGTAACAGATAGACAAGAATTAAACTCCCCCACGTTAACAAGACAAGACCGAAGAAAAGGAAGACCGAGTCTTGGGCGTCCGAGATCCACTGGACTAAATCGTGGTATATATCCCGTATCGCCCAATAAAATACCCAACCTATTCCGACAACGATAAAAGAGATGATAAGGAGGAGGATGGAACGCGCCCAGAGGCTCATTTCTTTTCTTCCTTCTTCAATTTCTTTCGGCAGGTTCCGCAATTGTCTGGGCTGTTGTCTTTTCCTTGTTCCAATTCTCCGAAATACATCCATCTTCCGCAGAGGGATCGTCCGTTTCTGAAGTAGTGGGCGACTCTCGACGCGAGGGGCCATCCCCAACCTTCTTTGTTGTTCAATATCTCACCACGCAGGTGGAATGAATGTAGACTGTTGTGCTGTCCTGTTTGTAGTATTCCTGTCCGTCTTCGATTGGTTTGTCACAAATGAAACATAGGACTTGAAGGCGTTGGAGGCATTTGAGGGCGTATTTGTTTTTGCGGCCAACTCGTTTGTTTTTCATGTGTCCGAGGATGCATTGTCTTCGCCAATGGGTCATTGTTTTCATCTTGGAACTCAAACCAAATCAATCCCTACGAGTTTCTTTCGAGTTGTGACTCGTCTTCCAAATTTTTTCGCCATGATCTCTTCAGGTGTAGCCGTTGTGAACCAACAGGCATAGTGGAGGAAGAAGGCGATTGCACATGCTTCGACGGATGCGGTTATGTCGAACTCGGAGTCTTCAGGTGTGTTGTAGAACATGAGGGACTGTCCATGTTTCTGAACGTCTTCGTTTTCTCCGACTTCCCATTTTAGAGCGCAGATGAGGACGATGAGAAAGATTGCGATCCATTTAGTTTTGATTCTGTATCCGGTGTCAAAGACCATGAGGGGTAGAGCGATAAGGAGGTTGGCGCATTTATGAGCGACGTATGAGTAGGCGTTGTTTGGGATTCTGATCGTTTTCCCTTCGACGATAATATCCATCGTATACCAATTCAGATTTGCTCCGACACCGATTATTGCGAGACAGAAAACCATGATCGGGATGGTGGCAAATAAGAACGGCGCAGGCGCATTGATTGGTTTTCTTCCGCCGAGCACGTTCTTCCAAGATCGCTTGAAAAAGGGGCCGCCTTGCGCGAAATAGAGGACAACCGCAATCGTGGTGACGAACGGAACTAGAGCAGGTTGAATTCCCCAGTTGAGAGGGATCAAGGATTCTGGGTGCTCTGAGAGGTAAGACCAAAACTCATCGTAATGCTTGAGGGCGGGTTGTCCATAAAAATTTGTAGGAGAAAGAGTTAGCCGCCATGCAATGAAATAACAGGCGGCGATTAGGATCAAAAGGAGGAGGGTGATTCGCCTAGCCCACTTCAACGATTTGGTGATTCGTTGAAGGAACCAAAGCGTCCTGCGGATCATTTCTCAGACGCTTCGTTCTGGACTTGGTTTTCCACATATTGGATATTCAATCATCCAAAGCATGGGAACGTTTTTTGCTACCATTACTTCGATCATAAGAAGATCTATACGAGCGAGTGCTATGGCGACTGATCGAAGATCGTCGAACATTCTGAGTAGTTCTGTTTCGGTGAGGATGGAGAAGCAGCGGCCGGATAGACTTCTCCACGATTCGGCTCTTCTTCCTATGTAATCAAGTGTTTCCGTAATCGAAGCGTAAGTTTCAAGGTCGGTTTTTGGTTTCAGTGTTTCATACAATGCTATTTGGTCTGTGACGGCTTTTTTGTATTGAGTGATTTGTTCTTGTAGTTGTTTCTCGGAGATCATTGTTACTGTCAGCCCGGTTTGAGAACTATCCAAGAGGCTACTGTCAGTGAAACGGCGGCTGCAACGAGAATTATTGTTGCGATTGCGATATCTTCTTTGTTCAAGTTAGGTCAACTTTGACGATTTCGATTCGGTTTCCAGCGAATGCCTTGCCATCGACTGTGATTTTGTAGGTTGTTTCTGGCTCTAAGGCAAAGCTGGCTTCGCCATCTTCATTTGGCGCTAGTGTTATGTCTACTTCTTTGGTTATGTGTTTAGGGGCTTCAGCTTTGACGTGATGTGGTCCGGGTTCTAAGTCGTAGAATCGGTAGAATCCTTGGGGGTCGGTTGCTTTTGACGTTCCATCGACCGTGATGGTTCCTTGTATTGGTTTCATTGTTGGCTTGTCGTAGATCATGCCGTGGAGTCGAGCCTTCGGCTCGGGTTTCTCGCCATAGTGAATTGCCTTATGAGGTTGGACTAACCCCATGCCTTCGAGATGCGCACCTTCCGGTATTCCATATTGTTCCTTTCCTGCTGGAAACTCTTCCCAATTACCGAGTGGTTTCGCGGTTTTCATTAGGGCTTCCCTTACTTGGGTGTTGGTCCAAGTGTAGTGAACCTCCCACACTTGGCCGCAAACACTGACAACTTCCGGCGTGGCCATGCTCGTTCCGCTGTATTTGACATATCCATGTGTTCCTCCCATGTCGGGGATTTTGCAACTCGTGATGTTCCAACCATATCCGACGACGTGAGGGCGCATAACGCCTCGTTCGTCTTTGTGTCTCGGTCCGAGACTTGAGAAATAGCAGATTGCGTTGAAGTCTTCGCTGTTTGGATCTCCAACCACTGCTCCGACCGCCATGCATCCATCGCAACGAGCGGGACAGCTACACGTCGCGTTTGCTTTCTCATAGCCGTCCAACGGTGGATATTGATGACCGGAGTTACCCATCGCTATGATGTTCATGTGTCCGCGAGCCCAGACTTTGTTGCCCATACTGCATAGCATACAGTCCCCATGACAGAAGTCTTGGTAGCCGCCTAGGCTGATGTTGAATATTCCTACTCTATGTCCATTGAAGGACGGGGCCTTTGGATCGACCGGCAAACCCTCTATGAATTCAACGCCTCTCTGCCATCCTTCAATGATTGTGAATGCGGTTCCGGTTCCGACTCTGGTTAGAACTTTGCAGAAGGCCATGGGCGCTTTGGGGCAGCCGCCCACATATTTGCCGTCGGAGGCTCGGCCATCTCCTGCAAATATTCCTGCGACATGTGTTATGTGTCCGTGGAGGTCTTTGGTGGTTCCTTCGCCAACAATGTCGAACTCAGCGAGGATTCTGTCTTTCAAATCCTTATGTTCGGGAGCGCCTGTGTCTAATCCGACCATTGGTATATGTTCGCCCTTCCATCCTTCTGCCCAGACTTTCGGCATGTCGATCAAAGGCATTGATACGTCGAGAAACGCGTGAACTTCGAAATCTACATTTGCGTCGTAAATCAATCCCTTTTGAAGACATAAGTCAATGACCTTCAGGATCATCTCTGACAACAATCCGTTGAACTTCGGTAAGGAGAGTTGTATGATGTTTCCTAACTTGCCTACGGAAGTTCTTCCTTCTGTGGTGAACGGTAGAATTTCTCTGATGAACTTCAGTAGTTGTGGGATAAAAGTTGCGGTGGGAATTTCAACAATGAGAGTTATGGGTTCCAAGGGGACAGCGGCGAGTCCAAGGGCTTTTGCTTTTTCCTGTCGATTGATGAGTTCCTGTTCCAGTTGTTTTCTGAGAATTTCCAAACCCATTTTTTCACCTTCTGAAAACGGTTTCTATAAATTTCTCGACAATCACAATACTACCGAGTCCTGCGAACCAAGCGACCATTGGGTTATTGACTACGGGGAAGCCCGGAAACGTTGTTAGAATCACAGAAGATAGGCCGTAAGGTGTGAGCAACCCAAAGATTGCTCCGAGGATTACATTAAGCAGAAATCCTAGATGAACAACGTTTTTCTGCCAGTATGGAAGCGCCACGTTGCCCTTTGAGTAGAAGATATGCCATGCGAAGCCTCCTAGTGCTCCCCAAATCATTAGGATTAGAATCTCATTCAATTTTGATCTTCTCCTTTTCTTGTTCTGTTGGAGCCGGTTGCGGTAGGGACTTTGGTGTTTCTGGAAGGGCTTCCTCCAGTTCAATTCCAGTGAGTTTGGCGAGGTTGTTCCGAAACTCTTCGAGGGTTATGCCGGGCGCGTATGGTGCTTTTTCTGGGCCGATTGGCTGTTGTGGGAAAAGTGCGTCCAGAAGATCTCTGATCCTTATGTCAAGTTTGTCTCGTGGTTTCCATGTTAGACGGGCTTCTACTTCCTTTGGGTCGTATTTCATTTGTTGTAGGATGGGCCAGAAGATCTCGCGTTCTGTTTGTCGCTTGATTTGTCGTTGGAGGGCGGAGACTTTGCGATCTCCAAGGAGAAGGGCGATTCTTGCGGATGCCTCCGTGAAGCCGGGGCTTGTGAAAAGTCTACCCACTGGATTTTGGCATCCTTCAAAGAAGCGATTTTCAATGTAGTCTAGGAGCGGTTCGAAACCCCGTGAGACATTTAGCGGAACAGGCGTCGTTTCAACGGGAACTTCGGTTACAGCATCTTCAAGTCCGGTAAGTGCTTCCTGATGAGTTTTCGCCCAGTCTTTCGGGAATTTCTCGCCCGCCTTTGGACTGTAGAGGACTTTGAAGTGCGCCCACCGTTTCACGGCGTAAGGTAATTCGTTTTCTATTAGGGCCTTCATTTGGAGAAAGGGAGGAACCGTTATAGTTTCTTCTTTTCCGTCTTCGTAACGCAGCGTGAATTTCCGTGTTTCAATGAGAGGGCGAATAAGGCCGATTCCAAATCCGCCTTCTTCAGAACTGTCCATCCCCCAACGCCAGTGAACGACACCGGCGGGGTCGATCATTCTGTCTGCTTCTCCGGGGATCTGTTGAATGTAAAACCTTGGTTCTGCCGTCTTCTTGTCTCTGTAGATTCCTCTGATCGTGGTGAGGGGAATAATGTTGAGCATTTCAGTTTCGTTAGGTGTTCGTTTCCATGTGAAGCTCGACCCGGCGTAAATCATTTGTAGAACGGATTCTTGATGAATACCGTCGAGGTTTACGTCTTCACAGAAACCTTCCAAGTTGTGTTTTGCTTCTGAATTCTTGGCGCGTAAGTAGAAACCCTGTCCGACAAGGGCATCTCGAAGATATTCGGCATGATAGCGAACAGTTGGGTCTTTGAGAAACCAATTTCGTGAGGTTTCAAAAGATACAGTGGGGAATTCGCCGACGAGCGTTTTTATTCCAGAAATAGCCGCAGGTTCTTCAGGGCGGTTTCTTAGGGCTTGCACAGCCCTTGAAATTCGAACTCGAAACGACAAGGCAATTCGAAAGTGACACGGGTGTTACAAGAATTTAAAGACTAAGTGCTGTTTTTGCGAATATACTCCAAAAGAACACTTTTAGTCTTGTCTCCGGGGTTCCAATTGGTTCTGTATGTTCTTAATAGGCGAAAAGGTCTTTTAATTGGACGGTCGCGCAAAGAAAAGGGGGATACGCAGGGTTGCGTTACGGCAATATTTTCATTCGGCGCAGAAATTCTCGTACAGCCTCATTGATGACTTGTGCATTTGTGAAGAGTCCCAAGTGCTCCGCTTCCTTTGTTTCTCGAAATTCCTTTACAGCATCAAGCAGACCCTTTGCAATTCGCACTACGTCACTATGTTCTTTCTTCTTTGGCATGATTGTCCCTCCTTTTTCTGGTAACATGGAAGATACCCATTGGCGAAGATATAAATACTTCCCCTATGTAACCTCAATGTAACGGTGCAGATGACTTGAGAACCGAAGTGACTAAGATTGACCCATCTCTTATTCCCTCAATTGATAAGGCCATCAGAGAAGTGAAAGATTCATTTGGTGTTTCTCTTTATGACAGTCGGACGGATGTTGTGAATGCTGCGGTAAGAGAGTTCCTTTTGAAGCACCACCATCCGTAGGTGGTTGTGGTTGGGTTCTGAGCGACATACGTTTGAAGTCATAATACGTCTCTTGGAGACTGTTCGTTCTGGAACTAATAATCCGTCCAGAATGATAATTGCAACAAAGATGAGCAACCGGCAGTTCTACCACCACATGCGTTTCTGTCTTGAAAAGAATTTGTTGGTTTTGGAGTCTTCTTCTTCCGGACGCAATCAGATACAAGTAAAAACCTACGGTTTGACGGAGAAAGGACAACTTCTCCTTCAAAGTGTTGAAAAACGCGTATATTCTCCTTAAGAATACTATCTCTTTTTAAGGTGTGACATCCGTGTAACTAACTCGGTTCATATGGTATGGGAAGAAACCGACCAATATATTCGTTCCGGCCACGGCAACGTTGAAGATGCCGAGACTTGTAGAACGATAGAAATCTCTGAACCCAAAGGAATCAAAGCGATTTATTGTAAGTCGAAAAGTACGGGCAAATGGTATATTCAGTCCTACTTGTTTTCGAAGTCTGACGGTTGGACGATGGAGAAAGCCAAGGAGTGGTTCACTACTCATCGTCAGTCATTTGAGCAGAGTTTCAGTTGGACTCCGACAGATAAGATTGAAGCATTGCGGGCAATGGGACTTGGAGTAATTTACAAAGTCGCCTCACCTCACGTTGGAAGAACGTTGGCAAGAGATACTTTCGATAAAGCTCACGAAATAACACTTGACGAAGATGAAGTCAAACGGATGGCGCGCACCGCAATTGATAAACAGTGGAACTTGAACCATGAGCGGCCCGTTAAAGCCACTACTTTTGACGCGGAATATGAGGACGGTGCGGTTGAGCAATATGTCTACTGCACCGATGAGGAAATCAACAGACTTTTTGATGAAGGAAAAATCAATCATGTTTCTCCTGAATGGTGTCCTCGGTCCGTAGAACTCGTTGATGGTCTTGCAGCGAAAGGAATCATTCTTACCGGATTCGCCTTTCTGACAGACGATCATGTTCCCGGGGATGGTCTTAGTACCATCGAGAAGTACCAATCGTTGCCGGACATGATGAACAAAGGAGACACGGTTCTCATTTCCAAGTCATATTTGCAGAGTCTCGAAGGTAAGGGGGTGAAGAAGACGGACGAAAAAATAAAGGAATTGGTTCTCGAAAGGCTAGTTGAATTCAATGCTTGGATGGCTTGGCCTCCGGTTCCGATCACCGAGGAGAACTTCGAGAAGGGAGACTTTGCATATGCTCCGGGCGATAATTTCTCGGACTGGAAACTTCCGCACCACGTCAAAGGAAAGTTGGAGAAGGACGGAGTTGCTGCGGCTCTCAGACGCTTCGGCAGAACAGATCTACCCGCTGGAACTAGGGACGAGGTTCTTGCGCATCTTTGCGCTCACGCGAAAGACCTTGGTGTAGAAAGCGAACAATGCGATATGCGAGAATCTATTGGCATAATCAAGGGAGTCCTTCTTGCACACGGAGTCCTTCTCAAGAACTATGGACTAGAGATTGCTAAGATGGGAGCACTCAAGACAGAAGTTCTTGAAGAATTCAAACAGTCTCTCAAAGTGGCCGGGACGTCCACTAATCTACAGGAGCCGGTTCTGGCAATAAATCCGAACGTGTTGGTTTCATCCGCTCCAAAGGAGAAACGGCCCCTTACTGCCCCGATTCGTTGGCGAATCTTGCAGGCGATCAGAGAAAACAAAAGCGATGAAGCACTTCGGGATTTGATTGAGTGACGCTCACAGATAGTTTAGTGAGGGATTGGTGGGACACCCGACCTGCCTTAGTGTCGTCGGGGCAACCCTGAAAAGGGGGAATTAAAACATGGCGACGGATTTTCTATCCAAGTTCGAGACTAACTCTCTTCCCGGCGGTCGTTTAGTTCAATGCAAGGCGTCAGGAGGTATTACCCTGAACGATGTGGTGCTGCTTGTTACTGCCGCTGAAGCCGACAAATTAGTTCCAGTTGTCAAAACTTCGGATGACAACGATTCCACATTAGTCTATGGGGTTGCATATGAAACAAAGGCTGACGGCGAATATGTTCTCATCAAGAAGGGTGGATTAGCTAAGGTTAAGATCACTTGTTCGACTGTGGCGATAGCGGTAGGAGATGCGTTGGCATCCGACAACGGTGGGGGAGCTAAAGAGGCGGCATCTGCAAGTGCGGTGTTGACACATCTTGGTAAGGCACTTCAGGCTTCAACGGTGCAGAACGACGAGATTCTCATTGACATGGATATGCCATAGGTGATTGAATATGGAGAATAAAGAACCTGTTATAACGAGGCAATCTCTATTTGAAGCGATTTCCCATGACAAAGAAGCCTTTGACAAACTTCAGCAGAGCGTCGGCGACGTTTCGAAGATGAGATACGCAGAATACATGCGTTCTCTTGGCATAGGAAAGTTTTCAACATTGTCTCAAACAGTGACTACGACCTTGGCGGGAACCAAGGTTCTCGACGAAATTGTTTGGGGTGCAGAGTACGCGAAGCACGAGGGCAGAGTTGGACGGGAGGTAGCTCGTCCAGTCAGTTTTGACGATGATCTCGTAGTTCGGTTGCCCAAAGCAACACCTCTTGGACATTTAGCGATTCAGCACGGTTACAAAGTAGGCCGTCCACCGCAATTCCAGCAACCTACACCCGAATATACGGAGTTCACCGTTTCCGATGATTCGAAAATACATCGGACGGAGATAGCGGTTTCGAAAGCAATTGTTTCAGATGCCAAGTGGAATGAGGTTCAGGCACAACTGTACGCATTCGGAGAAAGCTATGGATGTCACGAAAACCGAGATATTATTCTCACTTTCGCCGGAGGCGGAAATCAGGCTTGGGCCACTGACATCTATGTGACGCTTACGAACGCTGTGAAAACCATGAAACTCGCGGGTTTCTACCCAGATATATTTTTGGTTGGGCCTACCGGAGAAAACCTATGCTTGAACAATGACAAATTCATTCATGCCTTCTACATGGGTCGGGCTGGCGAAGAAATCAGAACTGGACAAATTGGTAGATTCATCTTGGGTACAAGCGTCTTCTACTCTAGGTTCGTTGAGGATCTACCGGCAATAGGAGGCAAGGCTGTTCTTGGAGTTCTCGCTGAAAGAGAAAAGGCAGTTGGATTCGCGTTGAAGTGGGATTTACAGATAGAAGGATTCGATGACGTTCGTGAGGGAGTAGTCGGCTCGGTCGCAACATCGCGGTACGATGTGAAACTACAACACGCTGCGGCAGCCGTTCAGATATTGGCGGCCTAGATCGTCCTCCTCCTTTCTTTCTTTGGAGGCGGATGAAACATGCCGACAAAAACACGAATTCAGGTCTATGTGGATCTTGAGACGGCGCAAAGACTTACTGCGATGTGGGAGAAGGACAAAGAGAAGACCGGGTACGATCTGAGTTTCAGTGAGTGGTTCGAGCGGTGGCTTAAGATGCAACTGGAACGCGAGAAATAACTTCCCCCTTTTTGTGGGTTCAGTTTCCGATTCACGTTTCAGGAGGTGATTGGATGCAATATGGAAAGATAGTTGCCATACATGGGGCAAACATATCAATTTCCGTGCAATCGAGAGACGAGCAATCAGGGCCAGTAGTAGCTATGATGGGACAAGAGGAGCGGCGAATTTTTCACTTTGATGTTACGCTTCCCGCTTCTTCCGCCACTGACATAGACTTCGCGGTTGAACATGTAGGAATGTCCGTTGGATTTGCAAGTGTCAATGGCAAGGTCTATTTTGAGAAGCCCGAATATTGGCAGAAAGGGTATCCGTCTAAGGAAGCATTTGATAAAAGAGTCAAATGAGGAGACACAGTAGTGCTAGTTGCATGTTTCTCTATTTTTAATGAGGTCTGGAATATTGAGCGGAGCTTGGATTCGGTTCGAGACTGTGATCGAATCGTGGTTCTGGATGGAGCGTTTTCGGGTTTTCCGCATAAATTGGATACGGGGCAGAGTGATGATGGAACGTTAGACGTGGTTAGTCGGTGGCTGCAAAAGTGGACTTTGGATCGTAACGACCGGGACGGATGGTTAGTTGTTCCTGAGATTCCTTGGATTAATCAGATGATGAAGCGGTCTTTCTATTTTCGATTCGGTGAGCCGGGGGATTGGTTTTTGGTGATTGATGGAGATGAAGTCGTGGAGTCGGGACTTAGTGAGACAAAGCATTTATTGGAAAGTCTTGAGGGGCCAGCGTTTTGGGTTGAAAAGGAATATGTTCAGAAGCAGGTTGATCCTGCATTCACTGTTGAACGTCGGGGTTTGAGTCCTCGTTTGTTCTTGTTCCATGAAGGTCTACGATATGGAATCACTTACGATGATTTTCCTCACTATGTTAGGAGGTCTGTTCCTCTTCAAATGCGTCATTTGCGGTTTCCGCCAATTAGAGATAATGAACGTCGAGAAATCAAAAGTAGGAAACAAACGAGCGCCGATTTTGCTTGTGTGACCATGATAAAGAACCCATACAGGCGTGTTAGTGGGACTCAGATTAGACTTATTCGTTTTCAAAATGGGTTGCGGTATGGTTCGAATCATTCTCAAATTGTGGATCTAACTGGAAATCTTTTTGACGGGGAATCGCCGCTGAATGTTCCTCTAACTTTGGAAATTATACCTCGTTCGGATGATAGAGACGTTTTAATGTCTCAATATGATGAGTTTCGGACGAAGCATCATATAGAGTCCTCATGAGTCCTCGTGAGAACGACACCCCTTATATTCTTTTTTGCTGCACCTGTTTCGCAGATGTAATATGACGCATAGGCTAATCCGACTTCTTTTCTGGCTGTCGGTGCTCATAAGTGATGCCTTGTTTCTCGGCTATCCTATTCTTCTGGATGCGGTAGAAATCGAGAGCTTGTTGAGCGCCCATAACTGGCTTTTCACGGCAAGAATTTACCAATATCCCGGCTTCTTCATGTCCTTGTCGATAGTCCAACTTCCTAGCGTTGTCGTTCTTTTGATTTTTGGGTACGTTTTCTACTTCTGTGTTAAGAAAGTGAGGAAGGTTCTTTTTGGCATACACTGATTATGAGGTAATCAAGCGTCGTCTGCGACTGAAGGATGATAGCGAGAAAGATCTCATCACGGATCTTCAAGCGCAAGCCGAAGCCGAAATTGACCTAATTCTTAAACGATATATTTCGGTTCCTCTTGTCTTAGTTCCGTCTGTTATAGAAGAAATCGCAAACGATCTCGTTTGTGGTTTGTTTCACGAGAACCGAACTGGAAAACCAAACATTTTCTCTGTTCGAGCCAGAGGGTTGCTAGAGCGGTACATCCGCGAGACTTTTTTCGATACGATTGTTCAAAAACCAAAATCGGAGTTGATGCCTTCTGACTGAAAATCCAACCGCAAGGGTGCGAGAGGCCATGAAAGCAATATTGGAACAAGATCTCGACCCTTCGGTTCGTATTTACTCAGAGTTTCCGTCCACTGAAGCGCCGAACCTAGCAATTCCCTGTGTGATAATTCAGGAGATCGGCGGTCGTGGATCTGGCGTCGGTCATGGCGAAGCCACGGAAGGTCAAAGGCAGGGGCAAGTTCTGCTCTTTGAAATTCAGATTGATGTTTACCACGTTTCCGGCGAGATGCGTGACGCTCTGACGGATGCCGTTTTACGATCTATCTGGAAAAATCGAGAAGTCTTTCGATCTGAGTGGGGCATTCTCGTTGATCCCGTTACGAATCCCCATGATAGGCCGCCGGAGGAACCGATTCCTAACTATCTCTTCGGCAAGAGCATGAGTTTTCCGATGACTATTGAGATGACGCGACTTGAATAGTTTTGTGGAAGAATCCACGAAATCGAGTGGTTCCCGTAAGGAACACACAACCTCGAAAGGAGGGAAATATTAGAAATGGTTGAGCGAACTGAAACCAACAAGAAGACGAGTCACTACATAAAGACATCTGAAGTCAGGAAGAAGATCATAGATTTCGATGCAATAGTTTCGACGAACGATACGATTGTCATAGAGGACGTTACTCTTCTCGGTTCTGCGCACCTTGCCAAGAAAAGCGATGGTTCAGAGGTTGATTGCACCGTAGCTACGAATGTTATCACCGTTACTGAGGCTGATTTGACGAACGTTCCGGTTGTCGGTTCAGCTTGGGAAGGCTGATAGGCTTTGGTCAAATACAAGGGTATTGATCTCGAAGTTCGAGTTGCAACGACAGAGGAAGGTCTGGCTACAGCCGACCCCGTTCCCTACATAGATCACGTCGAGTGGGATTCGGATCAGAGCATTGATCGTTCACCGAAGGGGCATGGATTCAGAACTCAGGAGGCGCGTGAAGGACTTCTCGCCATAGGCGGGAACATCGTTCGTTCCTACGATCCAACTGAAGTTGCAGATGATATGAGTTGGTTTGACTTCTGGGAGGCAGATTCACAGGAGGCTCTTACGCCGAGATATGTGCAGATCAAAAACAAGCTGAACGGGCGCTTGGTGACTTTGAAGAAGGTCATAGGGTCGCTCAGTGAGAGTTCAGATACGGACGGCTTCTTGACTCAATCGTTGGATTTCGTCGCAGAGGAAGTCGAAGAGACACCGCCAGCGTAGAATAACAGAGGAATAGGAGTGGAGGAATGTAGAAGTTTGGAGCAAAACCGCGATCAGGATGTTTATCTTAGTATCGGATTTGTTTTGCACGGCCACGAGCGAGATTTGAAGATGGTTCGTGGCCTTATTCTTGACGGCATTGGTGCTAAGATGGATAATTTTGGCATCATTCATCAAGATCCTAGACGGGACGGGGTGCGACTGATCTACCATACGATCAGTCGTCAAAACCTGTTCATCGTCAAGGAGAAAGATTGGAGAAAAATAAAGGAGAAGGAGGGAGAATCGAAGAATGAAGGATGAGGAAAAAAAGCAGATTTTGGAGACTCGAAAGACCCACCAAAAACTTAGTCGAATGATTCTTCAAGGCACGGATTTTAGACAGCCCATGTCGGTCAGGGGTATCGACGGCAAGACCTACGAAATTATTCTCAGGCCTCTCGGTGAAGGAGAGCTTCTAGGATGCTTCAGTAACTCCGGGTTGGACTTCAACGAATTCATCGAAAAGACCGGGAAGAGATGCGAGGGCTGTGAATCCGTAGACAAGCGATGCGAAAAATGTCAGAAGGAGATTCTGGATTACTTTGGGAAGAATTACAACCAATGGATGCAACTGCGGAGAGAATTAGTGGCAGCCGCCATTGTAGATTCGGAACAGCAGTTTGCCGCTAAAGACATCGGTGAACTTCTACCGTTCGGTGAGTGTACGGAAGCCGCTACGAAGGTCATGGAAATGAGTGGGTTGTTGGGTAAACCTGTCGGTGCGGTGGAAACCTTTCGTCAACAGTAGATACAGCATTCCAATTGAAGTGAAGGTAATGAGATACGGCTTCAAACTGGCTGAAAATATCAAAATGCTAACTCCGTTGCAGTCGAACTACTTGATGTTTTTGGCCGCTAAGTACACTGAAGCCGAGAACGCAGCGATTAAGAAAGCAACTCGGAGAGCGAAATTCAGATGAGTTTCTACGTCGAGTTCGAGGTAAGGGGCTTGGATGATTTGATGGATAGTATTAGCGAAGCGGCTGAGAAAGCGAAAAAACGTCTGGAAATTGCTGCTGACCAATCTGCTGAAATGATGCGGGAGGCTGCTGCTCGGTATTGCCCTGTTAAGACCGGATTCTTGCGCTCCTCGATTATTTGGCTTGCGCCTGAAAGATGTCTTCGCCGCATTTGGGCAATGGCTCATTACGCCTACTTCGTTGAACGTGGAACGAGGTTTATGGCTGCTAGAGCCTTCATGCGTCGTGGTTTCTATGAGAATATTGAGAAAGTTCGGGATCTCGTCGAAGAAGTAGCAAAGGGGTTGTTTGATTAACCATGCCCCCACCTGTAGACCTATACCTTCGTTTCGTAACGGAAGGCGAAGAAGTTCTCAACAAGATTAACAAGGATCTCGCCGTTTTTGGGCATGTGTCCCAAACCACAAGGGCGGAACTTCGGGACTTCAGGGCTGACAGTTTGGCGCAGGTTCGAGCCATAAGTGCTTTGGGAGCGGCATGGCGCAATGAACATCAAAGTCTTGTGCTGATCGGCCAAGCCTTCCAACAAGTTAGTTCAATGGCGTCTATGGGCGTCAGAATGATCGAACAATACAACATCGCCATGATTCGGGTACAGCAACTAAATCAAGCCGTAACCCAATCACAGAACACATACAACGAAGCGGTTGCTCGGTACGGTGCAGCCAGTCCACAGGCCATCAAGGCCGCTGAAAACCTCAGAGAAGCCCAGACCAAACTTGCGAATGCTCAAAGACAGACAAACCTGATGTTCGCGCTGCAAGCAACCCAAATCGTCGGCATGCTGCCGCATATAATATCCTTGGGGAGATCCCTCAGTTTACTTACCACGTATCTACGTACAACTGCGGGTGCGGTCACTGTTCTCAGAACCGCGATTTATGGTTTGGAGGGGGCTGTCTCACTACTCTCCGGCGTTGCAATGGTTAAACTTCTTGACGCATTCGGTGGGCCGTTGGCTCAGAAAGCACTGAAGAGTTGGAGTCAGATTCTTAACGATGTTTACAAGTGGATGACTACTCTAGGGCAGGAGGAAACCAAGACAGTCCAAGCAACTGCGCTAGTTACGGACGAGGTTTATGCAGCCGTTGTCGCGGCGAAGGCGAACAAGGAAGCGATTGATCTTTGGACTGAAGCCTACAAGAACGGCAAGGTGATGTTGTGGTCTTTTGTAGATGGTCTTATCAAATTGGGGTTAACTCAGGACGAAATCAAGAGAATAGTCTTAGATACTGCCGTCAAAGTTCCCAAGACATATGACGAGCTTGTTAAGGGTGCGCTTTCAGCCTACAGTGCCGAGGTGAAGTTGGAGGCAGAACTTGAACGGCTCTCAAAACTTTGGGTTGAAGGCGGGATTTCGGTCGAGTTTCTTGCAGGGGAACTTGTGAAGCTCGGACTGACTGAGGAAGAGGTTGTCAAGAAACTTGTCTCCATTACTTCTCAAGTTCCAAAGACGTTCAAAGAGCAGTTCATCGATAAAGCTCAGAAAATCTTCGAGAACTTCAAGGAGTGTGTAACCGGGAAGTCGGCTGAACTTGGTCCTGCAATGAAATCAAGCATGGACGACGTGGTTTCCGTTACGAATCGGGCGATTCAGCAGGGTCTTATTGGAACCGCTCAGGCAGGAATGGAGGCATTTCGTGATTGTGTCACTGGCAAAATGTGGGACATGAAGGATAATGCGCAGTCGGCTATAGATGATCTCGTTAATTTGACGAACATGGCCATTAACTCAGGGTTGAAGGGCGAAGCCCAGAAAAACATTGACGCATTTGTGAAGTGTGCCGTGAACAAGGACGCTCAAATGGTCAGTCAAATAGATACACACCTGAAGTCCTTAACGGATACATACAAGAGCAATCTGAAACAGATAGCAGTATTCACGCGGAGGGGGCAACTTGATCGCGCGGAGGCGTATCGCCTTGAAAACGAATCAATCAAGAAAATCATCGACCAACTCAATCTTTGGAGAAACGCGATCCTCACGGAGACTACTCTTCCCGTCACTCGAACTGCAACAATCGCCCCTCCCGCGCAGCCCCCCACTCTCGTCACTCCTCCGGTTGTTCCTCCGCAACCTCCACCGACTCCCGGCGGTTGTCCTCTCTGCGGCGCTCCTGCTGGCTCCGAACACAACTCTTGGTGTCCAATTCTAACAAATGAATGGTATGGTTTCCAGCGCGGAGGAGTCGTAAGCAAACCCACGTTGGCACTTCTTGGTGAGGGATACAAGAAAGAGGCAGTTATTCCCTTGCAGCGCGGTACGGGGCTTCCGGCTAATACGACTGTCTTGGTTGACATTACTATTTCATCTCTGCACACTGGCGATATTAACGAGGCTCAAAAATTCTTCAGGCAACTAGAAAGAAAGGTGGTTGAGGCCGTTCGTCAGGGGACTTAAGGATGGTTCTTTTAGATCTTTATTTGAAGGGCGTTAAACGAGGATACGTTTCGCTCAATCAGATAGAAGAATGTTCTCTTCCTGCCACTTTTGAGTGCGAGGTTGATCCAACTATTGATGTTAGTGCGGGAGATTTGGTTGAAATCAAAGATAGTGATGTTTTACTTTTCAAGGGACTCGTCGAACAAAAACGTACAACCCAAAGGTTCGATGTAGCAATTCAGGGACGGGACAAAGCATCTATCAAACTTGCGAGGTTTACAACAGGCGATCATAGGTTCAAACAAACTGAACCCTTTGAGATTCTTAAGGTTTTGATAACACCAAATGTGGAGTGCGCGGCGGGAACGATTCATGAGGACGGTTTTGAGGCCGATGACGGTTACTGGTTTGCGCGACCACGAACACCGCCTTGCACAAAGGAGATAAGCAAAGGCAGAATGTATGTCGCCGACACCATGGAGGGCGACGAAATTGAAGACCTTGTTCTTTGGGTTTACAGATCCTTTGACGTGGTGGATAATTCGAAAGTTCGTGCTCTAGTTAAACCTCTCTCTCTTTATGACGGAGCCAAATATATCGAATACGACGGTGAGAAAGATCCCTATTACAGAGTTGCGATTGGTCTGGTGCAGAGGTTTGACAACACTCCATTGGGTTTCTTTCTATACATTGGTTCGGAGGACGGTGAACCTAGCAACCGAAAGTTAACGCTGGCTAGGTGGGTAGGGGATTATCTTGTGGTTGATGACGAGGTTCCTTACATGTTTCAGTGGGATACTACCTACGAGATGGAGTTGATTTGTATTGAAGACCAAATAATCGGAAAAATCCGGGAGTCGGGGCAAGCGGAATGGACCGTCGTAAGCACCGACAATCCTTACATAAACACTCACGGCTCTCCGGGACTTTTGTGTGGTGGCGCGAGGGCGGAATTCAGGTCGTATCGACATGTCAGATACGGAGACGCCTCGGCTACATCTTACCCCGAAAAGGCGTGGAAGGCGATTGATGAAGATCCTGAAACTGAGTGGGTTTCCGGCACGGGAAACCCTGTAGAGGAATGGACCTATTATGTGGGCGACGGAGTTCAAGACGTTTGTCGCGTCAGTGTTTGCCAGAAAAGAGCGACTAGAGTTCAGATTCAAGTTGCGTTGACGCCAGACTATTATGTTACCGTCTACGATGAAACGCCCGTCTGTCCGAACATTGAAGCAGTTTTTTCCCCTTCTATATTGGGCGGAACTCTCAGATATTTCAAAGTTAGACTGTTCAAGTCTCCAAATGAAACCGTTGCTGTTTCTCATTTTGGTTTGCATAAAGCCACTGAAGGCGGCTCACTTGTCGATTTAGGTACTCAGACACGATACGAAAAACCCGTCGATTTCGAAGTTAGATATGATCGTACAACTGAGGCGGTAAAGAGACTCGCTGATGCAGTGAATTTTGATGTTTGGACGACCCCGGACGGAAAACTACATTTCGGTCAGAGAGGATCAGAGAAATCCGTTACGTTTCAACGGGGCGATAACGTTTACAGTCTTGATAAGTCTGTTGAGACGGATCAACTTCTTTACAAAGTTAGGGCGCTTGGTTTTGGTGAAACCTTCGATCAGGTCAAGGTTGAGTCTGTTGATGAGTCTGTAAGGGAGACTTACCCGGAACTTGCCGGAGAGCAAACCTTGGACATGAAAGACATCTCTGATCCGACCCTCTTGAAAGAAGCGACCGATAAGGTTTTGAACGCCCGAAAGCAACCACGCGAAATTCTGGATGTTCTTGGAGACGACGATGTTTATTCTCGAACGAGTTGGAATGTTGGAGATACTATAACAATAAAGGATTCTGAACAAGAAATTGATGGGTCATATCGTCTCACGCAAATCAACAGACATGGATTTCCTCCGGTTGTTGAGTTTGAGGCAGGAATTCCAGTTCAAACAAGGTATAAGGGAACAACCCTCAGAGATATTATTTTACAACTTCGTCAGGGCATTAAGAATTTCGAGCGGATGGGTAAATCAGCAACAGAAGCTCCGTTCACCAAAGCTCTCAGCGAAATCGTGGGTGGACTCGGTGGAGGTGGAGGCGGAGGCGAACTCAAACTAGGTCCTTCAACGAAGGAGTGTGATCTCGTCCAAATCAACGAGGTAAGTTACGAGGCGCAGAACGTTCCAGCTTGGTCCTACAAGTCCAAGTGTATTGCGAAGCTCGCCGATCCAATGTCCGACGCTTTCAAACTCTCAAAGGTTGCTTTCGCCCTATGGGGCGTTATGGAAACAGAACTCAAGGTGCAAGATTCGGGTGACGCCGTGAGGGTTATGGTCATAATGACCGAGCGTGAACCCACGGTTGGCGAGGAATTCGCCAATACGCCTGCAAATAATTTCACGGTCCATGCGGAATTGAGCACAGGCGACATTTGGGCAACAGATTACTACACGGCGACAGGAAAAACAATTGGAACGCAGGCATATTCGGTCACTCCTGGGAACAAGCTCTGGATGAGTTTCTGGCTCGTTGTTTACAACGGATATGGAACCGAAAGGACGGTCAAAGGCTACTCTCGCAACATGAGATCAAGCTACCTCATATCGACATCATGCTACGACACGGAGTAGAGCGGAAATGGTGAAGTTTGGAGACTTTGTTTTTCCTCATGTGCTAGAGATTGAGCGCGTTAAGCCTCGAATCTTCGACGAGAAACCTATTATTGGCTCGGAGCTTGCTGCGCGTCGAGATGCAGGTGGACTCGGAAGGGACTTTGTGATTCGCGGGGAAATCAGGGGAACTCCGACTGAAATCAAGGAACAAACGGAGAACATTGAGGCGCTGGCTGACGGAGTGAAGAGACTGTTAGATTTGGAAGATGGAACCCCAACAGTTCTTTGTTTGGCTCTCGATCCACGGTTTACTGATGACGTTGTGAAATACCGAATACGAGAATATGAGGTTGATTTCACGGAGACGAATCCATAATGGTAAAGTTTGGTGATACAGAACTTCCTCATGTTCAGGGTATTCGTCGTTCTAAACGACGAATATTTGACACCAAAACGGTTGTTGGTGCGACTGTTGCCGCCAAGAAAAATGGCGGAGGGTTTGGAAGAGAATTTACTGTTAACGGCATGATTTGGGGTTCTGACATTGAGGCGAAGATGCTTGAGATCATGGCATTGGCCGGACAGGCAAAGAAATTGGATTTTGAGGATTCTACGCCGCCCTTTTTATGTCTGATGTTGACTCCCCGGTTCAGGGAAATTGTTGAAGAACCAAATATGTTTTTCTATGAGGTTCCATTCGTTCAAATCGAATCTGTAAAGCAGCGTTGGCTCTGGGATTCTGCGATAATCAGCGAGATCCTTTCAGGCTTCCTGCGACCTGAAATCAGAAACCTTAGTGACGCACCCATAATCGCCGAGTTACTTGCAGGATATTTGCGGCCAGAGATCAGAACACTCAGCGATTCGTCCGTTATAACCGAACTACTGAAATGGATTGGTAACTACACTACGACTTTACAGGACTCGCCTGTAATAACCGAGATTCTATCCTATGAAACAGGGGGATACCGCGAACTCTTCGATTCTGCCGTGATAAGCGAAATTCTGTCGGGAATGCTGATCTATAAAACGCCTGTCACAGCTAACATTGTGGTCAAGAGGCGTCAATCTCCGTCCTACGCCTATCAGGCCCAAAGTACCACGCCGTTCAAAGAGGCAGTTTCGCCATCATATGCTTATACGGTGGTTACGCGCATCGCCCGAGTTCTACGACCCGATCCGCCGCTTCCGCTTGGTATGTATTGGTTCATTGACGCGATTTCGCCTTCATATGAATACGCTGCGCTTGCTCCAAGCTCTCCGGTTCGAGTTGCCAAAGTTGCCGTAACTTGATGGTCCTTTCTTTATTCGGAAAGGATAGGAAAGAGGTGAAAAAAGAAAATGCCGTTTAGAAACCAGATGATGTATCAGGGCTTCACAGGTTATCTTCTATTGGAAATTCTGAACCCGACGGGCGGCCTCGTAACCGACGCACGCGCAAACACCGCCATGCTGAATTACTATGGCAGTATTGAGCAGCCGGGAGCAGGTCCCGGCTGGGTTCACAAGAGGTGGCAGGCAGGAACCTACTGGTATCCCCCACTCATCGCCAAAACGAACACGAACGCGGTCATCAAAACAAAGGCAGGAATCCTAGTATGCGACGGGCAGAACTACAGCATTAGCCCACTCTATCTTGCATCTGTCGCAACAATTCCGAAGATATACGCGAAGTACACTTACGTCAAGTATCGTCCAGCCACCTCAAACACCGTCATATCAGTGGATCTACGCACAATCTTCTCAAACATAATCTTCGAACCTTGGACAAGCAACATGGAAGGAATCTTCATC
>Ga0209725_1000368_pt1 | contig 27757 bp, 29 predicted proteins | sample I18A1metaG_FD_184145 | JGI IMG/M metagenome (GOLD analysis project Ga0209725, IMG submission 184145) | Lake sediment bacterial and archeal communities from Gulf of Boni, Indonesia to study Microbial Dark Matter (Phase II) - ​I18A1 metaG... | ecosystem: Environmental > Aquatic > Freshwater > Lake...
CCCCCGATCCAAAAGAGTGGAACAGGCTCTGTATGAATGAGACAGCGTTTCCAGACTTGTCTACCACAGCGAAGTAGGTTGTGTCAGATCCCAAGTTTCCCAGGCTGTGGCCTCGGAGGGTAAGGGAGGCTTTGTTGATATCAATCTGTTCTCTTCGCTTGACAGCATATTCCTTCGACAGAAGAGTCCTCAGTGGCACGTCCACAAAGTCAGGATCTCCGAGGTATTTGAGGCGATCATAAAACGCCAACTTCTTTGCTTCAACCATGAGGTGAATCGAGTCTGCACTGTTGTGGCCCAGCTGTGCGAGATCGTAACCCTCTACTAGATTAAGTTCCTGCAGCAAAATGTGCCCTTGCGAGACAGGAGGCTGTTCAAATACCGCATAGTTTCGGTAAGTCGTACTGATTGGAGTCAGCCATGATGATCGGTATTTCGCCAAATCATCTTCTCCGATCAATCCTCCGGATTCACTGAAGTATTCGGCTATCAGATGAGCTATCTTTCCTTCATAGAACGATCTTGCTCCCTCAGTCGCTAGAGCTTCGAGAGTGCTTGCCAGATCCTTCTGAATCAGCACTTCTCCAGTCTGAGGAACGTGCCCGTTCGGAAGGAATACGTCCTTGGCGGCCGGACAGCGAGACAGCTCGCAGGCGGCCTCTTTGATTGCAAATGACAGCGTTGAGTACATAGGAAAGCCTTGCCTAGCGTAGTCAATTCCGGACTTCAGGAGTTCCGAAAGGGGCATAGTTCCACGTCTTTCCAGAATTCTTTCCCAACAATTCACAAGTCCTGGTATGCTCACGGAGTATATGCCGTGCTTCGGGATTTCGGTAAACCCCTTATCCAGAAAAAGCTGGGATGAAGCCGCCTTAGGAGCTGGGCCGCTTGCGTTCAGGGCTTCAACCGTTCCCCGGTCACAGTCATAAAGGAGTGCGAAGGCATCGCCTCCGAGAGCCGTCATGTGAGGCCTTACGACGGAAAGTACTGCTGACACGGCTATAGCTGCATCATAGGCATTGCCTCCTTTTCTGAGAATCTCAGCTCCTGCTAGAGAAGCCAGATGGTGGCCAGAAGAGACGAGGCCGCTTCTGGCCATTATTACTGGCCGATGGACGAAATCTGAAACCAACTTCTTGCACCCTTCTGCAACCTGTTAGGAACTAGTCGCTGCGAAATCATCATCTTGTGGCTTCGATATCGGTCACTGGCATATAGATGTACTAGTCGTGGCCCATTATGGGGTGCGATTTGTATGGTGCTTCGAGTCGATTAATGTCATTAACACTCAATCGTAGACTCACAGCTTGAACTGCTTCCTCGACGTGTTGAATCTTGGTTGCTCCAATTATGGGCGCAACCACGCCTTTGTGGATCAGCCAGGCAAGTGCAACTTGGGAAGGAGTTGCTCCTTTCTCCTTGGCCACTTTCACAACTTCATCTAGGACATCGAAATCTTCTGGTTTGAAGAACCGCTCCGCCAAGTTCTCATCAGATCTATAGCGCAACGACTCCGGCGTCTTACCCCGAACATACTTGCCTGTCAGGAAACCTCTTGCCAAGGGGCTCCAAGGAATCAATCCGATTCCTTGGTCACGGCAGAGAGGGATCATTTCACGTTCCTCCTCTCTATAGCAGAGATTGTAATGGTTCTGCATGCTGATGAACCGAGTAAGGCCTAGCTTGTCACTTGTCCAAAGAGCCTTCGCGAACTGCCAAGCATACATACTCGAGGCCCCGATGTAACGTGTCTTGCCGAGCCTCACCAAGTCATCGAGAGCGCGAAGCGTTTCCTCGATCGGCGTGGAGTAATCCCAACGGTGAATCTGGTAAAGGTCTACGTGATCCGTGTTTAGTCGCCGCAGGGATCCTTCGATCTGTTGCATGATGTGCAGTCGCGAGAGGCCACGATCGTTTGGTTTTTCGCTCATTGGAAACCAGATCTTGGTCGCCAAAACCAAATCGTTTCTTCTTTCCTTGACTACCTCTCCTAAGATCTCTTCTGAGCGTCCTTTAGAGTAGGAGTTGGCAGTGTCAAGGAAGTTGACGCCTAGGTCGATGGCCTTTTCTATGATGGGTTTGGCCTTGTCAATTTCTACCATCCATTCCTGCGAGTCTCCAAAGGACCAGCAACCAAGGCAGATTCTTGATACCTTCAAGCCGGAGTTGCCCAAGTTCACGTATTCCATAATGACACACCGTCTGTATGGTTGTTCGTGCTCTTCGGTTATAAGGAATAGCAATATGGTGGCATGTGGGAAGACTGAAGCCGAATATGCTCTGCTTTTATGTTTCTGGTTAAGTATCATAGGAGGAATTCGGCATTGATCGTTGACTTTCACAGTCATTACTACCCGGCGGCTTACTTGAATGAGCTCAAGGATGGGAAGGCACGCGCTTCGGTGGAGAAGGATAGAGAAGGCAGACTGCTAGTTCGTTACACAGGTGACTACAACATCATTGTGGGCCCACACGTGAATCTGCAGGAGAGAGTGAAGGCGATGGATAAGAGTGGAATCGATATCCAAGTTCTCACGCTGACGACGCCTGGTGTTGAACGGGAGGAACCGAAACTGGCAACAAGGCTTGCCAAATTGACAAATGACGAGTTCGGCCAAATCGTTGAGACGCATTCTGATCGGTTCACCGCGCTGGCAGTGCTACCTCTGCAGGACCCAGATGCAGCTGTAGCTGAATTTGAAAGGGCGATTAAGGTGTGCGGACTCAAAGGGGCCATGTTGCCCTCCAATGTCAACGGTCAACCGCTAGATTCAGATATGTTCCTACCTATCTTTGAGAAGGCTGCGAAGCTCAACGTCCCACTATACATTCATCCTACATCGCCTATCAACCAAGCGGCCATGGACGAATGGAGACTTGTACCCATCCTAGGATTTGGCGTAGATACGTCTCTTGCAGTCCTGCGACTAGTCTTCAAAGGAGTTCTGAAGAATTGGCCGGCCTTGAAGTTGGCGGCATCTCACTTAGGTGGAGTGTTCCCCTATCTGCGTGGTAGGATTGACAGAGGATTCGAGGCCTATCCTGAATGCAGAACCAACATTACAGAACCCCCCACCAGTTACCTAAAACGCGTATGGGTGGATTCCATTTGCTACGATAGCAACGTCTTCATGTCCTCCTATGCCTTCTTCGGTGCGAAAAGGATGCTGCTGGGAACCGATTTTCCACATCAGATTTCTGACCTTGAAAGATCTGTAGATAGAATCATGCAACTGGAGATCAGTGCTGAGGACAAGGGGAGAATTCTTGGCGATAACGCGAAGGAGCTTCTAAGGCTTTGACGCTGACCGGACCTCAGTCCTACTTCTTGACGTTTCTTAGGGATCGCCAGGCGAAGATCGAATACAGAAAGAAGGAGATGCTTGATATCCAGAACGGGGCTAGGTACCCTATACTCTCAGTCAATATACCTGCAAAAACCAGTGCGAATATCTGCACTAGGTGTGCTGGAAGGTGCACCCAACCAATTGCGGTGGCAACATTCTCAGAACCTTCCACAGCATGGTGTATTAACGACTCCCAAACAATGTAGCTTGTAGACTCTCCTAGGGCCATTAGGATGACCATGCCTATCATTGGCCCTTCCTCAAAGAAGGGCACCGCTGTCACAGCCGGAACATAGAGCAACAGCTGTGCGACGATTGTCTGTTTGACACTCGGAACCTTGCGAAGAGTTATCGGAAGAAGAAAGACTCCAGCTCCAGCATATACCGCAGACATCGTTGCGATTTCCCAATACCCCATACCTTTCGAGCGAAGGAAAATGGGTAGAATATACCCCGTGATCAGAGCAGCCGCCATCGTATGGAAACCCATTACCAAGGATATACGCCACAACTTCTGGTTGTTGAAATCCGGCCGCAACCTCATCAATAGTTCATATACATCGAACTCCCTTCGCGGGCCTATGTCCAGCATGTTTGCAGGAACAAACATAGTCGCGGAAAGGACAGCTAGAAGCATGAAGATTCCCAGGAATCCTATGGTCGACATCAGTATCCCAGAGAGGATCGCTCCACAGGCGACGCCTAAACCTCGGATGAAGATGACCGTTGCAGAAACCATCTGAGGTTCCCTCCCCTTCGCAATCTCATATGCAGCGTTTCTATTCACAGCCCAAAGCGAACTGTCCTTCAGGCCTTGAGTTGCTTTTGCAATCGCGAATGAGAAGGGAGATCTTGAGATTGCGTAGAACGCTGCAGAACAGAAAGCGGTTAGAGCGTTCAGATTGAAGAAGGCTCTTAGACCTACACTGTCTGCTGCTGAGGCGAACAACATTCTGCTGAGAAAGAATACTAGAGGGTAGGCAGCGAACACGACTCCTATTGTAGCGAGGTCGATCCCACGCTCGACCAGCAGTAGCGGAATCGTCCACCAATATGCTCCTTGAAGGAAGGAGTCAAGAAGATTGATTGCTACCAGTCTATGCAAAGTCTACCATCGCACATCCCTCGTCCCAATGAGCTTTAAGAAAAGTCTTCCCTTGAGCGAATCCTACTGATTCCGAATCAGTCCTGACCGCGTAATGGTGCTTTGCAGTGAAGGAACGCTTTGCACTTAATCAACAACATAGATTTGTCGGAGACGCCATATGACCAAGGGGTGTGGACGCAGATGAAAAGCACAATCATATCGCGGCTCCAGAGCAGACATGCAGGAGAAAGCGCAGACATTATGGCTGAATCAGAACCATGGATCACGTTGGGTTCCACTCGTCAAATGGCAAGGCATTTCTTCAAACGCCATCTTTCTTCAGGAGACTGCTTCGTCGCCACGAAACAGAAGACAGTGGTAGGCTTTATCGTGTTCTATCCAGAAAGAGGATTTCCAATTGGGGGATACATCAAGGCATTGGGAATCCACAAGCAGTATCGCCGAGAAGGAATCGGCACAGCCCTTATGAGATTCGCTGAAACGAGAATATTCAGGCACTGGCCCAATGTGTTTCTACTCGTATCGGATTTCAACGTGCAGGCTCAAAGGTTCTACAGGCAACTTGGCTATTCTAAGGTCGGCTTCATACCCGATGCTGTCATTAGAGGACATCGAGAGTGGATATACAGGAAGACTAAGGGCCCATGCGGCAGATATCCTTCTAGGTGAACTTCACAACCGGCCTCCGAGCGCGCTTAGTCTCAGTGCCTGCTTCACGAGCTCTTAAATCGGCTGGCCCGTGAATCTAGAGCAGGGGTCATGTGTATGATGCCGAAGAACAGACTTAGGACGCTGCTGAAAGAAGGAAAAACGACGGTCGGAACGCATTACTCATGCGTTTGGGCCAACTTGGTGGAGATAATTGGCAACTCACAGCAGTTTGACTATGCAGAATTCACAGGCCAGTATGGACCATATACGCTTCACGACTTGGAGCATCTTGCGCGCGCCTGCGAAGTCACAGGCATGGATGCAATGATAAAAATAGATCAGGAGCCGAGAACATTCATCGCGGCTCGAGCAATTCAAGCCGGCTTCACAGCCATGCTCTTCGCCGACTGCCGCACCGTCGAGGATGTAAGGAAATGCGTCCAATCCGTTAAGCTGATTCCTCAAGGCGGAATCAACGGAGTACAATACGGACGAGTGATGGGATATGGAACGGTTAGAGGCGAACCCGTGACGCTCGCAGATTACGTGAAACACATAGACAGCATTGTGATTGCAATTATGATTGAGACGAAGAGCCTTGCCGATGATATCGAGGAGGCGCTCTCCGTGCCAGGGATAGACATGATCCAGTTCGGGCCAAGCGATTTCTCAATCTCCATCGGCCAGCCAGGAGAGGGATATAGGAACCCTCAGATTTCTGAGGCCATGGAACGAAGCTATCAGGCAGCCAAGCGGAGAGGCATACGCATCAGAGCAGAGTGCAACGTCGAGGATATGCAGAGGTGGATAGATCTCGGCTGCCGAGATTTCTGCATCGGCAGTGACACGGCCGCTATTGCGACGTGGGCACAGACTACAGGTAAGACTGCGAGAGAAACACTGCGTGCAGCCAGTTTGCTTTGACCATTGACGATGCGGCGAGGTGGTCTCAATGAAGGTCTTGTCTGAAACAATCAGCCTGAAGACCAAGGGTGAGGAGGACATTGTGGATATCACCGCTCAGGTTCAGGGGGCGGTTGAGCGGAATGAGATCAAGAACGGTATCGTTACTGTTTTTGTGATTGGCTCAACTGCTGCAGTGACGACAATAGAGTACGAACCTGGCCTTCTGGCAGATTTGCCTGCTTCACTGGAGAGGGTGGCGCCTAAGGATGGTTTCTATGAGCATGAGAAGCGGTGGCATGATGGAAATGGGCATTCACATGTTAGGGCGTCGCTGCTTGGGCCTTCGCTCACCGTTCCAGTCAGAGGCGGGAAGCTGACCCTTGGAACATGGCAACAGATTGTGTTTGTTGAGCTAGACACACGTAACCGGTCAAGAAACCTGATGCTTCAAATGCTGGGAGAATGAACACGCATTAGGAAGGCCTGTGGCGACTGGTACATGCCGGAAACGAGCAGAAAGGAATCTTCACGGAGATGGGTGGGACTTGACTGATGGAGAGGAACGCCTGAAGAAGCATATTGGTATGTGGCTTGAAGCCGTCTTGTCGGGCCTTGAATCCCAGGCTGACAGAAAGACAAGAGCCGATATGCTGGAGTCGTGCGGTAGGGCTTGTGCTCGTAGCGGGTCCACTGCTGCAAAGGCCAAGGCGATCAAGAGTAGCGGAAAGAAGATCGATGAACTCCTACAGGAGCTGAGCCAAGAGACGTCCGGCTTGGTGGAATGGAAAAGAGACGGGGAGACGGTGAGCTTGAAATACAAGAGGTGTTTCTGCCCGATCAGGAAAGAGAAGCTTGTGAAATCCAAAGCATTCTGCGACTGCTCTGCCGGTTGGATCAAGGAGATCTTCGAGACTGCTACAGGGAGACCAGTCACGGTGCGGATTGAACAGGCGATTGGGCGAGGAGATCCGGTCTGCAGATTCCTCATCCACGCCTAGCCGCACGCCTCAGGACAGCCACAGGTACCCGTTGAGTTGAAAGATCGTTAGGAAGATGACCCTATGATGCAGACTAGCAGCCATAGTGATCGAGTCACGCTTTCAACCGTCAAGCGGTCCAGAGTTCTCTCCAGGTCCACTTGGCTTCCAAAGCACCAGAATATGAGAAAGGCTGCGAACCTAGCTTAGAGGTCGGTGTTACGCTTAATGGTGTTACGCCAAAAAGTATAAAACAGATGATGCCAATTAGCGTTACACTCAGAAGTGCATCTGATGCAAAATCCATTCACCTTTGGCGACATAGTGTCAGGAGAACATTTCGTAGACAGGCAACGTGAGATAAGTGAGCTTACACAAGCTCTCTTGAGTCGAACAAATGTCATAATCGCTTCTCCCAGACGTTATGGAAAGACATCGCTCGCATTAGAAGTGTTTAGAAGAATCAACAAGCAGGGAGTCCTAACGATCTACGTAGACCTATTTCCGGCAACATCTCGAATCAGATTTATCGAGATATATGCCGAGGCCATCTCAAGAGCTTCAAGAGACAAACTTGAAGAAGCTGTTGCGTTCCTCAAGGAAATCCTTCCAACCCCAAAAATCGTGATCAAAGCACAAGGAATACCTGGAATCGAGGTCGAATTGGAAAGAACCAGGAAGGACGATGAGACCCTGCTAGCTTCAATCCTAGATGCTCCAGAGAAACTAGCTGAGAAAAAGAAGAAATGTGTCGCAGTCGCTTTTGACGAGTTCCAAGAGATAGACAATTTGAATGGCGAGCAAATGCAGAGGGAGATACGTAGCAAGATCCAACATCATTCCAAAGTGGCATATGTCTTCTTAGGCAGTCGAAGACATCTCCTAGACAAGCTGTTTTCTGACAAGATGAAACCGTTGTATCGAATGGGTAAGCCATTCAATCTTGGCCCGATCCCAAACCATGACTTCAAGAATTTCATACGAAGAGAATTCGAGTCAACCAAAATCCATATCTCAGATAATATCGTAGATGAGATACTGTCTTTTACAGAGTGCCATCCCTACTACACACAACAACTCTGTCATGAGACTTGGAATCTCACCTCATCTGAATCACGCGTCGAAAAATCTCATGTAACCAAAGCTATTCAAAATGTTCTTACTTCTCAGAGCTATGCCTTCGTCACCATCTGGGAGTCATTACCGCCCAGTCAACGCGCCTTATTGAGAGGTGTGGCGATCAACGGCGGGACAAGAATCTTCTCCAAGGAATTCGTTAGAAGCCATTCGTTGGGGACGTCTTCTAATGTGCAAAAGGCGGCCCAATATCTTGTCGACAGGGGTTTTCTAGAGCGAATCGATGGGAGTTACGTCGTAACGGATGTATTCCATCGCGAGTGGCTTAGACGAATCTAGCTTTCTCTGATCTTGGGTTCCTCCATGATCCCTACTTGCAACATGACCATATTGTCCTTCTGTCCAGTGAAACCCCATATCCAACATGACTCTGAGAGTTGTTGGGTTGCTGCAATGGCTGTGATCTTCAGGTGATAAGAACCTTCCATCAAGCCACCATTGATAAGAAATATGTGATGCAGCCCGCGTGCCAGAGCAAGGCAAATAGCGATTCCCTACCTTATTAAAGCTAGCACACCCTTGGTATCGGCTCTCCGATTGGTTTGTCAATCACCCTCGTACCGCCTACCCCCGTCTTGAGTAAGACATAGCCCGGCCGTTCAGCCTTTACCTCTCCAATGAGGGCAGCTTTCTCGCCGTGTTTCGTCTTCCTTATTGTGCGAAGGATACTCTCTGCGTCATTTTCCGAAACGCACATTACCGCGCGGCCTTCGCACGTGATTTCATATGGATCGAGCCCAAGCATCTCTGAAGCCGATCGTACACTCTCCTTTATTGGAATCTGATCCTGATCCAGCCATATGCTTACGTTCGATCTAGCTGCAATGTCGTTCAAGGCTGATGCTAATCCTCCTCTTGTCGGATCTTTCATCGCGGTAATATTCCCTTGGCCAAGAGCAGCCTCGACTGTTTTCCAGATGGGAGCTACATCGGACGTGATGTCAATGTTGAGGTGAAATTGGTCTCTAGCTGCAAGCAGGGCTACGCCATGATCACCTATTGACCCTGTCACTATGACCTTGTCACCTGGTTGGGCGCCGCTATCAAGCACAACCCTCCTCTTCTCAGCGATCCCTATCCCACATGTTGAAATGATCATTTGATCGAGGCTGCCCTTTGGCATCACTTTGAAATCTCCACCTATTATCGCAATGGCCACCTCTCTCGCAGCCTCCTCCATCGACCGGGTCACTCGTGCCAGATCAACGAAGCTGAATCCTTCTTCAACGACTATCGAGTCGAGCAAAGCCACCGGCCTCGCGCCCATCATCGCGAGATCGTTGCAGGTTCCAGAGATAGAGAGCCGACCTATGTCTCCTCCTGGGAAAAAAATTGGGCTCACAGTATGTCCATCCATTGAGGTGACAATCTCACATCCGTTGAGCCTCAGAGATGAACCATCGTCAAGCTCATCGATGCCGACACCGTCCATCGCTTTACGTACCGAGAATGAGGACATGATCGTCTTCCGGATCACCTCATCCATTAGCGTGCCGCCGGCTCCATGAGACAGCTTCAGAAACTCACCTGTCAAATGCCTACCTCCGTATGCGCTGAACTATGCTACAGAGATAAGGATTTCACATCGAACCGCCCACAGGAGGAGAGACATTCAGGGTAGGCGGAGATGAGATGAAGAGAATCACCGTTGTCGTGACAGATCGGCTATACAGCAAAATGGAGTACCTGCAGACATACTGGGGGATGGATTCATGGGCCAAAGTCTTGGAGAACCTTGTTAAGATAGCTGAATCCTTGATCACCGAAGATGCGAGGCAGTAGACTGCGGCAAGCAGTGCAGGCATTTGTCGTAGATACGGTTTCTGTGGTTTCTCATCGAAGAACTAGCAAGGTATATTAGTTTCAGAACAGCAAACCTGCGATCCACAGAGGTGTCAAGAGTTGCCCCAATGGCATGGAGATGCCAGCAAGCGGAAGCCCACTGGTGGAAGAAAGAAAGCATTCAGAGGAAAGAGGGCATACGAAATGGGAAGTGATCCCACCGCAACGATTGTGGGAGAAGCGAAAATCCAGAAGAGAAGAGGAAGGGGAGGATCAGAGAAAGTGGCCCTGCTTACCTGGAGTCACGCTAATGTGACCGACCCGGCCACTGGCAAGACGCAGAAGGTTGAGATCAAACGAGTCACCAGAAACCCAGCAAACCCTGACTACCAGCGAAGGGGCGTGATAACGAAGGGATCAGTGATTGATACAGCGCTAGGTCAAGCCATCGTTGTCTCAAGACCAGGGCAAGACGGAACAGTAAACGCAATCTTGACCCAAAAGACCTAGTCTCGCTGCGGATCAGGATTGAAGCAGCCAGGTAAGATTGTTGTTTGGCCAGCCAATATTGACCGTGGCAAGACCAGAAAACAAGGCAGGAAGCTCTCCAAATCCTTGTCAACGGATTCGCCAAGACTCGCCGAGATTGAGGCTGCATTGAAGTCTATTCCTCTCACCTTCCAATCGAAACCCAGCTCTCCCAGACCGGGAATGTGGTGGGAAAAGACGGGATATCTACTGGTTGATAAGGGAGTTTTGAGTCGAACAGATGTTCTGAAAGCAATAGCCAAGTATGTAGCGAAGAGCAAGCTAGGCAAGAAGACTGACTGAGTTCATCCCGAGTGTTATGCTAGGAGAGGCCCGATCTGTTCAGCACTTCCACTGCCGCACCACTCCCTGCCCCGGCTTGGAAAACGTGACCGAGGTTTAGCAGCGTCGTCTCAACTGCTCCAACCGTGGCGAGGATATCATTTGGAGAAACGTTTCCCATATGGCCAACTCTGAAGCTTTTTCCTCTCAACTGGCCTAGACCGCCGGCCACCACTACTCCGTGCCTGGCTGCCATTCTGCTGCGAAATGGCTCGTCATCGACCTTAGCAGGATAGTAGGCCGCTGTCATAGTCTGGGCTCTTCGATTCTCTTCTGCCACGATCTCAAGGCCCAGCTTTGTGAAGGCTGATTGAACTGCCTTGCTTAGAGCATGATGCCTAGCAAATCTCCTCTCAAGGCCTTCTGCGACAACCATGTTCAAGCTTTCGTGCAGGCCATAGATCATGTTGACCGGGGGGGTCGCAAAGTACTTCGAGGGATCTCGCATGATCGGAATCCAATTCTCGAAGTCCATATAGTAGGATTGGACCTTGCTCTTTCTTGTTGAACGAGCATCTAATGCTTCTTTCCCTGCAGATAGTACCGCCAGCCCTGGAGGGACGGCGAGAGCTTTTTGCGATCCCGCGAGGCATATGTCTATGCCCCACGCATCGACTTGCACGTCTATTCCTCCAAGCGAGCAGACCGTGTCCAAGATAAACAGAGCATTATGCTTCTTGACAACCTGTGCTATCTCGCGGATATCGTTGGCTACACCGGTCGATGTGTCCACATGGACCACAATTGCGGCCTTGTAGTTGTCTTGTCCGAGTTTCTCGTCAATCTTGTTTGGCTCTGCGGCCTTTCCCCATGCGAAAGAAAGCTTCTCAACCTTGTCACTGAATCTGGAGGCGACATCCACAAATCTGTCTCCGAAATAACCGTTTGATGCAACCAGCACTTTGTCGTTGGGCTCGATCACGTTCGCGACAGCCATCTCCATGGCCAATGTGCCAGATCCTGCAACAACAAACACGTCCCCTGAAGTCTTCATCACTTTCTTCAGGTTCTCAAGTACGCTCCTGAATGTTGAGGCGAAGGATGAGCTCACGTGGGAAACCGTTGGTTTGCTCAATGCCCTTAGTACAGTCGGGTCGACGTTGGTTGGTCCGGGAATCATGAGAAGGTCTCTTTCTGCTCCCATCTGAACAGCTCCTAGAAGTGAAAGGGCTGGCAGCGAAGATAAGCTTTGGCCGATCATGAATCAAATGGGTATCGCCAACCTTCGGTACTCGCCTTGAGAGGATTAGATCCCTTCGGAGAAACCATTTTACCGACATTGTCCAGTAATCTCCTTGGATGTAGTTTCGAATGGTTGAGTTGAAGCTGAAGGGTCAGTCTTTTGACGAGACAACTTCTGCCTCTGCGGCGACACTTGAACTCGGCCGTGTAGACGCTGACCTCCCTGGGAAGTTCGTTCAATCAAGTGAGATGAACGCAATGAAGTTGACTGAGATTAGCCAACTGTCTCCGGGGAGAATAGTGATCTCGGCGAAACTGATGCCCCCGGAAACGCTCAAGCGAGTACTAACTGAAGAGAAATACCTGAAAGATCTCACAGGAAGACTTGTGAGAGAAGGCTCCATGTTTGCGGAAACCGCTCAGCTGCTCTATCTGGCCTTCAAGGGTGAAAGCAAAGTTGAGCGAGTCCAAGACATGAGGACCTTGCTTGATCTTCAGTTCTTCTGCGATTTCGATGTGGTGACCATTCAGCAGACCGCAGACGTAAGCCCAGAAGACTATGTATCACTTTACTCGTCGGCTTCAAGATGGACTGAGGAACGAGGCTTTGACAGACCGCTTATGCCAGTCCTGTTGGCTCAACCCGCAAAGGAGGAGTTTGAGAAGTACCTTGAGCCGATACTGAAGAGAAACCCCTCATGCCTTGGCGTTGACATGAAAGGAGGATTTCACTACCACACGCTGAGAGCCATCGAGGAAGCTAAGAAGAAAAGACCGGGCATGTGGATTCATGTCTTCCAAGTTCCCCCAAAGGTCCTGTTCGGCCGAAAGGCCGCCTCATGTTCGCACGGCATGATACTCCCATACTTCGGAGTAGACAGTTTCAACAGATGGATAGTTCCACCTCCACCAGTGCCTCTAACGAAAGACAAGATCAACCTCTTTGACCGAACAGCCTGGAGTGTTCTAAAGCGGAAAGGCTGGCGCGAAATCCATGGCAAGAAGCTCGAATGCGATTGTCCGATATGCGAGGCGAAAAATCTTGACGGTTTTTTTCAAGGCAAGGTAATGGAGGCTCTTGCACGCAGCAAAGTGCATGATCATTTCGCTCAAAGAGATGAACTGAAGACCTCAGCAAAGCGAATCAAGGAGAAGAGGTACAGGAAACTGCTTCAATCCAAAGAGGGCCCGAAAGGCGTTCTCCAGACCTTCGAAAAAGGCCCATGAACCACTGGCCATGGCGTCACGTGCGTACGCGTTTTGGATAGTATGTACCATGTCAGAACGAGGAGATCTTGCAGATTGAGGGTTTTATCAGGCATAGAGGGAGGAGGCACCAAGACCACTTGCGTGATTGGTGACGAAACGGGGAGATTACTGGGTGTGGGTCAAGGTGGCTCATCCAACTACCTCGCTGTAGGAATATCCAGAATGAGAACATCGATTGCCGATTCACAGCATAAGGCGTTTGGAGCACTGGATTTCAAAGCATCGCCTCAGATAGCATACGCCGGTCTTGCAGGGATCGGCCTTATTGATGCTCCTTCCTCTGTTGAACTGGCGGTGAAGGAGGCCACCGCAGCAGAGAACGTTTTCGTTACCAGTGACAGTTACGTCGCATATTATGGCGCGTTTGTTGGACAGCCTGGTGTGATATTGATTTCTGGGACAGGCTCTATTGCCATGGGAGTTGGTGAAAACCGAGAATTGGCTAGAGCTGGTGGTTGGGGCCATATTTTGGGAGATGAAGGAAGTGCGTATCATCTTGGCTTGGAGGGGATTCGCGCCGTCGTAAGATCCTATGACCGAATCCTTCCTCACACCTCTCTGACAGAGATGTCGCTTGAGTATTTTCGGATACAGCGGGTCGAGGATCTTGTCAAGGTATTCTATCTCGAAGGTATTGAGAGGGAGGATCTCGCGGCATTCTCGGGAAAAGTCGTTGAGGCGGCGATCAGCCGCGATGAGGTTGCCCTTCGGATTGTTGATGCAGGATGCGAGGCCCTCAAGAGTACTGTCGAGGCCTTGACTGGAAGATTACATCTGAGGAATCCTAAGCTTGCTCTCTGTGGGGGAGTCTTTGAGAGTTCTGAATGGTTCAGGCGTAGGCTTACCGAGAAGTTGAACAGTGGAGTGGAGATAGTGAAGCCGTTACATAGGCCCGTGGTAGGTGCATTTCTTCTGGCACTCATTTCCAGTGGAATCGAATTGACTTCTGAGGTGATGGGCAACATAGACCAATCTGAGAAGTCGCTATTCGCCTGAACAGGGTTGCTCGGCGGAGAGAACCGAAGGGAAAATCCTCATGTCTATTTTCGTCCAGGGCATATTGTGCCCAGGACCACTCTTCTCAAGGCGCCTGTGGCTGAGGGAACGTTTCCCGATCTCCGTTCCATCGTCTGATTTCCCAGAATAGCAAATGCGCATGCCTCTTTCGCTTCTGACGGGATGCCGAAATCCTCGTGAAAGAGTATTGGACGCTCGAGTCTTTCCCGGAGCATCCTGACCAAGGTCAGATTCCTGGATCCTCCTCCGCCAAGAACCACCTCGTCTATCCGTGCCCGAGAATACACAAATTCCCGATAGTTATGAGCAATGGATTCAGCTGTGAATGCTGTCGCGGTGGCTACAATATCCTCCTTCCTCAACCTCTTCAGTCTAGCATGTCGCAGATAGGACTCACTGAATTCGTCTCCGAACTCCTCTCTGCCTGTTGTCTTTGGAGGACGCCTCCTAACGAACGGCGATTTCATGAGCCAGCTCAATAGGCGATTGTCAACCCGGCCCCGCCCAGCAACAATGCCACCCTTGTCCATTGAAAGCCGACCTCCTGTCAGCTTACGTATTGCAGAGTCAATGATCGTGTTGCCAGGTCCCGTATCAAATGCATAGACATCTTCCAAGCTTGCCGATGGAGGGATGACTGTGACGTTTGCTATTCCACCTATGTTCTGTATTGCACGGCCTTTGCTCGGGTTTCTGAACAGGAAGAAATCTGCCAAGGCCACAAGAGGTGCTCCCTGGCCTCCGGCAGCTATGTCCCGGGATCTGAAGTCAGAGACAGTGGTGATGCCGGTTCTTTCGGCGATCACAGCCGCCTGCCCGACCTGCAGTGTGGATCTGGGTTGTTTCGGGATATGATAGATCGTCTGCCCATGTGATGCTATCAGATCAATGTTGTTCCGAGACAGCTTGCTCTGTCTTATTAGTCGAATTGCTGCTTTGGCGAACTCTTCTCCAAGAGCGAAACTCATTTGGCAGATTCTGTCCACGGTCCCGGTCTTGGGAGAAAACAGCTTGAAGATCTCCTTCCGAAAGCCACGATCATACGGGTATGTGTTCCACGCTAGGACCTTCAGTTTGGTTTGCTCGTCAATTCCAGAAACTTGGACCATGGCGGCCGTGATTCCGTCCGCAGAGGTCCCAGACATAAGTCCAATTATCGTTCTCATAGCGCATCCAGTCATTCGGCGTTTCAGTTGGCGCGTCTCAGTACAGCAGTATCTGTGAGTACCTCTATTTCTTCTTGGACTCTGGTTTGGGCCTGTTGACAATTCCTGAACCCAACGACAGGATCGCCCGCCTAATGTTGCCTCTCGCCTTTCTTAGTGCTCTTTCGGCGGTGGCTTTGTCAACTCTCGCGATTTCCGATATGATTAGAACAGCTCTTCTCTTGAGCTTTCGACTCTTTGGCTGCATGTCAATCATCAGCCCCTCATACACTCTTCCAAGTCTGATCATGGAACCTGTGCTTATCGCGTTGAGAACCATTTTCTGACCGGTTCCACATTTCATTCTTGAGCTGCCGGCGACTGCCTCCGGCCCCACCCTAAGGACAACGGTCTCGTCGGCCAAGCTGGCCATTTTCGGATTCTGGCTGCATGTAATTCCAAAACACCTAGCGCCAATCTGCTTGGCTACTCGCATGGCTGCCAGAACGAATGGAGTCTTTCCGCTGGCTGAAAGCCCGATCAAGACATCGCTTTCGCAGAGCCCTCTCCTTTTCAACTCTCTTCCAATGGACAGTTGATCGTCTTCTGCCCGTTCAACAGACATCCTGAGTGCCTTCCAGCCCCCGGCAATTACCCCTTGGAAGGTCTTGGAAGAAACCCCGAATGTTGGCGGCATCTCTGTTGCATCCAGAACACCGAGCCTTCCACTTGTGCCTGCACCAATGTAGAAGACTCTCCCTCCCAGTTTCAGAGCTTCGACGACCTGATCTATGATTCGAGCGATTCGGTTCGCTTCTTTCGCAACAGCCCTGGCGACTTTCTGGTCCTCTCTGTTGATTAGATGGACTATCTCGAGACTGGTCATAGTGTCGATGTGTCTTGATCGGGGGTTCCTTTGTTCAGTACTCTCAAGATTCCTTTGACTCATGACTTGGTCCCACCAAGTTGGCGTCTACCATGTCCGTTCTGAGATGAGGTCTTTTCTGGTTAATTGCATTATCTTACGTCCCATGCGCGCTGTGAGAGGAGCTTCTGCTTTCGGACAGCGCCACGCTCCGGGGTCAACCAAAATGGTCCGGATGAACGCCAGAGGCCGAAATTAGCCGATGGACTATTCGCGCTAAGCAACCGCGGTTTTATCCTCCGAAAAACTCGGTTCATATCAACTTTCCGCTACTTGGATCTCAGAGGAAGCGGCGCCTGTTCCAGTCGAGACAAAACCCTCAAAAACCGGAGAGCACAGTCAACTTTCTTGGACTGATGCGAAATGGCTCAGCTTCAGAAGGCCGAAACAGTTGTTCTACCGGCCGAACGGTCACGTACAGCCAAGTGCCGACATCGACACAAGAAGTACGTGATCAACGAAATTGAGTTCAAAATATGGCGATGTTCTGACTGCGGCCTCATCCAGAAAGAAGAGTAGACATGTGACAGGCATCTGCGGACAGGGCTAAATCGTAATCCTCTTACAAAGGCAGAGCTCTAGTAGAAGCGGAGCTGTTTGCATGGCTACGAAGCCTGACGCCCAAGCCATCAGAAGAGTAACTCTGAACCTGACACCAACTGTGGGAAAAGAATCCAGAAGAGCAATTGACATCGTTGTTCCCAGAAGGATCCTTGTTTTCGCTCCCCACGCCGATGACGAGCTGCTATCATGCGGCGGAACCATACTGAAGTACAGAAGATGGGGAAGCGAGGTCATAGTTCTTGTGGCATCATCCGGAACAGGCGCAACTCCCAGTCCAAGGAGAATAGCCCAGGTCGAGGAGATAAGGAGAAGAGAGTTTGAGGTCAGCAGAAGAGAACTGGGGCTTTCTACACGATCAGAATTCCTAGGTATTCAGGAACCACTTGTGCGTCGAGTGAATGTTGAGTTGTTCACGACCAAGATAAGGGAATTGAGGCCGGACCTTGTCCTCCTTCCTCATCCCGAGGACAGGCATAGAATCCACAGAGAAGTATCCTTTCTGGCGCTGGAGGCACTGTTTCATGCACCGACACAGGTTTACGGTGGGAAGGGGCACGAATGGCTGCCTTTCGGAGCATATTTCTATGAAACACTCAGCGGCACCTTCGGAAATACCATACCAGTGAAATCTCTCGTGATAGCAGACATTACTGATCAATATGCGCAGAAGCTGAGAATTATCAGGACGGCTTATGGAACACAGAAGCGACTTCTGAAAGCCTACATGCTGTGGATTAATCGCATGGCTCAGTTTAGGGGGGTGACAGGCAGATGCAGGTACGGAGAGGCATTCGCTCCGGAAACAGGTCATGTACCGCTGAAGATTCTGTTAGCATGATGAATGGTTGCTGTAGCTTCACGTGATGAAGCGCCAGCCCTTTCGATCGACCGTGCATTGCGAATCCATTGTCCGCTATTTTGTGGTAATGGTGTATCTGCAGCCAGTCGGTATGAGGACTTGATCTATCTTTCTGATCAGTTTTCTCAGGTTTCTCGGTGCTGGTGCCGCTCGCCACTCTATTACGAAATCGTATTCGCCGAGCGTCTGAGCGCCATCGTTGATCATCTGCTCAGTCATGAGATCGATTGATGGATCCGTCGTTACTACTATTCGGCTCATCGTTGTGTCTTCTTGAATCTCTTCAACCATTTCCTCCAATGCCGATAGAGCATCAGCAATTTTCGGCCCGTACAGTTTTAGGCAACTCCTCATCGCAGGTACCTCTTCCGCAGAGTATCAACACATCGAGCATTTAAGCAGTGTGAGCCGACCCAAATGACTACTCAATGCCAAAGTGTTCATTCTTGGTCGTCTTTTGCCTTGCCTGTCGCAGGCCGCGATCTATTGAATGGAAAATCCACGCCAGTCTCAGTTCCTAGTTGCTTCAACATCTCCACAGTTCTCGCATCAAGGGCTACTCCAATGCGTCTTCTGACCGATTCGGTGTACGAAGACTTTTCTCCCGCGACATAGATCTCTTGCTCGCCTGTGAGCGTTTGCGCTCTCTTGAGCGACTGAATGAATTCATCCATTCTAGCCTTGAAGTCAGGCAGAGGCATGAAGGCATCCACTCTTAATGCTCCAAAGAAGTGACCGACGTTTGCTGGCCCAGGACCTTGAGTCATGCCTACGTTGGCGCCCCAGGCCGCGCCGGATAGGATTCCAGAGAAGATGTCAACCACCGTACCTAGACCGTATCCCTTGTGTCCGCTTAACGTTTCGCCGAGCCCTCCAAGCGGCACAAGCGCCCCTTTCGCGATCTCCTCAGGATCGTCTGTGATTTTGCCCTTGTGGTCAATCCCCCATCCGAGAGGTACCTTCTTCCGTACTCTTCGGGCAACTTCTATCTTACCGATGGGGGCGACGCTCGTTGCCATATCGAGCACAAAGCCTCCTTGTCCGGTTGGGACCGTTACGCAGATAGGGTTCGTTCCTAGGAATTTCTGCTTCGAGAAGGTTGGTGCAACAAGCGGTTCGCTGTTAGTGGTTACTAGTCCGATGAGGTCGTGCTCAAGAGCCATCAAACCGTAGAACCCGGCGATTCCAAAATGGTTGCTGTTCCTGACAGCGACAAGCCCGACGTAGCCGCGTTTCGCCTTGTCGATGGCTATACTCATAGCCTTATGCGACACTACTTGACCCAAACCGAAATCGCCATCGATAACCGTCGTAGCCGGTGTTTCAAGAACCGATCTGATGTTTGGGTGAGTATTCACGACGCCATTCTTCAGCCCGTCTGTGTAGCGCTTCAATCTTGCCACACCGTGGGATTCTATCCCTCTGAGATCAGCCTTGACCAAGACCTGAGCAGTTATAGTCGCATCTTCTCTGGGAACCCCAAACCTGTCAAGAACATCAATCACGAACTGCGTCAATGTATCGTGATTGACTCGGGTGTACATGCCTTCGACCAGTTCGCCTTTTTCTCTTATGGCCTCCTCACCTTTGAGAGTACTTACCCTTGTTGACATGGTAGATAAGAATAGGCATGACTCGCTTCCTTGCGGTTGAACACATGATGAAGCCACCGCTTCCTACCTTATGCACCGCGCAGTGGAGGGAACACACAATCTCAACGTCACAACGAAGGTGCGAATTGCGACGTGCCCACCATGCCATACACCACCACATTCTACTGTTTTTGACACGACGACGATTCTAACGATGCGGACGACTGACGATACGACGAACATATTGGGGGAAGAATCCCCCAAACCCCTTCTTTATTCAATTACTGAAACACAGGCTACCCGAAAACAACAGAACCTCAGAACAAATAACTACCATAGACCCGGAATAATGCCCCCAAAAACAGCATAATTCCACAGAAAAACTACCAGAAAACTGGAATAGAAAAAACAGTAGTGGCGCGCTCCGGCTCACTTTCCCTCGGTTCGCAACTCTTTTGTTAGCATAGGACTGCAATTGTGCTTGTTTGGGGCTTGCGTCAATGCTTGGTAAGTTGAGGTTTCTCCTGCCTGTCGTTCTTACGACTGTATTGGCAACGTTCTTCATAGTGTCGGCATCTGCAGGCGGAATGCCGTCAATACCTTCTCCTCCCTACATTCCGAAAAGCCCCGAAGAAGACATACTGATGGTTGAAGCATACCTAGAGCAGGGAGCTCCGGGCGATGCGAATTCTCTTTACCTCAAGTTGATGTTTGCCTCACCAACACCCCCGGCTGGTCAGGGGCTCTGGATACTGGTGACCCTACTCTTAGGGTCTCCTTCACATGAGACTGCATGGGTATCTACTCGTCGTGTTGATCCTCCAACCACCACGCATAATCTCATAATGCCTTTGCCCCTAGGCGGCAGCCCAGTCCTAATAGCTGTATACGCATGGCTTGACACCTCTAACACCGATCGTGCGCCAAATACAGGTTTCTACGAAGTCAATGTCTTCAGTCCAGGCCGCCGTATACCCGCCTCGAACCCCAACCGTTTCTGGGATTATGATAATGTCGGTGGAGTAGTTCTCCCAACAAACACACACATGATAATTGCACCTTGCCTTATGTTGGTCGGCCTGGCCGCAACGACCGCAGCAGCAGCCGTCAAGAAACGCAGAAACTAGATTCTTGGCCACCAATTTCTATTGGCACAGGATTCTACTATTCTTACTCTCTATCACAGGATCTTCCCGTGTAGATCATTCGTGAATTTCTTGAAGAGACCGTGGCTATTCCCAGACCCCATTAGAAAACTAGGCCAGAAAATCGTGTGACGACCTTATTTTCGGGCATTCCAGTCGTTTTTGAATTTACACAGGAAATCAACGAAAAGGGGAGGAAACCATAAAAAAACGAGATTTGAACCATCAGCTGTGGTTGGTCATTGCATGTGCGCACCAGACAGTGTGGGAAATCGGAGAGCACGCGAGAAACTGCAACGTAGTGTATTGCGTTTAGGAAGCATCCAGATAGAGAAGAGTGGTGAACTTTGAATTGAAGGAGTATGAGATTCTTTTCGATACGGGCAAGTGCAGGGAGCTTGTGGCACAGATCAATAGTATGGTAAGGGAAGGATGGCAAGCCAAATCGATAGGCAACGGGATCAACGGCACCTGCGTTTTGATGGAGCGCGAGGCTGGCTAGACTCATAGATCAATTCATCAAGTAGCGCCCGCGAACAATACAGAATAATAGCGCGTGCAGTGAATGCGAAATCAGTGATTGAAAATGCTGGAGAAGGAATACCGGGATTACTGTTTGGAACGTAAGCTTAGCAAGGAGGATGTTGATTTGGCTGTCGCAGCGGTCCGTGAATTCGAGGAACATTTGAAAATGAAAGGAGACACTTTGGAATCTGCGGCCGTTGAGGACGTGAAGGAATATGTTTCGCTTCTCATATCTCGAGACAGAAATTCATTGACTCGGCTGTTGGCGCTGGCTCGATACAGCAACATGACCAAGATGAACGATATCTACGTCTACTTTGCATCAATCTTGGGCGCCAGAAATGTTCTCCCAACCATATCTGACAGGATCGCTGATATTGCTGGGGAGGAAACTAGGAGAAGAATTTTCAATGAGATTGAAATGCCTCCACTAGGATCGGCTCCAGACAAATACCCCACAGTAACTCAGCGTCTGATGCAGAAACTTGAAAGTCGACTCTCCCCTGAAATGTGCAGAAAAGTCCTCGCAGGCAACAATCACCGAGTGCCACGCGAGAACTTCAAGGAAGACAAGGAACGGTTCCTGAAAGCCAAAACCATCGACGAGTTCCTGAAAGACCTGCATCGACGAGCCGTCGCCAATCTTGAAAAGCTCATGGCAGATGGAAAGCTTTTCACAGAGCAGAAGATCACCTCCGCAGTTATCGAGCACATCAAAGCCAACCAAGAGATTCTTGCAGGGGTCAGACAGGGTAACAAGATCTATTTCACCAAGATCCCCTACGCGCCTGAAGAATACTTGAATGAAACCGATCCCAAGATGAAGAGGTACTACGCCTGCCACTGCCCACTTGCGAGAGAATCAATACTACATGATGAGCCGCACATTTCACCCACCTGGTGCTACTGCAGCGGAGGCTTCGTGAAGTTCCGGTACGACGTGATCTTTGACGAAGAAACCGAGGTTGAGGTTCTCGAGAATGCCCTGAACGGAGATCTGCGATGTCGCTTTGCCATCAGGATACCTGAAGGCAAACTCAAATAGCCCACAAGCTCCCGCTCGTCGTTCGTCGTCATTTCAGTAAATGTGTGTGTGCGCACCAAGGTATACACACACAATGCACCGTGTTCTTTCGCCCTTACCCTTTAAGGGCATTCAAGGTACTCTAATCACTCAAAGAAGGGCAAATGCATGGCCTATTCCAAGTACTTATGGAGTACACTTGTTTTTGCATTAGTCTTCACGGCTTTGTTTGGTGTCATCGAATTCGTTCGTACTGGACAGTTCTCAGTGGTTTCTATCATATTTCACATTGTTGGTGGTCTGTTTCTTGGTCTTGTAATCGGCTTTGTCTCCTCGCGCTTGCCTTTTCGAAATAGTATCCGGATTGCATTGCTATGGCTTGCACTTTTCGTTGTCCAATATGCTAGTAATCTGGTTGAGTATTACTTCTATTCAACAGTATCTGTTTCTGTCATTCTGCCAGATCTAGCGGAGGGGTTGTTTGTGACTCTTATTGAAGCAGTTCTTATTGGATTGCTGTTTGTTCCCGTGACGAAAGAAAGTTCAATTGGGGTTGAGATGAAGGAATTCCTTGAGCAAAGACGTAGTTCTTCATGGGTCTGGCGGATAGTGATAGCTTCTCTGCTGTGGGTTCCCATTTATTTTGCTTTGGCATGATGGTGTTTCCTTTTGTTACGCCTTACTACACTGATCCTTCCCTTGGACTTGGTCTGACGTTACCTAGTTTTGACATCGTAGTCCCGCTACAGTTTGTTCGAGGTCTCATCTATGTTCTTGTACTGTTGCCCTTTATTGCTGCACTTCAAACTGGTGGAAGGCATCTATTTGCCATTCTAACCTCACTTCTCTATGTCCCAGGCACGTTTGTTCCACTGTTGACCAACCTATCATGGCCAGTTCCACTAAGAACCGCCCATGGGATCGAAGTACTAGGGGATTTTGTAGTCTTTGCAGCTGTTATTGTGCGTCTTCTCAAGAAGAGTCCTACCTAACGCGTCGTCGTTCAAAGCAGTTTCGTGTGTGTGTTGTTAGTGGTGCGCACACACACAATTACTGCAACGACGACGAACGACGATTCCGACGACGCGACGGCTACTGTTCTATCACGTGGCTATTTCTCGGACACTCTGCGTTGAACCCACGCTCTGTAGATTCAGGAAGTCCTTTCTTATGCCATTGCTCCCTGGTTCAAGCAAACCATGTCCACTACCTTCAAAGACCTGTATGGTGAAATCTGATTTCGGGTTTGCCTGCTTTACTTCTGCCAGTTTTCTCACGCTCTCCTCGACCGGCGTAAGCACATCATCGCTGCCATATACCATCAGGGCAGGCATAGTCAGCGACTTCCAGAAGGGAAGTGAATCAAACTCACCGTTCATTCTCCACCACTCTGGTAGGCGCTGTTTGACAACCCAGACCGCGATTGGCAAGATGGCCTGACATAGAAATCTCGGGAGCCCTGTCCGCGCCAATCTGTGCCTTTCTTCGTATCGGAGTTGTTGATTTGGCGGCACAGCAGGACCACTGATGCTAATCACGAAAGCAGCCTGTGGTGTCAGATTCGCTGCCAAAGGAGCGATCCATCCGCCTTGACTCAAACCCCATAGCCCAACGTGACAGGGATCTACCTCGCTTTCGCGGCAAACCGTCTCAACTGCGGCTCTCGCATCATGCGCAAGATCAACAAAGCTAGCGGTTCTCCAATCACCTTTGGATTTACCTGATCCACGTTTGTCAGGCAACAACACCGCAATGTTCCCCATGGCGAGGCTATGAGCAATGCGCATATACCAGAGATTATTTCGAACACTAGTTCCAGAACCGTGAATCATCACAACCGCAGGAAATGGTCCACCTGATCGCGGAATGAACATACTGCCGGATAGTGAAACCTCACCATTCCGGTACTGCAACTGGCGCACACTGTAGCCATAGGTTGAGGATTTCGTCGCGACACACGTTCCTTGTGCTTCATCCTGCCATTTGAAATGAACCTGCCCATTGTCGTCGCCGGAAATGAATTCCACATTAGTCTCCGGTTCGTCCCGGCCACGAATCCATCGGAAACTCGATTGTGAAACGGGAACAAACCTGTGAGAGAAAACCTCGTCATCAAGCCCAACAAGCCGCAATGCGCCATCAGACGCATAAGTAAGCAAGACATGCTTTCCTGCCTTCAGCTCATACCATCCGACAAGTCTGTCCAACTCAGACAACGAACTTCACCAATCTATCACGGAAACCATCAATTACGGGTAAGTGCCAACATATAGCCTGGTGGGTATGCGCACAATACCACTCATGACTACGATTCAAATTGTGACGCTCCCACCATGGCATACACGCGCGCGAAAATTACTGTAACGAACGATGGTTCAAATCATAACGGCCGCACCATGCCACACACACAATTACTGACGACGACGCATATTGGGAGGGCGCACCGATCTAGATCTCTAGCATGGTTTGCAAACAGCTTTCTTGTTGACAATCTCTACTAGCTTTGCAATCTCTTTTCCATCAATATCTCCCAATGAATGAATTTTCATGTGTCTCATGGTCTTGCCGCTGCCTTCAAACAGATCCTTCTCTTCTTTACTCAATCCGTTGATTGCAAAGCCAATATGCACGCGATTCTTCATTGCGACAAGGTAGAATTTCCCTCCTGCATACACTGGGACGCCCCAAGCCATCTCTTCTTCGCAATCCGGAATTGTTTTCAACAGAAGCTTTCTGGCTTTTTTCAGAATTTCTTTTTGTGCAGATTTCTGTTTCTGTATGTATTCAGCGACCTCTTTGTTCATTTCAGTCCCTTCGCTTACCAGATCCAGAACTCATTTCCATCTAGGTCTTTGAAGATTGCATATGTTCCAAACGGCGCCTTGGTTAATGCCTTCGAGAATTGAACGCCATTCTCTTTCAATTGTTGATATGTCTTCTCTACATTGTCCACTGAAAATGAGATTCCTGACTGGCCTCCCGGTGTGTCTCCCGCCCATTCTTTACACTCTTCACAAAGGTGCAGAACCGTCTTTGACCCCTTCGGCTTAGCGGTAACCCAGTGATTATTCACAGCAATCTCGAAGCTGAGCTTCTCTTGGAACCATTCTGCTGACTTTTTTGCATCTGCAACAGGAACGGAAACAGACATCATGTCCGTTATCATTCGCGTTTCTCCGATGGATTCTCTTCGATCGGTTGCCGATTCATAAGCATTTGGCAGCCGTAACTTGTGTATTCGTCACGTACAGTCTTGATTTGAGCCCTTATCGTAGTCAGTAATAGCGCGCGCCTCTCAGGAAACTCAAGCGCTAAAGCCTCAAATAGAGGCAGAAGCGACTTGTGGAAGTGATCTCGTCTTTCATCAGAGAACGTGAAGAGCATGGGCTTCAAGGAATGGATAATCCCTCAGGACAAGGTCTTCTTTTCCCTTCTTGAAAAAGAATCCGGCATTGTGATGGAGGCCTCAAGGTTGCTGCTTGAGATCGTCAGTAATCCAGTTGATTTCGAGGAGAATGTTGACAAGATCAAAAGGTTGGAAAAAAGGTGTGACGAAGTAGTGGAAGAGATCTTCTACAGCCTCAATAGGAGGTTCATTACGCCGATAGACCATGAGGACATATCTACCCTTTCCACAACCTACGACGATGTCCTGGACCACATGGAAGGCATAGCAGTGCGTATGCGCATGTTCAAAACCATTCAGCCAAGCGACACAGTGAGGCGCTTTGTAGCCATCATAGTCGAGGCCGTGGAGGAAATAGACTCAGCGATTAGGCAAATGAGAAAGGTCAGTCATCGCCAGATTCGAGACAGTCTTGAGAAGATTCATGTACTTGAAAACAAATCGGATGATTTGTATGACTTGGCGATTCCTGCCCTTTTCGAGGAGAACGATGTCAAGAAGATTGTGATCATGAAGGACATCTATGAGCAGCTAGAGGAAATCGCAGACAGCTGCCAGGACGTTGCACTGGTCATCCAAGACATAGTCATCAAGAACGCATAGAGAAGATTTCGGCATATGATCCTGTCACTTGGTTTCGCGTTGATTCTGACGCTCGCTCTGGGATTCTGGACAGGATTCACTGACGCTGCATATGCAATCTCAACCGTGATAGGCACTCGAACGCTCAAGCCAATCTTTGCGGTTTGCCTGGCAACAGCTGGCAATTTCTTAGGGATGATCTTTGGTTCAGCGGTTGCTGTTACGATTGGAACTGGAATAATCTCTGCGGAAGTGGCTTCTGGTCCGGTGATAATCGCTGCTCTGATAGGCAGCTTGATATTCGACTACATATCTTCGTGGACGTTTTCGCTACCCATCTCCGAAACACATGTATTGGTCGGTGGACTCGTCGGGGCGGGTCTGGCGGCGGGAGGCCTGAAAGCAATCAAAGTGACGGAAATAGCTGTGAAAGTGGTTCTGCCAATGATTACAGTGCCAGGGATATCCTTGGCTATTGTCGTTCTTCTCACACTTTTGGTGATGCGTGCGGCTAGAAATGTTGCAGCGCCAAGAGCCAATCGATTGTTCAAGAGAATGCAGATTCTATCGGCTTTCTTTGTCTCTGCCACCGATGGCACAAATGATGCACAGAAAGTGATGGGGATCGCGACAGCTCTGTTGCTCTATTATGGTCATCTCTCGGAATTTGTGGTCCCCCTATGGGTCATTTTGGCTTCCTACGCTGTTCTTTCTCTGGGCACTTTCCTCGGCGGGTGGAGGGTCGTGAAGACTATGGCTACTCGGATAACGAAATTGAGACCTTACCAAGGTTTCTGCGCAGAAGTCGGTAGCTCTCTAATTCTTGGTTCGGCTGCGCTGCTGGGACTGCCGGTGAGTTCAACTCATGTGGCTGGTGGCTCGATAATGGGGGTAGGCGTGGCTCATAGAGCGAAATCAGTCAAGTGGGTCAACACAAGAAAAATCGCACTTGCATGGGCACTTTCTATACCGATACCCGCTGTTCTTTCGTTCGCGACGTACAGAATCATTGCTCTTGTTGCGTTTCTCTACTAGAATGAGAGTGCGCCAGGATTGTCGGAGATCCCTGTGATTTGGATGCTTTTATCTTGGCTATTAGCGCTCGTGGATTTGCTGGGTAAGTCTACCTTCATCCAGCCCTCAAAACACAACTCCCGTGACAACTAAAGCAAAGGTATGGAAGAGCAGAATTCTTGCAGAATAATATACGCCTTTCCGGTCCGAGTTTAGCGCAGGCCGATATACATCGTCGTTTTGTCGTTCAGTCGAAATTGTGTGCGTGGATCCATTGGTGCCCACACCACGCGCTAACCTATGCAGCTAACTGTGGCCAGTGTGGGCTTTTTGATCTGGTAATGCAATCATGCAACTGCGCTTTGCTAGGCCAAGTTCTTCCTTAGCTCTGCGTGTCTTCGCACGTATGTCCTGATGCCGCTCAGCGACATCGTGCCCGCTCGAACGATTAGGTTGTTGAACCATTTTGTCTCGAACCGGTGGCCAAGCTGGATTCGCATTTCATCCCTCAGCCGCTCCAGAGAGACCTTTCCGAAGAGGTAGGTGGACTTGTATCCCGGTAGCTGCAGGGTGCCATTCACTTCATTGGTGGCTCTTACGCCCATGATCTTCCCGTAGAAGTCTACCGCCTGATCATACGTCATCTCCCCCGTGTTCAAGCCCACATCCACGATGATTCTCACGGCACGGGCAATCACGCTCATACAGAGCTGCATGTTCTCCACAGGGG
>Ga0209725_1000369_pt1 | contig 27757 bp, 22 predicted proteins | sample I18A1metaG_FD_184145 | JGI IMG/M metagenome (GOLD analysis project Ga0209725, IMG submission 184145) | Lake sediment bacterial and archeal communities from Gulf of Boni, Indonesia to study Microbial Dark Matter (Phase II) - ​I18A1 metaG... | ecosystem: Environmental > Aquatic > Freshwater > Lake...
TTCTAGTCCTAAGCATCTCAGAAACCGCACTTCGAATGTTCTGTCAGCAGGTTCCTTACAATCTTGCGCGTTTCTCATTCGTCTTCGTCGTCGTCGAGGCTTATGGCGGGCCCGCGGGTCTTTACACCTAGTTAGGTGCAGATACTCGTAGCGAATGAACATAGGAAAGCCCAAATGGCTCTTTAAGTGCCGCCATCAGCCAATGTGGATAAGTGCGACTTTCACCTGATTAAATTCTTCATCACTTTATTATACCTGAAATCTACTCTGATCTTATGGCAGGCCGAGTGACGATCGAATGAAGATAACTGATGTTAGAACAGTCGTCGTTAAAGGGACGATGAAAGAAAAGAACAAGGAGAAAAAGAATGGCTAGAATAGGAGAAATAAGACCACTCCGTAGATTTGAGAGATTCGTAGCAGACAAATTTGCGGTTCTTGCTCTCATCTTAATTATTATTATATTCTCTTTTCTATATGTGCTTTTTAGGCAGACGCAGTTATATGACATAACTAGAAGGCAAATTGGCTGGTGGCTTGAGGCTATTTGGGCCGTCGCCGCTGGAGCTTCAAATTGGTTTTTTTCACTAATCAAGGACTTTAGGAAGAAGATTCTTTTTAGAAACAGCAACACGTTAATCTTGGCCAATAAGGGTCCGAAAGTCCTTTTATGGATTCTTGACGGATGTAGTGTGAAAGCTTTTCTGGATGTCGCTGAAAGGAACGAAGACCTGAAGACCTTCTTCGTGGAGGGATATTTCGCACAATGTGTAACTATCTTCCCATCGATAACACCTGCTGCACACTCAACAATAATGACAGGTTGTTATCCCTATAAGACGAGGGTGCCAGCTTTCGATTGGGTTGAGGTTCTAACCGATTACTCTGGAACGGAAACCAGGGAATATATTAGGTGTATGCCAGATTTCAAACGTTTTCGGCAAAAAGTTTCAAAAAGGGAGGGGCAAAAGGAGTTTTTTGAAGACCTAGGGGATGCATTGAGCCTCAATCAAAGATTTCTGAGTCCTATTGTGTACACGGTCTTTGAAACTTTAGGAGAGGATTGGTACACAGTATCCGTTAAGGAGTGGATTCACCGAGGGGCGGACAACTTCATCAGCGTTTCCATAAATGGAGCATTAGAGGATCTGATAAGCAGAAAGATAATCAAAGAGAAGTCCATGATTGAATTGCTATCTTCTCTCTATAAAGAGGTAAGCTACGAATTCGGCGATCTTGTTTGGGGCTCCGATAGCTACAGAAAGCTCGCTGACCTGATGGTTTACTGGAAAACCGGTACAGATACAATGAGTCATGAGTTTGGTCCCCACTCGTATCGAGTACGAGAAGAGGTTGATGAAGCGGTAGGCAAGCTTGCTGAAACCCTTCGCTTCTACAAAATGTACACTAATCAACCTATCTATGTCATCATCACTGCCGACCATAGTCAGAGCGAGGTTACTAAATTCTCAAACTTGGTTGCAGATTTCAAAAGGGATATGAGTGAATATAGGGTTGCGGACCGAGAAGATAGAGCATATTCCGAGCGTATAAACAGTGCAGACGTAATAGTTGCCAATAATGACAGAGCAGCTTTGTTTTATGCGTTTGGGAAACCACAAATAAAGAACGATATTAGAGAAAAGATAATCAACTACCTGAAAAGTAGAAGGGAAGTTGATCTAATTTTCTATGTGGAAAGTGGAGAGATGAAGGTGATCCAGATCTCAGACGAGGGTTCGTTTACAGGCCCAGAGGCTATCAATCTTTTCTTTGAGGGCAAAGAGAAAAGCTATCCGAATGCTGTAGAGCGGATAGAGGGTCTAATGAAAGGGAATAATTGGGGTGATGTAGTTGTGTCAATGAAAGACGGTTATTCTTTAAATCCTGACTTCAAACCCGAGAAACAAGGAGAGAAAATTCTTCATGGCGATCATGGCGGTCTTAACTTCAACGATTCTATCGCACCGCTTCTAATATGGGGGCCCATCGTCAGGAGGAATAAAAAGGATGGCGATTGGACGACCTTCAGAACCATTGATATCGCATCAACTGTAGCAAAGATCTTCAAAGTCGAGCATAAGCCGACAGACGGCCGCATTCTTGAAGATATCTTTATCCAAGAAGGGTAGAATGAAGGGTGTCAAGACAGAAATCACCTTGAAGCGGTAGCTAATGATCGCGGCGAGAGCCTTAGTGTATGGTGAGAGTAGGGCACTATAGTGCTAAGGGTGCGGCAAGTGTCAGGTCCGCTTCAAGGGATTGGTGAGTCGTTCCTTTGTGGTATAAATGTTAAAGGTAAGCATGCGAGATCGATTCTTGGACTCTGTCTAGAAGTCTTGAAAGAGAAGCCGATAACTTGGCTCAGGGTGCATGAAACTCCCACACGTGTACTTGAGGAGAAGGCTGAGAGTGGCGTCAGCCATCTCGACGCGATAGAGAAGTTCTGCGAGGCTGGTTACAACCTAATCGTTCCAATCGACGTTGGCATAGTCGAAAATGTGGGCAGAATCCCAATAGAACGCTTGGACGACTTCATAGATGAATCTTATGAATACTCTAGAAGTGCCGCGTCCAAAATCTATGCGATAGCGAAAGCGTATGACCGCAAGGTCATCTTCGGGGTGGAGAATGAAATAGACACTAAAGAATGGATACTCCAATCATCCCCGCTTGCTGGCTGGAGAGGCGAAACTGCAACATGGTTCACGCTCTCAATGGACATCGAGAGGAAGTATCGTAGGCTCAACAATATCTTGGCGGGAATCCACGACGGCGCTCCCGAAGCATTGACAATGACGAACGTAGAAGCCGACGATCTAGAAACCTATGTGCCTCAAATGCATACCTTTTTCGATGCGTCCACAAAGGTTCTCCAGGCAGGCGGATTACTTACCAAGAAGGAGAGACTAAGCGATCGCCTTGAAGACTGGAAAGTCGAGATGAAATGTGTCAGAGACAAATTGGACGTCGATTTTGTGGGTATCGACAACTATCCAAATTATGCCTGGAAATGGCCTGTTTTGGGAGGTGAAATTGGACCCAAAACAGATGAAGCCAGCCGCATATCCGGTAAGCCAGCTATCAATTGCGAGTTCGGATATACAACATATCGCTCATTCCGCGAAACCCTTGTGGCGCTCATATGGAGAAAGCCTTCCGCTGAAAGGATGCAAGCAGAGTTCTACGAAAGAACTCTGAGCTCCATAAAACGGTCTTCCTCGAAAGGATCATTCCCTTGGGTAATCTTCACCGAACCCCTTATCTCCAACAACCCGGCAGAAGAAGGAGGTTTCGGCCTTCACAAGCTCGAGAACCACAAAGTCGCGTATGTAGAACCATCGTTTAACATGTATTGCGACTGGCTAAAATCTCTTAAGGTTGGGTAATCTCGAACCGTTTGGTATCTCCAGAGACAAGCTAAGGCCTGGCTACCCTGTCAACGTGGAGACTGGATGTCTCCGCTCCAAAATTCTTGATGGCTTCTTCAATTTATGCAGAAAGTTGAAATTCGTCCTTTAGGTTTCTTGTATTGTGAACCTTCTTGAGCGGAATTTGGGAACGACTCACTGGCAAAAAACAACCAGTCCCACAACCTCCATCAACCACGAGTTACAATGCCGACAGACCCAATTATGTGCCGAAGAACAGCGTTTGGATGTGGCTTCAGGGCGACCGAAAGGTCGGCTCGAACATAGAGATCGGGCCACTACCAACAGTGCTCAACCCAGGCGACAAGACTCGATTTGTGTTTCCAGACTTGGGGCTACCCCGAGACGTCAGTACGCTTGACGGTTTTTGGATTTGGGTAACGAACATTCGAGATCAAGCCTCCGCTAAGCCAGCCATAGGGAGGCTGAGAGTTACAGTGAATGGACAGCCGCTTTCAGAGCACTGCGTTGTAGTTGCCAAGGATGAAACGTCGTCAACCTTCTGGGATGCCCAGCTGACCGGCGATCCTAGAGGCCAGTTGTTAAAGTATCATGGAGAAGAAGTCATCGAGATAGAAAACACTGGAGACATTCGTGTACCGATCGGTTCGATCGAATTTGTTATAGTGATAAGACCCGAGCATACAGCGAAGATGATTGGAAATCCTAACTCGTCAATTGGTCAAAAGAACTAGTCTGTTTTGTCTTGTCTCCTAGCTTGATTTTTGAGCGATGTTTTGGTCGAAAAGGTATTAAGGTTCAACTGGCATCACGCTTTTACTAGCGACCGCTTAGAATCTGAAATTATTTTATTATAGTTACGCTTGCGGGGCAGTTGAACCCTCAAGACGGAAGCTGCTATCAGGACGATGACTGACAGAATTAGAGCTGTCTTAAATCCAAGCTTGAACTCTGGTATTGGTTTCCCAGCTTCAAGCCAAAGCGTATGCAGTACATCCGCCAGGTAGTTTACGCCTAGGTTCAGTGATTCACCGCATCTGTTCTTGAAGGTGGGGTTGCTCCAATCATAGTTTTGGTCCATCCAGACGCATGTCAAACTATTTCCGCTGGAGTCGAAAGTAGTATCGTAGGCAAGGTTCTTGGCCGCGTCATATGCTGAAAGTGTTTCAAGTTTTCCATCGAAGATCAAGTATGAGTTGAACTCAGACACATAGGTTGACGTTCGTCCATTCACATAGTCTTCATAGTCGCTATGGTGACGTTCAGAACCCCAAGGTGTTCCAGCACCCATGACGTGGCCGAATACCGCTAAATCCGCAATGTAGTGAGTCATCGCTCCAGCATATTTAACGCCATCCGCCAAATCCCCAGACTTCAAGAAGTTTAGGGTTTGAATGTAGACCTCGGATGCGCGAACCGCTGAAGCATCGTCTATTACAGCTTTCGCTGAATTATAGTAGAAATGATGTTTAGCCGTATCACCTATCCCATCCGGTGCTTTACCGTTGTCAGGGAGCTCAGTCCCATATACGTACAGGTTCAAATTCCCGACTATGAACTGCTTCTCCTCATCCGGCAACCAATCTAATGCGTGTTGACCAATCCAGTCATGAGTACCATATTTCGGACTTGATGGATCAGTGGTGAGCCCCCCGTTGCTCCAAGCTTCAACGCCGGATAAGTTTGCAAAATACAATAGTAGCGAGCAGAGAATAATCGAAACGCATAATTTCTTCAGCATATTCCACATCTTCCTCATTATTTATAGATACTCTTAGAAATATCTATAAGTGTTCAAAGAGATACCTATCTTACAATATTATTATTTCTTGATAGGAGGCAAACATACATTTCCCCGCACAAACTCCCCTTGTCTTTGCTGACGGCTTTGGTAGTCGCTGCCGCTCTCCTGTCAATCCTGACAAGTGGTCATAATGTTACAAGCATAGTAGGAAACAGTACGACAACTACTACCGAATACCACTACATACCGGTGACTTTTACCGTAACAATAACGGGCGAGACGACTACTACCGAAACAATAACGGGTGTTACGACTACTACCAAAACAACATGTCCCGGTTTAGCTACAAAAACAGAATGGGTATGGTCAACCACAACCTCGACGATAGAAGTTGTACCAGGCTTTTATTACCTTTTTACTTTAATATTTGTGGCGGCCGCTGCAGGACTTGGACATTTCGCAGGAAAGCGTATCTCACGTCCCAGCCGTCCCGATCTTACCTCGGTCACCCAGCGGCTCACTGGGATTGAGAACGCTGGTAAGGCTCGCCCGTCAGTGCCACCGCTAGGTAGCGTTGCGGATGTCGAGCAGACGCTGCGTTCGATCGGAGGAAGTGTAAACAAGGTCGGGGACGTGCTAAAGCGGTTGGAAGCGGCCAAGGATGATGAAATGGTGGTGGAGACCTTGGCCGAGTTCGTGGAGCAGGTCAGAAACAGTTCAGATGATGTCGGGAGCTTCACTGAGTTCCTGGTTAAGAGGGTTGCCGGAGCCCGGGAGGGAAAGGAGCTACCTTGGTTCAATGTTCTCGCAGGTAATCTTCTGCAGATGGAACGTGCTCTGGACAGCGCAACTATAATGGTACGCAACTATGCTTCGGGCGAGCTATTGTTCGAGTCCCTCACGAGAAAATATTCGTTTCTCGCCTCGAGTGCGCAGGATGCTGAAAGAGCCTTTATACTAGCGGACATCGATCAGATCAATGCGGCATTAGACACACTTATGAAGGCGAAGGTTCAACTGGACAGAGAGTTGACCGGCGTTTCCCAAGGTTTAGCAGGATGGTATGCGCGGTTATCATGTAAAAAATACCTTGGGACAGCCGCCTCACTCTTCAAGTAGTTATCTCACTTTCCTCTTAGTTCCCGAAGCCTAGACTTTACCCTCTGAACCTCTGCCAAAGCACTGTTCTGCTTCCTCCGAAGAAGCCCCAAATCACTGCTCATACTGGGATCAATCTGAGGGTTCTTCGAGCTTGGAGTTGGTAACAGTCTCAAGATAGTTAGGAGATCATTATACTGGTTTCCCAGAGAAAGCAAGAGTGCCTTCACGACGGGGAACCGTGAACCCGCTATTTCGTTCGCTGTTACCAAAGTTTCTCCTATCTGGCTCAGATTTGCCATAGCGAAGCTCATCGCTCTCTCCAATCTCCCTGCATCAGGTTGCGTCAATGTTCCTCCGCCTCGCGCCAGCTTCTCAAGAACCCCTATCGTTGTGTCAATGTCCTGTATGTTGACGAAAACAGCGTCAGCTAGCTCTATGATTGCATCTATTGCGCTACGCTCCTCTTCCCTTCCCCTGATCCTGTTCTCGATTTCCATGACTACAGACATCGTGTTTGAGAAGAGCTTAGCCGCCTTCTCCAAGCGCTCAATGTTTTCATCTATCGCGGAACTCAAGTCTCTCCAATAAAGATAGATGTCGATAGACGGACAAAAACATTTGCGCTGTGTGTGTATCCCTTTAAACACGTTCATCTATCTCTATGACTCAATTGGCATCGTTTTATACGCCGTAACACAACCATACAGAGAGTAGATGCAGCTTTAACCTGCAACCTGAGCAAAGTTCCTTCATTTAGATTGCGCGGTGTACGGCCAGAATCCTGCCGAGACCCTTGAACGGCTCAGTCTAATGCGAGCAAATATACGGCTGCCTTCTCAGTCGAGCCTATTTGTTTACATACCCGTTTTCGTGAGTTGAGATAGCAAATCATCTGAAGAAAAAAAGTGACAGTTTCGCTCCTGAAAAGGCCGGTTTTTGTACAAAGAGGTCGAGTTATTTAGGAGCTAAATTATGAGATCTTGAATAATTCAAGGTCAAGATATAGAGCTGGATGCTGCAGAAGTTAAACGAAGGGCAGATCCTATTCGTTCGCTAAATGATGGTAAGGTGATTCTTTCTTGAATCTTTCATAGTGGACCCTTACATCGTCGATGAATCGGTCAAATTCCACAAGATGATGAGAATCTCCTTGTCCATAAACAATAAGTTCACTCATCTTCCTAAAATTCCATGCGTCTAGAGTGGAATCATCAAGAACATCATGGTTATTGGCCACAGTCTCTTCAATCTCTCTGAGCTCCTCGACCGACACTCTCTTCTTGGGTGACTCTCGCTGTCCAATTCTGGCTAAGATCGCATATAGCCGAGCATATGCCCAGATTCTACGTTTACGGTTGAATTTGCGATCTTTATATTCGCTGAGCACGAACTGTAGGAAGACGCCGAATGCGCTCACTAATACTCCGATCAGGATCCCTACGATGAGGGTTTGCGGAACTTCGTTGGACATTGTCAACGAAGAAAATTCAGCCAGCCATAATTAAGATTTTGCGGACTACCAAAAAAGAGGAGACAACAGAGTAGAGCTAGTGAGGCTTTAACTAGTTTGGCATGTGTGGGTGCAACCCAAGAAGAGTACGGTGTACGGGAACCGAGAAAGAGGCCGCGGGTTTTCACACCTAATTAGGGGCAGATACCTTACTCTTTTTGTGCGAAAAGGCGCTCCGTACACCTAGTCGAAGTGTATCTTGGCCTTGATTTCAATTGGGTCTCTGATCAGTTTCTCCCTTATCACAAATTCGTTCCCGTCGGAGGAAATGCTCTCAATGTGGAAATATCGAAGAGTGAAACCCTTCCTCACGGCATTAGCGTAACTCTTCACTTGATGAGGCGGTAAGTGCGCTTTGCCAGATTTAACTTCAACCATTTCTATCTCGCCATCGACCACTTGGAGTCGCTCATTTTGATCGTGTTCCTCGATGTCAAAAGACCAGCCTTCTTCAATGACGAAGCCCCGCTCTTGCAAAGCCCTCTTTGCATTTTCCAAGCTTCTCTTCGCATCAACTCCCCACCTGCTGAGTGAGTACTGCAATGACGTCGCCCCTATTTCGGCAAGACCGACTTTAAGTGACTCTGATTTGCCGGTTTTCTTCAGTTTAGCTAAGAAGCCATCAGGCCAGTTTTCCAGCACCGTAGTCAGTTGTTCAAAGTCCCTCAATAACTCGGGGGTGGGAATTAGATCGTTGGACAGAAAGAACATCTTTTCGTTTTGCAAGTCTCCATTCCAACTAGGTGATCCTGGCCTAGAAAACCAAGTAAGTGTGCTGAGTATCACAAGATCCCAACCCTCGCGCTTCACACTTGGAAGTAAATTCTGTTCGGCATAGCGTTCAAACGCCTTTTGCGCAATTTGATATTTCGAAGCCTTCAACTTCAGAAAAGCGCCATTCTTAGGCAATCGTATGACCTCATCATGTGTTTCTAATAGAAAGCATGGATGTGCAGATACCAAGTCTCAGCTTTGCTTTGCCAGAATTGGGAGAAGGTTGTTTCCGTAGTCATTCGATCATTCGACAATTACGAATGGTAACGCTTGAACTACATTACTTTCTAGAGATGGTCAATTCTTTCCGGCTTGTTTCCTTGCACCAAGAACCATATCAACAATCTTTCTTGATAGTTCAACATCATATTCGTTGGAAATTGAAACGTTTAGGTTGCCTGTTTGATCCATCCACACACGTAGAAGATCTTTTTCAAGAGCTTTTACTCCCTCTTTGGGAGCTTCTTTTGATGGGGGTTTGATCTTTCTTAGCGAAAAGTTACCAGTCTTATCGTCGTAGTCGATTAGCCCTTTCGAACTCAGCAACGAACAAAATCGCTTACCGCCTTCATTGACAAATTGTTTACTCCAATTCTTTCCAACTTTATCATTAACGTACGATCCAAAACCTACAGCTGTTCCCATTTCCTTTACACTTTCAAGATATTCCTGCAAGACAGCGAATAGCCTGTGTTTCTTAAGTTGCTCCTGCCATGCTTCCTGAGCCTTTCCTTGATCTCCCGAAGCCAAAGCTGTTCTTATTGGCTGTCCAGGGTCTGCGAGATCGAATTTCCCATGTGGCGTGCGTTTCATGAGACCTAAATGAGCTAAATATGCTAATCCTCTACCTACAATTGTGTCTTTTCCAAGTTCCTTGTTCTTGCTCACAAATTCCTTCGAGGTTGAGGGTTTGGCTAATCGATGGTATGTTGAGATCAGCTTGTCGAAGTAGTCTCCTATTTCAATGGGTAGATGATAGTGAGGGAGGGTTAACTCCGTCTCCCCGACCGACAAGAATTTCACTTCGCATGTATTTTTGTTAGAAGGCTTTTATAGCTTTATATCTCGATATTGAATTTGGTCAAATTTGCAACTTACGAAGTCACCTCCAACCCTTTTCTTCAAGTTCCTTGAGAGCGTTGAAAGGCTGCAGCCCACAACAGCATGTGACCTTTGTTCAGACATGGGCGAGGGTCTAGGAAGAGTCAGAGCAGCCAAAATCTTCGCCGAAACGTACGACTTCTCAAAGTCAAATGGAGAGCGAGATATTGTCTTGTTAGACCTTGGCGCTAGGCTACTGCGATACTCGGGAAACGCACGAATCGACTTTCTTGTTCATTCCGCAAAGCTTCAAGATAAGGAGCCGTTAGCTTTCCTTAGGGAGCAACTTGAGAGGTCAAATTCGCTTCCGCGTGATCGAATAGCAAATTTGTTGAGGATCAAATTTGGAGCACCAAAGTCTGCGCGTGCTCTGGATTACGCCAAGAGTTATGGTGACTGGTTAGTCGAACTACGTTTTGCTAAGTGGAATAACAATGTCCTAGAGTATATTGGCGGGAAAGTCCGTTCGCTTGACATAGTTGCTGTCGATGAAGCGAATAAATTGCTAGATTCTACCGTTTACGATTGGATCACAGAGAGTTTTTCTCCGTATCAAGAGATGAACAAGGAACCTCTAACTCTACTTAGCAAGGTCGGAACGGCGACAGACGACAATTTGAGAGGTGAACTCTTCGAAAAGTTTGTAGCCAGCGTCTTCCGAAGGCTTGGATTCTCAACTCGTACGCGTGACGGAGTGAGAGAAGCAAGACTCAATCTCACTTATCAGCGACCAGGGGGCGGTGATATTGCAGCCTTCTGCCATTTTCCAACAATAGCTGGGGGAGTTGTTCGCCCAGGATTTGCTTTAGCATGCGAGGCTAAATCTACAGAAGGTACAGTTGGAAGCACTGCCGTAGGTCAGGTGCGCAACTTGGCGAAGAAGATTGGCGAAACTTTTCCAAACTATGTCGTGCAATCACTAGTTGTTTCAAGGTCTAGGACAGGATATGATTCAAGCGGTAGAGAACAAGCACCGCCTGAAGTGGTGCACTTTACCGCAGACCTTTTGCTCAAGCTTTTGGATTTACAGCTAGAGAGAGTCCAAAAGTCCTCGACCTTAATTACGCCTCTGACAATCATTTTGGCCATTGACGATTTGGTGAAAACCCGGAATCTGGAACCTGATTGGAAAACGTTATCTAACTTCTTACTTAAGCATCTTTGAGAATATTGTAAGAACTCAAAACACGTTGCCATATAGTGCAACAGGCCTTGATGCTATCTGGACGTCTACATGAAAAACCTTCATTTCGAAATTGAGTTACGTTCTTCAAAGCACTTCTTGAATTGAATAGGCTAGACTACCATATCTTGTAATAGCCTAACAATACCCAAAATACAATCAACAATACTGACATGAATCCCCAAACAAACTCTGGGAATTCATATTTCAACCAAATAGCAGATGACCAAATATTTGACAAGCAATGTTGCAATGTTTTTAGATGTAAGTTGACTAGTGTATTTAACGGATGTACCTTGTTCAAAGAACGTCGAAGTGTACCAGTCTTTGAGGAAAAGCAACTTCAGGATATTCTTGAACGGTTAGGACTGTTAGAGAAAATGTTAGCTGGCGGGCTTGTTTGCTTCTTTTGCAAGGAAAGAATTTCGAAGCAGAATTTTGGGGCATTGTTTGTTTCTAAGAATAGTAGTGAAGTATCGATCTCCTGTAGCCGTCCTGATTGCCTCAAACTTGTTGGGGAGACTATAGAAAGTTGATTTCTGAGATACTGACTATACTCTCAACAATCGTATCCACTTCTCTCGTGACTGTACTCGCAATATTCTATCTTCTCATCAAATATCCGGAAAAAGTTGAAAAATGGATATCTATGGTAGCTCGGGCGATAGGTCTCCTAAGTGATAGGGCAGCCAGAGTACATATGGCAACAAACATACAATCAACAATCGACGAATGCAGAAAGAAGGTAAATGTCCATGAAGAAACTCTTGCCTACGGGGTTAGAATCAAGTGGACTAATGCGGAACACGTTCAAACCGACCTCAAGGAGAATAACGTAGTAGTTATGATGAGACCTTACTCGAGCCAGTCAAGAAACCTAGCTCACATAGTTTCGATCTATGTGCCTAGAGCTCTGCTACCTAAAGCCAGAGCGTATGTCGAGCCTAACTTGATGTTTGGTATTGATCATACCGTATCGAAGTCTATACTGGAAGGAGATACCTCAGCTCTACAATATTACACAAGCGAGCTCATGGACAAGATAGGGAACGAAGTAAGGTCGTATGTATTGAAAATGGATGAAGTTCATAAACAAGGGGGGTTAACACGCATAATCCTCCCAGAATTGCAAAGATTAAACATTCTATATCCGAAGGAACCAGATAAGAAGGCACTAATAGATTCGACAAAACTAGCAGAGTTAGTGTACGAGTTTGCGACTAAAGAACCTAGAGCAGATGTTTCCCCTTTATTGCGAGGAGCTTATATTAGAATGGCAATCGTACAAGTTGCAAAACCGGAGAAACTCATTTACCGAAAGACAGAGCCACACCTTAGGTTCATAGAGGGAGAATTGCGTAGAGGCATAAACCATTTTTACATAGTTTCCAGAGGGTTCTTCACCAAATATTCTAAGGAATTAGTGGAAGATTGTCAACGCAAATTGAGACTTGTGAAAGTCCATGAGGAGCAGTACACAGGAGTTTTTAGAGGGAATTTGACAGAACTGTATTGTGCACTATTGGTATTGGGAGCTAGCAGCGCTTAGATTCAAGATAATTCTCCGGATATATTTCCCCAATTGAATACTTACTTTCTCAGAACCTTCTTCATTTCGGACAATAACTCGCCTTGCTTGATAGGAAAACCCTCAGCTGGCAATTCCTTTTCGAAAGCACCAACTAAAAAGTGTAAAAAGTGTTTCCCTCTCTGTATCCATAGTTTTGACTAGGCCCTCGCTAACAAGTCTACGTACACAGCTTTAAGCCTAGAACGTCCGAAAAATATAGCTCAAATTCGCCTTATAATTCTTAAATAGGCATCAAATATCCGGCACTCAACGACCAGGGGTTATGAAGGGATCGATAAGATCTTCAGCCTTCTCTCTTATGGCAGGATCTGAACTATTCGCCTTTTCAAGTAGCAGACTGAACATCTTATCTCTTTTCGCCTCAAGTTCGGGTTTAAGGCAAGACTGTATTATGTCTTTCATCTGTTTGTAGGTATGAGTTTCCTTGCTCAGCCTGCTGTCGAATACAGTATCAAGCGCTATCTTCAGTATGTCGTCTTGCTTCTTTTTGTTGTGCCAAAATATTCTTTTCATTAGCGATGCCTCGAAGGATCTTGACCCATCATCCAGACCGGAGTTGCGAATGCCTTTATCAATTCCCTCATAAAGGTGTTCCATGACCCAAGGAAGCTGATTGTCTTCCATCATGTACCTCAAAGCCTCTTCCAACGCGACCCGAAATCTCCCTCCAACTTGACCTTCAAACATCTCAGGTTTCTCGACCATCTTCTTGAAGATCTCTGAGACATCACTATGTTTCCAGACTCTGTAACCTTGCCCGCATAACTGAGAGAATCCAAGGGCAAGTTTGTAGCGGATATTCTCGTTGCTCAGCTTCTTGGTATCTAGAGCGATGAGATATCGTTCCACCTCGCTGCGGTCGATGTCCCGAGGTCTCAACTTTTCTGTTGGCCGTTCCAACTCCATAAAAAAGTCGAATATCCTTCGGCCCTTGTCTGTAAGACTGAAATACTTGCGCCTTCCTTCGCGCTCCGATTTGGCAAAACCCGCATTTTCCAGCTCCTTAAGGTACTTGAGCGCTTCTGTCTTAGTTTTCTTGAGTTCATCCGCCAATTCAGAGATGTACCAGCGTCTTTCGCCGAGCTTTAGCACAGTGTCCCAACGCCTTCCGAGCGCAAACATTGGCGAGACTGCTTTCCGCACCGAAAGTTTCCTCTTTCGCTAACATTTCCGCTTTTGCTATAGTATCTCAGTTTAATACCTCTTATAAGGCTTAGCATAGCAGCCACTATCGTGGTACGAGATGAACCCCAAACGATGCCAAACGAAGCCTGCGAATGCGCCGACAAGAATGGACGAGGAGCTTCAACATCTTAGAGACTTGTTCGGCTGTGGCTGGAACTTGAGGGTCTGTTGGCTTCCGGGGAGAAGTGACTGCTTAGATGGGGAGATTAGCGATGACACCATACGCATATACGAGAAAGACCCTGTCAAAGCCATCTCCGTTCTACGTCATGAATTTCTCGACTATTTGGTATGCAAAGCCGTCAAACCGTATCAAGATCTGATCAATGTCCAGAGGACGACTGTGAATGCCGTTTTGAAAGAACTGCAGGAACAAGCTCACAAGGAAAAAGAGAGGATCGTGGAGAAGCTCAAAGCGATACTTGAAGTGCCTCAAACGGAGGTACCTCTGAAACTTTCAGGCCACAGGTCCTCAGTGAGAGTTTCAGACAGGAAACATAGAAGCAAAAGCCCGAGGGAGGACGGAAGAATCTGAAAATCACCGGGACCAAGGGCGGAGCCTCACGCCTATTGGAACGACGAATCCTCAAAACTGCAAAGCACTACAAGAGGCTCACAGTACGCCAGCTCTATTATGTCTTGATCAGCAAATACGGATATGCTCCTTCCAGAACGTTCTACAAGGTTCTCGACTATCACCTGACGAAGATGCGCAGGCTAAAGATCTATCAAGAGTTGCATGAGAAGTTTGTAGATCCAAGTAGGCATTTCGTTCCTGCGCCGCTACCTTACCAGGAGATTGAGCTTTTTGTCGAGAAGGATAGCATCCGCAACTTCCTTGGAGACTTGGCGGCAAAATATAGGCTCTCAATTCAGGTTCTAAGAGGCTTCGCTTCGCTTACCATGTACAGGGTAGCGCTTAGAAGAGCTGCAAAGAGAGGTGTTAGGAGAATACTGTACGCAGGAGATTTCGATCCTTCAGGCCTCTTGATCGAGAAGGTCGCAGAGAAAGAGATGAGTATAGAGTTTAGGAGAATAGCTCTGACGATGGAGCAGATCAAGAAGTACAGACCTACATCAATCCCCGTAAATCGAAGAGATTCGAGGGCAAGAGAATACATCAAGCAATATGGGGATCGATGCTGGGAGCTTGAGGCACTACGGCCGAGAACTCTGTTGAAGGTGGTCGAGCAGCAGCTCAAGGAGAATGTGCCTCACAAATATTTGGTTCATGCTGAGGCCAGAGAGCGGGCTGCTAGAGTGGCGAGACCAGTCATGGAGAGGTTGAGAAGAATTATCGAAGGAGAGGTTCACCGCCTACTGGAAGAGGGCAAGTCGGAGGAGCAGATCCTAGCCCACATCTCAGCAAAGTATGGTCCTCGACGCCGTAGGCGCCAAATCAGAAGTAACGAGATCGAGAAATTCAGAAGCTCGAGGAGGGCAGAAAACATTGCGAAACACGATCTCTGATCAGAAAAGATCGGAGATAATAGAGCTTTACATGAGGGGTTGGACCCGGGACGACATCGCCAAGAAAACAGGTGTTTCGACTGGAGGAGTGTCAGGCGTGATAAAGGAATTTACTGAACGCGCTGACTCTTCATCTCTTGACGAGGCGGCGAAGGAGTATGGCGTGGCCCCCACAGTTGAAAGTCTGAGAGAGCTAGCCGTCAGAGTGAAGAAGAATGAAACCAGCGTCGAGGATTTGATAGCTCTGTCCAATACGTTAGAGAGGATTAAGCAACTGGTTCCGCCGGAGAGGCTTGAGGAGTTCGCAAGAGCTGGGGAAAGCCTTGGCGATAAGGCGCATGTCGAAGCGTCTGTGAGGATGTATACGATCGAGCAGATTACTGGAAAATCTCACGATGACATCGTAGCCGACCTTGGAAGTAAGCTGGATAAGATAAAGGAGTTAAGCTCAGAAATTCAGCGTTTAAACTCTGATATCAAGAATCTCAACACTGAGAAGGCCAACTTAGAGGCAGAGCTGTCGGAACTCTTAAGACAGCGTAACCTAACCTTGGAGAGAATAGAACGCGTCGCAAAGATCGAGAGCGAGCTAAGCAAGCATAACATTGATCTAACAAAGATTGAAGAACTCCACCCAATCTTCGATACGGTCGAGCAGTCTGGTTACGATTCTAAGAAGGTAGTTGAGCAACTTAGGAAAGAGGGTTCCCTCAAAGCCCAGATAGAGGCAGATAGGAAAAACCTAGCAGATATCCAAGAGCGCTTAGCAAAGCTGAATGACATACTATCATCGTGCGAAGACAAACTCCGAAAGGTAGAGCCTACCGTAGGGAAGGCGGATGCTCTCGTCTCGATGGGTTGGAACATTCAGAGTCTAGAAAGAGTCGCAAAACTGACGAAGTCGTTCGGAAGCGTAGAAGAAGTTCTGGATCGAGTTGAACTCGTAAAAAGATTTGCAGACGCGAAGGCTGAACTCGAAAGAGTAAGAGCAGAAACAAATGCGCTAAAAGAAGAGAATCTGAAGGCAATCAAGGAGACTTCAAAGAATCTATCAGTGCTCACAAAAGAATCCTCTATTCTAGTCGACGAGAAGATCCCACCTATAATGGCTCAATTGAGCAATCTGGCAGACCGGTACAACAACTTGGTCGAAAAGTACACCAAGCTGGATGAAGAGTATCGCAAGCTTCGGAAGAGATTAGAAGAAGCTCTAAATTGGAGTACACTTCTCCAAGAGCCTGAGAAACTCCCTAGCAACACAATACGTCACATATTCTTTGACATCATGATCCCGAAGCTCGAGATCTGGTGCAAGAGAAACAGAGAGAGACTCGACATCCTCAAAGAACTAGCCGGAAAAGCAATGTACCTATACCTGGAGTTGCAGCGAACTCTATGAAAGCCAGAAGAAAGCAACCACATCTTGTAAGGAGAGTACCTGATGTGCGCAAACAGACAGACAACTTCCTTGAAGCCTCGACTGTGATATCGACTGAGAGGTTAAGCGAATGGAGCCGACAGCTATTGGAGAGAGGGCTCAAAGCATACGAAAAGCTAGAAAGGATTCACCTAGAGCTTTCGAGAATGCTTGCCAATAGCGGCTAGGAGTATTCGCTGAGTCGTCAGTTCTACCGTCAAGAAAACCGTCATACTCGTCGTCAAATTGATTGACAATTCAAACCTAACATATACAAGTGTTTTCTCTAGTTAGGTGACGTGACGACGACGAAATGACGTTGTTGACGGACCAATTGACATCGAAAGTGACGAAAGCCCGGAGAAGCGCGGTAAGAGATCTCTTATCCACAATGTCGTAGGGAAGTTTTTCCTATCCACTAGGCTTGGGATCGAATCGCTGGCATCACGCGAAAATATGCCACAAAATCTTGACATCCTTTTCGGGGCCCAAGAGTTGCCGTTCATAGGTCCATGGGAAATAGCTATCTTCATCCTGTTTCTCCTAATCGTAATGGCTTGGTGGGCTTCGAGGCGCAAGCCAAAACAGCAGCAACCACAAGTCATCGTTTCTCAAGCTCCTCAGCAACCGATTATTATTCAACAACCCTCTCAAACTTCTGAAAAGATCATAATCAAGGAAGTCGTCATGATTCCGTGCAAATACTGTGGCGCACTCACGGCTCAAACCGCCTCGTATTGCTCAAACTGTGAAGCACCGCGAAGGTAGGAATTTAGCTTGAGCGGCAATCTATGCCGGAATTGCGGGGGCAAGCTAAGGTTTATCGAAAGCTCAAAGAAGTGAATATGCGACAATTTGTCAGACAAGCTACGGCGATATGCCTCAATTAATACTGTCTTATGGTAAACCCTAACTTCTGAAGGATTCTTCTGGCCCGTGGGCTATCAAATTCTGTAGTTTAGATTCCGTTAGCGAAAGATTAATGTTAGGTCTTGATTGCATACTAACAACTATAGAATTGAAGGTTCTAGATTGTGCTGACGGTTCTTCATTTGTCCGATCTGCATCGATCGCAGGATGCACCTGTGTCAAACGACTTGCTCTTGTCTTGTTTATTGTTGGACTTGGAGAAGCATCAAGCCGAGAACCTGCCGATACACAAATGCGATGTCGCCATTGTAACAGGTGATTTAGTTAGAGGCGCATCGATAGATGAAGTCAATGTTTCTGAAACTCTGAACAAGCAATACAAAGAAGCCAAGAGTTTCTTGATTCGACTAAGCCAGAAACTGTTTGAGGGTGACCTCCGAAGAATATTCTTGATGCCTGGCAACCACGACGTATGCTGGCAGCTCTGCCAGCAGTCTATGGAAACCGTTGAAGAAGATGGTCGAATGGACATACCAGATCTTCTTGAGGGTGTGAACAGTCCGTATCGTTGGTCGTGGAAAGATCGATGCTTGTATCGGATCAGAGATTTCGAGGTCTACAGATCACGGTTTAAGCACTTCAAGGAGTTCTTTGACGATCTTTATGAAGAACAGGGTTACGAATTCAGTCTTGAGGATAACGAGCAGGCAGTCAACTTTGTCACGCCGGATGGCAAAGCCTTGATTACAGGATTCAGTTCACTGTATGGGAATGACTGTTATGACCGCCGCGGCAGAATCTCTGCTGATAATGTAGCTCGAAACGGGTTGAGGCTTCGAGAATTAGGGCTAGACGGCATCCCCCTAAAAATCGCTTTCTGGCATCATAGCCTAGAAACTTCAGAGTTCGGTGTTGATCATCTGAACCGCTCTGAAGTGTTGCCGTTGCTAATTGACCGCGGATACATACTAGGGCTACATGGTCATCAGCATAAGAGCGGCATTATGACTTTTGCGTATCATTTGGATCCGAAGCGTGTTATGCCGATAATCTCGTGCGGTTCGGTATGTGCAAATCCGCAGGCGATTCCTCCGGGCTATCGAAGGCAATACAACATAATCGAAGTAGACGAAAAAAAATGCAGCATGAAAGTTCACGTTCGTGAATGGTTCGGCAACACTAGTTTTACTGCTGCCAAGCTTCAAGAATTTGGTGGCAGGAGCTGGAGCGAAGTGGGTCTTCCTCTCCTTCAAGACAAGGCGCAAGACCAGACGCAGGTTTCTAACGAACTATCCCGTTCATTTGATAGCGCAGAACTATACATGCGAGAGCAGCAGTTCGAGAAGGCTTATCCTTTACTAAAAGGTCTTCCACAGAACGTTCCAATTGTCCGCAAGTTGTTGATTGAAACTCTGCATGCGCTTGGCAGGTGGAACGAACTTACGGAAACTATTCAGGAACCTACGAATCAGTATGAACTTGGTGTAGTTGTGGACGCGCTATGTAAACAGGGGAATCCAGACCGAGCCGACCAAATAGTCACTCAATGTCAGACGGATGTGCTGACTTACGAGAGAGGATTCTTGGATAACCTGAAAAAAAGGATACAAGCTGAGAAGGTAGTTCTCGGTGAGGGAAAGGTGAGAGAGTGAAATTTCAAATCGAGGTAGCCAAGATACTGGAAGTACTTTCGTCGAAGATATACGATTCGCCGTATGCGCTCCTCAGAGAAAATGTTCAAAACGCCTATGATGCAGTGCTGATGAGAAGGTACCAAAGTCAAGTCGACTTCAGCCCAAGAATAGAAGTCACAATTTCGCCTACCTCCATAGAAGTCAAGGACAACGGCATCGGAATGACGCCAGAGGAACTCAGGAACCACTTTTGGCGTGCTGGTGCAAGTGGCAAGAACACTCCCGAAGCAAGGGCTGCAGGAGTTGTGGGAACCTTTGGGATTGGCGGTCTCGCCAATTTCGGCATTTGCAAGAAGCTCACCGTTATTAGCGAATCTGCAAGTGGCAATATTCGTACGAAATGCCAGGCTGACAGAGATACACTCTCGTTGGAGGAAGATTGCATCTCTGTTGAGAATCTCGCGTCACTTAATGCGCCTGGGACTGAGGTCGTTGCAGAACTCCCGCCAGAACGCGTAATCGATGTTGCGGCAGCTACTGGCTATCTCCAGACATTCGTGCAACATGTGCCAATTCCGGTTAGCATCAACGGTGTGCTTGTTAGTCTCCGTCCCCTGGAAGAATCTTGTCAGCTTGACGGGGCAGCTTGGTCGCGCGAGGTTGCGAACTGCAAAGCTGATTCATGCGAGTGCGATGTTAAGTTCCGAATCTCAGAAAGCGGTGTCGTCTGGATTGAGATGGGAAGGATTAGTCTGAATGGAAACAAAATTGACGGGCGTGTTCTGCTCAAGCAAGGAATGGGGCAAATAATGGCGTTCAGGAGCGGCTTCGGACTTGCCCGAGCAGGAGTATACTCGAGTTATTCATTTGGTGGAGTTGCAGACCTCAACGTCCTTCAACCAACCGCAGGTCGCGATGCACTGACGTCAACTAGCGTTCAAGTTCTTCAGTCACTTGTGTCTTCTGGAGAACAAATGATCGCTCCGATTATCTCTGATTGCCCCTACGCAGACATGAACACGGCATTCATGAGTTGGGCAGTTCAACGTAATCAGTTCCAGCTTCTCGGCAACCTAATGGTTACTCTCCTACCATCAGGTAAGAAAATAACTCTAAAGGAGATCGGAGACTTATCAAACAAGATTCATGTCAATTACTATAACGGTTCAGATGAAAGTGTGGCTGCTGCCTTCACATCGGATGAAACTCCCCTGATCCGCATTTCTAGGAGTAACCCACGCGCTCGGTCTGAGGAAGGATACTTGACACGATATAGCAAAGCAACCGCAGTGGCAGGTGAGCCACAGGTCCTCAAGACTCGACCAGATGTCGCTTGGAGCAGAGGGGAAGCAGCCTTTGCTTTTAAGTTGGGTCAGTTGCTGGGATCTGATTATTTCGTCCCCATCAAGATCCAATTTGGACAGATCTCACACAATCTCCCCATCTTAGTCAACGACAATGTGAAACCAATCATATTGACATTGGACGCTGGAAATACCACGATCCAGACTTTACTACAATGCTACGACTCAGATTATACTGCGTTCGGTTCATTCGTCAAAGACTTCGCGCGAACTATCGTTTTTCCTCGCATCGCCCATCTTGTGCCGAGTAGCACACGCGAGGGAGCAGAAGCCTTCTTGAAAGTATTACGACGACAGAGAGACGTGTTTGAATACGACCTCACTGAAATGAGACAGCTGGACGATGTTATCGCAGGCTTCGTGAAAGGGACTGTTTCATTTACTGAAGCAGTGGACGCCGCACTTGCGGCCGCTCAAAAACAGCAACAGGTGGTTTCAGTCCAGGACGTACGGCGCGCTGCCTCGGTTGTGCCCGATGTTGTGGTGAACCAAAGAACGATCGAGAAGGGTGAATCTGAGAGCCAGGGCGTGAACTATTCTGTTTTCGCTGCTAAGCCGGCTATCCTTCGAACTGATGTGGATACAGATGCTAAGATGCTGGTGTTGGATGATTCAGAGATTATGTACGGTTTCAAAGGTCTTCTGCGACTATCTGATAAAGCATATGTTGACAGAGCGGATTTCTTCTTCCAGCCTCACTTTACCGAGGTAATATGGGGCGGTCAAAGAATAATCTTCATATTTCGTCATGTCTCCGGCAGTTTTGGATTCTACTACGATATTCAACTCAACGAATTGTTGACTATTCCTTCTGGTGGGAGTAGTTTCGAGACAATGACCGTGATACTCAAGAACGCAGTATTCCTACCGATCCCATCCAACCTATTTCAGTACTTTACGCCGAGCGAGAACGAGAAAAAACGATTCGATGTTCGTTACGACCTCTTGTACCCGGAATGAACATCGAAATGGCAAGCGTACGCAAACACTTTTGATTTCTTTGCCTCCCTTCCTATTCGATGTCTACAAGAATATCCACATGACCTTGCTAGTCTGCCGAACCGACCTAGCACTTTCACTGATCTCTTTGATTCAAGTTAGCCCCGTCGATTTGAATCTCATTTTCGGCCTCGGTGGATCAGAGTTTACGTCCTGGACGATCTTTTGAAGCGGCTCCCCAAGGATTGTGGGAGATACATCTACGGTCTAGCTATCTGAACGAGTTGAACGACTCCTCCTCATCAATCTGATTAACAACTAATACACTATTTCGAATCGGATAGTCTTGTTCAAAGTTGTTTCTGTTGTCATGACAGCAAACGCTAAGACGCCTTTTCCCGGCCATGAGGCGCCCATTTTCGTCGCCCACCCGAGTGATAACGTATAGTTAAACTCGAACGTCTCTAAGGGTTCTATGATAGTGCCATTGCTATAGACTGGAGCAATGGACATCATAAAAGATCGATTCACACTATCGCTTATTGCTACTGTAACAAATATGAACTCAAGAAGGGCTGGCTTAGAGCCCAAATTCGACACAAACAACTTGAACTCTGTCGGCTCTCTATAGCTTATGATCAAAGTTTTGTTTTGAAGTTGAATATTTCCTTTTGAATCAGCAGTGTATTCCCAACTGTTAGACTTATCGATGAACAGGACAATCTCGGATTTTTTCAACTTGGATTCACGAAGTAATTCCAATGTTGGTTGATAGTACTGTGAGTACATCCAAACGTTGGCAATAATCGTGGCAACTAATACCACGACACTTACGATTGCCGAGAGTCTTCTCCATTCAGACTGTGCTCTGTGGTTGTTCGTATTCTCAATCAATGCGCCGTACACACCATCAAGATGATCTCAGATCCAAAAGTTAAGGTTTCGCACGATTAATATGTTGAATCCCTTAGTGCAACAAACCTCTGTCCACACTTACTACACTTCATGGGGATTCAAGGAAACACAGCGTGGCACATCTTTCCACTCGGCCAAGCTCTTAGACAAGGGATCTCGCCAAAACCAAGTTCTCAGCCATGATGAAAGATAGCGTTACAAGAGTTGCCTATACTAAGTCCTCTTACACTTAATGTCCCAAATCGGTTCATTCGCTATTCAAGTCTCCTAAGAGCAGCAAGAATAGCCGGTCTCGGTAAAATTGATGTAATTGTAGAGGATACGAGCGACCAACAAACTCTGCTGATGATCTTGAGTGCAGCACCCGGAGTGAAACCGCTTGAGGAAGCAGAAGCTATAGACATACTTAGAACTCGACATAGAATGCCCGTTAGAGACATCGTTCGGTCTAGACACCATACGTCCTTTGTGGGTATGTTGGCAATTGCTGTTGACATTGGATTTTAGAAGATTGCTACTGTGAGGTGACGTCGGAAACGAAAGGTTACACGCCTACGAGAAGAGCTCTAATCACGGGGTTTCCTCGCCACGTCAGATATCGCTCCTGACATCGCTGGCGAAGCCGGATGGCACGGTTGAGAGGTTTGGTTGACATTGAAGTTTTCTCCAATCCTCTAACCAAGTACCTAGCTGAGATGTCGCCCAATTTCGCCGCAGTCGCGTATCCTGTAGGTTTCCCCAAATCCATGCTTGTTACCGCGTCCACAAGAGCTGTCCCAATAAGATCCCGTACATCCTCGTCCTTGAGAACGCGAAATTCATCGCGCATTCTGGCAACCTCCTCTTGCTTTTGGTTTTTCCTTTTCATAACTGCGATGGAATCGTTGCGTGCGTTGTACAGTTGTTCGGCGCATTCGACGAATAGTCTAGCTTTTTCGAGCTTTTGTTCCGCGACAGCTTCCTTCTTTAGCTTGAGGCATTGTGCCGACAGTTCACGTTCCTTCACATATGTATCATTCATTTGGATGCCCACTTCATTCAGCTCAATGAGTAGATCGCAAAGTCTGATCATCTTCTGACTTCGCATTTTAGTTCTGTCGTTGCGCAGGCTTTCGTTAAGCCTCCTCATACCCTCAGAGATTTGTTCGGGATCCAGTTTCTTCACGCCGATCTTCCTCATAGCGAGGTAGCTGAAGGGAAGCGCCCAGACTTGGTCGAGCACCTTCATCATGGATTTGACGCGGTCTATCCTCGAAGCCTTCACAAATCGCTCCGCTCGGATTTGTTCGAAGATCAAGTCTGACGTAACCAATGTAATCAAGTGGGATGCGTTATATCTGGTCGATTAACCTGCCGATGCACAGTAAAACCTGGTCGGGAAATTCCACCTTTGCATATCGTTTTTCATAGAGTAGGCTGTCGTCTCGTTGGACCTTGATGTTGGGAACAGCTTGAATGACCTTTTGAACTCGCTCGGCAAAAGCCTCGATTTCTGACTTGTTGGCATTCTCGTTACTTGAAAAACACCAGACGCTCGCCTTAGGGTGTTTCCGAAAATGCTCGTAATAACGAATCTTAACATTTCCTTCTAGATGACAGAAGAATCCAAAATCTATAGTTTGGAATCCGTTTCCCATTTAGGAAACAGCCACAAGCGCATCGACAAACATGTTTGGTCTAGACCAAACTTTAGAATTGAACCAAATATAGTAGTCTTGAAGATTGTCAAAGCTGCATGAAAGATAGAAAGTTGAGCGACGAAACCGTCTACATCGGAATTCTAAATCTGTGACAGCTATCCAAGACTCGAACTGGATGAGAGCGACTCAGACGGCTTTAATCGTCTAGATATATTTTGAGTTGCTTTCTTAATTCGTCGATTTTCTTGCCTAACACTTCACTATAGTTCTCGTCTTTGGTTTTCTCTCTCTCGGCCCGTAGTTTCCATACATGGCTTAACGTGTCTTTTTGTCCTGTTAATTCATTCTTAACGAACTCGCGGATCTTTTGACTAAACTCTCGAAAGGCGGTAGACCGGTTTTCTAACTCCGCGCATGTTCGTTCACCCCATTTGGATATCCTTCTATGATACCGCCAAGTGAAGTAATTTTCAGGCCTCACCACGGTACGGTCCTCGTGGATCAATCCCAATACTGTTAGGGTTTCGAGATCTGCGTCGAACTTCTCCCAGAACTCCTCGTCTGAACTTTTGATCGCGTCTTGTAACCCGACTTCGCTTAGAACTGTTTTAAAGAATCTCATAAGCTTCGCATCTCCTTTCACCCATGGAACCTCTTCAGAGGACATTAACTCGCGGGAGACTTCGCATAGATGTCTGACAGTCAATAACAAGGCGTCAAGTCGGGCTGGGCCATCATCTCTCAGAATGTTCAGGTGCGTTTCCTCCATAGATTTCATGAGATCACTCGCCCTCAAGTGTTTCGATACTATCCTCTTCTCTTCCTCGTTACAATAAAGTCGGAGCGTCAGTTTAGACAATGAAGAAGTTACGATCGAGGCTGCGAGAGGAGACCACTCCATTAGATATCGTGCGCTCTTTCCTCCAGGTATCGTAATGTTCACTTTTGTGTGGAGATGAGGCGGCCTCACGTTGAGGATGTCAGGAATAATGCGCATCCCGGGCGGTAGCAGATCTCGCATTCTACGTTCCAGACGGATCACCGAGGACGGGTTAGAGCCGATTTTGTAACAATAATAGCGTGTGTCTGGAAACATAAAGTGAAGCGGGTACTCACGAATTCTGCGCCAGCGTGTTCCTTGAAAGATCGCGTCGATTAGAGCGGATTGAGGGTTTTGGCTATTTGTGCCAAGGCCAGACGCTCGGATAGGGTTTCTAAGAAACTCAATCATGTGATGGTCGTCCCATTCCGTGTGCATTTTCTCGACGATAGAATGTATCGTTTCTAGTCCCCTTTGTTCTCCAGCGGCCTCTAAGATACGTTCAAATGCTTCCTCTATTGCTTCAACCAGCATTCTGTTCACTATCCGAGTGTCCCGATTGTTATGAACGGATGTGATGAGATGGTACCTAGCTACTAGGAGCGCCTCGCTGGCTTCTATGCCCTCTTCTTCGATAACCAGGTCCCATCTAGAAGAGGGCTCGTCACGATGGAGTCGAATTGCCTCGAGAAGCTTTTGCAGGTCAAACGCGCCGTAGGGCACACCTGTGTAGTACGAGTCCCGAATATTGTAGTCGATGCGGTCGGCGTCAAGTTCTCCAGAGACTATAGAACCGATCGCTCTTCCGCTCTTTCCCGTTGCGAGTTTAGCCATCTCGTCTGCACTGATGGTGGTCGCGCCGGGGCTTGCTTCCAGAATTTCTCGAATTTCATGGCTTTCGGTTACGACATAGTACGTGTACTTCTCATGACTGTATTCCCCTCCCAGGCCGCTTGGGACAAATCGGGGGTTTCTCCTGAAGACTTCTTCAACGGAGTGGGAGAGCGGTGGATGACCAACGTCGTGAAGGAGAGCTGCTATTCTGATTTCTTGAACATCCCTGTCAAATATCGTAGCTCCTTCTAGGTGCTCAGCAAGGTTCTTTGCCATTTGGTATGCTACATGCATCACGCCTATGGAATGCTCAAGCCTAGAATGCGTGGCGCCGGGAAATTTGAGGTAGGTCAAGCCCATTTGTTTTACATTAGCTAAACGAGTCATCGCTCTAGTGTACAATAAGCGTGCTTCAAGAGCCGTAATTGGAACTTCGCCGTGGACGGGATCTCTAATTCTAGTTTTGAACGGAAGTTCAGCCGGCAATGAGCTCTCTCCTGAAAATCAAGATGTTTTCTTTACTTGTTGTCTCTTGGCTATCCTTGCCGTCTTCCAACTCGCTATAAAGAAGCCCCAAGTCTTCAAGTGACACTTCTAGCGACATAAGGCCACGGGAATTTTGTTCGCGGGCGAGGTATTAAGTCTACCTAGTAGCCAAAGTCATACGTCTCGTCGTGATCGTAACGTAGCAAAGAGCCCCTAGTACAGAACTCATTCAACCTGGAGCAATTTGCAAAAAGCGTCTTTAGCTTCAGTTGTTCAGCTAGCTTTCTTGATTAGTAGTCGTTTTGAGGGTAGGACGCTTACGAACTGCCATCCTTCAGCCAGATGCTTCTCCAACTCTTCTTCAGCGACAGTAATCTGTGGATCCCTTTCTCCGCTTCGCATCTTCTTAATCTCGGATTCGAAGAGCTCTATCTCCTCATCTTTGGTCAGCTCACGTCCCGCTTCCTTCTCCTTCGCAACTTTGACCTGCAGTAGGTCTATGCCCAAAAGGCTCTTCGCCATACTCTTCAAGGCTTCCAACTTCGCCTCTTTCACTATGTCGCTCTGTTCCAAGGTTTTGGCGGCCGTACTTAGAAACGGCTCGCATTGCCGATAGCACTTACGCATATCCTCAATCATCTCAGGCGGAAGCCTCCCCTTATTAGTGCTGTAACGGGCTTCTATGTCGCCTTTGTGGCCGGCTATGAACTGCAAGTATGGATGGCTGATCTTTCCCTTGGACTCTGCAATTATCAGCTGGGTCTCAGCGTAGGCACGCAGCACGTAAGGTCTCTTGTATACGCCGGCCTTTCTCATGCACTTTCTGATCAGATGCGTTATTTTCCTCGTCTGAACGAATCTCTTTGTGCCAGCTCTAGGTCTCTCATGCGCTATTAACGGGCTTTCCGCTGTAAGCTTCTCCCCAAGCCTAATCCTCTCTTCCAAGTATTCTTTCAGGTATGTGCATCCTTCGCTTCCTAGAAATGTGAGGTACTTGTGCCGAGCCTTGCTTAATGTCGGTCTCGCGATAACCATTGTAGGGATCTTCGCGAAAACGATTTTTCCATCCTCGATCCCCAACTCAGGCAGATCCTTCAGCATCAATCCGTCGCTTCCGTCATGGTTGCCAATAGTCTCAGGCCTCAGATCTGCGAAAGCCATGAAGACCTCTGCAACCCTAACCCTCGGCGGCGAAGCTCTGAGTATCCGCGAAAGCTCCTCTTGGCTTGGGATCTGTTCATTCTCTATTGTAGGTGTCGCCGAAGCATTGCTCACTTTGATCTTCCTGGTCAAGGTCAGGTCGTTGTAACGTAGCCAGCTCTTAACAGCCTTCAAAATTCCTAGAATATATCCAGGAGCCTTCCCTTCAGCTTCAAGCCGATCAACAAAATCCTCAAGCATATCTTGGAAACCCCTCAAGTCTTTCCTGGCTCTTTCAACCATGCTCTTCGGCGTCAAGGCCAATAGTTCGCAAGCCTTACCTAGCCTCCGTCTAGCAACCTCACTGGTTACTGGACTCCCTCTACCCAAGTTTCGAAGCCAACGCTTCGCATCCGGATCGCTTTCAAGCATCGAGTATTTGCCGGCACCTTTCTGAGGCATCTGAACCCCTAGAAATAGCCTTGGCGGACTCGGAATATAAGGTATTTGCCCCTAAAAAGTGGCGGGCCCGCGGGGATTTGAACCCCGGATCTCCGGCTCTCCGCTTTGGAAAGATATCCGCAGGCTTGCGCGAAGGATCAGCGTCCTTCACAGCGTCTTTGTCCTAACTAGACTACGGGCCCAAC